>Ga0172380_10008767_pt1 | contig 10931 bp, 4 predicted proteins | sample Leawe162metaG_FD_119747 | JGI IMG/M metagenome (GOLD analysis project Ga0172380, IMG submission 119747) | Leachate microbial communities from a municipal landfill in Southern Ontario, Canada - Leachate well 162 metaG | ecosystem: Engineered > Solid waste > Landfill > Unclassified | place...
GCGGGCATTATTTGCGATTCGCTCACAATCAATAACATTATGCGCGAATCATTTTGATCGCGCGCAAATGACAAGTTCGAGTCCAATGGAATTATCATATTGTATTAGTATTGTCCCAACATCAGATGCGCGCGAATTTGTTGCACAAGTGCGCGCATCTATAGACATGAGTGAGCGCGAATGCCAAGTATGCGCGAGTGAGCATGCACATGAGCGCGAGCATGCATCTGCAGATGTATGCGCAAACATCACTATTCGCGCGCATATCCCTCGCATATTGACTATTATGACTGATGATCAAACATCGCGCAGCCTTACTAAGTCCACATCAACGCAAGTATATCGACGTAGTCCCATTGGAACAATTGCAGTACCAGACTCGTTCGATCTCGATGATGGTACAACATACGAATTAGTCGCGCAGATTGTGCAAGAAGGCGGACACTTTGTAGCGATCGTTAGGCGGCGAGTCAATGAAGTCTTGCGCGCATGGTATGTTAGTGATACATCAGTTACTGAATATGATGCGCAAGCATATAGCCCAGGCTCAGTCGTTCTATTTTATGTCTCGCGCGATGCGCGCGATGACTCATGTAGAACCATTGCGCATGTTAATATGCGCGCGATCGCGCGCGCATATATAAGTTTGCATGACTCGCGCCAAGTAGTTAGCGCATGCGGACAGTCATGGCAGCGACTTACTCCGCGCGTAATATGTGACAGTAGTACTATGGATGATCGCACGCGACTTGATAGCAATACTGTGCGCGAGTTGTATGATAGTATGATTGATACACAAAGAAAGATAATGAGCACTCATTGCGCTGCTTCATGCGCTGCTTCATGCGCTGCTTCATGCGCAAAGCGCATACCGACTAGCATACCGACTAGCATACCGACTAGCATACCGACGAGCATACCAACGAGCATACCGACTAGCATACCGGCAACAACTTTTACCGCGCGCACTGACATCATCTATCCAACGCGTCGAGGTGCGCGCATGCACACATGATTACGCGCATGCACGACACATATGAGAGTATGTATTTTTTTCTACAAATATAATCCCGCCACTCGATATAAGAAACGCACCTTAGCAAATGTCTGCAAAAGCTGTAACAAAGATCAGCACGCCGGTCAAATTATCCGCGCGCTGTATGAAATGCAAAGCAAAAGTAGGATTCACCGCTACCGGATATCGCAAGCCTACTAGTGATCGCGGTGGTATTATGGTCCAAGGAAAATGTGACAAGGGTCATGAAACATGGACTCTCATCTCGCGCGATGATGCGCGCAAGTATGGAATGATTGGCGCATCTGGCGGATGCCCTTGCGCATATGGTGGCGCGAGACCAAACGCAAGCAAAGCGTCAGAATTAGACGTTACGGAAGAGGAATTAATTATGGATGCGCCTGAACGCTCGTCTCAAGCTCCTACTCCTTCGCGCCAACATCAAGGATCCGCGCGCGCTCGCTCGAAGTCTCGCTCGAAGTCTCGCTCGAAGTCTCGTTCGAAGTCGCGCTCGCGCTCGGGAGGCAAAGCGCATAAACCAAAGTCGCGCTCGAAGTCGCGCTCGCGCTCGGGAGGCAAAGCGCGCAAGTCCAAGTCCAGGTCTAGGTCCAGGTCTCGTAAATGAAATTCTTCTAATAATGCGCGCGCATCATCATTCGCGCGCATCATACATATATTTTTTGATGCTCAGACAGTGAATGTAATCGCGCGCGCAATAGTGCAAAAAAATAGATCATACTCACGCGACACATAGTGTTCATGCGCGCGCTTTACGTGCTTGACCATGTAACTCTGCGCTGTGCTGGGTTAAGTGTCATGTCAATATCTGGGATCTGATCTGGCGACATGACTGGCACGCGGCATGGTCGCGCGAGTCCCTGCCACGGTACAGCATCATACGACTCGTGTCTATCTGGCGACCAAGTTGCGCCCGTCCACGATTGGTTATTACCCATACGATCGGCAACAAACTCGCGATTTGATTGAACAACGCGCTGGTCGATAGCGTGCGCAGCTGTCCATTCCGCAAAGTCCAGATTGCCAGATACGCTCTCGCCTCCAGTAGTAGCGCAATCTTCGCTCGCGCTTGTTGCGATGCCTTCCATAATCATGCGCCTCGTCATGCTTTCATGCACATCGCCGCTTTGTGTATCAGGCGTTTCCGACTGTGTTTGATCAACATCAACACTTGTACCATCACCTACTTTCTCACCAGTCGTCTCGTCTGTACCCTTGGGCGAGGCGAACTTCGCGCGCCAGTTTGTTTGTGTCGCAATGAGATAAATAATGATAATCACCAATGCAAGAAGAATCCAATTATCCATACTTGTGCGTTGCAAATGTTATATTGTTAATCAGAAACATCGTAGCCGAAAAAATATTCATGACGGATTATGATGACACAAATAGGACTTTGTCCTATGTTTCATTAATCCGAACAATCCTTCGCGTACTCTGCGCGCGCGGCTGCTTCTTTGCGCGCCATCATATCGACATCTTTGTATTTGAGCATGATTGCATCAAGATCGCGCAATAACCGTACGTCCTCATCGTTTATGAAAAGGCTCTGTTTGATTTTCTTAACGAATACGGGCTTTCTTGTTAATGTACTAGTTTCGGCTGCTTCTCGAGATACTGATGATATGAGATTACCAATTCGATGCTTGAGCCAGAACACTATAATGGATGGTGCTATCTGTGTCACGCGCTCACGCACACTCGCGCGAATCGCGTCAATACTACGAATCTTATTCCCAAACGCGCATTTTGCGTACATTTTCGCGAGGTCTTGCGGAGTATTGCATAAACCAATTGCCTCAACATACTTTGCTATTTCTTGAATTGCAGTTGTCGCGCTTGATGTAACTGCGATCTCGCATATCAACTCAGTCATTCTAGCAGTAGCCTCTTCACCGTTACCCGCAGAATGTGATGCGCAAATATCACCAATATCATTATTAATTAGAACATTCATAACTTGCGAACTAATGTAAATACCATGACCATCCTTGACAGCGTCGGCAATAACATCACGCATCGCGCCAATCGTAGAGCGAATCTTGCGCCCAAGCACATTCTTGTTCACGCGCGATCCTGTCTTATGTTCAGCGCATATAGTTAGAAGGTACTTTTTCGCGCACGAAACTCGCCACTCATCGTATTTCTTGTATTTTACATCTGGGTCTGGATGTTCTATGCCTTCGCCATCGAACTTCACATCGCAACTAGCAAGGCGCGCAAGCATCATCAAAATAGGACCTTCGACATAATAATCCAAGTCAAGAGTTGCTTGACCACTTTCAACCATGTACGGAGGTTCCATTTTGTCGCCTACTTTGTATGTAATGGAGTGCCCACATGCGTCAACAACCGCATCGCGCGTAACGACAACATATGCAAACTTGTCATTCAACTTCGGCGGATCGAACTTGGCTGCTTCTGCTGGTCCTTTCTCGCGCAATACTGCTTCATAACGCTCGGTCATGCGCGTGACGTATGTCGAAACCATAACATTCTTTGTTGCGCGATATGTTACGTACTGTATGAAGTCCTTCAGTTGATGTTCGCCAGTATAGAACGCGCGCAATTCCCGTTCGACTGTGCCGCAGATATCGATCTCTTCGCGAATGTCAAGAAGGCGTTCTATGAGAGTATTCCCAATGTCGCGCAACACATTCGACTTTCCTTGTTTGATCATATCAAGTCCGCGAATCATAGGTTTCTTGCCGAATGTGACACCTTTCACGTGAGGGCGTAAGAGATACTTCTTTTTGCCGAAGAACAACGATGGCATACCAACTTCTTCATAAGCCATATTCAGAAAGCGAGTACCATTGTCTTCGCGCAAGAACGCGCTTACTTGTATGCGCAAACGCTCCATGTCTTCTCGCGCGAGAACAATCTGCTTACCCCAATACTCGCGCAAAGCTTCGACATAGGTCGGGTGCGCGACATCGACAATGCCTGCGCGCGCAAGTTCCTCGCGGCGCGCGCTCCATTCTGCATCAACTTGCGCATATATCGTCAGAGGCGCGCAAGTATATACGCTATCAGTATCACCATACACAATAGTGTATCCCATTTTGCGCAAATGATCCGCGACTCGCTTGATATTGTAACGTCCTGCTTCTGTGACACCATATGCGCCAAGTAATGAGTAACATGGCGATAACTGCGAACCCATTTGACCATAGAATGTATTGGCTAGAACCTTAAGCGCAAGTTGTTTCGCATTCATGCAGTTATAGCGCAATTTCAGATCCGCGACGTTTCTGCGCACATCAGCAAGTGCGCTCGCGCTCGCGTCCTTGTGCGCGAACAGTGTATCCATTTGACGCTCAACCGTATCAACAGTTAGTTCAAAGTCGCGCGGAAGTTCGCCAACTACTGATTTGAGTTGCGCGAGAATCGCAGACTCGATCTCAGTTGCCATCATACGACGCACTTTTTTGCGCCCGTCAAGTGCTACATTAAGCGCGAGTCCAACGAGACCCATATGTTCGCAATCAAGCGCAGGACGTCCAACAATCTCGCTATCATCCGCGCTATAACGAACAGTCGTGGGTATTGCCGCGCTTGATATGCTTCTTGTCCAAGGGCGAATAACACCACCATGACGAACAGACCATCCACCAGAATGTTTGCGCACAGTGTTGCCTGGCGCGCCTTTCTTCTCGCCTTCCTCATACTCGAACGCGTCAATACGATGTAGTTCATAACCGCGCGACTCAAGATCGCGCGCGAATTCTGCGCTTGTAACGAGAGTCTCTGGACTAATGTTGTAAGCCATCATAATTGAGGGATACAGCGATGAGAAATCGAGGGCAGTGACTGGGCGCGTGTATCGTCCAAGTATAGGCTTGAAAACGTGCGCACCTTGATAGAATGAATGTGCGCGCGAATTTACATGTTCAGGTATTGCGATCTCCATGTCATGCGCGAATGATGCGAGAAAGTTAACAACGCGCATACCATCGGCGTGATACACTGAGTCATAGAGTGACGTGTATGTAATGTTCGACAATTCAAGCATTGTTTGGAATATGTCCAGTTTGCATAAGAGCTGAATAGGGCGCACACTATCGATCGCGCAGTACTCATTAACGAGCGCAATATCTGCCATATTGAGTTCGCGCGCGCAACACGCGCAACACTTAGATAAGCGCGGGTCTCGTAATACTGCTGGCGAGCCATCCAAGCCATCGCGATAAGTCCTTTCCGACATACTAACAGACTCATCTGCTGGAGCATAATCAAGCTCGCGCACATGCCATTTCACAGCGACTCCACTTGAACTCGCGCACCTGCACAATGGACACGCATTTGGACCCGCGCGCATTGCACAATGACATACGCGAGGTACGCGCGGATCCGCGAGTATCTTCGCGCGAGTGAATATGAGGTCCATCAACTTATAAGGAATATCGATTTTGGACGGCAATCCAGATAGTTGAAGGTAACGATTCAGAGATCCAGCAAAGAACACTTCCTCGCGCGCGAATCTCTTGTGTAGGACTGCTTGCGCATCTATGTCGAGAGCACCAGGAAGTAGCGCGATACATGCTAAGTCATGCTTGTTTTCTGCACTAATTTTCATGTTCATATGTGTAAAGCACATGCGGTCCCATGTTGATTTAACGCCTTTATCATCAACACCATGCGTAGACATATCGAGCATACGTATGACTTCGATCCCTTGTCTCTCATCGCTATGTAAGATCTCATTAACCTTATCGCGCATAATGGGTGTATCAAAATTACTACCATTGAATGCAACGCGAATATCTGGCATCATGCGCGCACTGATTAGCGCGCGCATGCGAATAAGCTCGCGCTCTGTCTGACAATAGATAAAATGTGCATCTACTCTCTTTGCGGCAGTATCAATGATAGGTGGCAAACAATGACTATTTTGCGGTATCTTCATAGTATCGCGCGATGATGGATACAATGATAGAACATAACATACAATCGGCGCGGAGTTCCAGATCCATGAGTAAACAAGACTGATAGTTACGATATCACAATCGTAGCCAGTACTAGGTACAAGACCATCTTTGACTTTGTTATGTGTTTCAATATCCCAACTCTCAACGACGAGATGCGTGTGATCGCGCAAGTAAGTATCCCGGTCGCTCGTACTAGTACTAGTACTAGTACTGTCACTATCGCGCCATGCAGAGAAATCACGAACACTCACATAGAACTCATGATACTTATCACCGACCGCGTTAGTTATCATGTTGTGAGAATAGTTGCGCATAACATTCCAGCCAGCTGCCGAGAACTTTTGTTCGCGCGCGGTAGCATTGTAATACGATGTGTTTGGCAAGAATCCAACGCCATCATGTCCAAGGCAATCAACTCGCTGACTAAATTCAGGATCGCGAATAAGGCTGCGAATCGTATTATCGCGCGTGTATGAACTATCGAAGATAATGCGCATGTAAAGATGCTTTTGCAACGAAAAGGACTGAAATTGACGCAACCAAACAGGCTCGATACGTTTGTACTTGATTTCGCGCACACTGAGGATCGCGCGCATTTTCTCGATACCTTTGTTTTGCAAGTGTTGTACTTCCTCTGGATCGTCGATGAGTTGTTGTTGAGTTAAGCGCAAATCAGAACATTCGGGCTCGCGACTAACATCATAATCAAAATAGCGCCCTTGATCTGTTGTCAGATGAACGCGCGCCTTTTCTCCACTTGTGAGACAACCATAGATAGTCATATCTGCAGCCATGGTATGGCGCTGCCATGCATCATGATCATGTACGTCGCAAGTATGAAAAAGGACGGGCGACCCTTTCGCAATAAGACTAGCGACATTACTAATGTCGCGAGTCTCGCAAAAGGAGTCGCGCGCCGGTATGGACATATCTTGTTCTCTCTTAGTCAATGAAACCATTGTAACTGATGCCATGATTATGCTAGACCAAATTGCACACACAATATCTTCCCCTTATTTGTAATAAATCTATCTTCAATTTTGATAGGCTGTTTGGATGGTTCGGTCAAATAACGGGTTGTGATCAAGATGGAATGAACAATATGTTGCAGGTGTGCGCGCATAATCAATAGGGTCATAAACGCCTATTCGCGCGGCTTCACGTAGCAGAAACTTGAATATCGACCAGTAAAGTGGTCCATGTCCCCATTCAGTCCAGTTTGCAATATGCGCGGCTTCGTGTATGATTACAAACATAAGCGTGTTAATATCAACGATGTTATGTGGTGGGCGCACATCGCGCAAACATAACATAATAGTGCGCCCTTTGTCTAGCGAGTATGCTGTATTACCAACACTAGACGGTATGTTTTCGTGAATCGCTTCATAGTTAAACCCGCGCAACAAATGCTCGATAGTCGCGCGCGCATCTGCATACTCTTTCGCTTGTCGCCTCGTCTTACATGCGACTCCGCATTCATCATCAGTCGCGCCAATATAGTACTTCGCGCGCAAATGTTCCAAGAGCTTAATCATGCGCGAGTTACATTCATACATTAGCTCGATAGCTTGATCCTTGTCTTTGTATGTTGTCGAGATATTAATAACCATCCCATGTACTATGATCGGTTGAGTAATAGGAGTTAGCGAGAGAACAATGACAATAACACTAATCAGGATTAAGACAATAACTATAATCACAGACACAACTAGACCCACTCGCCCCATCTTCGTGCTTATAATATACTTATCGAAGAATAATAGCTTAAGCTTTCTCTCTATAGGCAGGTAGGCAAGCAACAGCAATTAACCATGTGTGAAGACATAGATGATAATACGTGTACTCTCGCGCATATCGTAGGAGCAGGATCAGGCGCGATCCGCGATCATGATGTAATTGAGAATTATCTATCGCGCAGACCATTGCGAGTCATACATATGGCACGCGCGCAAGATGATAAAACGATTATCGCGCGAGTTTTATGCTTTTTGGGTCAATGTCCCGTATTCGTGCGCACATCCATAGCAAGTGGAGGTAGGAGCATCGAATCGCAAAAGATGCGCAACTACTTCGCGTTAAGTCGCGAGCGCGATGATGAATCAAGTGTTGCACACGTTCTTGGAATGAACCTCGCGCGCGATGTTGCCAAATACATGATGACATTCGCGCAAAGATATGATAGCACACCTATCGCCGTTGAGCGCGATAGCCAACAACAACGACGCGCATCAAAGAAAAAGAAGGGGCGCGCGATGAAACAGTATGTTGGCAAAGCTGTAACGTCGCGTCAATCTGATGCGTTGATGGGCGGCGATAGCGAAATAGATGAAATAACAGCAGCACTCGCGAACGCAGAGGCGGTTATAAATGAAGGAGATGACGCGCAACATGGTGAGCGCGCGAGCACAAGTATGACTAAGCATGGTCGCATAGGACAGCCTATCACCTTCGAGGATGGATCATTCGAGCCTATTTATGATATGCAAGCATTCCCGGAAGATTCGTTTATGGACATCAAGCGAAAAATATTCGCATCGACTGGCATACCGATCTATCGACAACATCTTATAGGAGTCTCTGGCGCAATCGACAAAGACGATCATGACGCACCTTTATCCATTGTAATATCATATGCGCTTACTGGTGATGCTCGATATAACGTCGATTTGCGCGAACTATACAGCGCAAGCACAGGCGCACTCGCGCGCGAGAGAGCAAGCAATACCGAACATACTATATTTGGCATTCCTATTGATGATGCTATCTATGAATCGCGCAATGTGTTACATGTCGATGCGCGCGACCATATTACTATGCTTGGTCAAACGCGCCCTAGTTTCATGATAGTCATCGATCTCGCTGAGTGGATTGCACCGCGCATAGAGAAAGTGCGCGCCGCTTCAGTTGATAATTATCAGTTCGAAACACTATATTACGGGTTCATAGTCAAATACTTCCCATTTATGACTCGCGATGTTTTCGCATCATATCTCGCGGATGAAGATGGTATGATAGATCGGTTTCCAGATCTCGCAATGAGCAAGACGGTAGTGAATCATGCAATGCGCGCACAGTGTGAGATAAGTAGATACACATGGAAGGCGCATGATATCGCGCGCGGTCTTAACATTAGTCATAGTATTCTACATGCATCAGTTACTTCGCAGCCTCGCGCGACAGATGTTGCAAGTGCGCGCACGTATGCTCGCGACATTAACTTGCGCGATTTCTTTGATTTGATTGTATGTAGTAAAACGATAGTCGATGTTGTTGCGCTAGTTGATAATGAATCAGCTATTAGTTCGCATAGTGAGACAGGCGGTACTAACGCGCTTCGCTATATCTTGCACAAAATGCATAAATTTTCTGAGCTTATGAGTACAACGAGTTCATTCGCGCGTATGCAACTTCACGGGCGTTCGATGATACCTAAGCTCGGAAATGAACCAGGAATTATCATAACATTCGTCGCGCCTGATACTTCGGATGGCGCGCATCCGAGCAGTCCTATGTTTATGGTTGTTCGCACAAGTGGGCAAATATCGTTCCAAAAAAATTGGTCGCAAGAGGCAAGTATTCCATTCGATGATATGGTTACAATGTTCATGCGCGAATCTCAGCTGTTGATTCGCGAATTGCGCGCGACTAATGTGTTTGTTGCGTCTAAAATCGAGCCAGTAACAAACAAGAATATGCGCATTCTCGACTTAACCGTAATGACAGTATGGCATAATACGATGAGTGCGCGCGCTTTTCGCAATATGCGCGACTCATGGGAAGACTACGCGCGCGCAGGCATAATCATACCAAAACAGACAACGAAAGACGAAATATCATTTATCTTTACGCGTGGCATTAGTACGACCGATTCGCGCCAGATTGAACAACGTATTATGGCGGCTGGTATTCATGAGTCGAACTATTACGCATACTTGTCAGTTGAAGCAATTCGCCAAAAATGGAACCAGTCATTTGCTGGGCGCGTTGTTACAATAGAGCACCATACGACCAGTATCAACTTCATAACGGCAGACATTTACGAGGATGAGTATGCGACCTTCGAAATGTACTTGCGCGCGTTTGTTGATAGATTCGCGCGCATACATGCAAGTCAAGAAGAGAGCGCAAGCGCGAGCGCAATGGATAAAGATGATGATGTAACCGCTAGTCCTTATCATATGCGCAACTTGCGCAGACTCCAAGAAACCGACCCAGTTCTATACAACCTTAAAAAATATGGCGCGCCTCGCGTGTATTCATCGCGCTGTCAACATCCAAAGCAACCACTCTTACTTACCAATCAAGAAATCGCAACACATGGAGTACCAAAAGGCGCGATACGTTACTGGAACTTCACAACACAGCGCGCCGCTTATTACATGTGTCCAAACGCGCGCTACCCATATCTTAATTTTCTAACAGGTGTCCATCCATTGGGTTACTGTATTCCATGTTGCGGAATGATGGAACCACCGCCTGGATCGCATCACGCGCAAATCTCGCGAGTATGCATTGCGAATCATACTTATGATATCGCGCATATGACATCGAAGTCGGTTGGTTATATTATGTCATATGGCGCGCTCGATCAATTACAAGATGGTCGCCTTTCTCATTTGCCATCAGGCGTATTTAGCGCGTTTATTAATAGGACGTTGCATAGTGTTAATCCGAGCGCAGAAGCAATCATATATGGAGTCGCGCAAGACGTTGGCATATTGCGCGCGATCTCTGTAATACTTGGCGCAAGTATGTCAACAGTAACTATGACTATTGTGCGAGGGATCGAGAAGAATCTTATTAACTTTGAATCTCTTGCAGGAGGGCGCGCATCAACATACTTCGCAAGTCGAAGCGCGTTTATTGGTTATCTCACGCGCGTAGCCAATGGACAAGAAGTGTTCCCTGCGCGCACATGGAATTTCATGCGCGCGATAATTACTGATTGTGTGCGAGACGCGTATAAC
>Ga0172380_10008768_pt1 | contig 10929 bp, 11 predicted proteins | sample Leawe162metaG_FD_119747 | JGI IMG/M metagenome (GOLD analysis project Ga0172380, IMG submission 119747) | Leachate microbial communities from a municipal landfill in Southern Ontario, Canada - Leachate well 162 metaG | ecosystem: Engineered > Solid waste > Landfill > Unclassified | place...
AGGATCTTCTGGATACAAGTTTCCTATGATATGAAGTTCATGATCTGATTCATATGGTCTAATTCTCCACCCATCAGTAGTATTTAAGAAAAAATATGGAGCAATTTCTTGAGTGGTAGAGATAGGATCTCCTCCAAGAGTACGGAAGGCAACGGGATATTGTGAGTATCCGTCCAGCACCCATTCTTTCCAACGAGAATACAAATCTTCGATATTAAATTCTGCTGTTGAATCTAATATTATTAAAGAATTGTATCCATCGAAAATATATCCCATTGTAGCTTACTCTCAGGTTGGTTAAGCTGGATTAGAGTAGTTTCTTTCAAGAGCAGCAACCAACGAAACTACGTTAGATGTAGATCTTGCAATTGTACCAGTTGCTCTAACGTATTGACCGGTAGTAAGGCCAATTGCGACTACAGTAATCGTGGCATCTGTTGCTGGAGTTCTTCCTCCTTGGATGTTTGCGTCATAGGCAAATGAATGTTGAATTGATGTATTGCCACTTATATCTCCAGACATATCATATCCATCAGCATCTTCAACTATGACGGCCAATGATGTTCCGTAATCTGCACCACCAGGAAGGTCTGTGAAATATACCCAATATTTAGAAGCAGCGTCGGCTGTAAGGTTAGCTCCAATATTTATTGTTAATGCGGCAACATATGGGAATGTTCTTGCCGCCCCTGTGTTGTCAACAAATACCAATCGGTTAACATCAACCACTTGGTAATTATCTATAAATACACCGGTTCCACCACCAGCTGGGTTTGTTGCAGTTTGTGTGTATAACGTATCGCCAACAAATCTTAGCAGAGCATCAGCAGTTTTGCCTATTACAGTTTCTGCCCCAGCATCAATATCTGAATTTTGTCGTAGTTTATACTGTACAAATTCATAGATTTGTTCAGCGGTACCGCTGTTTCCATTAATTATAATACCGAAGTTATAACTTGATCCACCAATTGTTCTAGGCTGTGGGGTAGCATAATAAGTAATGGTCATTCCGGTATATGGAGCTGTCGTAGAAACCGTAGCATCATTATGTGTAATTTTTAAATCTGTGCTTGTTGATAGAGGGAAACGATAAGCAATCGAGTCCATGGTAACAACACCGATATCAGCAAGTGCTGAAGAGTCATATATTTGTTGATATTCTCGGCAGAAGATTGTAAATGTAGTTCTGTAATCATAACCATCAGTATAGCTACCATCGCCATTAGGATCGCTAAGAACAGCAACTGCCTGATTTACCTGTCCTTGTAGTTCGATGTTTTCAGCATTAACGCCTTGATAGAAATACAGCTGGTCATTTGCTTCTATGGTGCCCAAGCCCATGATTCCTGACCATTTTTCCGTCACGTTTCCGGAAATATTTCTTACAGTCCACCCACCTGTTCTTATCAAATATTGGGAGCTGTATCCGTCAAAATTCCACCCATCTGTGAATTCGAAGCTTTCATCTGTGATTGGGGTCATTGGGAAAGGAAAAGCTGCTAAGTTTTTAGTCCAAGGATCTGTCCTCCATTCTTCTTTTAAGAAAGAATATAAGGCTTTTATGGTGACGCCATCTGTTGATAGATATCCGTCAATATTAAGTTTTATATGCAGATTAGTTGTATCAATAAATACTTCAGTTGAACCATCATCTAGATAGCCATCATTAAGATAATCTGGGTCTACAATCATTGCCATAAAATAACCTCCAACAATTCCTAGTAATATTCCAAATTATTACTAGTATTTAAGAATATGTTATAATGTATCTGTCATCCCAAGACACATTATCATTTGAGACCATAATTGATACAGGGAAATTATCAGTAATTATTATTTTTCTAATTGTCCACACCAAAGATCCTTCGGCAGATCCTAATGCGGCTTCGGCCATATATATAGTGTCTGTTGTTCCAACTGTTATTTTTTCGAACCTTTCTGTTTTTGGGGTGATTGCAAGTGTACCATCAGAATTTAATAAAATAGTTGAGGCATAACCGTCTGTAGTAATTCCTCCTACAGGAATTATTCCTTGAGATGATGGAAATGCTGTATTATTTTCTACAGCAATTGCTTGACCATAACCATCATATAAAATAACAGCTGGGCTATCTTCACTCATGTTATTATCCTCTCTCTTGCAATTTCAAATATTCCATCATAAATTATATTATCAATACAAGAAACGGCAATACTAATACCATCAACAGCATATGCATTATATATAATTACGGTTGGGATTTGAAGTTCGTTTCTGGTTATAATTTTTTCCAAGATTTTTCCTATTTTTCCAGAATTTGTCCACCAAATAATATTTGTTGGGAAAGGAGATTTTAAAGGAAGGATTTCTTTGTAAGAGCCAGAGAAACCTTCAAAGGGCCCTCCAATTGCTAAATGTATTAATTGTCTAAGAGTTTCATGTGTAGTTTCATCTATTCCTGTAGATCCACCAATTTGAACAAATGTGGTTGGAGAATAATTAGTTAATACCCAAAAACTGTTATCATCTAGTTGGTGGGCTGCTTTTCCAATATCTTTAGCAAGATATGTATGTGCTAATCTTGCAGCCTCGGTGGCAAAGTTCCAGTTGTGTATTTGGTGAATACCTTCTGGAACTCCATGATCTTTATGTAGGGCAGTGACCATTAATAAACCTTATGGATTTGAATATTGTCTGTCTAAAATTTGTAGTGCTTCCGCAGGAACTGTTAGTCCAGAAGTTGTTAACAATGTGCTATATCTTTTATTTTGATATAACAAATGCATTATATGTATAATTACCCGTCTTGGCCTGACAACCTGATATTCGGCTGTCCATGAAGTTCCGGTGCTATTTTCTATTCCGTCTATTTCTGTTGTAGAAGTTCCTCCTATTTGAATAACAGTTAAAGTTGCTAACGTTCCTCCATCAACAGGTTCGTCTGTTTGTCCATTTCTATCATTTGTAATAGTTGCAATTGTTGTTGTTGATACAGCTGATACGTCTGTATAGCCATCAATTGCCGAGGCGAAATTTGTAGCAATTTGTGTGGCTGTATATCCATCATCTACCACTACTTCATGACCTATACTTGTGGCAATTGTAGGGTCAGCATATCCATCTGCTGAATTATTAAACCAAGCATAATGATTTTCTTTTTCTGATGCTCTTTGAATTTGAAATGTTATATAATCTCCCCATAATGATGATGCCGTTAATCCTGCGAAATTTGCTGTCCATATTTGAACGTGTGGGGTTTCAAATATTCTTACTTCTGAGTTTGTTCGCAAACCATCAAAATATATTTGAGCAGTAATGGCTGCTGGCTGAACGGTTCCTGATTCGTCCCAGAAAGATCCTCCGATGATATTATCATAAACAACACGCCACCAGTATGAATTTGGTGCGCTATTTAACAATCCTAAAAATGAAGCCACTCTAGTATCTGAGTGATAGTCCCAGACTATAGTTAGCGCTCCGGTGCTAGAGGCGTTAACTGCTGACCACCCTGTATCATTTTGAATGGCTGTATCTAAATACATGGTGAAATTATCACCATTACGTGCAGCACCAACTAAATATGGAGTTCCAACAGGTTGGTCTACTACCCAGGTATAGTTTCCGGTATTAAATGTAGCTGAAATAAAATCGGTACCTAACACCCATTCGTTTCCAGCAAGATAAGCACCACCAGCCCGGGTTGGTGCAGATCTTTGATATATTTCAATTACAGAGAATTCTCCGGTGCCAGGAGTCCAAGCTGTACTAGCAGTTTCTACATAACCTGCACCAGCAATTGTTTGTAAACCTCTACCTGGGGCGCAATCAACACGAGTTATTGTTCCATAAACATATCCATGATGTTCATTTCCAGAAACATCTATGTATGCTGGGGCGGGAGCTGCGGGATCTTCGTCAAACATCCAGATTCCCCAAGACACAACTGGGGTTCCTGTTCCGGTTATTCCATTCCAAACATCATTTCTTCCATAATTTTCATCAACAGCCGGAGTTATTTCAACAACAGATCCCCACCACAACCAAATATCTGTATCAACGGTATCTGATACATCTTGCCTTCTTATCCATATTTCTACTCTACTGTTTGCGGGTGTAGCGTCTAAATCTGCTCTACATACCCATAAAGGAATTCTGGTTAAACCTTCGGAATCAGAGCTGGCAGCTAAATCGGTGCCATATTGTTGCATCCCTTGTGTTCCACCAAGAGTAAGCATAGTATCGGGAAGATTATCATGGGTAAGCACTAGCCAACAATCATGTGATGGAGTTCCAAAAACTATAGCAGAAGGAACTGTTCTTTTAAGCTTCCATGTTCTATCACCGGGAAATGCCATTATACTTCTCCATATATATCATTAACAATTAATATACCTTCATCATTAACTAACCATCCGTTAATTGACGTCACAGGCATTGCTGGTATAAATCTATTGCCATCTATTGCCATTAAAATCTGTCCAATACCGTTTGGAGCAGGAAGATCCTCTTCGCCATATAACATAGAATATATCAAAGCTTTTCTAAAAGCTATTTCAGAAAGATTAAACAAACAACTTCTATATCCAATTATTAAATGAACTAATGTAGGTTGTCCTATTTCCCAAATATATGGCAAAGCATTATATAACGAGCCTCCATTTTCCATAGCGAATAGTTCAATTTCTACAGCATTTGGGGAAACAGCAGATCCTGCCCTTGTTTTTCCAAAAATTCTCCAGCCTGCCTGAACATAACCATCAATTGTTCTTAACACTTTTAATTCTGATCCATAACCGTCTTTTATAATACCAACAAACGTTGCTTCGTTATTTCCGATGTCATATCCGTCATTTATAGGAACACCAGTAATATCCACAGCATCTGCGTGTTTTAAATTGCCAGGACTATTTAATGTAATATATGCATCTCCAATATTAACGCCAACATTAAGGAATTTAATATTATCAACGAAAGCTTTTGCGTCTGTTGTTTTGCCGGCAATATTAGAAAGATTTGTTGGTATGGGTGCTGATTGGTCAACACATCTTATGTAGGTAGGAATTGGCTGATCATATCCGACACCTTTTATATCTGCTCTATCTGTTCTATGGAAGTTATGATCATCTTCAGCTGACCAAGGGTATCTTTCTATCCAATATAAAGAACCATTATTTAAATCTCCACCTGCGCCGGAAGTATTTAAAATAATTATTGTAGTTGGATTGACATAAGTTAATACACGACATGTATTATTATTTCCGGGAGTGTTTGCATTTTCTATAGTAATGAAATGACCTACACTTTGTGAAGTCATCCCAACAAGTCCGGACAGGGTAAGATTTGGGGCCACTCCGGAAATAGAGGCAGCGGCACCGACTTGGATAGGTCTTCCAAGTTGTGTTGCTTCATCTGCTTTATTCAAACCATCTGTTTGGTATAAAGTTCCAGCAATATCTAAGGCCTGATCGGCCATATTATCGAGAGTTGCCATACTACATAAAATGTAAAAATATGCGTGGCATAAACAGGTATAGATTTAGCATTCAAGTTTTTGGATTTTAGCATGAGCAGATACAACACATTTTCTAGAATTACTGTTGACGGATATGCATTTGATACAATCGCAAATGTTGTATTTAATTATAAACATTCAAATTTAAGTTTTTCTTTAATTTGGGAAGGAAGTGGAATTATAGAATATTCATTTAAATGGAACTGATATTAATGGAGACATGGAAAATGGGAAATCTACACAGGCCATGTTTTTTAATAATAGGAATATAAGTGCTATTTGGTTTAGGTTAGTTTCAGGAAGTGGTACTGTTAGAGTTGAAGCCTGGGGATTATAAATATTTAAAAAATACATATGACGACACAATTTATTATAAAAAATATTTCAAGACAACGAAAAGATATTAAAATCTTTAATTTTCGCATATTGTATGGTTATACAAAAGATCTTTTGACTATTTTTGGAATTTCTGAAGCCTATATTAGGCAATCATTGTTATCAGGAGAATTAAAAAGAAAGATTAATTATAGAGACATAGAGATAGTTTACTCCAATATTGATTTATTACAATTTGATACGGATCAAAAAGTATTTCTTGAAGCAGCTGGCATAGAAGAAGGGTTAGATTGTACTGGGGATATAGGATTTAGTTCAGTTGCAAATTTGGCAGTTTTAGCTGCATTAACGACAGAGGCATCTGGGTATGTATATGTAAATACGTTGTTATGTTTTTGGAAGAGGAATACAACTTCTGTATTAACTCCAGATGGAATAACTATAGTTGTGGCAGTTGGTGGTGGAAATTGGGAAAGAATAGTTTCGACAACAGCTTTTGATTGGCTTAGTCAAGCAGTTTGGTATATTGACCCGGTTGCTGGTAATGATGAAAATATTGGTAGTGTTGCAGCTCCTATTGCTACTTTTATTGAATTAAATCGTAGAATTTCGGTAGGATCTATTCGGCAAAATACAACAATTAATATTCCAGCAGGAACAACTATTTCTTCTGCAAATTTGGAAGTAGATACTGGTGGGTTTTTATTAACCATTAATGGTGTTGTTGCTACTAGTTATACTGGTTCAGTAAATGTATATACAGAAAGAAGCCACATTACTCCTGAAGCATCTCTTTTAACAGATAATATTTTGACAGATTATACTCCATATGTAGGAACAAGAATTAGAACAACCAGTGGAACATCGGCTATTGCGTGGTTTGCTGGTGTTAGTCCTGGAGGTGTTGGTGTAAATGTTGCAGCGGTAAGTAGATTTGGTGGTGTTCCAAATTTAGGAACAGGGGCTATACCTGCGATGGTAGTTCCTGTACATAATGTTTCTTATGTAATTGAAACACTTCCTATTATTACAAAATTATCTATTACACAAAAAAGTTCTCCACCAGCCAGTCTTGCAACTCAAGTTGCAATTCAAATTAAAAATATTGCTATTGGCGGAGCTACTGATAGTAGATTTTCAATAACTACAGCTGCGTTATCTGGTGTAAATATTGACGGGTGTTCTTTAGACTGTTATAGCACTTATCGTTGTGGTCTTGTTCCAAACATAACAAGATCAAAAATAGGAGGCCCAATTAATAATCAGCATCTTTTTACTGGAGAGGCTGTTTATAGAGATTGTCTTATAGTAAAAACCATAAGTATTAAAGGCTCTTCGAGTTGGCAATTATATCAATGTTTAATTTATGGAACAACTGGTTCGGCAGGGTCAATTACCCAAATTCAAACATATGGTGCGGTTTGCGAACTTAGAATTTATGATTCACAAATATTTAATTCATCTTCTTTTGCAATTGAATTTTTGAATGCTGGTAATATTTGGTGTAGAGGTGGTTTGTCAGGAAGTCGTAATGCAATAGGTTTACTTGTTGGAGACGCTGATGATGAAGCAGTTGTTGGACAAGTATTTTGTTGGGCTACATCTGCTGATATTCCTAATCTTTTAGGAACAACAACTCCTATTCGTATAGTTGGAACAACAAATATAGACTTGGCCTGGGCAGCAATGCCATTTAATTCAGATGAACAACATGGGCTTGGAACTCTTACAGATGGATATACTACAATTACTGCTAGAAATTCAAATATCAGAGGTGTATTTGTAAATAAAGCAACCCCAATAGGATTACCACAAGGTATATTGGTTGTACCAACGGAAACTAGAACTATATCACAATTTGTTGTAAATGCTATTAATTTAACAACAGGTGCTGTTGTCGCAACTGATCTTTCTACTTTTAATTGGTTTATTCCGGGTATGGCTAGAAGAATTACTATTTGTGCATCTAGTGCTATAACGTGAAGTTAGATTGATATATCAACAGACATGAAAGAACTTTATTTAGACGCTAATGCTCATGTACCAATGAGCAAAACTACAATGAAAATATATTCCGATTTCCAATCCTCTCGAGCTGGTTGGGGACACGCTTCTGCTCCATCTCGCCTTGGACAAGAAGCTGCTTGTTCTTTAGAAACAGCAAGAGGAAAATTATCACAATTATTAGGAACCAATCCGAATAATTTAATAATTACAAGTAGCTGTACACAGGCTTGTGATTGGGGCCTGGATATTTTTAAAAAATCTATACAAGAAGATAGTTGTTTTATTTATTCTTCTGGTATTGAACATTCTGCTGTATATCAAAAATTAGAAAGCATATTTAGAAAAAATAAAATAAAAAAACTTAATAACAATAATGGTTTTATTAATTATACAGAAGATATTGATACAAACTGTGTAGTATGTTCTTATGTTCAAAATGAGATAGGAATAATTCAACCAATTGAAAAATTGAAACCGAAAATTATTGGTTTGCTTTTTTCAGATATGTGTCAGGCTCCGGGTAAAATCCCAATAAATCTAGAACAATTACCGGTAGATATAGCTGCTTTTGGGGCTCATAAATGGGGAGGACCGGCAGGAATAGGATTATTATATTTGAAAAACTTTGCGTTATATAAGGAGTATGGAACAGGGTCGAGATATTTTAATGATCGACCAGGAACTCCAGATGTTGCCGGTGTAGTTGCAGCAGCGGCGGCATTAGAAGAAGCCATAACAGAAATGCCAAAGCATCTTCAAAATATGCAACAATTTCAATCTGTTCTTGAGGATAGGCTTCAGGATATGGGTTTAAAAATAATAGGGAAAGAAGTTCCTAGAGTAGCAAATACCACATTTGTTCAGATTCCAGGTTTAGCATTTATGATACTTAATGATCTAAGTAGAAAAGGAATATATGTAGGAATGGGATCTGCTTGTGGATCAATGCACACCGGGCCTTCAAAGACAATGACAACTTTGGGTATCGATGGAGACGCTCATGATTTTTTGAGAATTTCTCAGCAGGGAAATTATAATGGTAATGATGCTGTTTATTTAGCTGATGAAATTTTTAAAATATTAAAACAATATAAGGACAATTAGAAATGAGTAGTAAATATAGTTTAGAAATTATTAATAAAGAAGATAATAGACAATTTAAAAAATATGATATAGATGGTGAAAAAGTAATTGGTGTATATGAAAATGAACCATTTGTAATTAAATTTAAAAATAATACATATAATAAGGTTCAAGTAAGAATATCAGTAGATGGAACAGATGTATTAACAGGTAATTTGGCACATACAGAAGCAACACCAGATGGAATGTGGGTGGTTAATGCATACGGGTCAATGGAACTTAAAGCTTGGCCAGAAACCAATGAAGGAGGAGCAGAGTTATTATTTGGGAAAACAAAGGATTCAGTAGCTGCAAATACTCATGGCGATTTATCTGCAAAAGGATTAATCGCCATTGCTGTATTTGAGGAAGAACAAATTGGATTTCTTAAATTTGGTGTTCCTTTTGTTATTAAACCGACCCCTGAATGGACAACATATGATCGTGAAACAAGAATTTCAGATCATTTGTCATATGAAACAAAATGTTGTTCTGCCGATAAACGAAGAGGAGGAAGTGTATTAAGAAAGTCTGGTCTTAATGGTAGATCATTAAGTCTTAATGATACTTATTGTACAGACACAATTAAAGATATTTGTGAAGCTGGTCCGGCGGTGGGAGCAGGAGATTATACTGAACAAACAATCACAAAAACAGCTGGTTTAAATAGACCAAAGTTTGCAGAAGTTGTTCAGATAAAATATGAATGGTGGACAAGTCTTCGTTCTAAAATTAGGAATCAAGAAGAAGCAGAAACACATTCGGCTTTTCCAGGAGACAAAAAGAATTTTATAAATCTTGGACAAACCCCTAGAATGGAAACAGACAAAGGAATAATTCGAAGAGAAAACGTCGAGCAAAAAAGAAGAGGATTTAGAAATAGAAGAAGATTTGTTCCAGAACAGAAGCATATAGAATACACCAGATTTATATAAAATAGCAATCGGGCAACGAATCGGGCAATCATTGCCCGATTCGGTTTTTCTTATGTCAAGTGTGAATGAATCGGGCCATTATATGTCAAGACCAAAGATAAAATGTGAGGTATGCGGAGAAAGAGATGTAAAAATTCTTGAAAAACATCATATTATTCCTAGAACAGATTTAAACTGTACCAATGACGACCTAAATATTGCTGTGTTATGCGCTTCATGTCATAGTAAACTACATACAAAATCTTTAAAAATAATAGGTGTTTTTCCGAGTACGGACCCAACAGGGTTTACTTTGGTATATGAACTGTATGGAAAAAAAAATATAGATATAGACGAACCATATCTCGTACCACAGAAAAAGGAAATGAAAATCCATGAACGAAAAGATAGCAAAATTGATGGAAACAAATAAAAAACTAATTAAACAAAATGAAAAGCATATTGTAAATGAAGCCCAGAGCAGAAAAAATATGCTTGATTTGGCTGAGAAGCAAGGTTGTAAAGGAGAGGCTCAAGCAATATTAGACAGAACAGATAAATTACTATATAATTGTTCAAATTTAATTGAAAGAAAGCATATTACTGTAATGGCTGTAGCGGAATTACATAGGTTATTGAATGTTCAGGGTGGGCTTTCAGTTGATGGGGTAGAAGTTATCCCTCCGAATAACTAATAATATCCTATCTTTGTTGGAGGAAGTTTCATGAAAGAATATCAAGGCACAGTAATTTGGTTTAATCCTAAAGCAGGATATGGTTTTATTGATTGGGAAGGAGAGGGAGATTTGTTCCTACATTTCTCAGATCTAAATATGGAAGGATTTAAAACCGTTAAGAAAGGCCAACGGGTTAATTTTCAAGTTGGAGAAAATAATAAAGGTGAACCAAAAGCTATTGAGGTTGTAATCCTTGAGTGATAAAAAAGATTTCTGGATAACAAATATTTCTAAAATGAATGTGTGTTTAAGAGATTTGGCTATTACAATTAAAGCTAATTCTCATGCTAATCTTTTAGATTCTAAACATTATAAATATAC
>Ga0172380_10008769_pt1 | contig 10929 bp, 12 predicted proteins | sample Leawe162metaG_FD_119747 | JGI IMG/M metagenome (GOLD analysis project Ga0172380, IMG submission 119747) | Leachate microbial communities from a municipal landfill in Southern Ontario, Canada - Leachate well 162 metaG | ecosystem: Engineered > Solid waste > Landfill > Unclassified | place...
CGATCCAGTTTTACGTCCGTCCAATCCTGCTTGCGCTCGATCTCCCGGTCTTTCCACTCAAGCCACGCCTCGTAATCCTCGGCCTTGTTCGGTTCAGGATCGTTCACGCCCTTGGCTTTCTTGAATTCTTCAAATGTTTTGGCCTTCTCAGGAGAAACCTGCGCCTCTTCCGTGCTGGGAGGCTTGGCTTTCTCAGCCTTCAGAGCCGCCAACTCCTTCTCGAGAGCATCAATCCGGCCCTGTTCACGCCGGGCATCGACGCGGGCTTTAGCATGGTTCTCTTCTTCGGCCTTTTTCTCGTCATCTCCGGCCTGGCCATCGTCTTCGCCCTGATTCTCATCGGCGTCATCGGCCTTATCATCATCAGCGGCCGCGTCATCCTGCGGCGGTTCCTCGGCCTGCGTGTCATCGCTGCCCACTACCTTTTCTTCCTCAGAAATTTTGCCTTCGAGTTCCTTGATTTGGTCTTTCAGTCCCATTTAAGCTCCTTCTATACGTTTACAGTTACAGGCGACGCCCGCGTGATGCTGTCAGTTTCCTTCGCGGTCTGGCGGGCATCCTCAAGCACCTTGATCCGGTCAGCCGATGTTTTCTGCGCCTGAGCCAAATTCTTCTCGATTTCTGATTGCGTCTTTTGCAACTCCCCGGACTGAACAAGCCCTTCCAGCTGCTGTACGCGCTGCTTAAGCAAGTTGTGTTCCATAGGATCGATCTGCTCGCCTGGCATAAGGGCCTGCATGGCCTTCGCCTTCTTGCGCGCATCAATCTGCATGTCGTCCAACGCCATGCCGAATAATATCTTCCCGGCCGGATCGCCCGACTGAATCAGCAAGCTGCCCATTGAAGCGAACGCCTCTCTACGCTCTGCCTTTTCAAGCTCGGTATCCGGAGCTTCCTGCACGTCGATATCGTATTCATCAACGAAGTGGTCCAGCTTCACCGGCACAAGCTCTGCCTCGCCTTCAGCATCAAACAAGCGGAACTGCCTATCCCCACCAAACGAGGCCAGTTCACGCATGAAATCCAGCATCAGCCCGGCGTGCTCTTTCCCGTACAGAATGACCGCATCCACGTAGCAGGCCAGGGTATTGACCGCCTGCTTGATGCGCTGGCGCTGCAAGGCCGCTGTCTCAAGCTTGTTTTCAGAGCTGCCCAGGAACGACTTGTCCAGGCCCGTCACATCAGTGAAGGAACTGTTCGAAAGTTCGATGATAGATTCCACGCCTGTTGGCTGATAAGGCTCCCGCTTCGGCTGGATACGCCCATCCTTGATCGCATCCTTCGAAACCTCTACATTTGCGTCCGGCCGCAGATACCCGGATTCGAATTCCTTGATCTTTTCGATCGCACCTTCCTCGTACATCACGCCCCCCTTTGACAGGTTGGCAATCGTGTAGAGAAATTCAGTAATCGATTTGTTGAAGTATTTCTGCGGCTCGACCATGGCGTTCACCATGCCAACCCAAATCTTATTCTTCTCGTCAAAATCCCCGGTTTTCACCTGGCGCGTATAGCTTTGCTGCGACAGGTTCCGATAGCTCGTAAAGACCTTCTTGCCTGAAATAACGGCCGAGAAATAGCTGGTCCGCTTGTAAGCCTCGAACTGCACATCCAGATGCTCGGCAATCCGCTTCTTGCTTTCCGCTGAGCAGTTGAGGATCTCCGCCTTCGGATCAAGCAGGTCGTCTCCGTTTTCCTCCTTCACCAGATCCAGAAACGCCTTGATATTCAGCACGGCCTCGGGATCGGATTGCTCGTAAATCGGGTTATAGCCCCGATAATACGTTTCAATCTCAGCCCACTGGTAGAAATCAACGTTGATAATCTTCTCAGCTTCATCCGCGAAATCATAATATTCCCGGATCAGGTTTTTTACCCCGCCCATCGGGTTGTAAGCGTAGTCGCCTTCAGGCTCCTGCTTCTCAGCCTCGAAATCATCCTCGGTCGCGTTGTCGAACAGGTCCAGTGCCTCATCCAGATAATACTGCTTCGTGTACCCGTCCCACTTGCGATCGATGATGTTCATTTCGCGAGCCGAAGGATCCCACCAGTATTTATTCGGGTCCAGCCGCATCATCCCGATTTCACCATCGGGATTGCGCGAGGCATACCCCACGCCGAAAGTCAGGAACGTGTCCGTCACCCCGTATCCGTTCACCAGCATATCGAGGTTTTGCCGTGTCTCGATCTGATCGGCCCGGCAATTGTCGCGGTTGTATTCCGAATAATAATTCACGTAATCCGAATAGAACGCCTGCGCTTCCTTCGGTGCCCGCGCGGCGTATTTGAACCGGCTTCGGGTCTGGATCAGAAAGCCATTCACCGCGTTCACATACGGCTTGACCTTGTTGAACTGACACAGCGCGAACTTCAGCTGTCCGTCATCCGAGCGGTACGAAACTTTACCCGTGATATCCATCGTATCCCCGGCATAGAATGCCTGGCACATTCTGGTATTCTTGTACTGACGAGCGAGCGCCCCCATCGATATACGTTTGTGTTCCTTGTACTGCTTGAGAAGAGCTTCGCCAGAGATCAAGCCTCGATCACCCCCGCATGAACCTGAGGGGCCAGGTCGCGCAGCATGGTAGCGGCCTGCCGGATCACAAATTCTAACACCGCCTTACGATTACCTTGCAGCTCCCCACCCACGCCGAAGCTCATCACATCGGTCATCTTCCCGTTCAGCTTCACACCCTGCGGCGTGTACACGACGATATCGATCCCGATAAAATCGTTGCGCTGCTTCTCGTTGATCTTCGTCACCAGCCCAAGCGACATCGCGTAATCACGAAGCTTCCCCATGCTGACGGCCCGCTCAAAACCGATAAGCCCCATCAACCCACCATGAACACTTCGATCGCGCGACGGATAGCGATCATCGGCTGGTTGACGTTGATACAGGTCTTGCGGCCCCTGAACGTCACGCTCACAACATCGCCGTCTTTCGTCACCTCAGCGCCCTGAGCCATCAGACCGTTGAAGAAGTCTGCCATTTCCTGCTTGCCTTCGATCGTATCCGCGGCAGGCTTGGACTTTGCCTTCGTAACTTTAGGCTCCTTGTTCTCCGGCGCGGCCTGTAAGGACATCTTTTCGATGATCTTTGCCGCGATGGTTTTGTCTTTCCAGTTCGGGAAGATATGGATTCCTTGCTCAGTAGCGGTCGCTATCAGGGCTTCGCGCCCCATCCCGGTTAGTTGTTCTTCTGTAAACATTTCATTCCTTTCGTTTGTTAGAAATCATATGGATCAAGCGGCTTTCCGCCATTTCCTTTTGAGCGATACCCATCATTCACAGGCGCCGCCTTCGGCCAGATCAGATCAAGATCAGGCTCAAACAGCCGAGCCAGTGAATCCAGCATGTCGTCATGCACCGGCACCGGGAAACCCATGTATTCCTCCTCGACAAAGGCATTCACCAGGTCCACCGTGCGGCCATCGTATTGCGTCCGGTACAGCGTCTTCGGCAGCAGTATCCGCCCCTGCTCGAAATAGGGGATCAGGCGCTTTATCCTGTCATTCTTCGGCGTCTTCCCGGCCACCGCCTTCAGATCGAAGCGATAGACCTCCCGCCGCATCCGATCCTCGAAATGATCAAGATCGGCCTGCATCCCATATTTCTCGTACCGCGTTTCCTTCGGATCGTAAGCACGGTGCCATTCGAACAGCTGGTCGGCGCGTTGTGTCAGGTTCAGACGGTCACGCAGCATGTTGAGCACATAGACTTTTTTGTCCTTGCCCAGCAGCACCGCCCAACCCGACGTGTAATCGGAGGTCTTTTTCTTCTCATTTGCCGGGTCAAACAGCAGATAAACATTGCCTTGCTTGTGATCGACCCCATCATGGTAGCGGATCCATTCGCGCTTAAAGCCTTGTGTTTCATCGCCCTTAGGATCCAGCATCATTTGACATGCGAAAATATACGGGCCCATATCAGCCCGTTTTCTCAGCAGCTCCTCTTTGCTCAGCAGATTGGGCTTACCCTCCAGCGTGCCGTCTTCCGTGGCCGCATGGATTCGAGCCTTGACCGTTCCCCGGCCAATAATCGTTCGATAGCTGTCGTTGAAGTGGTAGCGCGTTCCAATGAAACGCCGCGTCCCGCCCTTTGCACCCAGATTGTACGAGAGCGCCAGGGCGTCCGTCGTCTTCTGGATCATCTCCGGCGTGCCGACCGATCCCTGGGTCACCACATCGTCATAGACCAGCACATCGAAGTGCTTACCCGTAGGCTGGCCGTCCACTACGCCCCAGGCTTCGAGCGTGGCTTCCTTCGGGTTGCTCTTCCGCTTGAAGATCAGCCCGCCATCGTCTGACCAGCTAGATGCTTCCCTGTGCGGCTCTGCCCAGATCACATCTGGGAACAGCTCCCGCAAGAACTCATTCGATTCCGCATCCCGCTTAATCTGCTTCAAAAAGCTCTTAGCAACCGGCCGTGTGTGACTGAATATCCCGAAGGTCAGCTCTTTGCCGATTATCGGATCATCGCCATGACTTGCCAGAATATCCTGAAACGTCTTGGCATACGTGATGATCGTGGATTTGTAATGCTCCCGGCTCCACAGGTCCAAATAACCGTCCGGCTCGCCTTCCACTTCCTTGCAGCGATCAAAAAGCCATTGCCGCTCTATATCCGCCCTTTGCAAGCCGTAGCGACAGAAGAAATACAGATCAGTGCGAAGTAGGTTCCGAAGATGACCCCGGCGCTCTCCCGGTGGCAATTCCCGCAAGCAACTGATCAGTTTCGGATAATCCGACAGTGTGAGCGTGGTCAATCTTTCCCTTGATGCCTATGTTTTCCTTATATTTCTCCGGCCTGCGCGCTTTCAACATCACGATCAGCAATGTATCCGAATATTCTTTGACCTGACCGCACTCCTCGCCTTTGTAAAACACGGGCCTCTCTCTGCCCTCGACAGCCCGCCGCAAAGCTTCGTCCTCAAGAATATCCGTGCCCTCTTCGAGCGCCGCGTCCCAAGCCTGCGCAAATTTCGTATCCGCATCACGCCAGTCGTAGGCCGTTTGTCTTGGAATACGCGCCCCCTTGCACGCTCCCGAAACGCTCACACCCTTCCGAAGGGCAGAAAGGAACGCTTCCTCCTTTTCTGGTGTACGGGATGTACGATTGGCCAATCTCTTCTCCAAAAGAAAACCCTGCACTTGGCCGGGCGAGTTGCGACAGAATTTCGATCCCCGCACTGTCACTGTGCGTGGTGTGTTCAGCACTGAAGGCATGAACGGAGGGGCTAGTGTGCGGGGATCAGCTCCAACGAAAGCCAGAGCTTGAATGCGGGAAATAAAAAACCCCGCACGGATGGCGGGGCTGATTTTTGAGGCACGGATAGAGCCTAGAGAAAAGATAGGTTATTTTATCCCCGATTGTCAAACATTTTCGTATATTCCTCCAAAGCCCTTATAATCTGCGACTTTGCTTTTCCGTTTCTCTGTTTCAGAGTGGCGTCGATTTCGTAAGGCTTGAATCCTTTGACGTATTCCTCAGCCGCTATCCTATGCTTGCTCAACCCGGCCTCGTTCATCATCACCGCCCAGCCCTTAAATCGAGCGTAAAGCGCCACCTGCCTCTCGGATTCACCGTTCCCACCCGGTACGTGATCAAGCTTCATGTGGGCAAAGGCGGGCGAATCCATCAGGATCAACGCCTCCCTAATTTCCTCAAGCGCCCAACGCATCTGGGCTGAACACCGTGACAGCACGCCGTAATCCCGAGGATTCTGCAACTGCGTCCAGTACGGCAGTTTCGAAAAGTTGACCTTCGATTTCCGGAAGATCGCGAAGAGCGTTTGGTTTTTCTTGGCCTTGGTCATTCGGTGCCTTTCCTCGTTTCAAACCGCAGGCCATCTTCGCCCACAGCACGTTCGAACAGATGCCCGTATCGCTCCTGGACACGGGCTTGGTGGAATTTACTCGGGGAGAAGATCGCGCCGTTCTCGAGGGTGAGGGGCCTGATCCAGGTCTGGTACTCAGCTTGCTCGAGCTGGATCCAGACGGGGGAGGAATGCCAAGCCTGCATCGGGGGCAGGTCTTTGGCTGGTGGGGCAGGTTTCGGCGCGGGGGCCGGGAGGGGAGAGGGAGATTTGGCCTTGGCGCCAAGGTACAGGGTAAGCCAGGCGAGAAAGGCTCTCGCTGGGTAGGTGGGAATAGACCGTTTGCCGGAGGAAATGCCCTCGTCGTAGGTCTGGAACAGCGGATGCAGGTCGAGACCGGGGGCGATTGCCCTGGCGCGTTCTCTGTCCGCATCGCTGAGGTGGGGTTCGATCCGGAACGTGCCGATACCTCCCCCCAAATTTTCAGAATGAAAATCACCCCCACCCCCACCCGGCTCGGTCGTGGGTACAGTAACAGGGGGGGGGTGTTTATCTTTCTCTTTGATGGGTGATAGGTGATAAATGGTTGGTACGGATGTACTAACGGATGTACCAACGCCCGTTGAAGCTGTATTGTTATTTTTCAATGAGTTAATTGAATTATCCTCAGAGTGACTTTGTTCAAGTTGCTCATAGCAGAATTGTTCATTTTTGGTTTCACTTGCTCCGACTTGGTCCTTTTTGGGTGCATTTAACGGAAGCTCAACGTCCGTTGACCCGGTATCGTTTTCTTTCAATGCTTTACGCTTCTCAGCCGAGATTTTTCCGGCTAATGCGTTTTGTTCGATTCTGGTCCGCGCGGCTATGAGATGTTTGGTGCATTTCTCGTTTTTGATGAACCCGTTTTCGACATAAATCTTACCCAATTCGATCAGCGTTTTTCGGATGGCGGTCCATTTTTTCCCGGTCTTGGTCATTCGCATCATGCGCTTGGGATCGTCCATCAGCTGGTCGTTTGTCGCATAGATCAGATCAAGGATGCGCCGATAGGCGAGTTCCTCCATGGGCTCAAGGATATCCATGCCTTTAAGCGCATCCTCCGGCCACCAATCGACATAAAGTGGTTTCTTGTCGCTCATATCCTCACCCCCATGCTGCGGCGGCGGTTCAGCTCATCGCTGCATTGATCCAGCGCGGCCCCCGCCCCAAAATTCTCTGTCACCCATTTCAGGTAATGGGCTGGAACCGTTTTGACGCATTGGCCGCTGAACTTGCCAAAGCGCATGATGGAATCACGCGGGCCGAGCGATGAAGCCATAGGGGCCGGGGCGGCTCTCTGCGCCTCAAGGTCAATGCCGGAGCTCAAATCCACGCCTGTAAGGAACTTCTCCCCAGCCTTCAGCCTGTGCATGCCGGGCTTGGGTTCTACGATCTCCATCTCCTCAAACCGCCCGAAGCGGTTCACATTGCCGACCAGATCCACAATCGTGGCGATGGGCTTCTTGTCGTGGATGCGCACGGCGCGCCCGGTCATCTGCTCGACAAGGCTGACGGAATTGGTGGGCCGGGCGTGAATCACGCAATCCAGCGCCGGGAAGTCATAGCCAGTTGTCAGGACACCGACATTCAACAGCACGCGATAAACACCCTGCACAAACCCCGCAAGGATGCGCGTACGTTCCTTCTGGTTCATTTCCCCTGTCACCACAGCAGCGGATATGCCTAAGCTCTCCAGCGTGGCTAAAATCTCAAAAGCGTCCTTAACGAAGGGGACGAACACCAGGCCATGATTGAACGGAACATCCCTTACCGCTTCAACCACCCTCGATTGCAAATTGTGTTCGCGGCTGAATTCCCGGACCGAAATATCCGTAAACTCAGCGCCCGTTGAATTGAGCTTCAGAACTTCGCCATCTACGTTTGGCATCACGTACTGGAGCGGGCAGAGATAACCACGCTCAAACAGTTCCCGCTTTTGCGTGATGTGCAGGATTTCATCAAACGTGCGCGGCCGCGTGCGCGTGATAAATTTCACCACAGAACCGTTGAACGTGGTGGCTGCGTGCAGGCGGTATGGTGTGGCCGTCAGGCCCAGCACGGGCTTGCCGATTTTGGCGAAAAAGTCTTTGTACATGCCCTGCTTGGGGTTGGCGTAGTGGGCCTCATCCATGATGATGCGATCAAAGCCTGCGAACAGCTGGGGCTTGCCGATAATGCTGCCGATGGTGGCAAAGGTGATCTTCCGGATTTTCTTCATGCCAAAGCTGGCAGAATAAACGCCCAGGTCTGTGTAGCCGAAGGCTTGGGTCTTGAGATAATTCTGTTCCAGAATTTCTTTGGAGGGCTGAAGCACCAATGTCTGGCCGGGCAGCTCGGTCGCAATCTTGCCGATGACGATGGATTTGCCGCCGCCGGTTGGAACCACGCACACGCCGTTCTTGATCTGGCCGAGCTGATTTTTGTGGCCGCCATCAAAGAACGCGATTCCGCGATCAATGTGTTCCTGCTGGTAATCTCGGGGCGTGAAGCTCATGCGCCACCCCGCTTGTTTGAATAATGGAACGCGTGCTTGTCATAGCCGTAACCCATGGCATATGCAGGAGGGCATTTTGTGACACCGCCCTCGGATTTGGTTTCGGGTTTGGTCAGTGTCTCCCCGTGTTCATCCTTCAGGGGGATGTAGAAACACTTGGGGCGCTTGAACTTAGCGTTTGGTTTCTTGATCTCCTCAATATAACCGCCTCTTATGAGGGGTTTTGTGAAGCTGATGAATGTTTCTGGCGCTACACCCATCGCCTCAGCCACCGAGCCCCGTGTTGCGCCAGCTTGAGCCGTGTGCAGGTCGATAATGATGCGCAGGGCTTCAATCTGGCGGGGTGTCAGGGGTTTGTTTTCGGTGAAGCGTCTATCACCAAGGGGCACGCGGCGATGCTCTGGTGCAATCTCCAAAACACTATCAGCTTGGTTGTTTGCAAAAGCAGCGGCCAGCTGCAAACAACGCGCAACCGTCATATTCGGATATTTGATCGCGCAGGTTCTGATGTATGCCAGCAATGCGATGTCTTCTGATTTCATGCTGCCTCCGCAAAAGCGATTTGTGATGGAAGAGTTAGCCCGTGGCAGAACCAGGCGCAGTAAAACCACGCGCCCGAACCTTCGCCACTTGGCGTCTCGAAATTGACCCGCTCTGGCAATAGAACCAGTTGAATGCCGTGCTTTTTATAAAGTTTGAAACGATACTGCTCCCCGAGCGCAGTAATGGGCATAAGCAGCGCAAACGGCTTTTCCAGCGCATAACATCGATCGAGCCAATCATCCTTGACCGAGTACGGAGGATTAGTCAGTACGCAATCAAATTCGGGCGTTGCCGCAAGGGGGCTTAAAAAATCAAAGCCGTGTAAAATATCGGTGCCGATCACGTCAAAGCCCTCTTCTTCCAAGGTTTTGACGATATTTCCGGTGCCACACGCGCTTTCCCAAATGCGCCAGTTTTTTGGAATGAAGGGTAGCAGCGCTTTCACCGCCCAGGGGGGGGTGTGGAATATGTCGGACCTTCCGGCTGCCTTAGGAGGCTTAGCGGTTGAATTCGTCATGCAAAGGCCTCCCAGTTCATTGTGCGAACCGGCTGGCCGTAATGGCGGCGGCTTTCGAGCACCACGATCACTTCACGGTGCCCGACCCCAGTAATCTCCGAGATTTCGCGGATTTTTATCCCGATATTATCCAGCGCGCAGATAGTGGCATCACGCGCCGCGTATTCCTTCAGCCTGTGCGGATGCTGGATTTGATCGAAGGTGAGTTCCCACACCCGCAGAATGTTTTCTATGCAGAGCCGCACAGCACGCTTTTGCGTGGCAAGGTATGCATCGGAGGCGAAACGGCAGGCGGCGTTCATATCGCTGCCCTCACAGGTGGAAGCTCAATTCCAAGCAGCTCAGCTGTGTACAGGGCAATAAGCGCGGCCTCTGCCCATCCATCCTGATTGGCCCGCTGCCAGAACTTCGCCGCGCCTGGCATAAGCTCAGTGGCGCGCGCGCGGGTTTGGTCTTTGTCCTTGGTGCAGCCCATGGCCTTTTTCCATGTGGCCGCCGGCACCGTATCGAAGCGGTGGAAATTGGCTGCTATCACGCCCTTGAGAATGCCGAAGCCCTCAAAGGTTCTAGCTGTTGATTGCCGGGCCTCAGTGCCGCGCATCTGGGCTTGCTCGATCATCGCGAGCTGGATGTCAGAGCGATCAAACCGGTGCGATAGGCGCTCCAGGTCGATGATTGTTTTGTTCTTGCCGTTGAGCTTTATCTTGGTGGTGGGCATCCCCAGCACGGAAAGCAGGCCATTGGGCCTAAGGAAGGCTATGCCGCCGGATAACCCGGGGTCGATCCCTACGATGAATTTGTTTTCGTGCGTCATATTCTTTCAAAAAGACCGGGAGAGAGCGGGGAATAATTGCCCCCTCCCGGTTAGTCCTTGGAGGTGTTAGTGAATAATGGCTGGGTCAGCCTCAACAGGCGCGCCCGCAAAACTTGGCAACGGGTCGTACATATCCTGCTGGTCGTACACGCCGAGCACGTTCAGATAGCGGTCAAGGCTGCGCAGGAAGTCACTGCGGCCGATTTCGTCCATCTTGCCGATTTTGAGGGCCAGCTTGAACGCCTTGTTGTTTCCGCCATCTTCGGAGAACTGCTTGTAAAGGTTCCCGACTTGGCCGCGAAACTCATCAAGGTCGGCCTGCTTTGCATTAATCTCGCGGTTGTAGTGCTTGATTTTCTCATCCGTGATGACTTCGATCGGCGCATCTTCCTGCACCTCATCGATAAACTCATCGGTATTCTTTTTGGGTCTAGCCATACTTACTCCTTCGGCCTGGTGGCCGTTACGTTGGTGGGTTGATATTGAAAAATTCGATTGCCGCCCTGTACGTCATTCCCGGATGGGTTTCTCGTGACCAAGGAGGCGGAGAGTTACGCGAGTGAGCCGTTTTTTGTTTGCGTTCCGATCACGGCGAACGGAACTTGGGATCGGAGGCCCATCAAAAACCTGCGTACAGGGCTTTGAAAGGCCCTCGCCACACGCTGCTGAACTACCGACAGCGCGGGCGAGGATGGGGTTAA
>Ga0172380_10008770_pt1 | contig 10927 bp, 5 predicted proteins | sample Leawe162metaG_FD_119747 | JGI IMG/M metagenome (GOLD analysis project Ga0172380, IMG submission 119747) | Leachate microbial communities from a municipal landfill in Southern Ontario, Canada - Leachate well 162 metaG | ecosystem: Engineered > Solid waste > Landfill > Unclassified | place...
CTCGCTGCTCAAGTTATTGCATCTGATTCTCGAAAATATCGGCGAGTTGACCCTGGACGAAAGCTGGCTCAAAGGCCAGGTCGATGGCTTGCTGAGCGCCATCGAACCGCCGCTGACCTTGCGTCAACTCGACGCCATGGAACTCCGACTCTGCGATGTGATCGTCAAGCAACGCGAGGCGAAGCGTCAATCGGTCGAAGCGCAGGAGGAAATGCGGAAAATGCTGGCCAGCTTCGTCACCAGTTTGGGGACGATAACCCGGTCCAGTGCGGCTTTTCAGGAAAAGATTGAAGAAAGCGCCAGGAAGATAAAGAAGGTCCGGCGAATCGAGGAGCTGGCACCGCTATTGAAGGAAGTCATCGATGCGACCAACTTGATGGCGGAAGGCACCTCTTACGCGCAGGAAAATTTGAAGCGCATGCAGGAAAAAGTCGAGGCAACCGAGACCAGGTTGATGCATTTGTACCAGGAACTCAATAACGCCAGCATACAAGCCCGCCACGACCCCTTGACCGATGCGCTGAACCGCAAAGGATTGGAAGAAGCACTGGCTCGCGAAATCGCCAGTGTGCGGCGAAAAAATTTGCCGCTATCGATCTGCCTGCTCGATGTCGACAATTTCAAGAAGCTGAACGACCGTCTGGGGCACGATACCGGCGACAAGGCGCTGATCCATTTGGTCAATGTCGCCCGGCAATGCATGCGGCCAAACGACTCCTTAGTGCGTTATGGCGGGGAAGAATTTATCATTCTGATGCCGGATACATTTCTTGAGCCTGGCATCGAGGCAATGACCCGCCTGCAGCGCGAACTGACCAAGAAATTTTTCCTGTCGGAAAAAGAGAAAATCCTGATCACTTTCAGTGCCGGGGTAGTGCAGTTGGGCACAGAGGAAACCGGCATGGAAGCCATTAATCGAGCCGATCAGGCCATGTACTTGGCAAAACGGGCCGGCAAAAACCGTGTGGTGGGCGGATAAAACAGACAGGGAACGAAGGATCACGAGCGCCACTTCGCCACCAGTTTGGCGTTCGCCAGCTTTGGCGGGATTTCGAGACTGCCGCGCAGGGCTTCGACGTATCTGCGGTAGCACCGCATCGATCGCTGTGGCGATCAGTTCCCTTACATTCAGCATACAGTCACCACTGAATGGTGATTGTATGGTTCATGTCAAGTTCAAAGTAACTTTGCTTGAATCTTCCCAGACTAATGCAGACAAATAAAGAACTGGACACCGAAGTACCCAGTTGAAGAGACGCATATCAGGCAATAGCGTCTCCGAAGGAGACATTCCGGCAGGTTCATCTTCCCCTCAAGACCCGCCTTATTGCGGCTTCATCAGCTTATGAGCACGGATTCAGTTCGCGTCCCAGAATTCAGCCAGACGCTTGGTATCCTGCGGGTATACGTCGAGATCACTTATCTTCTCATCACAGACTGTGTAGAGCTCGACGAACGGCATCAAGAGACTTTGTCCCGTCTTGCGCGATGTGAAAGTGACATCCATCGATACTGCCACCTTGTTCTCAGAACCAATGACCTCACATCTGCCGATCCCAATATTCAGCTTACTCAGAATCACGCCATATACATCCGTATGGAAAGCGGATAAACCGTTGTGTACGCCGCCATAAACCAGCGAGTCTGGTTCGATGACCTTGATATCCGGATGTATGTGGCTCATCGCACTTGCTTCGTCGCCTCGTAATACAGCGTCCAACATATCTCTCACAACCTTAGCGGCAGACTTCATGTTTTTCTCCCCAGTTCGGTTGGAGCAATTATCGACATGTGCGTATTACCTCCCTAGTGTGTAATCACATGGTTCCTGCATGTGTTTCTACAGTGGCATATAAAAGCAAGCTCCCCTTACGGGATGTTATAGTGACAGCATATGTTTCCCAGGATCCGAAACCTCCTCAGGTAAGGAAGACCGGCAATACAATGACCAAGCAAGCACAATTCGTTGAGACCTTGGTATTGAAGGAGATATTGCTGGTCGACGATGCACCGGCTTCCCTGCAACTTCTAACCCGTTTGCTGGAGGAAGCAGGCTACGTCGTTAGACAAGCGCCAAGCGGCAAGCTGGCGCTATGGACCATCGAGTCAAAGCATCCCGATCTGATTCTTCTAGACGTCAAGATGCCCGGTACAGACGGTTTCGAAGTCTGTCGGTTGCTCAAGGCTAACCCGGCAACGCGTGATATTCCAGTGATTTTCCTTTCCGCGCAGGACGAAGTCACCGACCGTGTGCGAGGCTTTAAACTGGGCGCTGTCGATTTCATCGCCAAGGATTTTGCCAAGGAAGAGATTCTCGCCCGCGTGGATACTCACTTGACATTGGCGTATGTCAAGAAAGCCCTCGAAACCGAGCGGGAAACCCTGGAAGCCCGGGTTAAGGAGAGAACCAGAGAAATTGAGCAAAGCAAGGTTCTGCTCCAACGAGTCGTCGATTCTTTCCCCGATTGGATATTCGTCAAGGATATCGACCATCGTTTCTTGCTGGTGAATAAGGCCATGGCCGATGCAAACGATTTGAAACAACAAGATATGGTCGGCAAGCAGGATATCGAATTGTTTTCGCCAGAATTGGCACAAGTATTTCATGAAGAAGACGAAAAAATTCTTGCTGGCAACATCTATCGGGGAGGAGTCCGTCACCTGCGTCTTTCCGACACCCAGGAGAGAATATTCGAGATATTCAAGGGACCTATGCACGACAACGATGGCCGCATATTCTCAATTTTGGGTAATCTTCGTGATATTACAGACAGAGTTGCCACCGAGAAAGTCAATCGGGAACTCAGGGAAAAGATTTCCAGTTCCAGGAGAATCGAGGCGCTCGGCCAGCTTACTGCAGGCATTGCCCATGACTTCAACAATATTCTCGCAGTCATCCTAGGCTTCGCTGAGTTTGCGCGAAAGGCCGTCGCTGCGGGCAAGCACGAAAAGCTAGGTTACTACCTTTCCGAGATTCTCCAGTCCAGCCAGCGCGGTAAGGAACTCGTCCAACAGCTCCTGACGTTCGCTCGTAACCGCGAGGCGTCAGATACCGCAATCGAAGTCACCCCCATTGTCAGGGAAATCAATCGACTGCTACAAGGAACGAGTGCCGAAGACAAAATCATTACGTTCTATATTGACGAGGCGCTGCCCCCGGTACGAATCCAGGCAGTGCATCTGCATCAAGTACTCATGAATCTCGTTACCAACGCCCACGATGCCTCCCCATCCGACGGACGCATCGAATTCCGCGTCGTCGAGGAGCATATTGCTCACGCGATCGAATGCTCATCGTGTCACCGGGAATTCGGCGGCCGCTTTGTCCGTTTTTCGGTGAAAGACAATGGCATTGGGATTCAGCCGTCGGCTATTTCCGCTATCTTCGAGCCTTTTTTCACGACAAAAGAGATCGGCAAAGGTAGCGGCCTGGGGCTTTCGGTCATACACGGCATCGTTCACTCCGCAAGAGGCCACGTCCATGTTTCGTCGTCCCCTGGTATTGGCACGCAGTTTGATGTCTATCTGCCGAGTGCCCCCACGGACATGGCGCCGGAAGGCACCCCCAGTTTCTTTGCTCGCTTGCATCAACAGGTGAAGGGACATCTGCTGGTCATCGACGATGAACCCAGTATCCTAGCCTTTGAGACTGAGCTACTCGAATCTATCGGATGCCAAGTCGTGGCGACATCCGATACGGCAGTTGCAATTTCACTGCTCGAAAAAGATCCGTTGCCGTTCGACCTGGTCGTCCTTGACCAGTCGATGTCCAATATGACGATGCTAGAGAAGGCTATGAACCGGCATCCGGCCCTACCAATAGTGATATGTTCCGGCTATGTGAAATATATAGGCAGTAATGCCGCCATCCAGCGTAATATCCGCTTCTTGCAAAAGCCCGTGTCCGGCGAGTTGCTCGCAAATACCGTAGAGGAAATGTTGCAGCAGAAAAGCCATTCTGATGAGCCTATTTAGACTCCGGCCGGGAAACCGCACCAATGATGGCCGTTAAGGGCTTGTCAGGTTATCTTGTCCTGCATCGGCTGACTGGTCAGCCATATCCACAGCTTCTGGTATTGCATCGTTCCGACGAGCTTACTTACGCGGTCCGCGAGGGCAGAATTCTCTGGCCGTATTTTTTCAAGCGCCGCTGCGATCTTCAGTGGGTTCAGCTCACGAATCGCCTCAGCTAATGTCGTTCGGGTATCGGTAGAAAGAACAGCCATGTCCTTGGCGGTAAGGTCGGTTTCGGTCGCTGCATTCTCCTCGTTTTCACCAGCATCGCGTTCGAAGCACACGCCCAATTGTTTCTCGAGCATGTCAAACAAGACATCTTCCTCCAACGGCTTGTACAGCAATTCGTCGGCTCCTGCCGCTAATGCTTCCTGCCGATACTCTGCAAAGGCGTTGGCGGTAAACATGACAATCTTCAAAAAGTGGCCGCCCGCTGAGGCACGAATTCGCCGGGTGGCCTCGGTGCCGTCCATCCTGGGCATGCGCCAGTCCATCAGGATCAAATCAGGCTTGAATATAGCGGCTTTCTCCACCGCCTGCGCTCCATCTTCGGCTTCGAGAAGGACAAACCCGAGCGGTTCCAACAAGCTGAGCGTCAGGAGACGTGCATCGGCATTGTCTTCCGCCACCAAAATGCGCTTGCCTCGATCATCGATACGTAAACCGATCGGGCGCCCCTTCGAAGCAGTACGGACAGCATGATCCTTGGCTACCGATACGGTCAATGAGAATTGAAAGTTGGAACCTTGCCCAAGAACAGATTTAACGGTCAGCCGGCTTCCCATCAACGACAAATATTGCTGGCAAATGGCAAGCCCCAGGCCGGTGCCCGCAGCGAGTGGATCAATTTCGATTTGCACGAAGGGCTCAAAAATAGAAGCCTGATGCTCTTTGCCAATGCCGATGCCTGTGTCATGCACTGTAAAGTTGAGATGGGCTTTCCCTCCGCCAACTAGCGAAGCAGCCACGTGCAAAGAAATGCTGCCTTCAGGCGTAAACTTGATCGCGTTCTTCAGCAGATTGATCAATATCTGTCGTAGTTTGACCCCATCCACCCGGATCGTTGCCGGCAGCCGACGTACTCTCAGATGGAAATGAAGACCTGCTTGTTCGGCTTGAGGCCGCAGCATGTTGCATACATCGTCCAGCAATTCTCTCAGGTTGATATTCACTTCCGTAACCTGCACGCGCCCTGCCTCTATCTTGGCGAGATCCAGTACGCTGTTGACGAGCGTCAGCAGGTGGTTGCCGGAGCGCGTAATAATGTCCAGGTGTTGTCTTTGTTCCTTTCTTAGCGTTGAGGTATTCGCCATCAGACGCGAAAACCCAATCACTGTATTCAGCGGCGTGCGTAATTCGTGGCTCATGTTGGTCAGGAAAGCGCTCTTTGCAAAATTGGCTCTTTCGGCATTGGTTTTTGCTGCTGACAACTCGAAGGTTCTCTCGTTGACAAGATCTTCGAGGTGCTCGCGATAGCGCAGCAACTCCATTTCAATGCGCTTTCGCTCGGTAATGTCCTGAACTGTTCCCAGCCGGGTAATGGGTTTGCCTTGTGCGTCATAATGCATATCGCCAGAACATAGCACCCATCTGGTATCCCCATCGCTTCGGCGAATGGTCCTGAATTCTTTATAAATCGGCTTTCGTTCTGCTGCGACCTCTTCAAAGTATCGACGAATCATGTCGACGTCGTCGGGATGAACGAGATCAAACTCGACCCTGTTCCACCGATAGTTTTCGTCAATGCCGAAAATTTGCCCGAATGTTTCGGAGAAGTTGATTTGCTTGGAGTTGATATCTATTTTGAAAGAACCTATGCCAGCGGCGAATTGTGACTCCCTGAGAAGAGACTCACTTTCTTTCAATGCTTCTTCCATCTGCTTTCGATTGGTAATGTCGATACCAATGCTTGCCATACCGAGGATTTGGTTTCCCACACCGCGCAGAATGACATTATCCCATGCGATCAAACGCCGCTCGCCTTGCCGGATGAGGATATCATTTTCATGATGATCAAGTATTACTCCGGTCTGGATTCCTTTAGCGAAGATTCTCCTGGCCCATTCGCGCAGGTCGTCAGGTATGAAATGATCGAACCAACTCTGCCCGACGAGTTCTGCATTTTCCTTGCCGGCCAAGTCAAGCAGAAAATTATTGCAAAAGGTGATGTTGCCCTGCGGATCCAACATCACGGCGGCCATCTGTATCTGTGACAACAATTCGTGAAATCTTTGTTCAGATGCGGAAAGCATAGCCTCTGCATCCTTGCGATCAGTAATGTCCCGTCCCACGCAATAAACGCTTCCGTCGGCTTCTACAGCGCTGACATTTACCTGTATCCACCGCAGCGAATCGTCTTTGCAGACGTACCGGTGCTCGAAGCTAAATCCCATTTGGCCATTAGATGGGGTTGTCGCCTTTTGAAAAATCTCCCAAATCTTGTGTCTATCATCGGGATGCACAAACTTGGAGATGGGCATAGTCAGACACTCGGCTTCCGAATATCCAAAGGTTCTTATGAATGCCGGGTTTACCGTTGTTAGAAGTCCACTGGTATCCGCAATGAACATGAGATCGGAGGCGGCATTGAAAAATTTGACATATCGCTCTCGTTCCTCCTCGATCAATTTACGTTTGGTGATATCTGTAGCAGTGCCGCGGTACCCAAGAAACTGGCCATCTTTCGCAAAGAACGGAGTTCCGCTGCTGGATAGCCAGCGAAAACCGTTTCCCTTCGATAACAGCTTGCACTCGAACTCAGTATATGTCTGACGGTCGCGTAGCTCGGCAATATGAGAGGCCAGTACCTGTTGATCGGTGGCGCCCATCTCTTTGATCACCTCTGAGCGGGGCTTCCCGATCAGCGACTCGCTTGGTATCCCGTTGATCATCTCGGCGTTTCGTGAAAAATAGGTTATACGCAAACCGGAATCGATCTCCCAGAAATACCAATTGCCGACCGTCGAGGAAAAATCATGAAAGCGCTGCACGTCCGCTCTGAGCTTGATGTCGTCCAACTTACGCTGACGAACCTCCTCCGCATCAAGCAAGTTGCGTTTAATCACCGCTACCAGACTACTCAAATTGGTATTTTTGACATAGTCCCAAGCGCCTAGCTTGATCAGTTCGACGGCCGCTTCCTCTCCGATGTCGCCTGATATTGCTATAAGCGGCAATTCTGACCAGGTTTCTGATATCTGCGTCAGTATCGCCTTGAGATGCGACCGCCTGGCATTGTAATCAAGCAGGACGACATGCCATTCTTGCTTGGGCATTACTGAAAGGAGTTCTTGCTCGCTATCCACTCTAACAGCATGGACACAAGGGTATACGCACATTATCGTGCGCAAAATCAGCTGATAACTGGTTTCGTTGTCCTCAAAGATGAGGATTTTGAGTTCGTCGCTCATATTTCTTTTGAATTTATTTTTCTAGCCCAAGTAAGCAAATATTTGCATTGGCATTGAATCGGATTTCCAAAAACCCAGTGCAATAAGAGTGCAGTTGTACACTCGTTGCGTACAACAGGTCAACACATTTGGAAGAATGGCGAGGCTCCCGGAACGAATTGGGTAGGCATGAGCGCATCATCCGAGCAGTACAGACATAGACAGGGGTACCGAAAAGTCTGCGTCGGCCTCGCCTCGTTCAGACTCTGGCTTGTCTGCAACCGTCGCTGGCTCACCAGGGTGGCATCAGTGTGCTGTGAGGGTCGTGACTGAGCACTCAGCTTAAAAAAATGCGCGACCGCTAAAGTGGAAGTAAACTAATAGGCATCATTCCATCTGACAAGATTTATCTGTTTCAAGGGGCGGGAACAACGTCCGGGCCATAAGAGGGTGCTGTATGAAAAATGCACAGAATTCCTGCGTTGTGTATGTGGTTGACGATGAGGCTCCGATGCTTCGGATGGTGACGGAACTGCTCGACAGCGTTGGTATCAAGGCCATCGCCTATAAATCGGCAGCCGATTTCATTGAACAGTATGTACCGGGACCATGCGAATGCCTGGTGTCGGACATTCGTATGCCGGGAATAGGCGGCATGGAGCTACAGCGTTTGATAAATCAAAAGGGATATACACTGCCGGTGATATTCGTTACCGGATATGCCGAGGTAGGCACAGCGGTTAATACCATGAAGCTTGGCGCATTCGATTACATCGAAAAGCCGTTTGCCCATCAGCTGTTTCTTGAAACGGTGCAACGGGCGTTGGAACGAAGCCGGGTGCTGTTTGCCGAGAGAGCCAGACTGATTTCCGCAGAGGCACGATTGGCGTTGCTTACCTCGACCGAAGCTCGCGTTCTAAAGCTGCTGGTAAAGGGGAAATCAAGCAAGAATATTGCCGATGTCATTGGCATCGGGTCACGAACCGTGGACAATCATCGCGGACGAATCATGGAGAAACTGCATGTAAATTCCACGATTGAGCTGGTTCTCATGTTTGCGCATTTGCTCCCGGATTGACAATCTGGTATCCATGCAATCTTGACTGCCTATGTCATCGGTCTCAGATACATATTCGTGAAATAACTATTTTCGGTTCCAGAAGTTTGCACGCGTATGTGTCAGTGCTGGCAATCATTGTCATGAATGTTCAACCCATCACCCGTTGCGTAAGATCCAGGTCAGTGTAGAAACGCACGTGGGATCCATGTGTTATTACACTAGGAGAGCAATGGACGACCACTTATGATTGGTCGAGCTTGGATTGAGTAACACTTTAACAGAAATGGTATGCAAAAATGGATAGGTGGATAGCCCGCTGATTTCCAGAATTCTCAACTGCACTCAAAATATGGGGGGTACACAGTGGAACACTGCAAAAAAGATATCATATCCCGCCCTGCGCTCCGTGTTTCACCTATCGCGGCTGCGCTTGCTGGCTTGCTTTGGTGCGCCGGAAGTGCGCAGGCATTTAATATTCAATCTGACAATCCGGACGTTACTATGGCCTGGGACCAGACGGTGCGCTACAACGCCGCTTGGCGTATGAAAGGCCGGGATCCCGGCTTGGCCAACAACCTTAACCAGGACGAAAGCAACTACCTGTTCGACAAGCACCAGATGATTAATAGCCGGGTCGATTGGTTTAGCGAATTCGACCTTTCTTACAAGAAAATGATGGGGTTTCGCATCTCAGGCCAGGCGTGGTACGACGATGCATATGGCCGTGACAGTAAGGCCCTCCCTGGCACCACCTTGGCACAGCAAAACATCAAAGGCACATTCAATAACGAAACGAAGCGCTACTATGCTGGCCCATCGGCCGAATTCATGGATTCATTCGTCTGGGGCAAAACCAATCTTGGCGATACCGAGTTAGTAGCCCGCCTTGGTCGCCATGCGATCATCTGGGGCGAAGGCCTGTTCGGCAATACCCAGGGGGTTTCCTACTCCCAAGTGCCCAACGATGGCCGCAAGGGTGTGGCGAGTCCAGGTGCCTCTGCAAAGGAAACCGCACTGCCTATTACCCAGACAACCGGCACTTGGCAGTTTCTCCCCAACGCTTCGCTGAACTGGCAATACGCGTTCGAATGGAAACCCAACCGCCTGAGTCTCGGCGGCACTTATGTCGGTACTGACGCTTTTTCCAGCTACGTCAGCGGTAGCATTGCCCGTGTCGAGCCTGAGAAAGGCAACAAAGCCCGCGGCCTGATGCTCAAGTGGAACCCCGAGCTGCTGGCGGCAGACGTGGGTTTGGTCTATCGCAAGTTCTCGGACACCAATCCATGGTCAGCCCAGACCAATACGGTCGCTGGCGTGACCAGTGGCCGCTATGTTTATGCTAGAGATATTGAATTGTGGGGATTGACGTTCAACAAACTGATCGGTGATTTCAACGTCGGCGCTGAAATCTCCCACCGGAAGAATATGGCCTTGAATACGATTGCCGGCAATGCAGGCGCAGGCAATCGCTTCGAAGGCCCTATCGGCGATACCTGGCATGCGTTATTGAACGGTCAGTTGCTCTTCAATAAAAATGCGGTGTGGGACAACGCCGTGCTGGTTGCCGAATTGAGCTATGCCGGGCTGGACAAAGTCACCCGGAATGCTCAGTTTTACAAGAGCAATAGTAACCCTGCGGCAACTGCATGCGCAGGGGGCGCGGATCAGGTGCTCAGCAGTTGCTCCACCAAGAACTTCTGGAACTTGGCGCTGCAATTCCAGCCGACCTGGCTGCAGGTTTCCCCGGGATTGGATAGTTACCTTGGTCTTGTTTATGTCGTCGGCCTCTCGGGCACGGCACCAACCAACGGTGGCGGTAACAAATCTTCAGGGCAATACAAGGTCACTTGGGGGTTTGATTACCAAGTCAGACACAAGCTGGAACTGGCCTATACCGCTTACATCGGCAGGCATGAGTACGGAACACCGGGAAGCGGTAATCCGCCTCTCACCAGCGGCGGCCTGCCCGTCGAATACACGGTCGGCGGCGGTATTTTTTCCGACCGCAACTGGATAAGCGCGACCTACACCTACAATTTCTAAGAATGACGGAGAACATCATATGAAAGCGTTGAATAGGCATATCGCGTTGGTTGTGGCCACGCTAACTATCGCGGGACTGGCAAAAGCGGCCGTAACTGCTGAGGAGGCCGCACACCTGGGCAAGGACCTCACTCCGTGGGGCGCCGAAGTCGCAGGCAACAAGGAGGGAACAATCCCGCCGTACACTGGAGGCATGCCAACCAATCTGATGGGACCCGGCTGGGATTCCAACAAGAGTATTGTCAACGGCCGGCAGTTCCAACCCGATCCTTTCAAGGATGAAAAACCCCTGTACAGAATCACCGCCCAGAACTTATCCCAGTACGCAGACAAACTGTCCGAGGCGACCAAGGCCTTGTTCAAGAATGACCCGAAATTTTTCATGGACGTATACCCTACGCATCGGGTCGTGAACTATCCC
>Ga0172380_10008771_pt1 | contig 10927 bp, 11 predicted proteins | sample Leawe162metaG_FD_119747 | JGI IMG/M metagenome (GOLD analysis project Ga0172380, IMG submission 119747) | Leachate microbial communities from a municipal landfill in Southern Ontario, Canada - Leachate well 162 metaG | ecosystem: Engineered > Solid waste > Landfill > Unclassified | place...
AGGTTTTGTCTTTAATGGTTGCTGCCATGAGTAGAACAGCGTCGCGCTAAGATTGCCTGGGATTCATGAACATTTTCCATCATTGATTTTCATCATGAATTTCTGAGAACAAATTTACCCTGCTATCCATCGTCATTTCTGCGTTAACTCACGGTAACGCACTTTGTCGGCCTCGAATTTGGCGCGCACCGTTTCGATGTCTTTCTTTTTTTGCTGGATAGCGCCTTTCTGGTGGCGGATTTCATTTTCGGCATTGGCGATATCCTGCTTCAGATCGGCGGGGAGCGGCTTGCCGGCCTTGGTCGCGGCTGCGGCTTGGTTGCGGTATTTGGCAAGGCGCTCTTCGACCTGCTTGATGCGCAATTCGGCGCTCTTGCTTTGCACTTCCGCCTGTTGCAGGTTGCGGTCGCGCGCCAGGTCGATTTCCTTCTCGCTGGTATAGGTGTTGAGCAACGCCTTGTCGCGCCGCTGTTGCTCCATTTCTTTCTGCTTGGCCGCTTCCTGGTTTAACCGCGCTTCTTCCTGCGCCTTGCGTTCTTCGGCGGTGATGGCGCGCTCGGTTTTCTTGACCACGGTGCCCATGGAGTTGAATTCGGTGCTGCCTTGTTTCACGTATTCCGGCGGGACGGAATCGCCGTAATGGGTGACGCCGCGCTCGTCCACCCATTTCTTGATGGTGCCGGCGCCAACCTGTAGTGCGGCCAACGCCAACAGAACGATAAATATATGCTTGTACATGGTTAGTTTTCCAAAACGCCGTATTGTTGTTTATAACGTATCACCGCTTGCAGATTTTCCACCATTTCCGGTCGCTGCCGCAAGTATCCGATAATGTCCGCCAGCGTGACGATGGCGGTCACCGGCAGGCCATATTGTTGCGCCACTTCCTGCACCGCCGACAATGCGCCCGAGCCGCGCTCCTGGCGGTCGAGCGCGATCATCACGCCGCACGGCGCGGCGCCGCCGGCCTTAATTAACGCAACCGATTCGCGCACCGATGTGCCCGCCGAAATCACGTCGTCCACGATCAGCACACGGCCTTGCAGCGGCGCGCCTATGGTCAACCCGCCTTCGCCGTGGTCCTTGGCTTCCTTGCGGTTGAAGGCGAACGGCGTGTTGCGCCCGCACCCGGCAAGCGCGATGGCGACCGCCGCCGCCAGCGGGATGCCCTTGTAGGCCGGGCCGAACAGCAAGTCGAATTGCAACTCCGCAGCCATGATCGCTTTCGCGTAAAATTGCCCGAGCGCCGCCAGGGACGCGCCGTCGTTGAACAACCCGGTGTTGAAGAAATACGGGCTGAGGCGTCCGGCCTTGGTTTTGAATTCGCCGAAGCACAACACTTTGTGCTCGACCGCGAAAGCGATGAAATCCTGTTTTAAGTCCGACATGAATATTTTGCACGGGAGAAATAATTGCGAATTATAACCCTGAATCTCAACGGCATCCGCTCCGCCGCCGGCAAAGGTTTTTTCGACTGGCTGGCGGTGCAGGAGGCGGACATCGTCTGCGTCCAGGAACTGAAGGCGCAAGCCGCCGACCTCAGCGCGGAAATGGCCGCCCCGCAGGGCTGGCACAGCCATTTCCATTTTGCCGAGAAAAAGGGCTACAGCGGCGTGGGGCTATACTCGCGCCGCGCGCCGGATAACGTGACGGCGGGCCTAGGCATCGCCGAAATCGACGCGGAGGGACGCTATTTGCGCTGCGATTTCGGCGCCATGAGCGTGGTGTCGCTCTATCTGCCCTCCGGCTCCAGCGGCGAAGCGCGCCAAGCCGCCAAGTTCCGCTTCATGGAAAATTTCGCGCCGCAGTTGCGCGAGCTACGCGCCGGCGGGCGGGAAATTATACTGTGCGGCGACTGGAACATCGCCCACCGGGAAATCGACCTCAAAAACTGGCGCGGCAACCGCAAAAATTCCGGTTTCCTGCCCGAGGAACGCGCCTGGCTGAGCGAGATGTTCGACCAGGTCGGCTGGGTGGACGTGTTTCGCCGGCTGCATCCCGACGCAACGGAGGAAGCCTACACCTGGTGGTCGAATCGCGGCCAGGCATGGGCAAAGAATGTCGGCTGGCGCATCGACTACCAGATCGCCACACCAAACATCGCCGCAACGGCGCGCCGCGCCGCCATCTGGAAGGAAAGCCGCTTTTCCGATCATGCACCGTTGAGTATTGATTACGATAGGATGTAGTGACGGTGGCGCGAGGCAGGCTCCAGCCCGTTCAACGGAGTTTTCCAGGTTGACGGCATCACCCTATGCCGCTTTTTTCAAGGCATCGACAAGATCAACCAGGTTGATCCTGGGATGGTTCTTTAGCTGAAAAACCGGCAGCCCATCTACCAGCCCAGGTTCCGGCATGGACGCATGGGTTGTCGTGCCCTTGCGCTCCTGTTGCCGAGGTTTGAAGCTGATAACGCCACATGCTTTGGGTTTGGCTGAGCAATGGCCATTTATCCGCAGCAACTCGACAATCCAGTCCATGAAAACGCGGGAACGCTGGAGCTGCTTCCCGGCATCGCCTTTTTTCGTGGATTTCATTTCGATCATCACCACGAACGGCATTCCGTTCAACAGAGCAATAACAATGGCATCACAAACGCTGTGCATGCCCCCCAGCGGCGTATTGGCGCACATGAAAGGGAATGCCTTATTTCCTGATTTATCCAGCGAGAACGCAATTGACTTGCCGCCGGTAATTTCCAGCAGGTTGTGCGTCGCCTTATCGCCCAATTCCTTTACCAGCCAGCGGTTTGATGACCGTTCAAGCTTCCAGTCGTCGTCAATGAGGTCCTCCAGGCATTGCACCAGGAGTTTCATTCGCTTTCCTCCCCGGCTGCGAAAGCCTCCTGATAGGCATAGTAAATTTCATCGCTCGTTTCGTTCAGTTCGTGAATAACCGCGTCGAAGGTTTCAGCTTGAATCCCTTCGTTCACCGTTACTTTCATCGGCACGATTTTCCTGTCATCGAAAAGATAGGCCGCCACGATTTCAGGCGAAAGAAATTCTGTTTCCTGATAACCAAAACGCTTCATCAATTCCGCCCGGCACACATGTTCACGCGAGAGCATGATCAATGAATTGACTTCCCTGACCAAGTAATCGCTATGCGTGCTCACCACTACCCGCAAACCGCTGTTTACCAGGCGCGCCAACAGACGCGCCACTAGACGCTGATTGCTTGGGTGAAGATTTAGTTCGGGTTCATCCAGCATGAGAACATCGCCCACCTGTGCCTGGTGCTCCAAATAGAACCAGAGGCCAAAAAGGCTCTTTACCGTGGACGAGGTCAAGTGAAGGTCCAGTTTGGGCGGCGTTTCGCCATCGCCTCTCCTCAGCTTGCGCGGCGTGAAAGTGATATCGCCCTCCGCGTCCACATCATAACGGCCACCGGCCACTTTCTTCACTTCTTCGGCCAGTGAATGGAAAGTGCCTGGTTTGTTTTTCCTTACGCTGGGAATCTCATTGAGCCAGTCGATATAGTGGGCGATAGGCTCAGCGTAGCGCGATCCCGCTAAATCCTGAAAAAGTTGCCCAAGATTGATGTCTTTGTCTTTTTTTGTGGCGTGATGCAACAGCGCGGTACGGCGATTGGCAAGTTCCCGATAAAACAAATGCAGTCCATTACGCTCTGCCGGCACCAGGAATACGCTTTGCCGCGGCGGCAGCCCCAACAGGTGCTGTGCAATAGCCCCCGCCAGAATGAATGAAATATCTGGAAAACGTTGCGATTGCAAAGTGATGTGTATGATGGTCTCCCCTGGCTGCTTCAGGAGCCTCAAGACTTCGTTTCCCTTCCGGCCAAGCACCAGCCGGAAGTCCATGCCACGCTTGATTGCGGAGGCCACTAATTCATTCGCACTGATTTCCCAATCAAAACGGCTATGCGAAAATAAATCCGACGAGCTGTTGAAAACGCTGTGCAGGCGCTGCTTCGTAGCCAGATGAATCGAATCGATCACTTTCTTGGCATGTTCGTTGAGCCATTCGCCGAAATTCCAGCTTATCTGCCCCTCACGTATCAGTTCATCAATGACTTTTTGTGTTTCAGGCAATTGGATATTGGACAGTGACGAAGCCAGAAAACCGTATAGTGCGTACATCACCCATGTCTTGCCCGTGTTGTTGGGGCCGCACATCAGGGTTAACGGTTTAAACTCGATATCTCCTACTTCCACGCAGCCCAGCTTTACTGCCCGGAAGTTCCAGCTAGGAAGCTCAAGCGTAGTTTGGTTTGGTGCGTTCATACGGCATTCTCCAAAGAAACAATTTTCAACAGGGATTGAGCCAACTCAGGATACTCCAGCCAATCTGCGCACCGCCTCGGCAAAAGCTTTGAAGCTGGGCGAACAATTGCGCCGAGGGTCGAGATGAGCGCCTATTCGGCGCGCGCCGTCCCGCTTCTGGTAAGCCGGAATGGCTTTACGCAACTCAGCAACCGGGTTGCCCAAGCGGTCCGGCTCACGGTAAATGGCCTTGCTATTCCAGTCTGCCACACGGGGTAGCGAAAAGCCTTGCGCCACTGCCGCCCAGTCACCCACAAACCACGCCTCCAGTTCACGGCAGGCGATGCGCACGAGGGTGTCGGGCCGACCGGCATCGCGACATTTTTCCGTTAACCCTTGCTTGATGACCCGGCAGTCCCCATTGTCCTGATCGCGCAACACCACAAACGAAGTGTCCGGCCTGAGCCAAGCGCGCATTCGACGGCCTATGCGCTTTTCCAAATCCTGCTTTCCCTCGAAAATCATGTATTCAACTTGAATCTCCGTTGGGAGAATAGACGGCAATAAGCCTTGCAAAGCGTCCTGGGCCGAAGGCTCTTCCAGCATGAAAACCAATGTTCTCATCGTGGGGCTGCTCCCTGAAACAATCCTTCTTTCCAGAGGTAGCCCATTTGGTCGCCCTCGGCCATATAGGCGGAAACTTGCGGGTCTTCCTCGGCGCGTTTGACAAGGGTGTAGCCATTTTCCTTCACCAGCCAGAATACCTCGCCCAATTTCACGGCGTTAAGAAAATCGGGGGAATGGGTTGAAACAAACACCTGCCCCCCTCGCATGGCGTAGGCGCGGAATTCTTCCGCCAAGTCCCACAACAGGGATGGATACAACTGGTTTTCCGGCTCCTCGACACACAGCAGAGGGTGAGGCGAGGGGTCATACAGCAGCACCAGGTACGCCAGCATCTTGATCGTGCCATCCGATACGTAACGCGCAAGAAACGGGTCCTCGAAAGCGCCATCCTGAAATTTCAGCAATACTCGTCCTTCTTCCGTCGTCTTAGCCTCAACATGGGAGATTCCGGGTACGCGGTTTTTGATTTTTTCCAGAATATCGGCGAATACCTCCGGGTGGTGCTTGTGCAAATATTCCACCACCAAAGAAAGATTTTCCCCTTCGCGGGAAAGGTGCTCAGCGTATCCTGCCTCCTGTTCAGGCCGCGCACGGCTGATATGAAAATCCGACAGGTGCCAGTTTTCTATCAGGTTGCCTAGCGCCACTACAGCAGGAAAACGCTCGAATTGCGCTAGCCCTTTGATCGCCAGAATATCCGGGCTTTTAAGTGTTTGCGCTTCCCGTTTGAGGTCTTTTGCGTTGGTTACGGATTCCAATTCATTGGTGACCGCCTCACCGGTGCCATGGCTGAAATCAAGAAAATGCCAAGGCTGCCCCTTGCTGCCGCGCCGGTAGCGAAGAATCTCACGGGCAACAACAGGCTTGCCACGCTCCTCATCTATGGTCAGGCTGTAGGTAATTAAGGTAGGAGAGCCGCGCCCCAAGTCCGCGCGCAATTTCAACTCGATTTCGATAGGCCCGGAGCTTCCCCGGCTTCGAACTTCCTGAAACCCCCTGCTTCCGCCCAATTTGCCTAACGCCGCCGTCAGATTGGTGGTCATGGCATCGCGCAAAAAGCCAAAGACTGAAAACAGCGTGCTCTTGCCCGAGCCGTTCGCACCGACGAGAACGCATAATTGCGGGATATTGCGCAAATTGACATTCTGGAAGGCACGAAAGTTCTTCAGCCTGATTGCTTCGATCCTCATGTTCTTACTCCAATGCAACAATCTTCAACCTATAGCATTAACCAGCACCCGGCGGAGACGGCTTCATGGTCAACTCATCTCATTGGACGCCATACGAAAAAATGAAAGGCAAAAACAACCCAAAAACGATTAGCAGCAACAGCGCAACCAGTAGTAAATTCTGCCGCTTGAGTTCCCGGACGATGGGTTCCAGTTTGTGTTCGGGCGGCGCTTGCGGTGCGTTCAAGGTTTGGTGCAGCAGGCGCGGCAGTTGCGGCATAAGTTTTGCCCAATGCGGCGCTTCGCTTTTCAACGATTCGAGCAGCCCGCGCCAGCCTAGTTGTTCGCCTACCCATTTTTCCAGGAACGGCATCGCGGTTTTCCACAGATCGAGATCGGGGTCGAGTTCGCGCCCCAGCCCTTCGATATTCAGCAGGGTTTTTTGCAGCATCACCAATTGCGGCTGGATTTCCACGTTGAAACGGCGCGAGGTCTGGAACAGGCGCATCAGCACGCGCCCGAAGGATATTTCCTTCAGCGGGCGGTCGAAAGACGGCTCGCACACCGCGCGTATCGCCGCCTCGAACTCGTCTTCGCGGGTTGCCGCGGGCGCCCAACCGGATTCGATGTGGGTCGCGGCCACACGCTTGTAGTCGCGCTGGAAGAAGGCCAGGAAGTTTTGCGCCAGGTAATTGCGGTCGCGGTCGGTCAATGTGCCTATGATGCCGAAGTCCAACGCGATGTAGCGCCCGTCTTTGCTCACCAGAATGTTGCCGGGGTGCATGTCGGCGTGAAAGAAGCCGTCGCGGAACACCTGGGTGAAGAAGATTTCCACCCCGGAGCGCGCCAGTTTCGGGAAATCGATGCCCTGCTCGCGCAATTTGGCGATCTGGCCGATGGGCGTGCCTTCCATCCACTGCATCACCATGACCTCGGTGTGGCACCAATCCCAGTAAATTTCCGGCACCAGCAGCAATTCGGAATTTTCGAAATTGCGGCGCAACTGGCTGGCATTGGCGGCTTCGCGCATCAGGTCAAGCTCGTCGCCCAGATGCCGCTCGAATTCCGCGATCACTTCGCGCGGCTTGAGGCGCTTGCCGTCCGCCCACAGGGCTTCCATCATGCTGCCGCCGGCATACATCAGCGCGACATCCTTGGTGATGGTCCCTTCGATGTCGGGACGCAGGATTTTCAACGCTGCCGCACGTCCGTCGTGCAGGCGCACGCGATGCACTTGCGCCACCGAGGCGGAAGCTATCGGTATGGGGTCGAACTCGGCAAAAACTTCAGTGACGGGCTTCTTGTAAACACGCTGCAAGGTGGCCAGCACGATTTCGGAGGAGAATGGCGGCACCCGGTCTTGCAGCCGCGCCAGTTCGTCGGCGATGTCGAGCGGCACCATGTCGCGGCGCGTGGACAGCACCTGGCCGAATTTGACGAAGATCGGACCCAGGCTTTCCAGCGCGAGCCGCAGCCGCACTCCGCGCGGCTCGTCGAGCTTGCGCCGGAACAGCGCCGCCTTGACCAGCCAGCGCATGGCGCGAAAACGTTCATGCCCGAGGAAAAATTCCTCCAGGCCGAAATGAAATACTACATGGAGGATTTTGATCAGGCGCAGGAAACGCATCGGGGAAACTTTTTGTCAGGGTTGTTGCGGGAAAACCCATCCCTGACGACCAAGGATGGGCGCGGGACGGGGAATCAGACTTGCTGTATGCCCGAAATCAGCCAGGTTGCGTTGGGTTGCACCTGGGATTTCTGGATGTGCCAGATTTCATTGAACGGCTCGGCTGCGCCGCCGATTTCCTCGCGGACCATGCCGTCGAAGCGCACGCTGGCGATGACCCAGTCGCCTTCGGTGACCACTTCCTGCATCGCGGCATTCAGCGTCACGACTTCGGTTTTGTTCGGCTGGTTGCCGCGTTCGCGGATTTGCATGTTGATTTCGGCGAACATTTCCGGCGTGACGAATTCGCGGATGTCGGTCAAATCGCTACGGTCGTAGTCGTCCTGCAAGCGGATAAAATGCTTTTTCGCCTCGCGCAGGAACGGTTCATCCTCGAACCACGCCGGGCGGGTGGAGGCCGCAGCAGGCATCGCCGCCGCGCCGCCGGCGTTCAACATGCCGGTGTTCGTCAGGCCAGGCTCGACGTTCCCGCCCAAACCGGCGTATTGCATAGGCTGGGTTTGCGGCTGGGGCTTGCGCAACATGCGGATGATAAAGAAAACTCCGGCGGCAAGCGCCAGCATCATCAGGATGCTTCCTATGCCGCCGGCGAGTCCACCCAGCCCGCCGCCCATGAACATCGAAGCCAGCAAGCCGCCCGCCGCCAAACCGGCCAACGGCCCCAGCCATTTGCTTGCGCCGCTGGGCGCCGGTGCAGGTGCTGCCGCCGGCGCTTGCGCCGGCTTAGGCGGCGTCGCCGTCTGCTGGGAAGTGGTCGAGCGTTGCTTGCCGATATTGCCGCCACCACCAAAACGTTTCGCGTCGGCATCCTGAACCGCCAACCCGAAACTCACCAATATGACGAAAAACAGGGATAAGAATTTCTTCATGTCCGACACCTCCATAATATTAAAAAATTGTGTTACAGCTTATACCCTTTATGCAACGCAATGACGCCCGCGGCCAGATTAAAATATTCAACGCGCTCGAATCCGGCCTGTTCCATCATTGCCTTCAATTCCTCTTGCGAGGGGTGCATGCGGATGGATTCGGCCAGGTAGCGGTAGCTGTCTTCATCGTTCACCACCAGTTTACCCATCGCCGGCAGCAAGTTGAACGAATAGGAGTCGTATAGCGGTTGCAACGGTTTCCAGACCTTGGAAAACTCCAGCACCAGCAGGCGTCCGCCGGGGCGCAGTACGCGGTGCATTTCCCGGAGCGCGGCATCCTTGTGGGTCATGTTGCGCAGGCCGAAAGCGACGCTGACGCAGTCGAAATAATTGCGCGGAAACGGCAGTTTTTCCCCGTCGCATTGCGCCGCCAGCGGGATCACGCCCTCGTCCAGCAGGCGGTCGCGTCCGACGCAGAGCATGGAGCTGTTGATGTCGGTGAGGATCACTTGGCCGGCGCTGCCGACCCGCTTCACGAAAGCGCGCGACAAGTCGCCGCTGCCGCCCGCCACATCGAGCACACGGCTGCCTTCGCGCACGCCGCTCTGTTCGATGGCGAAACGTTTCCATAAACGATGCAGGCCGCACGACATTAAATCGTTCATCAAGTCGTAACGGTTGGCGACGGAATGGAACACCCCAGCGACCTTTTGTGCTTTCTGGGCTTCCGCGACGGTTTCGAAACCGAAATTGGTGGTGTTTTCCATATAGTTCAAACGGTTCGTAAAGTTGGCATGATAACCGAAGTTAAAGTATAAGGGAAAAGCGCTCCGCCTTCTTTGAGCGTTTCGTGGGGGACGGTAAATTTGTTCTCAGAAATTCATAATGAAAATCAATGATGGAAAACATCCATGAATCCCAAGCAATTTTAGCGCGACGCTGCTCGACTCATGGCGGCAACCCATAAAGACAAGGCTCATAAGGGCGAACGGATTAAAAATAATGTAGGTATAACATCAGCATACGTGCGAGGCACAGGGTCAAACTTCCCCGTTCGTGGTAAAGCCCAGTCGAACCATGAACGGGGAAGTTTGACCCTGTCCGTAAGTGATGCAGGTATTGTCCAACCAACTAAACAAACCTCCACCCCAGCTGTGTCCTCAAAACCCAAGATGAGCCAAAGACAAAACCTTTTTCACCGCAGAGGACGCGGAGGACGCAGAGGAAGAGCATGAGGGTTTTCCTCTGCGTCCTCTGCGGTAAATCGGTTTTTTCCGTGCTGAGAACAAATTTACCCTGTTTCGTGGGGGACGGCTCCTTGACAAACCATGGCGTCACCAATCTGTCACATTCACGTCATAATATGGCAACCATTGGAATTGTGAGGAAAAAAACACCATGCCCGCCACCATCCTGGTCGTAGAAGACGAACCGGCCATACAGGAATTGGTCGCCTTTACCCTGCGGCAGGCCGGCCATCGCGCCATCGCCGCCCACAGCGCGGAGCAAGCACTTACCATCGTGCGCGACACGCTGCCCGACCTGATCCTGCTCGATTGGATGTTACCCGGCATGAGCGGCGTGGCATTCGCGCGCAAAATCAAGGGCGACACGCTTACCAGAGAAGTGCCTATCATCATGTTGACGGCGCGCGGCGACGAACAGGACAAGATCACCGGCCTGGAAACCGGCGCCGACGATTACATCACCAAACCGTTCAGCCCGCGCGAGCTGATCGCCCGCATCAAGGCGGTGCTACGCCGCCGCGCCCCGCAAATGACCGACGATCCGGTGGAAAGCGGCGGCCTCAGGCTCGATCCGCAAACCCACCGGGTCAGCGGCAACGGCCAGCCGCTCGAACTGGGACCCACTGAATTCCGCTTGTTGCATTTTCTCATGACCCACCCGGAGCGCGTCCATTCGCGCGTCCAATTGCTGGACCAGGTATGGGGCAGCCAGGTTTTTGTAGAAGACCGCACGGTGGATGTGCATATCCGGCGTCTGCGCCGCGCGCTGGAAGGCACCGGGCACGACCATCTGGTGCAAACGGTGCGCGGCTCGGGATACCGGTTTTCGGCGACGCAAACTTAGGGGCTAGTACAACGGCGCGCAAATATCGTTAACATTATTTGTGCTGAAGACTCGACTCAGCTCGACTCATGACCCATAAAGACAAAACCTTTTTCACCGCAGAGGACGCGGAGGACGCAGAGGAACCCCCCTCGTGCTTTTCCTCTGCGTCCTCCGCGTCCTCTGCGGTAAATCGGTTTTTTCCGTGCCGGGAACAAATTTACCCTGCCGATTGGGGTGAGGGCGTTGCACATTGATAACAAAGATGTTTGGAACCACCCTA
>Ga0172380_10008772_pt1 | contig 10926 bp, 10 predicted proteins | sample Leawe162metaG_FD_119747 | JGI IMG/M metagenome (GOLD analysis project Ga0172380, IMG submission 119747) | Leachate microbial communities from a municipal landfill in Southern Ontario, Canada - Leachate well 162 metaG | ecosystem: Engineered > Solid waste > Landfill > Unclassified | place...
CACCCTACGCTCGATGAGCAAGGCCGTGTTCTCCACGCGCAACATTGGCCACTTCAGCCTCGCCTTCGGCGCGTATACCCAATTCACCTCACCGATACGTCGCTATCCTGACATCATCATCCACCGCTTAGTTAAGTCATTTGCCGGTGGAGAGAAAGTGACCGAGGAAGAGATGGATGGCTTCGACAAGCTCGCACTCCATGCGAGCGAACGCGAGGTGGCTGCCGCAAGCGCTGAGCGCGACTCGATAAAGATGAAGCAGGTCGAGTACCTTGCGGGCCGCATTGGCGAAGTGTTTGAAGCGGTCATCTCCGGCGTGACCGACCGCGGTATCTATGTCGAGCTCAATGAGACGCATGCCGACGGCATGATCCTCGTGCGCAACGTGGGCGATGATTATTTTGAATACGATGAGAAGCACTACCGACTTGTTGGCCGCCGCACCCACAAGACCTTCCAGCTCGGCGACCCAATCAAGGTCAAACTCACTGCCGCTCGTGTAGCAGAAAAAGAATTGGACTTTGTGCCGGCATAAAAACAAAATCCTCGATACGTTCGTATCAAGGAATTGACTCTCCGGGCGGGACGCACAGCGCGTCCCGCCCGTTTGCTCTAGATGCCCACGTGCCGGAACAGCTCGAGAACATCATCGTACGCTTGCGATGCGCACCGCTCGATAACCTTTGCGTCGCGAGTAAGCGTGCGGATGCCAGGACTCCCCCAGAAGATGAGCCCTTTCTTGCTGGCGCGCAGAGCTTCGAGGCCTTCCTGGTACAGAACATGCCTGTTGAGGACAGCCTTGCGGCGACTGCCCGAAATGCCCGCGGGTAAGGCACGAAGCACACGTGTCGCGGCCGACGCCCGCAAGTTCTTCGGGCAGTTCGCAAAAACGATCAGACCGTCCAGATTCCACTCCTTTATAATCTGGGCAGACGGAAACGGGATGCCGACCACCCCGTCGTATTTGCGACGCCCGTTCACATACACCGGCTTGCGGTAGACGACCGGCATGGCCATCGACGCATGCAGGGGCAGAAACGGGTCGGCAGCTCTCTTGACGTCGACGAGCTCGCCGATGTTCGTCTCCCAGTCGGTGACTCCTGCAACCACGTCCCCTCCGAATGCGCGCAACGCGTCGACATCGATTTCCCTACGGAAAACGTCGTTAACCAAGTACCCGATGTCGGCCGTCGTCCCGCGCCAAAAGCGACGAGGACTGAGGCTGATGAAATCAGACGTGGTGCATTCCTCCCAATAGCAGCTCTTGCCTTGATTGAGGGTGCCGCACGCCAAGTAGGCAGCGGGGCCCGCGAAAGTTGAGATTCCGGCAATGACCTTCAAGTACCGGACAAGGTCCAAACTCTCCAACACGCTTGCCATGGCACAACCCACGGCACCTCGGTTACCTCCAGAGAGTCCGAGGATGCCGATTCGCTCAATCCCGTGCGAGAGACACTTGAGCAAATCTAGATCGCCCTCGTACTCCAGCATATGACTCTCCTGCACTGTTGTGGCTCGCTCCTGAATTGGGCGAACAGATCGTCTGCCTCCGCTGTTGTTTATACTGTACCTCTACAAATAATCAAACCGGCCTCGCGCATCGCCGAAAGAGAATTAGACTTTGTGCCGGCATAAATACAAGGATTAATCCTTGTATTTAATTTCTTGCCGTATAAAACGAAGATCCCTCGATACCTTCGTATCAAGGAATCACACTCTCGGACGAGGGCGCGCTTCTCTTTGCGCACCCTCGTCCACAGACCTTATCCTCTACTTCGCCGCGCAACCACCTTACGAACCTTGCGGGGCGGCCGCTGCACCTGCATCACCGCCTTCTTGGGTTCTTTGGCCGGCTCGTCCCAGCACCTCCCGTCTTCGCGGCGGTAGAGCTTCTCCTGGACCTCACGCTCCCTCACCTGCGCCGCCCTTCGGCGCGTTTCCCGCCATTCGATGAACCACCTCACCCAGACCTTCCACCAGACGAAAATCGCATAAAAGACATACTTCCACTCGCTCCGCCAGCCGAGCACCTCCCGCACGAACTCCACTGACGAACGCCGAGAAACAGGCATGCTGAGGTAGTAACCGATCACGAGGAGCATGAGTGTGAACAGCCCACAACAGAGATACAGGCAGCCTAAGAGCGCAAGAAGTACAAGTAACATTTCGTCACCTCACAGTGCTTATGTGGCTCCGCCACGTGAATGAACGGTCCTCTCCGCGCAAGATTACCCTACCAAAAGCATTAGGCAAGTACCCCTTTGCAACACTCACTGTCACACAAGCATCACCGAAAATGAATTGGATTTTGTGCCCGCTAAGATAATGTTCAGTTTGGAGAATGACGGACAGTCCAGTCGTCGTGCGTGCGTAAATGGAGAAGGTTCCAGACAACCCTCGTTAATTCATGCACAAACTTACGGCCATCAAAAGTCGAATAATTTTTTGCTGGATCCGCATCACAGTTATAAAATGCGGAGCATATGCCTCCATCACCAAGCGGCCCTGTTGGGCAGCTTATTATGTTTCCACTTTTGTCGTGCCAAACAAGGTTGGCCCACTCGCCGTCCTGCAGGTCGGTTGCATAATAGTCGCCATCACATGAGAAGTAATTAAAGCGGGAAACGCTTGAGCTATACACACCATACACGATCAGTGTCATAAGCACTGCTGCAACTATACCGACGAGCCAGAGAGCTGATTTAAGCATTATATTTTAGATCACTATTTCGCCACACTCACCGCCTCATCGAACTTAACACTGAGGAGCTTGGAGATGCCGTCGTTGCCCATAGTGACACCGTAGAGAATACCCGCGCGGCTCATAGTCTCGCGGTTGTGGGTGATGACGATGAGCTGCGATTTCTGTGCGAGGTTCTCGATCATGTCGCCGTAGCGGCGGCTATTGGCCTCATCGAGCGCCGCATCGGTCTCGTCGAGGATAAGGAATGGTGGTGGGTTGACCTGGCTCATGGCGAAGATGAGTGCAATCGAAGTAAGCGCGCGCTCGCCACCCGAGAGCTGCATGAGTGAACGCACTTTCTTCTTCGGCAGACTCACGTTTATCTCGATGCCGAGTTTCTTTTTCTCTATTGTTTCCTCTTCATCTTCCTCCCCTTCCTCCTGCTCTTCATTCTCATCTTCTACCTCTATCGCCTCCATCACGAGACGTGCGCTGCCACCGCCGAACATAAGTGCGAAGTATTCGTTAAACGACTGGTTCACCTTGGCGAGCCCGTCGGCAAAGTGTTTGGCGAGTTCTGTATTTAAATCGTCAATCAGGTTTGCGAGGCTCTTAGCCGAGCGGTCGAGGTCTTCAAGCTCGCGTGCCAAGAACGCTTCGCGCTCACTCACCTCTTTGTGCTCGGTGCGAATGTCTTCTCCACCACCACCCGACTCTTCGAGCCGTATCTTGAGTCGCTCTACTGAGTGCTTGCGCGCCTCTTGTACCGTGCGCTCCTCGGTGAGCAGAGCTGCAACTGCCTCGTACGAGACGGCTGCTGTGCCCACAAGCGCAACTACCTCTGCCTTGTCAGTATCAAGCTGGAGCGCAAGGGCAAAGAGCTCCCGTTCGCGTGCCTCGAGCCGCACTACCTCAGCTTCTTCGCGTGCCTTGTTCTGCGCGTACTCGAGAATATGGCGGCGTAGCTCACGGCCCGTTTCGTCGTAGGCAGTCAGGGCTTCGCGTGCACGGCCAAGCGCGAGCCGTGCCTCCTCGAGCTCCTTGTCGAGTTTCGCATCCCTCTCGAGCAAGGTCTTGTGCTCCTCTTCAAGTGTGTAGACCGAACGCTCTTCCTCATTGAGGAGATCGTCAGAGGGTGCAACAAAGCGATCGACAAAGGCCTTGATAATCGCATGAAGCGACTTGAGCGCGCCAAGTACGGCCTCGGGTGTATGTGTCTGCTTGACTTGCCGTTCAGCTTCTTCTGCAAGTGTTATAAGGTCTTCTCGCGAGACCTTCGCGTACGGGTCACTGCCCACCTTCTTGCTGCGCTCCTTGGCAGCATGCAGGGCGCCTTCAACGCGGCCCAGGTCGCGAGCGAGCGCACTACGCTCGCTCGCGAGGCGCTCCACCTGCTGCTCGGCTTTACGCGAGAGCTCGAGTCGCTTGGTGCCCTCGGCGTCGGTTGTTGCTCTCTCTTCTATCGCCGCGAGCTCGGCACTCACGCTCGCAAGGCGCTCCTGTGCTGAGCCTTTCTCGCCAGCCACCCTCACCTTCTCTTGCGCGAGATACGCGTCTTCAGTCGCGAAGTATGCACCCGCGAGCTTAATGAGCTCTTGGCGCATACCCTCGGCACGCTCAAGCTTCTCTACCTGCCGCTCAAGGAAGCGTAGATGCGGTGCAAGCTCACGGCGAAGCGAATTAACCTGCTGGATATTTACTTCGGTCTTCTCAAGCTTCTTCTGCGCCTCCTGCTTTTTAAACTCGTACACCTTGAGGCCGAGCGCATCCTCGAGCATCGTGCGGCGTTCGCGCGCGTTTGCAAGCAGTATCCGGTCGGCCTCGCCCTGAGAGATAATATGGTGCCCTGTCTCGCCAATATTCGCCCCCGCAAGCAGCTCCTCGATATCGCGCAGACGCACCTTGGAGCCGTTTATGGAGTACTCGCTCGAGCCGTCGCGCAGTATCGCACGCTCGATGCTCACCTCGTCATAATCAATCTTGAATTCACGTCTAGCGTTATCAAACACGATAGTCACTGCGGCACGATTAGAGCGCGGGACGGTATGTGAGCCATTGAAGATGAGGTCCTCGCTGCGCTTACCGCGCATACTCTTCATCGACTGCTCGCCGAGCGCGAAGCGAAAAGCCTCAGCCAAGTTGCTCTTACCCGAGCCGTTGGGGCCCACCACAGCGGTAGTGGCCGACGAGAAATCGAGCACGGTTTTACGTACAAAAGATTTAAACCCGACTATCTCCAGCCGCTTAAGCATTCTCTGTATTGTAGCATTTGCGGCATCTTTGACAGTCACTCACATGGTACAATTCCTCAGTAAGATAAAATAACCATAAGACTTATGAACGAATCTCCCGAAAAACCACGCCCTACTCAAGAACAGCTTGCTGAAGAAGCGCTTTTTATCCGCGAAGGAGCAATGTATATAAAAACAAAGGAGGGGGAAATGAAACTTGAGCTAACCCCAAGCCAGCTAGAGGGTGTGGCAAAAAAGTATGCTGACATTCAATTTTACTCTGAGGTTTCAGCGGTACAGCCTGACGAAGTAAAAGCAATCATTGACTCGGCTGATATGCCTCGACGCTTGAAGGGTGATACTTATGATGATATGGGGAGTAGGTCTGAAGCCAACAGGGAAATGGTAGGACGGTTGACTACGCCAGATATTCTAGAGCGAGCTGAATCAGATCCTGCCGTAAAAGAGGCCGTGGATGAATTCATCTCAGCGGTCAGCGCAGCTTATCCTAAGTTGGAAGAAGCGATCGCCTCTATAGAAGATAAGGGACTCAGATATAACCTAGATCATGCGAAAGCTAATTCAGAAAATGGTCTGCAAAACATCGGCGAACACGGTGTGCGGTGTTGCTTAGGGGATGACGTTGGATTTAATCATTATATTAAGGGCTACGATTCTAGTTTTGCGGAACTCCCCTCGTCTGTAAAAAATGCTTTGCGTTACGTGGGATTGCGGGCAATTCAACTTGGCATACAAAAGACTGAGGGTAAACTCGAAAAAATTCTAGACGGTGAAGGTGTGCTTCGCTTTATAGCCGAAGATCTTGCTAAAGAAAAGGGTCTCCGTGCTGGGGACATCTTCCGAGTATTACTACAACGCTTGAGACAAGATCGGGCTATATAAATAAGCAATATCCTAGACGCCCCTAGAGGGCAGCTATTTACACCCACTTCATCGCAGCAAGCGCGGCTTGTGCAGCGGCTTGCTCGGCCTCTTGTTTAGACTGACCCTCGCCCCTCGCAATCTCTTTTTCACCGAGGAAGACGCCCATAGTAAATTGGCGTGCGTGGTCGGGGCCCACCTCGCCCAGAGTCTTATAGCTCGGCGTGATGCTCTTCTTCTCCTGGGCGAGCTCTTGGAAGCGACTCTTGGCATCTTGGTAGGCGCGCGTCTCGATAACCGCCTCCACCTTGCCGTAGAGATTGTTGGCAATAAATTTCTCTGCATGTTCGAAACCCTGATCCAAATAGAGCGCGCCGATGATAGCCTCAAACGTGTCGGCGAGTATCACATCGCGAGCACGGCCCGTGTCTTTTGCCTCACCCTTCGAGAGGAGGAGGTAGTCATTGACTCCAAGGGCTTGCGCGCTTGCGGCAAGCGAGACCGTGTTAACGAGTGCCGCGCGGAGGTTGGTAAGCTCGCCCTCGGTCTTCTCAGGGTATTTATGAAAAAGAAAGTTGGTGACAGCGAGCTCGAGCACCGCATCACCGAGGAACTCGAGCCGTTCGTTCTGGTTACCTGCGTACTCCTTGTGCTCGTTTAGGTATGACCTGTGGGTAAAAGCCTCGACCAAGAGGTCGGGGTTTTTGAAGGGTGAGTCGATTTTTTTAGCGAAGTCGCTGAAACTAGGCATGGCCTTGTGGTGCCCGAGTTTTCTCTGCGCTCGCATGATCGAGGAGCTTTTGTACAGCTTGGGTCACGATGGGCAGCATATCATCGTAGAAATTGAGGTCAATTATGTCCTGGAGTCGGAACCACTTGGCGTCGTCGAGACCACCACTCTTCTTGAGTACGAGCGGGTCGAAGGCGCAGCGCGCCAGGAAGAACCATACATGCTTTACCACACGACCTTTCTCAGGGTGCGAGGCGACATACTCATTCTCGCCTATTTGGCTCTCTACCGTAGCTTCGAGACCCAGCTCCTCTTTAAGTATACGAGCAACCCCCGCCTCGGGTGAGGCATCCTTCTCTATGTGTCCCTTGGAGAGCGTCCAGTGGCCAAAGACATCGTGCACAAGCGCAAGATAGTACTGCCCATCGTGCTTGGCGTAGGCGATACCACCACCCATCTTCTCGAGGGGCAAGTCCTCTCTCTTGACCTTCTTCTTACCCTGCTCTTCTTTGCCCGGCTCGCCGAGCTCTTTGTACACCGCACCAAGGACACCGTTTACAAAGCGGCCTGAAGAGTCACCACCGAAGGTCTTGGCCAGCTCAATAGCCTCGTTGATAGCCACCTTTGCAGGCACTTGCGCCCTGTCGGCGAATAGGAGCTCAAAGAGCCCGAGACGGAGAATGTTTCTGTCGATAGGGGCAATGCGCTCGAGTGGCCAATCTGGGGCCGCCTTAGTAATGACCGTATCAAGATCAGGCTTCTTGGCGAGTACCCCCTTCAAAAGAGTGTCCATAAATGGCTGGTCGACGTCGTCACCTCCAAACTCGGCCACGTTGCGCGCAAGAATGGCGAGCGCATTTTCTTCGGGTGCACCTGAGTTGTCCCACTCAAAGAGTGACTGCAATACGATTGAACGAGCTAAGTGTCGATTCGCCATGTAAAGATCTGTTGTTGTGAGTATAGCAAACACTTATCGCCCGCAACACGCCACAAAAATTCTGTGGGGATTATTTTAGAAAAGAAAAAACCCGCGAGTGCGGGTTTCTATGCACCTCCACCGAAACCACTACGTGCCTTTGGTCGGCCTGCGGCAGCAATCTTGCCGAGAATCCCCTTGCTGCTCTTTGCTTCTGCATTGGCATGGTCAGCAGCATGGTCATGCACCTTCTCAGCAACGACTTTCTCACTTGGGCCCTTCACTTTTGAAACCGCACTCTTCTTGACCTTCACTTTGAAAATCTGCTTGCCGCGGTACATGCCCGTAGTCTCGTCGACGCGGTGTGGGAGGCGGAGCGCACCTGAGGTAGCGTCTTTGACCGCCTTCGTCTCCGTAAGGGCGTGGTGTGAGCGGCGGTTATTGGTATGACCGCGAGTATGGCGCATTCGTACTGACATGCATAAGACTGTAACACGGGGGGCAAAAAAGAGAAAGGGCGGCCTACGCGTAAACGCAGGACGCCCTTGTTTTCTCGATCGCGGCCCAACGGCCGCTATTGATGTTTTTTCTTCCTCCTCTTTCGCCGACAATCCAGTACTTCCTCGACCGTGCGGTAACCCCACTCGTCGGGCGTCCGGCCGGCCATGTGACAGGCAATCCCTACGGGAGTCCCGTCGATGGAAAATACGAACAGCCGAATGACACACCGGTAACACGGCAGCCCTCTCGTGAATGTTGCCGTCGCCACGACTTCAGGAGTCGAGACATCCTTCTTCGGTGTTTCAACCGGTGTTGGTGCGGACGGTCTGCGCGGTCGCCTTTCAGGAAAGCGTTTCCGCCTCCCCTGCCACCTCTGCGTCGGTGGTACCACTTCGGTCGAGCACTCCATACTTGTTCGCCCCTTGCTCAAATTGCCAAGCCTCGTTGCCTGACCCGCGATTTATACCCCTTCTGTTCTATTTAGTCAAGTGCACGAATGAAGAACGGTGAATAGCACAGAGGCCGTGCTTTTTGAGGGCTTCGTAGTGCTTTTTGGTCCCGTAGCCCTTATGTATTTCAAATCCGTACTCCGGGTACTGCCCCGAGAGGTCGACCATTAATCGATCGCGTATGACTTTTGCCGCGATAGATGCCAAGGAGATAATTGGCACCGATGCATCGCCTCCTATAATAGTTTCTTGCGCATATTCGGGCGACGCCTTGAGTGAGCCGTCGAGAAGTACTCGTACTTGAGCTGAGTCGGGGGCAAGAGTGTTCACTCCCGTATCAAGTGCACGACGTACGGCTACCGCAATACCCTCTCTATCTATTGTCTCTGCACTCCCGAGCTCTACCACAAAGCGCACGTCGCCTAGCGCTGCACGCGCTTCCAACATCTCAAATATTTTCTCTCGTTTCTTCTCAGAGAGCTTTTTAGAATCTGCCACGCCCGGAAACTCAGTAGCCACATCGAACCCTTCCGCCACTGCCACCACACCCACGCTCACCGGCCCCGCCAAGGGCCCTCTTCCTGCCTCATCGACCCCAAGTACAAATGGCATAGGATGAAGCATAACAAAATCCACTATCACCTGGGTTAAATGCCCGTCTGGTATACTGCAAATTAACCATGTCGTTCGAAAATCCAAAAAAAAAGAGGCCAGAAGGCGTAGTTGAATCAGATCCCGATGCACACGCTGAAGCAGTATCGAGGGATATTCCAGAAGACTTTGAGGATCTCGCATTAGGTCAAGAATCTAAAGGCAGGATTGTCGAGAATAAAGAGTTGGGGGTCTCATACAGAGAAACCGTTATCGAACTCCCAAAACATCGGCAGGAAAAATACGGCATCACAAGAATTCGACGACGAGAGTTGCTTCCTCCACTACCCACCGGCTTTTACACTGTCGGCGAGTACGTTACCAATAAGTACGGTCAATTTTATCTCGGCGACACGCCAACTTTTAGCTTCGACAATCGATTTGATCCTGTGTATCACTTCTTGATCGATGGGAGATTACCTGCCCCTGATGCTTGGACGCATCAATTACTATCCGGCTATTTCCCAGCCCATGATTCTGACCCTAAGTATAAAGAGAGGTCCATCGAGACTAGAAAAAACCAGGCGGAAATACTTGATCTATTTAAGCGTAATGGACTCATGTTCCACGAGATATACCCTTCAGGTGCGAACGCCGAGAGTCCCAATCGTTTTGAGAGAACCCCGGATGGCTTCACCGAGAAATACGGCGTAAACGTAAAAACAGCTGAAATTGGAATCCCTGGTTTGTACTGTGCACCCGGTCGTCCATTTTTTACTGATTATAACACGCCCATTTTTAGCTTCAGTCGCCATAGCACCGCACTTCGCAAATACATCGACGCATTGCGTACAAACACGAATCCCGAAATTCAGTCGCTCCTTGCAACTTATGGCATTGTCAAAGACGCCCCGCCGCTGGAACTTATTGGCCCAGAGTCTCCCGAGTACTCTGACTATATTCGCGCCTATGGTGGGCTGCTTAAAAAAACTAACGAAGAAGAGTGTCGAGAGAACGGTTACTGTTTTCTGAGAGATAGTGACTGCATGCGTGTGCGAGAATCCGTCTTTCAGCTAATAATGGCCGGAGCGGTCATAGGTGGGGAGGTCCAGATTCCCATCGTAAAGCACCCAGACATAGAGCCATTGAGATGGTGCCACGCAGAGCTTGCCGTAGTGCCGACTCGCAGAGGGTTGAATGTACTCTTTTTTGAGACGGATTAACATGGCGAGTCGATTCATCCACCCCAGTACCACATTCTCGCCTGGCTCGAATGGCTACGGGGCAGGTTTCCATACGCTATGAGCAGATTCATCCACCTGCATACTCATTCGCACTATTCGTTCCTCCAGGCACTGCCTAAGGCTGACGAGCTAGTGGAGAAGGCCAAAGCAGAGGGCATGGACGCGGTTGCGCTTACCGACACCGGCAACATGCACGGCGCCATCGACTTCTACCAAGCGGCTGTTAAGGCCGAGATTAAGCCCATACTTGGCCTCGATGCGTATCTCGCGCCACGTTCACGTCATGACAAAGACTCGGCGCTCGACACCAAACGTTCGCGCCTCGTACTGCTCGCCGAGAACATGGAGGGCTACAGAAATCTGCTTGCGCTCACCACTCTTTCATGGACGGAGGGTTTCTACGAACGTCCCCGAATCGACAAAGAGCTCCTGCGCGCGCACCATTCCGGACTCATAGCCATACTTCCCTCTTTTGCAGGCGACATTGCACTGCTCCTGCGTGCTGGTGACCCTAAAGGCGCAGCGGCAAGTCTTGAGGAATTTAAAAGTATCTTTGGTGCAGAGAACCTCTTCTTGGAAATTACGCACCACCCAAAGGTGGCTGGACACGAGGACGTGATGAAGCAAATAATCTCGCTTGCCGGCGAGACCAAGACCCCGCTCGTAGCACAGCACGACGTGTACTATCTCGAACCCGAC
>Ga0172380_10008773_pt1 | contig 10926 bp, 8 predicted proteins | sample Leawe162metaG_FD_119747 | JGI IMG/M metagenome (GOLD analysis project Ga0172380, IMG submission 119747) | Leachate microbial communities from a municipal landfill in Southern Ontario, Canada - Leachate well 162 metaG | ecosystem: Engineered > Solid waste > Landfill > Unclassified | place...
ACCGCCACCCTCAGGGTTCACGTCGAACCCGACAACTTTTTCGTCAATCTGCTGCGCCGGCTCATGGCTTTCACCGGCCAGCGCGACTGAGTTCGTTCAACCCCTCATAAAAAAGGCGACTTCGGTCGCTTTTTTGTTGCGCTACTGTCTTTCAAAGAGTGCGATCGATTCAACGTGGGAAGTCTGTGGAAACATGTTGGCAATGCCAGCGCCACGCAACCGGTAGCCGAATTCATGCACCAGCACGCCGGCATCCCGCGCCAACGTGGCGGGATTGCATGACACATAGACAATGCGCACTGGCGCAGCGGTGCCCAGTTCTCCAACAGCTTTGACCAAGGCCATGGCGCCCTCGCGTGGCGGGTCGATCAGCATCTTGTCCAGGTGACCAAGCGCAACCAGACTCTCCGGCGATGCCTCAAACAGATTGGCCACCTGAAATTCACAACTTGTTTCGAGTTGATTCAGCAGCGCATTGGCGCCGGCCTGTTCGACCATCGCTTGGTTGCCCTCGATGCCGACAACCTGGGCACCGCAACGTGCGATCGGCAGCGAGAAATTGCCAAGGCCGCAGAACATGTCGGCGATCCGTTCCCCTGCCTGCGGTGCCAGCAGCGCCATAGCCCGGCGCACCAGCATGCGATTGATGAACTGATTGACCTGGGTGAAATCGGTAGGTCGGAAGCGCAGCTCCAAGCCGAATTCCGGCAAGGTATAGGCCAGCGGCGGCGCATCCTGTGGATGAAACAGGGTTGCCGTGGCGGGTCCGCCCGGTTGCAGAAAAAGCACAATCTCATGGTGATCGGCAAATGCGCGCAAGGCCTCCTGATCTTCCGCCGTCAAAGGCTCCAGGATGCGCAACACCAGCACGCATTGCCCCTTGGCGTGAATATCCCCGATCGCTACCTCGATTTGCGGCAGGCGGTCCGGGCGTGACAGGCTGTCGATCAGTCGGCGCAAAGGGCGCAGCAGCAGGGAAATTTTCTTCGGCAGCACGATGCAACTGTCCATGTCAGCGACGTAACTGCTGCGGCACTCGTGGAAGCCGACCAGAGTCCCGCCTTTCTTGGGCACGCAGCGCACCGACAACCGCGCCCGATAGCGATACTCCCAGGCCGGTCCGTAAATCACCGGGTAGAGCTCTTCCGGATTCAGTCGCGACAGGTGCCAGAAAGCATTTTCCAGTACACGCTGCTTGGCAGCCGCCTGCGCCGCCGGTTCGATATGCTGCATGCTGCAGCCGCCACAATTGCCGAAGTGCGGACAACGCGGCAAGCAGCGCTGGGAGCTGGACTGCAGGATGCGAGTCGCCTTGGCCTGCTCATAGCTCGGTTTGCGTTTGTAGCTGGTGTATTCGACCTGCTCACCCGGCAACGCGCCGTCAATGAAAATCGCCTTGCCATCGACATGGGCAACACCGCGGCCTTCCTGGTCGAGCGATTCGATGCTGGCAAATGGCATGGTCTATCCCGCGGATGAAAAGGTGGCGATTATATTCGCCCAGATTAGCTCGCCAGGCGGCGATAAATGTCGGCGATTTTCAGCGGCAGTTTCTTGACGTCGTCGAGCACCGTGTAGCGCGCAGCGCCATACATGTGTCCCAGATAATCGGCGCCATGCCGGTCGATGGTGATGCAGTAGCTGCGCACACCCTGTTGCCGCGCTTCCTGCAGGGCGCGACGGGTGTCTTCGATACCGTAGTAGCCCCGGTATTCGTCGCCGTAATCGTCCGGCCGCCCATCCGACAGAGTCACCAGCAGGCGGTGGCGCGCCGGCTGATGCAGCAGCAGTTGCGTGAGGTGGCGGATCGCCACGCCCATGCGCGTGTAATCCTTGGCCTCGATCCCGGCGATCCGCGAGCATACGGCTTGATCGTAGCGTTCGTCGAAACGCTTGATCCGGTAGATGTCGCAACGCGTTCGGGTCCACCCGGAGAACCCATAGATGGCATAAGCGTCGCCCAGCGATTCGAGCGATTCACAGAGCATCACCAGGGCTTCGCGTTCGGCATCATTGACCCAGCCCTTGGTGGAGCCGCTCATGTCGACCATGAACATCGCTGCCAGCGAGCGCTGATTGCGAATGCGCCGACGGAACAGCCGAGATGAGGGTTCGGCGCCGCTGCACCGGTCGGCCAGGGCGTCGACCATGGCATCGACATCGATATCGTCGCCCTCAGTCTGGCGCCCGAGCAGGCGATCCTCGCCGCGCAACATCTCGAAGCGTCGCCGCACCTGCCGGATCAGAGCGACATGGCGCTGCCGGACACTTTCCACATAACCATCGGCGCCTGCGGGCACATCATTTTCGAACAAATGGCACCAGCCACGCCGATAAGCCTTGCGCCGGTAATCCCATTCGTCATAGCGTCGATCGGGTTCGTTCGAATCGGTTGGAGCGTCTCCGGCAGCATCTCGTAGCGTCGGGCGCCAGGCTCCCGCACCGGCAGGAACCAGAAACTCGGGCCGCAGTTCACCCAAATCCTGCTGCAGGGACTGGATTGCAGCTTGCGCTTCAGGCGGCAAAGTTGCGGCTTCATCCAAAGCCTCCGGTGCAACGCCAGCACCGTCAGCGGACAGAGGAACCATGTCAGGATCGCGCTGCCCGGAACGACCGCTGCTGCCTTTCAATGCACTGATCGCACGTCTCAGCGTGGCCTGATCGCGTTCCATCCGTGCTGCACGGATTTTCAAGGCGGCCGCCGGGTCGAGCAGAACGGCATGGGGCAATTGCGGCGCGTTGAGATTTCCGGACATGCATGCGTTCAGTGCAGCGATGCTGTCGGCAAGCGTTGCCGCCGGACATCCAAGCCGCTGTACCCAGTTTTCCAAAGAAGCCGGCCACTGTCCACGCACAGCGGCGATGCGCCGCCCCAGCCCGGGCAGCTCAACCGATATCCTTGCCTCGAGGCGGACCGCTTCGAGCGCTGCCAGCCAATCCAGGGCGCGCTGCTGTTCAGCAGTTCCCGTCCAGGGCTGGAGCGCGGCGGCAAGATCGATGCTGGCCGAACCGAAAGTACCGAAGAACGTCTGTGCCCACAACATCACGGCCAGTACCTGGTACTTTTCCCTTCCTGCAGTCGCGCCGGCAAACCCTTCAAGTTGCGGGGGCAGGAAAATGGTTTCGCTGTCCGTCCAGGCGCCAGTTTTGCTGCTGACGCCCAGACTCAGCGGACGGCCGGAGAGTCCTTGCAGGAAGCGTGACAGGCGCGGCTCGATGTCAGCGAATCGGACGAATGACTTTTCACCGTCAAACTTTGCAGTAAAGCTTTCCAGATCGCACAGCAGGACTCTGGCCGCTTCGGCACCGCCGTGATCGTAAGCGTCCAGTCCAGCCAACACCCAGGCATCGAATCTCGCCCCATCAAACCGGCAAAACGCCAGTGGTGCAAGGGTCACCATCAAATGGCCGATTTCTGCGTCGGTCTGGGCAACGGTAGCGACCCATGCAAGCAGCTTTTCCTGCTGAACTCGCGAAAGCGCTTCCAGTCCGGCAGTGATGCCGGCCGCTGAACGATGTGAAGGCGATGCAAAGAGAATATCGTTTAGGCGCGCCACTAGTTCGTCGCTGAACAAACGTCTGTCGGCAGAGCCAGTACCCGTAGATGGGTTTGGGATATTAGAAGACGGCTCGGACGAGGTCATCGAGCGTATCAGTCATGTCCGCGTCATCGCATAGCGCCCGCGCCACGGCAGCGGTGCAGGCCGTCAGGGGGGTGATGCCGGCGGCGATGAGTTGCGCGGCATGGATCAGCAGGCGCGTACTGGCGCCTTCGTCGAGACCGGCGCCCGTGAGGTTGCGGGTAAGTTCGCCGAGCTTGACCAGTCGTTTCGCCATTTCGGCATCGACGCCACCTTCGCGGGCAACGATACCCACCTCGACGGCGGCCTCGGGATAATCAAAATCGAGCGCCACAAAGCGTTGCCGGGTACTTGGCTTGATTTCCTTCAGCACGCTCTGATAGCCCGGGTTGTATGAGACCACGAGCATGAAGGAAGACGGCGCGGCGACCATCTCGCCGCGCTTGTCCACGGCCAGCACCCGACGCGCGTCGGCAAGCGGATGAATCACCACGATGGTGTCCTTGCGCGCCTCGACGAGTTCATCCAGATAACATATGGCGCCAGCACGAACAGCGGCAGTGAGCGGACCATCCACCCAGACCGTTTCGTTGCCGACGATCAGGTAACGGCCGACCAGGTCGGCCGTGGTCAGATCGTCGTGGCATGCCACCGTCACCAATGGCCGTTTGAGGCGCCAGGCCATGTGCTCGACAAAGCGGGTTTTGCCGCAGCCGGTCGGACCTTTCAGCAGCACCGGCAGACAACGCGCAGCGGCGGCATCGAACAAGCTCACCTCGTCAGCGATGGATTGATAGTAAGGTTCGCTCTCGATCCGCTGCAACTGCGGTGCCAAAGTTTGAATGTCGCTTTTCATTGCGCTGTGGACGATCTCAGGGCCTGTCCTACTTATCCTGCTGCTTATCCTGCTGCTTCTTTGGCTTGGCCTCGGCGGCCTGCTTGATCTTGAGCTCGCGCAGGCGGGCGTCGACCTGGGAGTGTTCGTAGAAATCACCGTCGCTGGATTTCTGTGCGAGCTGCAACTGGCTGATTGCTTCCAGCAGCAAGCCCTGCAAGACATACACTTCAGCCTGCGCACGGTGCTGCTGCAGATGCATGCCGAGTGCTGCATAGCTCTTGGCCAGCAAACCTTGCACATGCGCATCGCTGGGATACATCTGCAAATCGTCCTGGCAGACCCGCAAGGCTTCCTGCGCCTGGCTGGCGGCCAGCAGCGTATCGATCATGGCATAGGTCATTGCGCGTTCCTGAGGGTAACGAACCAGTGCCGCGCGCAGGATTTTCAGGGCTCCGTTGAGATCCTGCTGCTGCTTGCGCAGATCCGCGGCAAGCAGTTCGAACATGGCCGAACTGGCCTTGAGGCGCGGCATCTCGGCCAGTTCATGCTCGGCAGCGGTGTAATTGCCGGCGCGTGAATAAGCGACCGCCAGGCCATAGCGCATGGCGACCTCGCTGGTAGATTTACGTTCGCGCAACTGCGAAGTGAATTCCGCCACCGCGTCCTGCGGCGTGCCTTCGCCAGCCTTGAGCTTGGCGCGCACCAGCAGGAAATCGAGCGAATCCGGCACCTGCCGGTAGGGCAGCGCCTGGATGCGGTTGCCGATGTCGGCAATGCGTTCCGTAGTGAGCGGATGGGTGCGCAAATACCCCGGCGCATTGTTTTCGTAGAGCCGGCCAAATTTCTGCAAGCGCTCGAAAAAACTGCCCATGCCACGGGTGTCGTAACCGCTGCGCTCGAGCAGCTGGATGCCAAGACGGTCCGCTTCGCGCTCGAAATCGCGCGAATAATTCAACTGGGTCTGAATACTGGCAGCCTGTCCCGCCATCAGCGCGCCCTGGGCGACATCGCCACCGGTATGGGCACGCGCGGCAAGGATCGCCACCGCCAGGGAAAGCAGCATGGGCAGTTGTGCCTGGCTTTGCGCGCCGATCTGCCGGGCCAGATGATGCTGGGTCACGTGTGAAATTTCGTGCGCCAGCACCGAAGCCAGTTCGGACTCCGACTGCGCCGCCATGATCAGGCCGCTATGCACGCCGATGTAGCCGCCGGGCATGGCAAAGGCATTGAGCGTGGCATCGCGCAGCATGAAGAATTCAAAATCCTGCCGCGCTTCGGCACTGTTGGCCACCAGTCGCGCGCCGAGACGGTTGAGATAACCGCTGATTTCCGGATCGAAAACATAGCTCGGCTCATGCAGACGTATATCCCGCATGATGGTTTCGCCGATATGCTTTTCCATGATGGGAGAAAAATCCGCCTGGGAAACCTCGCCCAGATCGGGCAGGCCCTCGGCCAGAACCGCAGGCGCCAGGCACAGAATAAGCAGGAAAGTTTTAATGCGCATGTTGCTTATGATAGCCGTTTTGGACTATCGTTCCGCGGTCGAGCCGCAGCGATCCCGGGCTGCATTCATCGGAGAATGACTTGTTATGCACTCGCCACTGACTCATTTTGATCCCGCCGGCCAGGCGCACATGGTGGATGTCGCGGAAAAACCCGAGACCCATCGAATCGCCCGGGCCCGGGGCAGCATCGCCATGCAAGCCGCCACACTGGCGCTAATCCAGTCCGGCAGCGCCAAGAAAGGCGACGTGCTGGGGATCGCACGCATTGCCGCAATCCAGGCCACCAAGCGCACCGGCGATCTGATTCCGCTGTGCCATCCGCTCGCACTCACCCACGTCGGCGTCGAATTCAGCATCGACGCGCCACATTGCCGGATCGTCTGCGAAGTCACCGCAGAAACGGTGGGCCGCACCGGTGTCGAAATGGAAGCGCTGACCGCGGTCAGCGTCGGCCTGCTCACCATTTACGATATGTGCAAGGCCGTCGACCGCGGCATGCGTATCGAGGAGATTCGGCTGCTTGAAAAAGCTGGTGGCAAGTCGGGACATTGGACGGCGAGCAACTAACAGGCTATTGGTAACGTAAGGCATCGATGGGTTTCATACCGGCTGCCTTACGCGCCGGATACCAGCCAAAGAAAATGCCAACCGTCGCGGCCACCACGAAAGACATGACGATCGAGCCGATCGTAACCACCACCGTCATGCCGCTGGCCTTGTTGACGATCAGCGCGCCGCCGACCCCCAAACCGACACCGATCAGGCAGCCGATCACCGAGATGATGATGGCCTCGAGCAGGAACTGCAGCAGGATGTCCCGGCCGCAGGCACCGATGGCCATACGGATGCCGATTTCACGGGTACGCTCGGTGACCGATACCAGCATGATGTTCATGATGCCGATGCCGCCGACGAGCAATGACACCGAGGCGATTGCACCGAGCATCAGCGACATCACCTGAGCGGTCTCAGCAGCGGTATTGGCGACCGCGGTGAGATTGCGCACCGAAAAATCATTGTCGGCACCTTCACGAATACGGTGGCGCTGCCGCAGCAGTTCGTTCATGGATTTCTCCACTGCCGGCATCGCTTCGGCGGATTCCGCCTGGACCATGATGAAGCGCACCGTGCCGACAAACTGTGAGCCGAACAACTTGCGCTGGGCGGTCGTGACTGGAACGATCACCGTGTCGTCCTGATCGCGCCCATCGAGACTTTGCCCTTTGCCGGCCAGCACACCGAGCACGACGTAGGGGCTGTTCTTGATGCGAATGGTCTTGCCGACCGGGTCCTCGTCGCCAAACAAATTCTGCGCCACGGTCTTTCCCAACAGGGCAACACGCGTTGCTGAGCGAATGTCGGATTCGGTAAACGGGAAGCCTTCCTCCAGCCGCCAGTCGCGCACCGTGAGAAAACTCGGCGTGGTGCCGATCACCTGGGTGCTCCAGTTGTTGGGACCATAGACCATTTGCGCGGTGCCCGGCGATGAGGGTGCCACGGCCGCGACCGAAGGCAGTTCCTCGATGGCCTGGGCATCCAGCAGGGTCAACGTTGGCGTGGCGCCGCCGCCCATGCGCACGCCGCCGGATGTCACGGAGCCGGACAGGATGATGAACAAATTGCTGCCCATCGAGGCAATCGAGGCCTGCACCTGCTGCTGGGCGCCCTGGCCCACCGCCAGCATCAGGATCACCGCGCCGACACCGATGACCATGCCGAGCATGGTAAGGAAGGTGCGCAGGCGGTTTGCCCCCATCGCCGCCCAGGCTTCGCCAAGCATGGCTACCGTCATGCTGCCTCCGCCGGGCCGCGCCCCGAAGGAAGTCCCCTGGTGGGACCCCAAGAAGGCAGCAAGCGTTTATGTGGAAGCCGCCTTGGTGGCTGAACCGCCGTCACCCCCTTCCTCGGGAAGGGGGATGGGGGAAAGGTCGTCATGCCGTCGACTCCAGGTGGAGTGCGGCTGCGCTCGCCAGTGGCCCGTCATAGACAATGCGACCATCGGCCAGACGCACCAGGCGGTGGGCATAGGCGGCAATATCGGACTCGTGCGTCACCAGCACGACGGTGATGCCGTCACGTTCATTGAGCTCTGCAAACAGCGCCATAATCTCCTTGCTGGTGGCGGTATCCAGGTTGCCCGTGGGCTCATCCGCCAGGATCAATCGAGGACGATTCACCAGAGCACGTGCGATCGCAACGCGCTGCTGCTGGCCGCCGGAAATTTGATTGGGCCTTGAATTGCGGTGGCTGGCAAGACCGACTTTGGCCAGCATCTCGTTGGCCAGCTGCAGTCGTTCGGCACGTGGCGTACCCCGGTAAATCAAAGGTAGGGCAATGTTGTCCTCAATGCTGGCGCGCGGCAACAGGTTGAATCCCTGGAACACGAAACCAATGACCTGGTTGCGCAGGTGCGCAAGTTCATCCCTGTTGAGCTTGCCAACGTCGCGGTTGTTCAATAAATAACTGCCGCTGGTGGCAACGTCGAGACAACCGAGTATGTTCATGAACGTCGACTTGCCCGAACCCGATGGCCCCATGATGGCGAGGAACTCGCCAGGGGTCACGGTCACCGACACATCCTTGAGCACCGGCACCGACCCGGCATCGGTCAGGTATTCCTTATAGAGCCGCTCGATCCGGATAACTTCATCGGTCATCAGAACAGCCTCATGCCGGGAGGTCCACCGGTCTTGGCCGGCGGCTGCCGATCTTCCACCACCACCGCGGCGCCTTCGGCAAGATCGCCACCGGTCACTTCAGTTCTGCGGTTATCGGTAATGCCGACAGTGACCTTGACCGGCTTGAGTTGGCCGTTGTCGAGCAGATAGACTGTTCCTGCCGGAACCGAGTCGCCCTTGTCTCTGCCGCGACCTTCCTTGCGGCCCTCCTGCGGCTTGTCGCCGCTCGTCCCCTTGTCCGATGGACGCAACGCCTCGGCAGGACGGAAGCGCAAAGCTGCATTGGGCACCAGCAGCACGTTCTTGCGCTGGGCCACGACGACATTCACATAAGCGGTCATGCCCGGCATCAGCGACTGATCGGGGTTATCGACCGCAATCACCACATCGTAGGTCACCACATTTTGCTGGGTCGTCGGGTTGAGCCGAACCTGCTTGACTGAGCCACGAAAACTGCGATTGGGAAAAGCATCCACGCGAAAATTGACCGGCTGGCCGACCTTGATATTGCCCACATCCGCTTCGGCAAAGTTCGAGTCGATCTGCATCTTGCTCAGATCCTGGGCGATCTTGAACAACGTGGGTGTCTGGAAGCTGGCCGCCACCGTCTGTCCGATATCCACTTCACGCGAAACCACCACGCCGGATACCGGAGAGCGAATCACGGAGTAACCGAGGTTGGTGTTGTCTTTCTGCAACTGGGCGGAGACCAGCGCGACCTGGGCTCGTGCGGCTTCCAGCGCCTGCACGCTGGTATCGAGTTCCTGGCGGGAAATGTATTCCTGGCGGAACAATTCACGCGCTCGCGCAGCGTTGGCCTCGGCCAGCTTCAACTGGGAGCGTACATTCGCCAGGCTGGCGCTGGTCTGCTGGACTTGGGCGGCATACAGCGCCGGATCAAGTTCCAGCAGCTTCTGGCCTTCCTTGACGTGATCGTTGAAATCCACGTACCACTTCTTCACCGTGCCGGACACCTGCGTTCCGACGTTGACCAGCACCACCGGGTTGAGCGTACCGTTGGCCGAAGCCAGCTGAGTCAGGTCCCCGCGCTCGGCAATCTGGGTACGGTAGCGTGTTTCGTTACCTTGAGTGCGCGAACTCTCCCAGAAGTAATATCCGCCGCCGGCAATGAGCAACACGGCAACAATCAAGGTGTATTTGTTGAACAACAGTTTGCGCAGTTTCATGTCGGGGGCGTTTCCTGTAATTACTTGCCGGAAGTCTGGAACTGGCTGAAATCGAGCTCGCCCAAGGCTTGTGCCAGGGCAGCCTTGGCGATGCGCCAGTTGAATTGCGCCAGGATCTGCTGCTGGCGCGCGCTGGCCAGGGCGCTCTGGGCATTCAGCAGATCAAGAATGGCGCCGTAGCCGGCTTTATAGCGCCCCGCCGTCATCTTCTCGGAGGCCTCGGCGCTGGCAACCAGGTCGGCACTGGCTCGCACCGCTGCGGTACCGCTCTGCAGGGCGTAATAGGCGCGCCAGACATCCAGCGACACCTGTTTGGAGAGTTGCTCATACTGGATCGTTTTCGCCTCCAGTTGCGCCTCGGCTGCACGCTGCCGGTAGGTGGTGTTGAAGCCGGAGAACAGCGGGATGGTGACCGCAACGCCGATCGCGTTGCTGCGCAAAGCGTCCGTCATCCCGCCATCGCTATAGTTGCGGTTGGCGAACAAGGTCACAGCGGGCATGCCCGTGGAATTGGCGACGGCGATGCTGGCATGCGCCGCCTTGACCTGCGCCTCGGCCGCGGCCAGATCAGGACGGCTGCGCTTGGCGGCAGCGACCAGCTCATCGATGTTCCGTTCGAAATTCTCCAGCGCCACGCTATCGCCCGGTTCCGCAATGGCAGGTGAAGCGTTGGCATCGATGCCCATGACATTGGCAAGAATGCCGATGCTGGTCTTGGCATTCGCCTCGGCCTGAATCAATGTTAGTCTCGCCTGCGAAGCCGCGGTCTGGGCCTGCAATCGGTCTGCCGGCGTGTTGGTGCCGATGCGGTAACGCGCATCGGCAGCCTGCAGGCTTTCTTCGCTGGCACGCAGGGAATCGCGGGCCGCAGTCACTGCTGCTGCCGCCGCGTAGCGCTGGTAATAGGCCTGCACGGCAGACAAAAACACGCTTTGCAAGGTCGCGTCCTGGGTCGCAGCCAGCGCGCTCATGAGCTGGCGGGCATTTTCCAGCGTCGCCTCGCGACCACCGAAATCGTAGAGCAGATAATTGATTGAAAGGCTGCCCGAGGTCTGGCTATAGCTGGGCTGCGGCGAAGAAGTGTCGTTGCGGCTGTGCGATACATTGGCTGTCAGGCTGGGCAGAAAGGCGCTC
>Ga0172380_10008774_pt1 | contig 10925 bp, 10 predicted proteins | sample Leawe162metaG_FD_119747 | JGI IMG/M metagenome (GOLD analysis project Ga0172380, IMG submission 119747) | Leachate microbial communities from a municipal landfill in Southern Ontario, Canada - Leachate well 162 metaG | ecosystem: Engineered > Solid waste > Landfill > Unclassified | place...
AAGATGAGACGGCGCGGCTTCGGCGGCGCGACGGATGACTGCCAGTCCTGAATCGTCCGCAGTCAACGCCAGTTGCGGTTCATGATTTTTCACTTCCGGCTGAAGCGTGGCGTATTCTTCATGGCTGACGTATGGCAAATTGGCGGCAATGCAATCGAACGTTCGGTCGGCCAACGCGGAAAAAAGATTGCTTTGCAGTAAAGAAACATTCTGTAAGTTATAGCTTTGGCGGTTGCGTTCAGCCACGGCCAACGCCGCCGGACTGATGTCAACCGCAGTAACCTGCACGTCCAGACGTTCACAAGCCACTGCCAGCGCGATTGCTCCGCTACCGGTTCCCAAGTCCAGAATAGAAGCGTTTCCCGGCGCGGTCAGGCAGATATTTTCCACCAGCAGTTCGGTTTCCGGTCGCGGAATCAGCACATCCGGAGTTACTTCCAGACAAAGATTCATAAAATATGCCCGCCCGAAAATATATTGCACCGGTTCACGATTGGAACGCCTCAATAACGTTTGTTCAAGCCGTTCCAGAATGTCAGCTGATGGAATTTCGTCATAATGTGAAAGCAAAGCCGCCCGGGAGCAGTCCAATGTTTCCATGAACAGTATTTCAGCTTCAGCGGCGGGGTTTTCAATTCCGGCTTTTCCCAGTGCTTGCGCGGCGGCGCGGAGCAGGGTCAGGAAAGTTTTTGGAGAATTCCGCATCAGTTTCCGCTCGCTTCGTGGATTATGTCAATAAATTCTTTCTGTGACACTTCTTCCAGATGTTTGCCTTTGGCGGCGAGTTTTTCATTGACTTTGATTGCGGTTTCCGTCATGCGTTCATGCGTTTCTTCCGAACCTCCGACCAGAAAAAAATTATCGCCTTTCGTGACGCGTTTATGTCCGTCTTTATTATCCAGGCCAATACCGGCCATTATTGCTTTTGGTTTGTTTGTGCTTCCGTGCGGAGCAACCATATACTCAATCTCCGTGAAATAAAGTTTTTTATATTTTGTCGTTTAATATACTGCGCTGACGGCTAAACTCAAACTTTGAACAGAGAAGAGTCCCGTGATTTAAGCGCTTGTAATTTTTGCGGAAGAATGTATTTTAAGCAATTATTTTTTGGAATTTAAACCGGATTCAAGCAGAAATAACCTTTAAGAATGGTAATATTCCGGGTAGCGTAAACTGACGACAGTTTACTTGTGACCAAGCAAAAGAAAGGAAACAGATGAAAGCTTTTTTTGTATTCTCCGGACAGGGAGCCCAGGCGGTCGGCATGGGAAAAGACCTGTATGACGCCAGCAAGGCGGCAGCCGCAATATTTGATATTGCAGACAAAACTTTAAACTGGTCAGTGAGTAACCTCTGCTTCAACGGTCCGGCGGAAAAGTTAACAGAAAGCCGTTACTGCCAGCCGGCAATTTATACCATGAGTTGCGCGGCGCTGGCGGCGTTCAAAGAAAAATTTCCCGGAATACAGCCGGTTGGTTGCGCCGGATTGAGTCTTGGCGAATATGCCGCACTGTTTGCCGCCAGCGTGTTTTCTTTTGAAGACGGACTCAGGCTGGTGGCAAAACGCGCCGAATTAATGGATGCCGCCTGCCGGGAAACCGACGGTGGAATGGCTTCGGTATTGGGCGGAGATGAAGCAATTATTCGCGAAGTTTGTGATGAATGCGGCATTGACGTTGCCAACTTCAACAGTCCCGGTCAAATTGTTATCAGCGGCGATAAAGCTAAAGTTGAAACGGCAGTCGCGGCGTTGAAAGAACGCGGCTTGCGTAAAGTAATTCCGCTGAAAGTAGCTGGCGCTTATCATTCACGCCTGATGAAAAATGCCGGAATTCAGTTGCGACAGGTATTGGAAACCACAACGCTAAAAATGCCGCAGGTGCAAGTTTTCCATAATTATAGTGCCGCTCCGGTTGATTCGATTGAACTGCTGAAGAATAATCTGGAAGCCCAGGTGGCCGGAAGCGTCCGCTGGGAAGAATGCGTCCGGAAAATGATAGCCTCCGGCGGCGACACGATGATAGAATTCGGTCCAGGCAATGTCCTTACCGGATTACTTAAAAGAACTGACGAAACCATCGCGTTTTTTAATGTCAACAGTATTGAAAGCCTTAACGTTATAAAATAACAATTAACACAGAAGGATTCTGAGTATGTGTAACGAAAGAAATCTTGATGGCAAAGTAGCGCTGGTTACCGGTGGCGCTCGTGGCATCGGCAAAGCCATTTGTCAGCGTCTGGCTGACGAAGGCGCTTCCCTGGCAATCGTTGATATTATGCTGGAAGTTGCCCAGCAGACCGCTGACGAATTCAAAGCGCAGGGCGTAAAAGCCGTTGCCTATGCAGCCAATGTCGCGAAGCCGGAAGATGCCGACGCAACCATCAAAAAAGTGGTTGAAGATTTTGGCAAACTGGATATTCTGGTGAACAACGCCGGCATCACTCGCGACACGCTGATTATGCGTATGTCTGAACAAGACTGGGATTTGGTAATCGCGGTGAACTTGAAAGGCACTTTCAATTTCACCAAGGCGGCTATTCGCCCGATGATGAAAGCCAGAAGCGGCAAAATTGTCAATATTGCTTCCGTTGTCGGACGCATGGGCAATGCCGGCCAGGCAAATTATTCCGCCTCCAAAGCCGGAGTTATCGGACTGACTAAGACTTCCGCGAAAGAAGTTGCCAGCAGAGGCATTCAGGTTAATGCCGTTGCTCCGGGCTATATCATGACTGATATGACCGGCAAACTGTCTGAAGAAGCAACCGAAGCGTTCATGAAAGTAATCCCGATGAGGCGCGCCGGAACTCCGAAAGATGTGGCTGACGTGGTGTTCTTTCTGTGCTCTGAAAACTCCAATTATGTCACCGGACAGGTCATTAATGTTGACGGCGGAATGTTGATGTAAGTAAAATTTTGCGACATTGTTCAGAAAAAAATTTGATTTTTCGGAATAATGTCGCATTTTAAAGAAAATCAGGTTTAAAAAGCAAACCGTTTTAATAAACATAAGAACTAATAAGGAGGACTTCAAATGTCTTCAGTTGCTGACAAAGTAAGAAAAATCGTAGTAGAACAACTTGGCGTATCAGAAGATCAGGTAAATGATGATGCAAAATTCATCGAAGACCTCGGCGCGGATTCACTGGATCAGGTTGAGCTGGTTATGGCCCTCGAAGAAGAATTCGGTTCAGACATTCCTGACGAAGACGCCGAAAAACTGACGACTGTTGGCGAAGCTATCAGATATATTGATGGCAAAAGCAAAGAATAATCGTTCTAAGGTTATAGAATTTTTCGAATGGGTCACTACACTTGTGGTCGTGACCCATTTTTTTTGTAACATCTAAGAATAGAGGTTTTGAATGAACGGCAGACGAGTAGTTGTAACCGGAACCGGAATAATTTCCTGCGTTGGTAACAGTGTGGGCGAGTTTTGGGATTCGCTGGTGAATGGTCGTTGCGGACTGGATAGAGTGACATATTTTGATGCGTCTGAATTCAGGACTCAAATTGCTGGTGAAGTGAAGAATTTCGATATTTCCAAATACATGCTGCCAAAAGAAGCCAAGCGACTGGATATGTTTTGTCAATTTGCCATCGCGGCGGCGGAAGAAGCCATGGATACTGCCGGCCTGCCTAAGGTTTTAGACGGCAGTTCAGTTGACCCAACCCGGGTTGGCGTGATTGTTTCCAGCGGAATTGGCGGATTGTCCACGATGAGTGATCAGGACAGACTGTTGAACGCCCGCGGTCCAGGCAAAGTTTCTCCCTTATTGATTCCAATGATGATTATCGACCTGGCTTCAGGCAATATTTCAATGCGTTACGGGGCTCAGGGGCCAAATCTCGGACTGGTTACTGCATGCGCTACCGGATGCCATTCAATCGGTGAATCTTTCTGGACAATCAAACGCAATGATGCCGATATTATGCTGGCCGGCGGCGCGGAAGCGACAATTATACCGTTGGGGTTTGCCGGTTTCTGTTCCATGAAAGCCATGAGTCAGCGTAACGATGACCCGAAACACGCCAGCCGCCCTTTTGATGCTGACCGTGACGGATTCATAATGTCTGAAGGCTCCGGAGTGCTGGTACTGGAAGAACTTGAACACGCAAAGAAACGCGGAGCTAACATTTTAGCCGAAATTGTCGGCTACGGTGCAACTGCCGACGCTTATCATATTACTTCGCCCCACCCGGAAGGCGATGGCGCTGCCAGAGCCATGAAGATGGCGCTGGGTCATGCCGGACTGAATCCGGAAGATGTCCAGTACATTAATGCGCATGGAACCAGTACTGAGCTTAACGACAAGTACGAAACCAAAGCGATTAAGCGGGCGTTTGGAGATTATGCCTCCAAAGTGTCTGTAAGCAGCACAAAAGGCAGCACCGGTCATTCGCTCGGAGCGGCTGGCGGCTTGGAGTCAATTGCCTGTATTCAGGCTATCCGGAACAATATTGTTCCTCCGACCATAAATTATACGACCCCCGACCCGGAATGTGATTTGGATTATACTCCCAATACTGCACGGGAAAAAAAGATTGATGTGGCGATGAATGTTAATCTTGGCTTTGGTGGTCATAACGGAGCGTTGATATTTAAACGTTACGTGTAATAGAGTATTTTTTGCGAGGCGGAACGCTTTTTAGAAATTAGCGTTACCGCCTCTTGTTTTGCTGATTAATCCGTTTATAGTATTGTCTAAATAATTTTTTTTGGCTTTTTAAAGTCTATTTTTATTAAACTGGAGGCAAATGATGAAACAAGTGATGCTGGTTTCTGGTGTTTTACTATTGGTTGGCGCTTTCGGATGTGCTCCGCGGCTGGCAGAGACTCCTCTGAGCGAAAGCGAAGCGCAATGGGGAAAATATGTCAAACAAAATTACCCTGATTGGAAATTGCCGCAAACGATACCTCCAAGCGATAAGGATGGAAAGTTACTGGATGCGAAACCAGCGCTTGCGCCTGCAGAAGTCATAGAGGAAGTAAAAGCAACAGAAACTATTCAGGATATAGATGCTGGCGGTAAAGTGCTTGCACAGGAAAAAGTCTCTGTCAATGAAGAACAAAAATTTGAAATGTATACTGTACAGCGCAATGACAGTCTTTGGAAGCTTTCCAGAAAATTTTACAAGAAAAGTAGCGAATGGCAGAAAATCAAAGACGCCAATCAGGATGTCCTTAAAGGTTCTGACCGGCTGAAGCCTGGAATGGTACTTAGAATTCCGCTGCTCTAATAAGAGGTTCTGTAGAACTTTAATGTCGGACGAAGATAAATATTGTTTTGATCACGGCATGACCATCCATGAGGTATTTGCAGGGCATGTTGTAAAAAATTTGAAGCAGGCGGAAGCATTGCTTAACGTAGAGCTGGTTGCGCGTGATTTTTGGATAAAGATTTCTGGCGCCAGAGATAATATTGCCCGGGCGATGGCGTTTCTCGGGGAATTATCAAAAGTTTTTATTCTGCGTAATCGTCATTTAGATCAAAGCGATTTTGACCAGATATTGAAAGCCTATCGCGACCACCGGGATAAAGAACTGCATCACCTTTTTTCTGAAAGAATCTCCGTCAGTCCGAAAAAACGGGATATTGTGCCGCGTTCACGCGCTCAGCTGGAATATGTGGCAGCAATTAGAGAAAAAGATATTGTTTTCGGCATCGGTCCGGCTGGAACAGGAAAAACTTATCTCGCCATGGCGATGGCGGTGTCTGAATTATTAAAAGGTAATTATTCCAGGATTGTTCTCACCCGTCCGGCAAAAGAAGCTGGAGAAAACCTTGGCTTTCTGCCCGGCAGTCTGGAAGAAAAGATTATGCCTTATCTGCGCCCGCTTTACGATGCTTTATATGACATGCTGGATTTCGAAGAAGCCAGCTCATTAATTCAACGAAATATCATCGAGGTTGCACCCTTGGCATTTATGCGCGGGCGCACTCTGAATAACGCATTCATCATTCTCGATGAAGCTCAAAACACTTCCGAAGAGCAGATGTTGATGTTTTTAACCCGGCTGGGTTTTGATTCTCAATGTGTCATTACCGGCGACCCGTCTCAAACCGACTTGGCGCGTAACGAAAGCTCCGGATTGCTGCATTCTGTTAAAACGTTGAAAGATATTTCCGAGATAGGATTTTGTCACTTTACAACTAAAGACGTGGTACGCCATTTTCTGGTTGAAAAAATTATAAACGCGTACCACAAAACTACAGGTTGAACCAGTCTATGTTTGCTGCTGTAAAAGATTATTTTGCCAGGCTTCGGAATCAGCGCCGGATGGAACAAAAAGGGTTGGTTGGTTCGCGCAAGCGGCGTACAGACACACCCCTGAGAACCGCAGCAGACCAGTCTAAGGTACTTGGCGCGCTGATGTTAATAGCGTTATGGGGCGTATGTTCATTGATGCTTATGCTGCCTTCGTTACAATCCGGCAGATTGCCGTTAGTATTAACCCAAAGCGCACCGAAAACTATTTTTTCTGATTTTGATTTTGCTTATAAGAATATAGAGAAAACCGACAAACTGAAGCGTGACGCGGTTGACCAAGTTCCTCTTTATTTTAAGATTTCGGATACTGAAACCGCCAAGGCGACGCAAAATTTAAAGAGCTTTTTTGCCGCAGTCGCTGTCAGGGCGAACTCGGAAAAACAGAGCCGTAAATACATTCCCGACAGTGATTATTTTTCCAATCTGGTTGCAGGAATGGATAACGGGATTATTCAGTCAGTCTATTCTTTGATTCAAAACGACCAGCAAAGCAGCAATTTTGAGAAGGAATTGGATTTAGTCATGGGGCAAGGAGTCTTCAGCCAGAAAGAGAAGAATAGTTACAAAGTTGGCCAGCAAATCCGGATTATAGACTCTCGCGGACGTGACCGTTTCCCAAAGATGGCGGTTGATGTTCCGACCCCGGAAGAGGCGGCGGAAGTCATCGTTGATGCTGTATTAAAATATTATTCCCCTAGCGGCGACCGGGATATTCTGAGGAAAAATTTAATTCAAGCCAGCGTGGCTGTAATTGGCATGCATGGAAATCTTACTCTTGATGCGCAGCGCACCGAAACTAAGCGGAAAGAGACGGCTGAGGCGGTTAAACCGGTTATGGTTGAGGTGAAAAAATATCAACCGGTTATTGCCAAGGGACAGATTGTCAACGCTGAAATGTTGACCAGGCTGGAAACATACGAGAAAATTTGTCAGGAACGGCTTCAAGAAACCGATACCGGCCAGAAATTATTCCGCAACATTACCTGGAGTTTAATTTTAATGATTTTTGTAGGCTTCTACATGTATCATATTCATCCGGAAGTGGTTAGGAGCAATCAAAAAATCGGCATTGCCGGCGCGGTTATTGTGATTTCGCTCATGGCGAATTACTTGTTTATCGAACTGTTTAACTATTTCAGCGCGAACTTCAGCATTCCGCCGGAACTGGTTAACGATGCGATTCCGATGGCGCTGCCGGCAATTCTGCTGGCGGTAATGATTGGATTCAGAGTTGCGTTGTACGTCGGATTTTTTGTTGCCGCAATAACGTCAATGATGCTTGGCAACTCTTTCGATGTTGCATTAGAAGGTCTGGTTGTCTGCTGTCTGTCCGGAATTGCTGTTCGCAGCGCAATTAATTACCGCTCGTTCTTTTTACGCAGTATATTAATTGTTTTCGCGACGTTCTGGCTGCTAGATTTTAATATCTTATACAATATTTCAGCGCGAACGGACATTATGTTATGGACTGCCGGCTTGTCGTTAATTAACAGTTTTATCACTGCGACAACCGCGCTTATTCTAATTTTTGTGTTTGAGTTGTTTTTTAATGTCAGCACCAACATGTCTCTGCTGATGTTATGTGATTACAACCATCCTTTGCTCAAACGGTTGCAATTGGAGGCTCCTGGAACTTTTCATCACAGTTTAATGGCTGCGACGTTGGCGGAATACGCGGCCAAAGCGATAAATGCTAATCCGGTCAAAGCCAGGGTGGGAGCGATTTTTCATGACATCGGCAAATTGACTAAACCGGAATATTTTGCCGAAAATAATGTTGGAGCGGAAAGCAAACACGACGACCTGCATCCCCGGATGAGCAGTCTGATTATTCTTAATCATGTAAAAGAAGGGGTTGATCTGGCTTTGAAATACAAACTCAGAAAGATTATCCGGGACACCATCCAGCAACACCATGGAACGGATATTGTCTACTATTTTTATAAACGCGCACTTGATGACAACCGCGAAAAAGGTTTGCAGGTTGATGAAGGCGAGTATCGTTATCCGGGACCGCTTCCCAGCGAGAAAGAAGTTGTGATTGTCAGCCTCGCCGATGCCTGTGAAGCCGCTTCGCGTTCGCTTCAGAAACCAACCCCGAATAAGGTTGAGGCCATGGTTTGGGAAATATTCAGAAAACGCATTCGTGACGGGCAGATGGACGATGCCAAACTGACGATAGCTGAACTGGCAAAAATTAGAGACAGTTTTGTTAAGACGTTAACAACAATGACCCACAGCAGAATCGCATATCCGAAGGATGAAGAAGATGAAGATGACTTATTCATGGAGGCGAACAAAAATGTTGCCCCCAGCGAGAAAACAGATAACCCGGCTGGTGAAAAGAGCGTCTGAGCTCTGCCGCCTGCCGTTGGACGGGTTGACAGTGGGAGTGGTATTGGTCGGCGACAGAACCATGGCCAGAATAAATCGTGAATTTGTCGGACATGAAGGCACTACCGATGTGATAACCTTCAATTATATGGAGGCGGAAGATGATTTGGCATCAAGCGAACCGGCGGTAGAATTGATTGTTGGCGTTGATGTCGCGTTGCGTGAAGGTCTACGCCGGAAGGATTCTTCATACGCCCGGGAGCTGACGCTTTATATTGTTCACGGGCTGTTGCATTCCGCCGGAGAGGATGATTTAGAACCGGCTGACAGAAAAAGAATGCGCCTGCGCGAACGACAGGTCATGAAACAGCTTGAACAGGAATTTAACTTAACAGAAATTTTTCCGCTGGCTAGCGGCAACATCAGTAAATAACATAAAAAGGTGGATTTTACAATATGGATCATGAGTTTTTAATCATTGACATTATTATTTTTGTCTGGTTGCTTTCGGCATGGGAGGCGATGTTTGAACTCAGTCGCGGACGTGTGCGAAGATTGGAAACTGAGAATAAAGAGCTGGCCAGAAAACTGGACAGATGGCTGGAAAAACAGAATGAGTTCGATATCATTTTCCGGTTTCTGACTTTTCTGCTGATTGGTTTAATGGCAACATCGCTGTATGAAAATTTTGCAGAAATTTTGCCAAAGGCAACATTTGCCGCGAAGGCTGCTTGGACAACCGGCGCGCTGTTTGCAATTCTCGTGGTCAGTGGCATTCTAATCCGGATTATGCTTCGTCGTCTGGATATCGTTATTTTAAAAATGACCTTACCGCTGATGTTATTGATGCGCTATTCGCTGTTATGGCCGGTGGTGGCAGTAATAAAAGTCAGTGAACGCAGCTCGGGCAATGATAATGATGATGAAAAAACTTCTGCTGAAGACGAAATAATGTCTCTGGTTGAACACGACAACGAAGACGGAGGCGGAAATTCTCTGGAAGAAGATGAAAAACGGATGATTCGCGGAATTTTTGATCTTGATGACACCTTGGTCAGAGAAATTATGACGCCGCGCGTGGACATGGTTGCGCTACCGTCATCAGCATCGATTACTGATGCGAAACGCACTTTTGTCGAAAGCGGACACAGCCGGATTCCGGTTTACGGAAACAGCATTGACGAAATTAAAGGCATTCTCTATGCTAAAGATTTTCTCGATGAAAGTCGGGATTACAGCCATCTGGATGATTTCTCTCATAAACCGCTGTTTGTTCCGGAAACAAAAAATGTTGGCGATCTGCTGGAGGAATTCCGTAAAAACAGCCTTCATGTGGCGATAATTATTGATGAATACGGCGGCACTTCTGGAATTGTCACGCTAGAAGATATTCTTGAAGAAATTGTGGGAGATATTCGTGATGAATATGATACTGACGAAGATGACGACGACGAACCAATGGTAATGCCGGACGGGTCAGTCATTGTGGATGGACGCTGCCTGATTAGTGACATTAACGACGATTTTGACCTGGAAATTCCGGAAGATGAGGATGTTGACACGGTCGGAGGATATGTTTGCGGCGAGTTCGGAAGAATACCTGAACCCGGAGAAGAGATTAACGTGGAAAGCGTCGCCCGGTTTACGGTGTTGAAAGCGGATAAACGGAAAATTTCAACGTTGAAAATAAACCGGTTCAAAGAAAATAATGAATAAACAATATTTTATCAACTGGCTGAGAAAACGGATAATTACCGGGATGCTGGTAATTATTCCCGTTTTTGTAACCTTGCTGCTTACCGGATTCCTTTATGTAAAACTGACAACCTGGGCGGTGAGATTTTTTGCCCGGCTGGATCCTGCATTCGCTTCCGGATTCTGGCCGGAACAGATGATTCGACTGCTTGCATTGTTTTGTATCATTTTACTCCTGTTGTTGGTTGGAGAATTTGCCAGCTATAAAATTGGACGCTGGCTGATTAGATTTGCGGAATGGATTATGATGAAACTGCCGTTGTTGAGTTCAATTTATGCAACATGCCGCCAGATTGGCGAAGCATTGTGGACCCCGGAAGGCAGCATGTTCAGCAAAGTGGTACTGATTGAATACCCGCGAAAAGGCGTCTGGGCAATCGGTTTTCTGACTAATGAAAACAAGGATGGCTGGGAAATAAACGATAAAACCGGCAATAAGCTGATTAGTATATTTCTGCCCACCACGCCTAATCCAACCAGTGGTTTTTTACTGCTGATTCCCCAAGAGGAATGCATAGTTCTAGACATGGACGTTGCCGATGGAATGCGTCTGGTTATCAGCGGC
>Ga0172380_10008775_pt1 | contig 10924 bp, 9 predicted proteins | sample Leawe162metaG_FD_119747 | JGI IMG/M metagenome (GOLD analysis project Ga0172380, IMG submission 119747) | Leachate microbial communities from a municipal landfill in Southern Ontario, Canada - Leachate well 162 metaG | ecosystem: Engineered > Solid waste > Landfill > Unclassified | place...
TGGATGCGCAGGCCTTTGGCGGCTTTTTCACCGACCATGTCGCGGATGATGCCGCGGATGAAAGCATGTACTTCCTGAGCCTGTTCGCTGGTCGCCGTTTTGCCGGTGCCGATCGCCCAGACCGGCTCATAGGCCACGACTACATTCTCGAACTGTTCGGCGGTAATGTCGGCCAGACTGCCGCGCACCTGTGCTTCGACCACCTTTTCGGTATTTCCGGCTTCGCGGTCGGCCAGCTTTTCGCCGACACAGACAATCGGACGGAGATTCGTTTCGAGCGCCTTTTTGACCTTCTTGTTCACCCAGAAGTCGGTTTCTTTGTAGTACTCGCGGCGCTCGCTGTGGCCAAGAATGACATACTTAACGAACAGCTCTTTGAGCATGGTGTGGGAAATTTCGCCGGTATAAGCCCCGTCGTTTTCCGAACTCATGTTTTGGCAACCCAGCTTGATCTGGCTGTCAGCCAGCACATCGCCGATGGACTTGAGTGCCGTGAACGGAGGACAAACCACCACTTCGACTTCGGTGCAACCGGCCAGCTCGGAGTGAATTCCTTTAGCCAGCGCAACCGCCTCAGCGACGGTTTTGTTCATCTTCCAGTTACCCGCAATAATTTTCTTTCTCATCAGATTCTCCAGTTTGTATTTAAAGGTTACTTGTCGGTCAGCGCGGTGACGCCGGGAAGCTGCTTGCCTTCGAGAAACTCAAGGCTCGCGCCGCCGCCGGTGCTGATATGAGTCATCTTATCGGCCAGGCCGCTCTTGTTGACCGCGCTCACGCTGTCGCCGCCGCCGATAATGCTGACACTGTCGGAATCGGCCACTGCCTGGCAAACCGCGAAGGTACCTTTGGCAAACGGAGCCATTTCAAAACAGCCCATCGGGCCGTTCCAGACTACGGTCTTGGCTTTGGCGACTTCGGCGCAGTAGAGTTCGATCGTCTTCGGACCGATATCAAGCGCCATCCAGCCGTCGTCAATGTTTTCGCCGACCACTTTAGTGTTGGCGTCGGCACCGAACTTGTCCGCGGCGATGTTATCAACCGGAAGCATCAGCTTCACGCCTTTGGCTTTGGCTTGAGCGAGAATATCTTTGGCCATTTCGACGCGGTCGTCTTCAACCAGCGAGTTGCCGACCTTGAAGCCCTGCGCTTTGTAAAAGGTGTAAGCCATGCCGCCGCCGATCAGAATGGCGTCACACTTGCTCATCAGACTGGTGACAACATCAATCTTGCCGGAGATTTTTGCGCCGCCGATGATGGCAACAAACGGTTTTTCAGGAGCTTCGAGCGCTTTGCCGAGATAATCAATTTCCTTTTCCATCAGGAATCCGGCGACGTTCTTCTTGTAGAACTGGCAAACAACAGCAGTGGAAGCGTGGGCGCGGTGTGCGGAACCGAAAGCGTCGTTGCAGTAGATTTCGCCATCGCCGAGTTCGGCCAGCTTCTTGGCGAGCTCTTTCTGCTTGGCCTTCATTTCAGCCTTGGCGGCTTTTTTCTGCTCGTCGGTGGCGTCGTCGGCCAGCTTAGCCTTGCCTTCTTCTTCCTTATAGAAACGGGTGTTTTCAACCACCATGATTTCGCCGGCTTTGAGCGCCTTGGCCTGAGCGATAGTTTCCGCGCCGACGCAGTCGGTGCCGAACTTGACCGGCTTGCCGAGCAGTTCTTCCAGCTTGGCGGCAACCGGCTTGAGGCTGAATTCAGCCTCGTAGCCTTTACCCTTCGGACGGCCGAGGTGGCTCATCAAAACGAGCGAGCCGCCTTTTTCGAGCACATATTTGATAGTCGGAATGGCGGCGGTAATACGGGTCACATCGCCCACTTTGCCTTCTTTAACCGGCACATTAAAATCCACACGCATCAGAACCCGATGCCCCTTCACATCCACATCGCGAATCGTCATTTTCTTCATAGCAGCATTCCTTTCCAAAGGTTGAAAAATCCCGTCGAATATAAGCAAAAAAAGGCCGGAGTCAATCATGACTCCGGCTCTGTTTTCCGGATCCCGGCAAAACCGGTTTCAAGGGTTGAAGATGGCGGCTTAACAACGGCCGTAGAAGCGGCGGATTAGACAGATCACCGCGCCGCCCAGCCCGATCATCAGCGCACTGGCCGGTTCAGGTACCGCCTGAAAAACCACCGATGAATCGGCAACACCGTTAAGTGTGTCGTTTGTAGCAAACAAGGCAGAGGTGTTATCGACCGATTGATCAGCATAATACACCACCCGGAATCTAAGCGTAGAATTCGCTTGTCCCTGAGAAAATCCGCCGAGATTAATTTCGCTAATACCGCCGCCGGAAAGTCCCACTGCAGAAATCCCTTCAATGGTTTCCGCAAATGACCCGGAACCGTTGTCGTAGGCAACGCCGATTTTAAATTGATCTTCATTGACAGCAAAATCATACCTCATGAAAAGCTTGTCAAAACTGACCGGGTTACCGGCAGCGGTATCAAACGTAAACTGCAGCCACGAACCGGAACTCAGGGCCGTCGCAAAATCCGTACTTATACTGAACTGATCAATCCGCATTCCGCCGGGATCAGCACCGACTGTAAGTCCCGAGCCCTGTAAATAAGTCAAACCGGATATGTTGGCGGCGGCCAATGAGCTTTCATAAGCATCATTCGCGTCATTCATCCTGAAAGCGGCGACATTGGTGACATCGCCCACACACACAGCACCGGCCATCGCCGACAGACACAGCACAGTCTTCCACATTCTCATTAAATACCTCCGTGTTTCTATCCGTCTAAAATTATGTTTCGCATTTTATAGAATGAATTTCCGGAAAGCAAAGAACATCTTTTTATTTTGTATGAAAAACTATGACGACAAAAAGCCGCCCCGGAAACCGGAGCGGCCTTTGCACTGAGGCTGGTCAGCTTACTTGCTGATGACTGCGATCAGGTCGAGGACTTTGTTGGAATAGCCCCATTCGTTGTCGTACCAGGAAACGACTTTGACGAAGGTCTTGTCGAGCTGGATACCGGCTTTGGCATCGAAGACCGAGGTGCGGGTTTCGTGACGGAAGTCGGTCGAAACCACATCGTCACCCGTGTAACCAAGGATACCCTTGAGGGAACCTTCGGAGGCTTCTTTCATCGCCGCGCAGATTTCTTCATAGGAAGCTTCCTTGACCAGTTCGCAGGTCAGGTCGACAACCGATACGTCGGAGGTCGGAACGCGGAAGGCCATGCCGGTGAGCTTGCCTTTGAGTTCCGGAATCACCACGCCGACCGCTTTGGCAGCGCCGGTCGAGGACGGAATGATATTTTCGAGAATACCGCGGCCGCCGCGCCAGTCTTTGGCGGAAGGACCGTCAACCGTCTTCTGCGTAGCGGTGGCAGCGTGAACCGTGGTCATCAGACCGCGTTTGATGCCGAACTTGTCGTTCAGAACCTTGGCGACCGGAGCCAGACAGTTGGTGGTGCAGGAAGCGTTCGAAACGATGGTCTGACCGGCATACTTGTCGGTGTTGACGCCGCAAACGAACATCGGAGTATCGTCTTTGGACGGAGCGGAAAGAACAACTTTCTTCGCGCCGGCGTCGATGTGCTTCTGAGCGGTTTCTTTGGTCAGGAAGAAGCCGGTGGATTCAACGACGACTTCAGCGCCGACTTCGCCCCACTTCAGAGCAGCCGGGTCTTTTTCAGCTGTGATGCGGATTGCGTTGCCGTTGACGACGAGTTTGCCGTCTTTGACTTCGACGGTGCCTTCGAACTGGCCGTGTACAGAGTCATACTTGAGCATGTACGCCAGATAGTTGACGTCCAGCAGGTCGTTGATACCGACCACCTGAATGTCTTTGCGACCGACGGATGCGCGGAAAACCATGCGGCCGATGCGCCCGAAACCGTTAATACCAACCTTGATCATTTGTATCTCCCTTTGCGTTGCGCCCCCGTCAGGGGGCTGTTTTTCTATAAAATCCCGCGAACCCTACCGGAACACCCCCTGCCCGTCAATCCTCTGAGCCCGCAAACTTGACACCCCCGTTTAAAGCCTCAACACTCTCAGCAAACAAAGGATTTTTATGATTAAGCGTTCCTATCTGCTCACCCGCGTCATGGGCATCCCGGTACGGGTGCATATTACGCTGATTGCCCTGCTGATTTTCGCCGCTTTCCAGTCCGGCTTCTGGGGAGTTCTCTATACAGTCGGCCTATTCTCCAGCGTTGCCTTGCATGAACTGGGTCACTCATGGATCGCCATCCGCAAAGGTTGCCGCGTACACGAGATCATGTTGTTGCCGATCGGCGGCGTCGCCAAAATGACCGGTATCCCTTCGCGGCCAACGGATGAATTTCTCATTGCCGTGGCAGGTCCGCTGACGAGCCTCGCTTTGGCCGGCATATTCTGGCAGTTTTGCAAAACAGGTTTTCCGGCAATTCTTTTTGCCAACCTGACCGGAATAAACCTGATGCTGGGATTGTTCAATCTTCTGCCGTCGTTTCCAATGGATGGAGGAAGAATTTTCCGCGCCTTTATGACTCCGCGCCTTGGCCGTCTGAAAGCCACTGCGCTGGCCGCGCGTATCGGACGGATCATGGCCGTCGTGTTTGCGATAACCGGGTTAATGAGCGGCCTCCCGACTTTCAATAAACTTCTGATGATCGCGATTGCAATATTCATTTATCAGGCGGCAGGTGCGGAATACCGCGCGGTTTACCTGCAGCAGATGAGTCAGGACTGGTTCACCGTCGGTCAGCCCGCCGATATCGAAGTGAGCCCGCCGCCCTACGGGCGCACAACGCCGCCGTTCTGGGCCGGATGGAAAAACAGAACCAACAGCTTTTTCGCCGACCTTTTCAAAAACTGGGGATAGTCCGGACTACTCGACCTTGATCCGGTAAACGCCTTGTGTTTGCTCGGGCGGCAGTTTCGGATACCGGAAAAACATATCCCAGACGATCAGCAACACCAGAATCAATGCCGACGTCCCCAGCGTGGTAATCCAGAACTTCCGGTTAAACTCCGGATTTTTCATCCGATGCCGGAACCGGCGGAATCCGCTGTTGCGGCGGCGGCGGCGGTGTGTTCCGGAAATATCTTTATTGACCGCATCATCGAAGGTTTCGCGGTGACGGCGATGCCGCCGTCGCTGCTGCGATACAGGCGCTTGAGCCTTTTTTGCCCACGCCGGTTCTTTCACTTCATAAATATCAGATGAGGCCATAGTCCCGGCAGAATAATGATTCGCATCCCGTTTGACAGTGTTTTTTACCAAAAAACAAAATCTGCTATGGACTCATCTGCCACCAGAGCGCCCCGGCAACCAGCAAAGCCAGAGCCCCCACCCCGAAAAGAGCAAATATCCACCCGGAAGATTGGCGGTGAGAAGCGTGGTGATGACGGTGACGCCGATGCGGCACAGCCTCCCCGCCGGTCGCCCGCAGATATTCATCCCGCCGCTGGGAGACCGCCTGATGCTTTCTCCGGTTTTTCTCCGGCGGCATTTTCATTTCGTAGATATCAGTAGACACGTCCGACCTCCGTCACCATCGTCGCGATTACGCCGCGACGGGATTCAATGACGCCGCAGGCCGCGGCACCGAGCCGGGCGCGGGCCGAAGGATCGGCCAGCAGTTCCGCAGCGGTTTTTTCCAACCCTTGGAAATCAGCAACCTGCCGGACGGCCTTGGCCGTAAGAAAGTCGTCCATCACGGACGGAAAATTTTCCATATTCGGCCCGACGACCACTGCTTTGCCGAACAGCGCCGGTTCAATCGGGTTCTGCACGCCGTGCTCACACAAGCTCTTGCCGACAAACACCACATCGGCAGCGGCATAAAAACTCATCAGTTCGCCAGTGGTGTCTACCACCAGAACGTCAGGCATTTCACTTCCGCCGCTCATCCGGCTGCGCAGAACAAAAGAAAGATCTTGGGCCTGAAGCGTTTTGACCACTTCGTCACGCCGCTCGGCATGGCGCGGTACCAGCACCAGAAAAAGCTCCGGCTGTTTTTCGCGCAGGTTTTTATAGATTTTACAGAGAGCCTCTTCTTCGCCCGGCCAGGTCGATCCGCCGAGCAGAATCAGCGAATTCTCCGGAACTGAAATCTTTTCGAGCACGGTGCGGGCGGCTGCGGCCGCATCGGCTGCGGGCGGCGGCAGATCATACTTGGCGGTGCCGAGCGTTTTCACCGTTTCCGGACGCGCGCCCATGGCGGTTATGCGTTCGGCGTCCTGCCGGCCCTGCATACAAACCGGATTAATCATGGCAAGCAGCCGTCGTGTAAACGGGCGCAGTCGCATGTAGCCTTTAAACGAAGAGTCGGAAATCCGGCCGTTGATCAGTGCAACCGGAATACCGCGCTTATGCGCCTGCCGCACCAAGTTCGGCCAAAACTCGCACTCCACTAAAATCAGCTTCAGCGGTTTGATGATATTGAAAACACGATTCATCACCGTCGGCAGGTCGACCGGAAAATAAATCAGCACGTCGCGCGGATCGAGCTTCTGTTCGGCCAGCGCATGGCCGGTGGAGGTGTTTGTGCTCAGCACAAAGCGGGCGTCGGGATTCTGTTTGCGGTATTCCTCGATAAAGCGCAGCGCCACGAAAAGTTCGCCGACGCTGACGGCGTGAACCCAGATATGCCGCGCTTCCGCCAGCCGGACGGTTGTATTTTCGCCGTAAATGCCGACGCGCTGTTCGAAATGCCGCCGGTAACCGCCGCGCCGCGCCATGCGCGTCAGAAACTTCGGCAGCATCAGCAGAAAAACAACAGGGAAAAGCAGGTTGTAAAAAATCCAGATCATGGAATTTAAGAGTTCAGATTGATGATTTCCGATTTAAAAACGCATTAATGTCCATATTCGGAGCCTTTCTGACCAGTCCAATCTGCAATCGGCAATCATAAATCTAAAATGCTCAGGCTCGCGGATGGGCTTCTTCGTAAACTTTCTTCAGTTTTTCAACCGAAACGTGGGTGTAAATCTGTGTCGTTGAAAGGCTGGCGTGGCCGAGCAGTTCCTGCACACTGCGCAGATCGGCACCGTTATCCAGCAGGTGCGTAGCAAAACTGTGGCGCATTGCGTGCGGAGAAATCGACGGCTTCAGGCCGCAGTATCCAACGTACCGCTTCATCATCCGTTCGACGGAGCGCGCTGTGAGCGGCCCGCCGTGCTTATTGAGAAAAATAACGCGCCGCGGATCGCCCTTTATGCCCAGCGAATTCCAGATATCGGAACGCATCGAAAGCGCGTTCTGCAGCGCCCGCTCGGCGGGCCGGCCCAGCGGACAGAGCCGCTCCTTTTTACCTTTTCCGAGCACACTGACAATACCGGAAAGAATGTCGATCCGGGCTTCGGTCATTTTGACCAGCTCTCCGATACGCATACCGGTGCTGTAGAGCACTTCGAGAATCGCGGTGTCGCGCACCGGGATATATTCCTGAAACAGGCCAAGCGGCTTTTCCGCCGCCGCCAAAGCGTGCGGTGCCGCCAGCAGCTGCTCTACTTCGTTCATCGACAGAACAGCGGGCAGATAACTGCCCTTCTTCGGCAGATGCAGACCGCTGAACGGATTGAGCGGCACATACTCTTCGCGCACCAGAAATTTGTAAAACGAACGCAGCGCCGAAAGCTTGCGGCTCGTCGTCGTGGGTTCCATTTCCAGTTTCTGGAAAAAAACCAGAAACTTGCGGGCGGCAAGACGGTCGGCCTCTTTCCAGTTGTACGGCGGCGGCGCCTCTTCGCCCCAGATCAGTTCACTGAACTGACGGATATCGATCAGGTAATTGCTGATCGTATGTTCCGAAGCATTTTTCTCCCCTTGCAGGTATTTAACGAAATGCTCTACACACGGATCTGCCATTGCGTTCATTGCAGGCACGTCTACTTTTTCTGCTTCGGTTCAGGAAGGCCGTACTGCTCGCGGAGGGTATCGTAGTCCGGAATCTGCGCGGCGTAACGGGCCATCATTTTCTTCAGCGCTGCAACCTGTTTTTCGGAAAGCGCGCCTTTCCCCGCAAACTGGGTCGACAGCGACTCGTAGAAACTCTGATCGTTGAATTCGCGCTTCCCGCGCATAACCGGCGGGTTCCACACCTGAATCGGTTTGAGCAGATCGAGCAGCGCGCCGGTCTGGCCGGCATCCGCCGTCGCAGGCTTGGCGGCCATGTTGAGACTCGCCTTAATCGTTTCAAAGTCCGGAATCTGCTCGGAATATTTTGTCAGCACGGAGTCGAGTGCCGCCAGCTGGCGTTCACTGAGGTTGCGTCCGCCCTGCACCTGCTGGCGCAAGGATTGGCAGAATTTGCCGTCGTCATAAACCTTCTTGCCGACTTTACGCGCCTCACCGAATTTAACATGCGTCAGCAGTTCCAGCTTGCGGACGGTTTCGGCAGAAGCCGCTTCGGGTTTTTCAAGTTTGAGCGCACTGATCTGGTCTCCGCCGATCTGGCTCATATACTTGCACGCCAGATTATGAAGCATCTGCTGCTGCCGCGAAGTAATCTGTCCGTCCTCCGCAAATTTTTCGCGGACGGACTGCACCGTTTCGCTGTCCGAATAGGTGCGGCGCCCGCGTTTGACCGGTTCGGCCCACTCTTTAACCTGTTCCAGCGCCGTAAGAATATTCTGAGTGTCTGCGGGATCAGCCATGTCACGCGCGCCTTCAAGCCATTCAAGGAACTGCGTGTAGAATTTCTGCATCATGTCAGCCCACTCGACGGAGCCGTCTTCGATCCGGTCGAGTTTTTCTTCCATCTCGGCGGTGAACTTGACGTTGAAAAGCGGATCGAGCGCGCCGACCAAAAACTCATTCACCCGCATACCGGCCTCCGTCGGTACCAGCGAGCGTTTTTCTTTAGCAACGTATTCGCGCTTGTCGAGCGTCGCCAGCGTCTGCGCATAGGTGCTCGGACGGCCCACGCCGTTTTCTTCGAGCGCGCGGATGAGCGCCGACTCGCTGTAGCGCGCCGGCGGTTTGGTGAACTTCTGTTCGCCGAGCCACTCCACGCAGTCGAGCTTTTCGCCTTCGGTCAGCGGCGGCAGTTTTACTTCTTCGTTTTCGTCCTCGTCGTCCTCGTTTTTCTTGTCGGTTGCTTTTTCGATACCGCTGGCGCGCATATAGCCGGGGAAAACAATTTCCGAAGACGTGGCGCGGAAAAGATAAACATTATCGCCGCCGGTTTCGATTTCAGCGGTACGGCGGGCGATGCGCGAAGGCACCATCTGACTGGCAACAAAACGTTCCCAGATCAGTTTGTAGAGCTTCTGCTCTTCCGGCTTGAGGTTAGCGAGACTCGGCGGCGTCTGCGTGACATCGGTGGGCCGGATCGCTTCGTGCGCTTCCTGTGCATTGCCGCGGCTCTTGTAGAAGTTCGGCTTTTCGGGCAGATACTCCGCGCCGTATTCAGCCGTAACAAATGCGTGACAGGCTTCCTGCGCGCTTTTGGCAATATTGAACGAGTCGGTTCGCATGTAGGTGATCAGCCCGGTTTCATACAAAGCCTGCGCAATGCTCATGGCGCGCGCCGGGGAAAACCCGCAGACGCTGGAGGCCGCCTGCTGGAGCGAGCTGGTAATGAAAGGTGCGCGCGCTTTGCGCTGAATCTCTTTTTCGATGATGCGCGCAACATGCAGTGAACTCGCTTCGAGTTCGGCGCGCACTTTTGCCGCCTGTTCACTGCTCTTGATTTCAGCCTTTTCGCCGTTGACCTGCGCCAGCTTAACGGCAAACGGATCGCGCGGATTGATCAGCTTGCGGACGTTGGCGCCGAGTATCCAGTATTCTTCCGGATTGAAATTCTTAATTTCGTTTTCGCGCTCGCAGACCAGACGGAGCGCAACCGACTGTACACGGCCGGCGCTGACGCCGCCCTTGACCTGCTTCCACAGCAAAGGACTCACTTTAAAACCGACCAGCCGGTCGAGTACGCGGCGCGCCTGCTGCGAGTTGACGCGGTTCATGTCAATCACGCCGGGCTGGGAAAACGCCTCTTTAATCGCCGGCTTGGTGATTTCGTTATAGGTGACGCGGCTGAATTTTTCCGGCGGAACGATTTTCTTGAGCAGTTCGAAAAGGTGCCATGCAATCGCTTCCCCTTCGCGGTCAGGGTCGGGTGCCAGAATCACTTCATCACACAGCTTGGCGGCGGCCTTCAGCTCGGTGATCACTTTGGCGCGGCCGGTCGTATTGACATATTCCGGCTCGAAGCCTTTTTCAACATCCACACCCAGCTTCTTCGGCGGCAGGTCGCGCACATGGCCCATCGAGGCTTTGACGATATAATCGTCGCCCAGATATTTATTGATGGTTTTCGCTTTGGCGGGAGACTCTACAATCACTAATTTCATCGTTCCGTTTCCTGACATTGGTTAAACACAAAGGCACAAAGGACGCGAAGTTAAACAACAAAGCGCTTAATACCATTTTTAATTAAGGTGACATTGAAATTAATCAGATATCCCAATCGCATTTTTCCTATCCGGAGGTAGGTCAGCGTCTGCGCATCAAACAGAGCAATCATTTCTGCCACCGCCTTATTTTCAACAATCACCCGGTCTTCGACCAGCATATCGATTCGCAGTCTGTTGTGCGTCAAAAGCTGTCCATCAAATTCGATAGGGACATAGACCTGCGACTCAACCTTGAGCCCTTTTCTTCTGAGATCGTAAATCATGCACTCTTCATACACAGACTCCAGCAACCCGGGCCCCAGTTCTTTATGAACCCGATAAGCGGAGTCCACGATCTCTTTCCCGATCCGCTCCAGATCTTCCGATAAAGGTTGATATGTCATTTCTTCGAGCCCTTCGAGCCTTTGTGTTCCGTCTAAATCCCTCTTAAATCTTCCGCCAGTTCAACCACACGGCCCGGCAGCATTTTAACGACGCGTTTCATTTCCAGCCCGACCAGCAGCGCACTCACTTTGGCGCTCGGAAGCCCGGCGGCGCGGGCTAAACTATCTACATCCA
>Ga0172380_10008776_pt1 | contig 10923 bp, 7 predicted proteins | sample Leawe162metaG_FD_119747 | JGI IMG/M metagenome (GOLD analysis project Ga0172380, IMG submission 119747) | Leachate microbial communities from a municipal landfill in Southern Ontario, Canada - Leachate well 162 metaG | ecosystem: Engineered > Solid waste > Landfill > Unclassified | place...
TGACCGCGAAAGTGAGCTCATTTTGATTATTGATGAAAGATCGGGTGATCAACTGAGTGTTTCTGGTGAAGCCAATCTGAAATACGATATCTATACCAATGGCCGGAGCAGTATGACCGGTGTATATGAAATCCGCCGTGGTCAATATGACATGAGCTTATACGAATTGGTAAAACGCAAGTTCGAATTGGTGCCCGGTGGCCGCATCGTTTGGAATGGGGATGTAACCGATGCTACTATGGATTTACAGGCACTGTACCGCATCAAAACCAGTGCAAGTCCGCTGATGACGGCACAACTGAGTGGCGCCGACGAAGCCACCCGCACCCGCTACCGGCAGGAGCTGCCTTTCGAGGTATACATGAACATCAAAGGCAATCTACTGAAACCAAACATCTCCTTTTTGATTGATATGCCTGAAAGGCAGCGCAGTTCATTAGATGGCAACGTTTATGCACGTTTGCAGCAACTCAACCAGCAGGAAAGCGACTTGAATAAACAGGTCTTCTCATTGATGGTATTAAATCGATTTGTGTCCGATGGTAATTCAGGCGGAGGTGGCGGAATACAGGCCACGGCCATGGCCCGTTCCAGTGTGAGCCAGTTGCTCAGCAGCCAGTTGAATAGTTTATCAGCACAATATATCAAAGGGGTCGACCTGAACATGGACCTCGACAGTTATACCGATTATACCACAGGTGCGGCACAGGATCGTACCCAATTAAATGTTAACGTCCGTAAAAGTTTTATGGGCGATAGACTGGCTGTAGAAGTGGGTCGCCAGGTAGATGTGCAGGGTAGTCCCCAGGCCAGCAGCGATATAATAGGGGATGTGAGCGTAGAATATCGCCTGAGTACAGATGGTGCTTATCGTTTACGGGCTTTCCGACGCAATCAGCAGGAAGGATTAGCTGAAGGCTCCTTGGTAGTTACCGGTTTGTCGTTGGTACTGAATCGAGAGTTTAATGGTTTTGATGAGTTGTTGCGCAAGAAAAAGGCAGCTGAGCCAAAAAAAGAAGAAGAAAAGGAGGAGAAGCAGCCATGATGAAACGTTTGTTTTTTTGTGCTGTTTTATTGCTGGCTTTCAGCAGCTGTAGGGTTCAACGTTTTGTGCCTGAAACAGAAATGTTGTACGGTGGCTCTACACTGATTATAAAAACCGATTCAGGCGTTAATGCGCCCAAAGTATTACAGCAAGAACTGGAAGATTTGTTCAAACCCGAACCGAACAAAAAGTTTTTAGGTCAGCGAACCTCTTTGTGGTTGTATTACCGGGCTCAGCGACCAAAAACGAAAAAAATTGGTCGTTACCTGAATCGTAAATTTGGTGAAAAGCCGGTATATGCTTCCGATATATCCACCGAAATAACCAAATCGTATCTGACAAACCGATTGGAAAACAGAGGCTTTTTTGATCACCAGGTGACAGAAACTACTCAGGTCAAACGTAAAAAGTTATACATCACTTATCGGGTAAATCTGGAACAGCCGTACCGGATGAAGGAGTATACGTATATACTCTATAACGACAGCACCTTACTTGATAAAATACTGCGTGATGGCTTGTTGAGTACCCGTTTGCGACCCAACAGCCGCTACGACCTGGCCAACTTAAAAGCTGAACGTGAACGTTTGGATTTAACGGTCAAAAACGAAGGTTTTTACCAGTTTAATCCCGATTTTCTGGTATTTAGGGTAGATACGAATCAGGGTGACCGCACCTTCAACCTGTATTTATCCATGAAACGGGCTACCCCGCGGGAAGCCAGGTATATGTACCGATTAAAGGATATCACCGTATTTCCCAACCACCAGATCAGAACAGATGGCAGCGATGCAGGCGATACGGTTTATTATGAAAAGGTAGCTTATGTGGAAGAAGAAGAAACATTCCGACCACGGTATCTTCGAAATTACCTCCAGTTTGCACCGGGTGATCATTATAGCCTGACGAATCAAATGGTGACCACTAACCGTTTGAGTTCGGTCGGCAACTTTAAGTATGTACAGTTGAATTATACCACGGCTGATAGCATTCAGTTCGATAAAGAAGGAAATGCACTATTAAGCGTCGCTGTTTATCTGTCACCACACAATAAAAGGGCGCTACGCTTTGAAACCCAGGCGCTGTCGAAGTCGAATAATTTTGTGGGGCCGGCTTTATTAGCGAACTACAAAAATCGTAACCTGTTCAAAGGGGGAGAGCTGCTGCAGATTACAGGTAAGTTTGGCTTTGAAACACAAATTGCCGGTGGTCGGCAAACAGGATTATTTGCCTATGAATTAAGTCTGCAGGGCGAATTAATGGTGCCCCGGCTCATCGTACCCTTCGAGATAAACCAAAAGATGGGTTATGGTGTGCCAAAAACACGATTTGTATTAGGGGTGAGTACCCTCAACCGGGTTAATTTATATCGTTTAAATTCATCTCAGTTGGGCTATGGTTTTCAATGGCAAAAAAACCGCTTTGTATTCCAGGAATACCAGCCACTTGCAATCAGTTTTACCGGTCTCGCACAAACCAGTCCGGCCTTCGACTCTATCTTAAACAGTAATAATTTCCTGAGAAGGAGTTTTGAGCAGCGATTTATCGCCGGAACAACCTATAGTTTTCAGTATAACGAATTAACCGAAAGTCGGAAAGAGCATCGTTTTTACGGTCAGTTGGGACTCGACTTATCCGGTAATCTGATGAATTTGGTTCAAAATGCCCTCGGTCGGCCAGGAACTATATTTGGACAAACCTATGCTCAGTATGCGCGAATTGACTTGGATTTGAGGCATTATTGGCAGGTGAAACGAGATCACCGACTGGTGAGTCGTTTGTTCGCGGGTTATGGAGTGCCTTTGGGTCGTACTGCTTCCTTGCCATACATCAAACAATATTTTGCAGGTGGACCCAACAGCGTTCGCGCTTTCCGTATCCGTTCATTGGGTCCGGGTACCTACCGGCCAACCACCGTCGATTTACAATCTTTCTTTGATCAGGCGGGTGACATTCGATTAGAAATGAATCTGGAATACCGCTTTCCGATAGCCGGATTTCTGAAAGGTGCCACTTTTCTGGATGCCGGTAATATCTGGTTGGCCAACGACAATCCCGATTTGCCGGGTGCACGTTTCACAAGCAGCGCCTTACGTGAGTTGGCTTTTGGTGCAGGATTTGGTTTGCGCGTAGATATTGAGTTTGTTGTGCTCCGCTTTGATTTGGCAACACCCTTGCGGAAACCATGGTTAGCACCTGACGAGCGCTGGTTCGATTACAGTATCCCGGCGGGTAGCAACTGGCGTAAGGAACATTTAATCCTCAATTTCGCCATAGGTTATCCGTTCTAAGCGGCAGAAGTACTTATACTTTTTTCAAAAAAAGCCCGTAGATAGATTTCTGTTTATTGTCAACTATGGCACGGCGTGCCAGATTTTGAAGCGTGGTATTTTCTAGCATCGCCGTAATCTGCGACCGTATAGGTTTGTATTGATCATGAATGGGACAAGGATCTTCATCAGAACAATGTTTTATTCCCAAGGCACAGGAGGTAAATTGATCATCGCCATCTATCGCCTCTATTAGTGCTAACATAGTAATGTCAGGGGCATCAGAAGCTACATAAAACCCACCATGAGGTCCTTTTGCTGAATGAATTAACTTTTTGCGTGTGAGTTCCTGTAATATTTTGGCAGTAAAGAAGACAGGTGAATCTATCGCAGTGGCTATTTCTTTGAGTCCGCACTTGTGACCTGCCTGTGAGGCTGCGACTATGTAAATGCTGGCCCTGAGTGCGTATTCAGCCGATTTTGACAAAAGTGACATGCCTAAGCGCCTTATTTAGCTAGTTTCGGCGTCTGACTCAAAGGTAAGAAATAATTTAATTATGGATAAAAATATCCGAAAATATATTATTTATGCAAGCTTGTGGTACTACACAATAACACTACCCGTTTTCTCCCGTTGAAGCACCGCTTTTCTCACATAATCCGGGAGTAAAACCGATACTTCTTTGCGATAATCGTAGGTGACTATAGTAGAGGTGCAGCTGGTTAGAATTTCTACTTCTGCCGCACCCAATCTGACAACCAGATTTTCCATCTCAAAACTTTTGTTACCCAGTTTGGATACCCGGAGCCAGACTTCTGCCTGATCGCGTGCCAGCAGTGGTTTGCGGTATTCGATACAGCTTTTGGCGAGTATCATACCCACTTCTTCCCAATTCCAGTTTACTGCTTCTCTAAAATAGTCGATACGTGCCTGTTCAAAATAACTCAGATAAACGGCATTATTAACATGGTTCAAGGCATCAATATCGGCCCATCGAATTTGAATGGGATAATGAAAAGTGAAATTGTCGAGCATAATAAATGAATTAGCGAAGGTTTAAATATAAGATGTACAGGGCTGATATGGATAAGAGTTCAGCCAGGTTCTTATTTGGATTTAGCGTTTAAATGGACGGATTACGGGTTGTCAATGCTGACCGTTGATTGCCGCTGGCCGTCCTTGGTATATGGACAAAATGGACGATGGACCATCGATCTCTGAAAGACAACAACCCTAACACATCATAATTTTATGTGCCAAATTAAAATAAGCATATAACGACATTAGAACAGATAAGCTTTAGCTTTATGGTTCGCTTTAGCAGCATATATGGAAGATTTTTCCGCAGATGATATCAAGCACAAACTTCGATTACTAAAAGAAGAGTTTGGGATTGAACATGGTGCCGAAGGATTGCAGAAGCGATTTTTGCAGTTTCAGGCTGCATTTCGATTTAGTCAGGATGGCCAGCTTTTACTCACCAAAAGCGGAAAAGTAATTGCTGCAAACCCGGCGATTTGTCGATTATTGGGCTATACCATGTCGGAAATTCTCGAAAAGGAAAGGCCCGATCTGATAAACGAAGCGGATGATGCGGTAAAAACCTTGATTACATCCCGCAATACTTTTGGAAGTGCAACGGGTAATATCGACATGATGCACCAGCAGGGGGAGCGAATACCTGTAGATGCATCTACCATCTTATTTGAGATTGAGGACGAAGTTTATGCAGCAGTAACTGTGAGAGATTTACGTCCGCGGCTGGCTTTGGAAGCCCAAAAAATTCGTTCAGATAATTTTGTCAAACTGTTGATGGAGAATACGGAAGAGTCGTTTTTTCTGCTCGATCGCGAACTGAATATCGTTAGTGCGAATAAAACTTCTATTCTGATGACGGAGCGGCTTTTGAATAGGTCGATCACGATTGGAATGTCGATTTTTGAGTTAGCCCAACAGGATCGGCTGGAGTCATTAAAGGAACTTTACGCTGAAGTTTTATGTGGTATCAAACGCGACTCTGAAATAATCATACCTCAGGTCAATGGTGAAAAGAGGTGGTTTTCTATCACCTATACCCCTTTGTTTGATGAAAACGCCCAGGTACAGGGTGTTTTTGTAAATACTACTGATATTACGGCGACAAAAAGAGCTGAGGAGGCCTTACAAAAACAAAAAGCACTTTTTGAATCGCTTGTGCAGCATACCAGTGATGGAACTGTGATCGTCGACGTCGAAGGAATTATTCTTTTTGCCAATGATTCGAGTCGTTCTATTTTGAATTTGGATCCAATAGCTGTTGTTGGCAAATCCGGTTTTGAAATTGTTTATCCGGGAGATATTAACCTGGCCAAACAGGCATTGGCCGAATTGATGATGCATCCGGAAGAGCGACTTCAGCTCGAGCTACGACTAATGAATACGGCGGGAGAACCGGTTTGGTGTGAACTTCGGGCCGTAAATCAAATTATTGACCCGCATATCGGTGGTTTAGTCATTCATTTTCACGACATCCGTGTGCGGAAAGCACATGAAGCTGAATTATATGAATCGCGCAAAAGTTTGTCGCAATTATTAAACAATACCGAAGAATCCTTTATTCTCTGTGACCGAAAATTACGTATCACCGCTTTTAACCAGGCTGCCAATAAGCGCAATCTGATTATCAATAACCGGCCGATGGAAATCGGGGCTACATTGGTAGATTCTATTTCCCAACAGCGCATTAAACAAGCGCTTGCACTTGCGAAACAGGTTTTTAAAGAAGGTGTGGCCATAAGTACCCATGCTCAACATATACTAGCCGATGGCAGTATTATGTTACTCGCACTGGAATATTCTCCTGTTTTTGAAGAAGATGGTTCCATTTCCGGTATTTGTATTATTGCCAATGATGTTACAGAAATGCGTAAAGCCGAGCAGGCTTTGATTAAAAGTAAACATCGGTTGATGCTGGCCCATCAAATTGCCAAGTTAGGTTCCTGGGATTTTGAAATTGGACAGGATACACTGTTTTGGTCAGATGAGATTTATCAGTTGTATGGTCTAGCTAAAACCGAACATCAGCCAAATATGGATACTTTCCTGAAATTGGTGCATCCTGAGGATAGATTGACGGTGGAGCAGGCGATTGCCGACCTGGTATCAGGCAAAAGCAGAAAATTAGATATACAACATCGGTATTTTATTAAAGATCAAGTTCGCTGGCTTCATCAGCGGGGTGAAATCAGGATAAATGATGATGGGAATAGCTGGTTAAATGTTACCGCCCAGGATATCACAGAACAAAAGGCCATTGACCACGAAATGGAGCTGAGTATCGAGCGCTTCCGTATGGTGGAAATGGCTACGAATGATGTGATCTGGGACCATGATTTTGAAGCCGATAAGCTGGTTTGGGCACCTTCCATGGAAAAGGTTTTTGGTCATCCGTATAAAAATATGCGTGAATATGATCTCAAATGGTGGGAATCAAAACTTCATCCGGATGATTTGAAGCGCGTTTCACATAGTTTATACAAACACCAGCATTCCGGAGAAAAAATATGGACCGAACAATACCGGTTCAAACATGCCGACGGCAATTACCGCGATGTATTGGATCGGGGATATACCTTATTTGATCACAAAGGCGTTCCTAAACGACTCATTGGCAGCATGCAGGACATCACCGAAACGGTGAATAGTCAGCGGCAAATTGCGGAATATGCCGACCGACTCGAAGGTATGGTGAACAGTATCACAGATTCCTTCTTTACACTCGACAAAAACTGGCATTTCAGTTATCTCAATCCGGTGGCAGAAAAGGTATTTTCGAAGGGCGGTGTAAATAGCAGAAACAAAAGTATTTGGGAGGTATTCCCGGAACTTGTTCAAACCGAACTCGAACGTACATTTCGGAAGAGTATTACCGGTAAAAAGGCCCAGCAATGTGAGTTTAAGCTTTTTGATCGCTGGTTTGCCTTTAATTTATATCCTCAACAAAAAGGTTTATCAGTCTTTGCACGTGATGTAACTACCAATAAACAAGAAGTTGAACGACTTCGTTTGCTCGAATCGGTTATTACAAATACATCTGATGCTATTTTAATCACCGAAGCGGAACCAATCAACGACCCGGGACCACGTATCATATTTGCGAATGAAGCCTTTACCCGTATGACTGGCTATAAAGCCAGTGAGGTAGTGGGCAAAAATCCTCGCCTACTTCAAGGTCCGGATACTGACCCCAAAGTATTAGCCAAAATCAGGGCTGCACTGGAAAAGTGGGAGCCCGTTGAAGTTGAAATAATAAACTATCGCAAGGATGGACAGCCTTTTTGGTCTAATTTTTCAATTGTACCCATAGCCGATGAAAAAGGTTGGTATACCCACTGGATTTCGGTTCAAAGGAATGTTACCACGCGAAAAGAAATAGAATCGGAACAAAAAAGGCTGAATGAGGAACTCATGAAGCAGAATTATGGCTTAGAACAGTTCTCCTATATCACATCACACAATCTGAGAGCGCCGGTAGCCAATTTGTTGAGTATACTCGATTTGCTGGATCGCGACCAGCCTGAAAATCCGATGAATATAGAACTTATCGATATGATAGCGCTTTCAGCACATCGTATGGATGAAACCTTAAATGAGCTGATTAAAGTGCTCAAAATTAAAGGGGAGACCAATCCAGAAATGGAAGAGGTTGACTTTATGGTGGTCTATCGCAGGGTACTCGATAATATCGGAGCATTACTAAGCGATGCCAACGGTGAGATTGCAACCCATTTTAAGGTGAAAGTAATGCCTTATACCTCCAGCCATATTGAGAATATTATGCTCAATATGCTATCGAACGCAATTAAATACCGATCGAAAATAAATCAGTTGAAAATCGAGCTTAGCACGTCTATTGTTGATGAATATGTTGTCTTGACTTTTAAAGACAATGGCATAGGAATCGACCTTAAAAGGTATCAAAGCCGCTTATTTGGTATGTATCAAAGATTTCATAATAATGCAGACAGCCGCGGATTAGGTTTGTATATTGTGCATGCACAGGTACAGGCACTGGGAGGAAAAATAGAAGTGGAGAGCCAGGTAGACGTTGGCACCACCTTTCGGGTATATCTGAAAACTAATATTGATGCGCGTATTAATCATTGACGACGATCCGATTTTGATTATGGTCTGTAGTAGACTCATGAACATTACCGATTTCTCGAAAACAGTAGTAAGCAGTCGTGACGGAAAAGAAGGCTTTGATTATCTGAAATCGGCCTTGGAAACAGCACCCGAGACCTTACCCGACCTGATTTTGCTCGACATTAACATGCCGGTTATGAACGGTTGGGATTTTCTGGATTTATATGCAGAGCTCGAAGCTGGCTTACCAAAAAGTATTTGCATTGTGATGTTGTCATCCACTGTTGATCAAGCCGATTACGATCGGGCGAACAGCTATAGTCAGGTTTCAGGGTTTTATTCGAAACCATTAACTAAAGAGAACCTCCCGGATATCGCTGCCCTCGTTCAAAAGGGCTGCTAACGTAATAATTCGTAGTATTTAGTATAGAGTATCTAGTATAGAGTATCTAGTATAGAGAAGGATATTGCTGTAGTAAATCATTTTTCCTGTAGAAAACCCTGACTGAAGACGTAAGATTGGAGACAACGGCATGTCTGGCCCTGCGGGCGTAGATCGTCCAAGGCCGATATTCGAATGGACTATCGACTATGGACCATGGACAGCTCGCAACGCGAGCTCAAGAATCACCAGCCCCGACCCTCATCCCAATTTTCTAGACACAATGTCATCTTACATCTTCAGTCTCCAGTCTCCCGTCTTCAAATGTTAAATTTTTATAGAAAGTTTTGCATGTCCGGATTTTTGTAGATTATTGTGATATCAAAATGATATTAAAATGACTACTGAAAAACTTACGCGTCCCGCTTCAGGTTATGGTTACCTGGCGGCAGGTTTTGTGCTTTTAGCACTCTCTATTTATGCTTTTGTCCTGCAAGGGCAACATTCCGGTGGATTTTACTGGGTAGGCGGCGTAGTATCCGGACTACTTTGGTTACTTCACTTAGGTGGTTTTTTTATTGTAAACCCCAACGAATCGGCAGTTTTAGTGCTTTTTGGAACGTATAAGGGAAGTGTGAAAACTTTTGGTTTTTATTGGGCGAATCCATTTTATACCAAAACCAAGGTCAGTCTGCGCGCCCGCAACCAAAACAGTGAAAAATTGAAAGTAAACGACCTCGTTGGTAATCCAATTGAAATAGGAGCAGTTCTGGTTTGGGAAGTAGAAGACACTGCCAAAGCCGTTTTTGGAGTAGATAACTATAACCGATATGTAGAAATTCAGAGTGAAGCTGCCGTGCGGAGTTTGGCTGGCGCTTATGCTTACGACAATTTCCAGGATGATCATGTTATGGAAGTAACCCTCCGTGCCAATGCGCAATTGGTCAACGACGCACTTGAAAAACAGTTAAAAGACCGTCTGGAGTTGGCTGGCGTAAAAATTATAGAAGCGCGAATCAGTCACCTGGCTTATGCTCCTGAAATTGCAGGTGCCATGTTGCAGCGTCAACAAGCAACGGCTGTAGTTGCAGCCCGCCAAAAAATTGTAGAAGGTGCGGTTGGTATGGTAGAAATGGCACTCGATATGCTCAAGGACAAAGGCGTAGTAGAGCTCGACGAAGAAAGAAAAGCAGCCATGGTCAGCAATTTATTGGTTGTTTTGTGCTCTGATAGAGCTGCTCAACCCATAGTAAATACCGGAACACTGCACCATTAAGCATGGCATCACCTAAAAAACCTTTTGCATTGCGCATCAATACCGATTTGCTCAACGCGCTCGAAAAATGGGCCGAAGATGAGTTTCGGTCGGTGAACGGGCAGATTGAATATCTGCTTTCACAGGCAGTTCATGCGCGCAAAAAAGGTAAAAAACCAAATTTGAATAACGATACCAGTAGTTCAAGCGACAAAAATGAGTAGTCCTTATAGTAAAATAGCCACCCAGCCGGAAGTTTTGCTGGCCATACGCGAAAAAGGGCTGAAAAGTCGCTTTGAAGTCCGGAATAGTCAGGAAGTGCTGGTCGCAAAACTCGATTGGTCGGGTTTGTTTCACCAGGGTGCTGCTATCGGAAGCTGGTCAGGTGGTGAAATTCGGTTTAAACGTAAAAAGTGGTGGTCGAGCGATTTATTATATCAGCTTTCCGGTTCAAATAGCTGGGGTCTACTGCCGTTTGAGTGGCGCCAATTGAGTCATACCATTGAATGGGAACATGAACGTTTTCAGCTTAAAAGTAAGGGTTGGTTTATGCGTCGTTTTCAATTGTTCGATGCCAGTGACCAGTTGTTGGCCGATTACAGGATCCGGGAAAGATTTATCAGTTTCAAGATTGAAATAAGTACCGAAAATCGACTGTTCAAATACCAGAAACCCGAAGCCTTGCTGCTTATTGGCTTATACTTACTGCTTACCCGTTTACGCAATGCCCGACGCGCAAGTTGATCCCGGACCGATTTTACTGGTTGGAGCCGGTTGGTTGGGCGAACCTTTAGCCATACATCTGAAACAACTCGGGCGCAAAATTGTGGTTACTGCCAGGCGTCA
>Ga0172380_10008777_pt1 | contig 10922 bp, 15 predicted proteins | sample Leawe162metaG_FD_119747 | JGI IMG/M metagenome (GOLD analysis project Ga0172380, IMG submission 119747) | Leachate microbial communities from a municipal landfill in Southern Ontario, Canada - Leachate well 162 metaG | ecosystem: Engineered > Solid waste > Landfill > Unclassified | place...
GCGCGTAATCGAGATTGTCTTTGGCCAGGTTTGCGCGCACGGACATGACAACTAGGTTCCCCCGCGCGTACCCAGCGGTATTGACCAGGCGATCCACGGACCAATCCGTGTCCTTGCCGGTGGCCACGGTCAGGGGCTCGCGCGTGATCGGACAAGCATCCCGCGTGATGTACTGTATGAATGCCGGCGTGACGCTTTGATAAAAGACGCGGCCACGGCGCCAGGCATTGGCCTGCAGCTGCAACCACTTTCTGACGAAGCGATCGGGCTGGGGCGGGCAACGCCTGCCGGCGAAATGCGCGTGCCCTGCGGTGTAGCCTTGACGGAGGTCGTGCTCGGCGTTGTCGGGTAGATGGGCGTTGTGGCTGGCGTAGGACCAGCCCAAATTGAATCCCTCGCGAGGATCCGGGGTGGGGTGTCTCGTGGCAGTCATTATGTATGTCCTGATGGCGTGTTTTCGGGAGACGTCGGGATCTGCTCGAGATCCGACGTCCAAAAGGTTTCTTCACGGGTGCTTGCACGTGCGGTGGCGTCTAACTGGACGTACCAGAGGCCCTGCGGGCGGCCGAATCGGTTTTCCCGGACGATGATTCCTGTCCGGCCTGGAAACTTCGGGCGGCCAATGCAGTTTTGCACGGCCTTGACCTTGACGCGAGTGCCCTGGACGATCATGGCGCGATCGCCTGGTCGATGAGTTGCGCCACTTCCTGAGAGATGCGGATGTTCGTCACCTCGGGGATGCCGAGGGTTGCCAGAAGCCTGTTTTGCGCACCGAAGAGGCGGCGCAGCGCGACCATGGCGTGCTGCGTGTTGTCCAGTTCCCAGATCACGCGCCCGTCTGCGGTCTTGCTGCGCCTCACCGGGGTGATGAGCGTGAGCACCACGGACAGCATGTCGCCCGTCTTGTCGATGAACGGGAACCAGTAGGGCCACGGCTCGGTGAGCGCGGCGAAGAACGCGCGGATCTCGGGGATCTGGGAAACCTCCCGTGGATCCTGGTCCCAGCCGGCGAAGAAGAAGTTGAGTCGTCCCTCGCAGCGTTCGAAGTCGACGCGGGTCGCTGACATTTCCGAGAGCCGTGCAAGCGCCCAGGCAATATCGCAGGCCATCACCGAGCGATGATTGAACTCGATGGCGATTATCCCGTCCTTGGCGGGCGACAGGCGGGCCTGGGGGTAGGAACGCGTGGATTTTTCCATCGTCAGCGCCTCCCCCGCTTCGGCTCCGGATTGGCGCGCTCTTCGTCTTCAGTGCGACCGGCGAACGGGCTGGGATACTTCGCACGCAGCGGGGCATAGTGGTCGTAGGCCTTGATCCAGTTGCTCGTGAAGGCCGCCTGGGCCTCCCGCAAGCCGATGTCCCGATGGCACACCGCCTTCCAGAGCACATATTCGAGCTCGTCTTTCTTCTCGGCGCTCCATTGCGTGATGGTCTTGCGCGGCTCCGGCCAAAGGTTGGCGGCCTGCCTGCCCGTGATGTGCGCAAACTCGGGTTCCGAATAGGACAGTCCGCCGATGGAAATTGGCACGAGGTGGTCTTCCTCGTAGTTGCGCGGGTCCGTATCGGCATAGCCGTAGAGACGAATCTGCTCGCGCTTTATCCTGTTCGTGAGCGACGCCGGCGGCCGATGCGCCTTCGACCAGGACGGGTGCGAATGCGCGCAGATCGTCGTGGCGATGTTCTCGGGTGTAACAGCCAGATCGACAGCGCCGGGCGAGATTCCCCGATTGGGTAGATCGGCCGCCAACACAGCGCCGGCGGCGAGGAAGGCCACTAGGCCGAATTGCATTAGGGTTCTACGCATTGTGAAACCTCCGTTTGGTTCTAGGGACTTTTTGCAACGCTCTTGGCAAAGCGCTCTAAAAAGTCCCGGCGCCATGAGGCGTCGGGCGAAGCCCCTCGATGAGGGACGGAGGAGACAGGACCCATTTAAACAAATGGGGCAAGGTGATTCTGAGTTATTGTGGATGCTCGAGGCAGTATCATTCAGGCCGCGCGGACGCGAACAGCCGCCAGTGCGGTCTTTGCCCGTTCATTTGCCTGACAGAAGACCCCATCCTGCAGGGATAGCCCCTTATGTGCCGCGAGATCTTCGACGGCACGGCGGTACTGATCGAAGGCATCCTTGACCTCGACCAGCCTGGCGATTCCGGACATTGCATAAGCTGCTTGCAGGTTGGCGTTATCTACGAGTTCGTCATCGTCGTACTCCGGTTGAGTGATCGCGCCCACTCGGTGAAGTTCGGCGAAGACGTCGTCGGTAAAGTCGGTGCATGAGTACGTCATGTGTTGCTCCTTCTGAATGAAAGCGCGGAGCAGTCCGATCCCTTGCGGGTCAGACGATGCCCCGCGCGGGTTGTGGAAACTAGATGCCAAGCGCCGCTCGCACCGCCTTCTTGCGTTGCGGATACGGCAGGCCGCTGAGTTGGGCGAGGCCGTAATCACGGCAGACGAGGATTCTGAGACAAGCAAGGCGCGCGAGGACATTGAAGCGCCCAAGGTTCCTTGTGGGATCCTTGAGCGCTGCCAAAAGGCACTCGGACGGTTGCTCGTGAGCCTGCCGGACCAGGGTATAGAACTTCGCCCGCCGGGTGGAAAGACGTGTTTTCATGCTGCGAGGACCTGCTTATCGAGGGCCACCGCGCGCATGCGGTCCAGCATTTCCAGCCAGCTTAGCTTGCCTTGGTTGTAGAGCTGCCTGATTTCCGCCCGCTTGACGCCGATCGCCCACTGCAAGGTGGTCGAGCAGCGGTCGAGCGCCCCTGGGTCGGGTGCGCGGTACCCGTCGCCGATCATGGCTTCGACCGCTTTCTCGAGCGAGTCATAGCAGCTGTGCCCGGAAAACCCTTCCGCGTCGAAATTCTGGACGCGGAAGGGAGATTCTCCCGCCACGTCCGGCATAACGAATGCCCAGGCTTCGCGGGATTCGCTCTTGCACTCGATGCCGACGGGATTGCCCTCGGACATCGCCATCAGCCGCTGGAAGGCGATCTGACGCGGACGGGCCATCTCGCGCAGGTGCTTGGCGAAACCCGGATCCAACTCGCGCCGATCTTCGGTGATACGCTGCCAGTGTGAGGTGCGGTATCGTGGCTTCATTGCCGCGCCTCCTCTGCGTCAAGCTCGCCCAGCACATGGCAAACGAACGCCGGGTCAAGCCCGGACTGACCATCGCTAGCCTCGGCCGCCAGCGGAAAGTCATGGACGTAGTTAACATCACCATTGACGTTCATGACGCGCTCGCGATCGCTCCCCTCGATGTCTCCGTCAAGCAGAACAATGCGCATCGGCACCGTTGCATGGGCGCAGTAGATCGCGCCGCCATTCATTTGAATCACCGCGGAGGGCATGACGTCGTTTGCGGTATTGAGGCTTTCGCACAGGGTGTCGATTTCCGTGCTGCTGAGGCCCTTGTGGATCCCGCCGTCGGTCAGGATGTCCGAGATGCCACCGTCGTTCGAAAGAACGAGGCGATTCTCGAGGCACGTCTGCAACAAGCGGAGCCCGGCCAGGACTGCGTCGAATTGCTGCTTGGAAACACTGAAGTTCATCTGGTGCTCCTTCTGAATGAGCGGAGCACAGTGGTCCCTGGCGGGTCCGGATGTGCCCCGCGAGGGTGGTAGGCGTTGTTACGCCCGAAAGGTGGAATCAGCCGAACAGAGTTCGGCTTGCACCATAGTCAAATACCAGGCGATCGCTGAGATTGCAGTTGAGGAGATGTACGTTGGCGATACCATCATCGTCGTTCGTAATAATCCCCATCGTGTAATCGGCGTTGCTGAGCACGCGGGTCCGGCGGCCGTCCAATGTGTAGAACTCATCGTACGACCAGTGCTCCGTACTGCGATACTCGCCTGCGATCTTGACTGTGCTGCATGTTCTCGCGTCCGCCAACTCGCCGGCGAGCGTCAAAGCGCGCTCATTAAGCCACTGCAGCAGTTGCTCACGAGTCGCGAACCCGGCATGTGCCCGGGCCGCCTCTGTGACCACGAACCAGTAACCGCAGGTGTTCTTGTGCTGCCCCAGCGTGAGACTCGCGGCCGTCAGGCTGCCGTGGGTTCTCGTGTGCGATCCGCTGCACGGTTTGCGCCCGATGCCGGTGGGCACGTCGGTCCCGAACCTGGTGGGAAGGTGTTCCATCTGGTGCTCCTTCTGAAGATGCGGAGCACGCTGACCCTTGCGGGCGTCAGCATGGCCCCGCAGGGGTTTGGGCGTTGCGGCCCGGTGGCCGTCCATTCGGGACGGTGCGATTTGCCTCAAGGAGGCGATACTTCGCTTTTTCCGGAAGCCTGTGACCAGGCCACCTGAAAAAGCGCCCTCAGCGTCGAGGGCGGTGATATGTTGTCGCTGGCTAGTGATACGTCGCGCCCAAGCGGAGCACCTGGCTTAGGATGGCGTCCTCCAGGGTCGTCTCGGCGTATTCTCTGCCGATGTGACCCCAGCATTCGTCATCCTGGTCCTTGATGCGCTTGCCTGTCTCCCGATCGATCACATAGACGACGACGCCGAACACCTCGCCGTTGCACCAGGCGTTGTACTCCTCCAGGATGCCCTTGCAGTATTTCTTTGCTTCGGCCGCGTGGAGCGTCTTCATCCGGGCTTCGTCGAGAGGCTGTCCGGCGTGGACGAGCATGGCATCCATCGCCTGCTGCCAGGACCAGTTGTAGCCCACGCCGTGCCAGGTCGCGCCGTCTAGCGAATAGCGCGCGTGGAGCGGGTCGTCTTGGCTACCGAGGGCGCCAGACCAGCGCACCTGCCCGACGCCTAAGGCGTGGAGGACGTTGTAGCGGATGTTTTCCTCCGCGTCCGCATCGGGCACCCAGACTGCGGCGAACCGCGAGGTGTCCCAGCCACACTGCATGCCGTGGCCGGCGAGCGAGTAGCTGATGCCGCTATGCTCATAGATGTCGAGCATGACGGCCAGCGGATTGCCGATGGTGCCGGAGGCCACCGCACGGTCCCAGGCCACTTCCGCTTCGCTTTCGCAAAGAAGATCGGCTAAGGGGTCGAGCTTGTCTTTCCAGACCGCTGCGACATCTTGCCACCAGGAGACATCGAGAAAATACGAGGCGACGTAATCGAGCGCATATTCCCAGCCTTCCCGGTGGATGGCAACGGTGATGCGCGCGAGAACGGCATCCCAGGTCGAGATATCGCCCCGGCGGCACAACAGATTGCGCAGTGTCGCCATGAGCGAGCGATCCTTGCGGATCTCCGCGGTGACACGCTTGGCGAGTTCTGCCGACACGGCCTCTGCCGTCAGATCCTTGTTGCCTTGGCGATCGAAGCCGATGGACTCGTAGAACTGGGATTCTTCGTCCCGGTGTCCTCGGCGGCCGCGATGGTAGATGTTGCCGTTGGCGCTGCCTTTCTCAAGCGGACCGTCTGCATCCTGGTCGTAACACAGTCCGCCGGCGACAATGAATTTCTCCATCGTCACCGCGCGTTCCTGCACGTCCGGGGTGAGACGAAGCGCGTGGCCCACATCGATGAGGTCGCCGTCGGCACCGTTCTCGCCGACATACTCGACTTCTCCGAGGGATTCACTGACCTCGATCACGCCCGGCAGCGCCATGGCGCGGGTGATAAAGCCTACGTCCGTGAGGCCGATGACGGTCTCGGGACAAAGGTTGGACAAAACCGCGAGTTGATGCTGATGCGTGGTTGTCATTGCATGCTCCTTGTCGATTGAAAACGCGGAGCTTCCCCGCAAGCGGGAAAGCCTCCCGCAAGGGGTTTGTTGATCCTAGCGGATCGTTGTCGGCCTGATTCCGGCCGTGGAACGTGAGTGCGATGCACTCGGGGAGAAATCTTGCTTTGTGGCACTGTGGGCAATGCCACCAAGAAAGCCTCCCGTTTCAGGGAGGGCGATACCCGCGATGCTCTGCGGGATCGAAGGGGGTGTTACGCGGCGAGGAGTAGTTCCATCGGCGGCCGCTCGCCGGAGGCCTCGGTCAGGTGCAACAAAGCGTTGTGCTCCGCTTCGCTGATCGAGTGATTGATGAGATGCTGATCCAGCTCCGCCGGCGTCACATTCAGCTTCTCCGCCAGGTTGGCGAAGTACTGTCCGCGTTCGGCGATGGTCTGGTAGCGCTGGGCCATGCCGGCCGGGAGCTTCAACATCTCCTCGTTCAGCCAGAACCGAGCCGACTCCATTGGCGGGTAATACTGAACATCCAGGAACATTTGACCTCCTCCTCGACCTCAGCCTGTGGCTGCCGCGCAAGCGCGGGAAGGGCGGGGATTCCAACTGCCGAAGTTAGACGGCGCATAGCACCTCCTCGGCGAAGGTAGGTTGACGCTTCACCGGCCGGCCTGGCTGCACCGAATCCTCCACGTCCGCACGACCGGGTTCCGGGTTTTCCCCTGCCCCATCCAGAACCGCGAGTCCCGCGGCCAAAATGTTCTTTGCAGCATTGACGTCCGCATGATCGGTGTGGCCACAGGCCAGACACCTGAATACCTCACCCTTGCGATTGTCGGAATGGGTACGGCCCGAGGGAACGCGGCGCGAGGAGCGCTACCCGCTCGATTCGATCTATTCGATCGCCGTCAAGGCCCGAGTCCTGTCCGAGCGTGGGAAGAGAACCAAATGAGTCACGCCCGTCCTCAGTGCGCGCCAGAACAACGTCGGCCGGAAGGGCGCAACGCTGCAAGTGAACAAAGCCTCCGCCTATCTTTCCAATGGTCGGGCCGGGCGCCTCGACGGCGTGCGGGGATTGTGTTCATTGGCTCGTTTCGCCGCTGCCGTTCGTTGCTGCATAAATAGCAATTGCGAGTGTAGCGACAATGTGCGACAATGGAGCCATGAAGACATTCGACGACATCGAAGTCCGGCGCCCTGCCCTGGCTCAGAGTTATCTCGCACTGCTTGGTGCTCAGGCCGGCCGGCCCTTGGCTCTGTTTGCCCCTCGGCGTGTCGGCAAGACGTTCTTCCTTGACCACGACCTGGCCCCTCGGGCGAGAGAGGCGGGGATGTTGCCGGTGTACGCCGACGTATGGCTGCACAAGTCGGCCCCGCTGGAAGCGGTGAACCACGCCCTGGAAGAGGCGCTGGACGATTTGCTTGTTCCGAGCGGCAATGTTGGGAAGTTGGCAAAGACCCAGGTGAAGAAGATTGGGATTCTCGGTGCTAGCGTCGACCTTGGCGATGAGCCGCGTCGCCGGGCTTTGCCGGAGTCTCCGGCCCTACGGTTAGATGCTCTGATTGCTCGGCTGGCCAAGCAACACAAAGGACAGATTTTGTTGATGCTCGACGAGGTTCAAACGCTCGGCGAGGCACCGGACGGGGTGTCCATGATTGCAGCCCTGCGGGCCGTGCTTCACAAACGACGCGAGGACGCTTGTGCCGTCTTTACCGGCTCCTCACAGGAGGGGTTGGCCCGGCTCATGAATACCGCTGGGGCCCCAATGTATCAGTTTGCACAGATTATCGATTTCCCCTTTCTCGGCGATGAATTTCTGCGGTTGCTGGCAGAACATTTCAGGAAGGTTCACCCTGGCAAGAAGCTTGGGCTGGACGAGTTACGCGAGGGATTCAAGAAAATCGGCTTCAAGCCGGGGCTCATGCGAGATGTGGTGAAAGCGATGTCGGCAGAGGGAATCACCGATGTCAAACGTGGGATCGAAAACTATGTGGCGAGTGACCATCAGGTTGCCATTTGGATGGCACTCCTGAACTCGGTCGAAGCTTTCGACCAGGGAGTGTTGGTTGCAATTGCCAATGACCAGCCCCCGTTGAGCCGGGCCACGTTGAAGCTTCTGGAAGCGATTCCTGGCTCGAATCCTACGATATCCAAGGTCAGGGCCTCAATCGAGAAGTTGAAACGCAACGGCATCCTGTCGAAAACAGCGGTCGGCACGACGATCGATGACCCCCTGTTTGCAGAGTTCTTATTGCGGCGAGGAGCGGGCAAGGCGTTGGTCTGAGACTGTTCCCGGAGTTGTAGTCGAGAGGTTGTCCAGGCAAGGCACAGCTCGGGGGTCAGGACCAGTGCAGCATATGGCTTCATCCCGAACCTTCCTCGATTTCGATCTCCCGGGTTAGGCGAAAGCGTTCCGTGGAACTCACGTCGGCAAACATCTGCCTTAGTCGCTGACGACGCGCCGCCGGCATGGGGTGGGTCGCGCAGTACCCGCACCAACTCACGGTGGCAGCCAGGCGCCCGAACCGGCGCTGGATCAAGAGGTACTGCCGCAAGCAAAGCAAGGCCTCGGCGCGAAGCTCTTCGGCCTTGTCAGTCGAGGCGCTCACGCCAGCACCATGCGGTGATCGGATCGAGACCTGCCCGCCCGGGCCTGGCGAATTCCCCGGCGGTAGCCCATTCGCCAGACCGCGTGCGGCACCCCGCCCAGGAAGTCCGGATGGAACGGGCTGGACCGCTGGTCGAGGCCTGCGGTGTCCAGGTGCCGTATGGCGTCCGTGAGTCCCTGACGCTCGCCAGCGTCCTCGGCATAGGCGAACACCTGGCGTTGCTCCTCCTCGCTCAATGCCTCCGCGTCCTTGCCGCTCCAGGATGGCATCCCCAGAAGACCGGTCAGGACTCTCGGTGCCTTCGAGCGGGTTCCTACGACAATCTTTGCGCCGACCATAATGGATCTCCTAAGTTGTGGCGTTCGATCCGTCAGCACGGCAGCCGGTTGAAGGGACGCACGTTTGCCAGCCATCTCAGCTCGACCGCCGTCTCGACGGCCTGCATCTCGTCCTCGAAAGCTTGGTATTGCCGGTTCCGCTCTGCCCGATGTTGGTCTTCCTCGACAACGAGCTGCCGGATCACCGCGGCAATTTCTGCACGCGTGGGCTCGGCGTCGCTTTCGCCTTCGTTCCGACAGAAGGCGATCGCGGCGCTCCAGCACATATAGAGCGTCCGGTCATCCCATTTACCGCCGGACAGCACCAGTTTCCGCGCTGCGCGTACTCGCGCTGGCCCCAAGGCTTCCTTCAGGATAAGGTGAGCCGCCTCCATCGAATCGAGATACTCGTCTTCCGCCTTGAAGGAGATCGCATCCCAAACTTCATCCAGCGGAGCTTCCTCGCAGGATGTTGTTTGTGCGGGCGGTAGAGCCAAGGCCGTCGGCCAGCCGGTCAACAACAGTTTCTCCCACTTATTCCGGTAGCGCATGATCACTCCCCCTTCGTAGTCGGTTTAGGCTTGCGGGTTCTGGGCGGCTTCTTCTCCGGCAACTCGATGGCCTCTGCCCGACGCAGCATCCTGTCCGTAACGGACTCGCGCAGCTTGTGTCCGTAAGACCCGTAGTAGAAGCCGGTCACATCGGCCCGGTTATGTCCGAGGCGCCGCGAGACCTCTTCATTCGCTTCCCTATGCGTCTCGCGGTCGATTCTCCCCAGCGCCCCGCCCTCGATCGGCGTTGGCAGTCCCGTTAGTCCGTGGTATGAGTCCTGGGCATATGCATGCCGCAGACCATGGGCGGTCACCCCGCTGCCCTTCTTCGTGTAGCCGAGACGATCCATCAGGGCATTGAATTTCCGCTCGCTTTGTGTCCACGTAAGCCGCGGCCAGCGAAGCGTGCTCTTGGGCGACGGCGTGGTTATGCGCTTGGCCCATTCCATGATCTGACGCTGGCGCTCAGTCTCGATCGGCACAAAGCGGGGGCGGCCCCCCTTCGTCCCATCGGACACCATCAAATAGATACTGCCGGGCGGCATGGCTCGATGCGGAGCCAGGTGGATCGACTCCTTGATTCGCAGACCAAAGTAGCGCTGCAGCGACAACATCAACCCAAAGCGTTCATCGAGGGCCGTCGCTTTTTGAATGGCGCCATCGACGTCAATTCCATGGGCCTCCCAGGTCAGGTTCTTTGTCGCGCAGACGTTCCGGATCAACTCCGGGCCGTAGTAATGAATGGTGTTCTTGACCAAACCGGGTTTGCCGATCCACTTGCAGAACACCCGCAGAATCGACATGCGCTTGTACTTCGTCCGGTCTGCAAGGCCCTCGTCCTTCCAGCACTCGGCCAACGCGTTGATGTGCTTTTCCGCCAGGTTGGTGGGCTTCGTGAGCTTGTAGCCCATTTCCCAAAGCGACGCGAAGGCCAGCAGGATGACGCCCTCGCGGTCCTTGGTGGTGTCCAGTGCGCACAAACGCGCGGCTGGCTTACCGTTCTTGCGGTGCGCGAGGCGGTTGTTGGAATGGATCAAGCGGATTACTTCGTTACGAAACTTCTTAGGCAAATTCTTTTCAGCCTTCGATATGCTCATGGTGGTTCTCCTTGGACAGGGTGGATGAAGGGGTGCGGCTAACTTCTGCCCAGTTCTCTCCGTCACGCGGTGTATCGCGGACGATGAGGCGCAGACCACCTTCGTAATCGGTGACCTGAATGTTCCTGGGCTGTTTCTTCGGGACAGGCTTCGGACGTACCTGTACCTGGCAGCGGCCATGGGTGGGTTTCATGGGGATTCCTTTTCAGTTGTGGGAAGACGCCCGGTCAGGTGAGTCCAGACGTGACATGCGGCGCGCGAGCCGGCGCACTGCGGGAATTCGTGGGGTTTGGCGGGGAACTGGTAGCTGTTAAGTATGGTGATTCGGGTGGCCCGCACGACAGCATTTCGGCCAATCGTAGGGAGACGTTTTCGCTACGTCCGGAACCGGGCGACAACAGAGTCACACTCTGCGTCTCTAAGGGGCGGTGTGCGCATCACAGCGCAGCTCGATTTCGCCCTCCCGATCCAACCTCTCTCGCCCGCACGCCTCACTGGCGACGTCGAGAGTATGTCCTGTAACCAGCTAACCGCTGGCCCAACCCGCCGATCACATCGGCAAGTCGAAGGAATTCTTGAACACCACCTCGGTCCGCCAAGGAATTTAAGCCCTACCACCGGGCTCCGAGTGCGTGGGCAACGTCGCATCGCGCGGCCATTGCGGCGCTAGCGGCGGTTCGCGTCCCATAGGGACACTTGACGC
>Ga0172380_10008778_pt1 | contig 10921 bp, 10 predicted proteins | sample Leawe162metaG_FD_119747 | JGI IMG/M metagenome (GOLD analysis project Ga0172380, IMG submission 119747) | Leachate microbial communities from a municipal landfill in Southern Ontario, Canada - Leachate well 162 metaG | ecosystem: Engineered > Solid waste > Landfill > Unclassified | place...
CGGAAGCGGGATTGTCTGTACTGATTTTTCTGAATGTCAGCGCCTGCATTTTCGATTTCAATTCTTCGCTACTTTTCCCGTGAGCATAAAAACTGCTGCCCCAGTTGCCAAAAGGTTTCTGCTGCAAGTCGGTTTTCGTATCTTCAAAATCGCTGAATTTCAGCAGGTTTGGCTGCTCAGCTGGGGGTTTGGACAAATCTACGCTGACACCACCTGCATCAATTTTATCTGTTTCCGCTCCGAGCGCTGTAAAAGCACATAAAGAAATCCCCATCAGTAAACAATTCTTTTTTGTCATTTTTCCCAATCTCCTTTAAATAAATATTAATAATTATATTCGTGTTTTTATTATTACGGATTCTGCCTGGCTATATCTCCGGGCATCCAGAACGCTTTATAAACATCAGTTGGGATGTCATCGGTTTTTCTATTGTCTATATGTCCGTCACAGAAAACGTTATTGGCGGTAAACGAATGTCTGAAAACAATGTGGTCGATGACAGAAGTGTCCACACAGACTCCGTTTCCAATGTTGGATGCAAGAATACGAGTTTCAGAAAGCATCATTGTACGGGAAGGCGTTTTAAACCGGGAGAGTTTGCCAGAGGAAGACCATGCGGAATAAATGAAACGGTTGTAGCCATAGGTGTAAACAATCTGTCCCGAAATATCCATCTGGGTCGGACAGCTGAATTTATTTCTGCGCAATTTTCCGCCATTTACTCCCAGCATACCAATTTGACTGGCGGAATCATTTAAATTAAGATAGCTGGCAATTAGTCCACCGGATTTATCTCCGCCGTACCAATACTTTGTTGCTGATCCGTTTAAACCATCGCGATAAAGCGGTAGATAATCATTATAGTCATTGGCGTAAAAAAGAAATGCTTTTCCAATTTGCGACATGTTGTTGGCACAGTTAATTTTTCTGGCGCTTTCCCTGGCTTTGCCCAACGCCGGTAACAGCATCGCTGCCAAAATCGCTATTATCGCGATTACAACGAGGAGTTCAATGAGGGTGAACTCGTTGGCTTTCAGTACGTTACGACTTTTTTTCATGTTCATCTTTTCGTCCCTTTGCGTTGTTCGGTTTGTTTTTTTCATTTTTCAATCCCTTCGTTAAAATTGGGTTATTTTATTTCGGTGCTTTTGCGTTTTCTTAATTTGAAAGGTTGGATTTTTAATTTTCCCAGTTGTGTATCTGGCGCAAACCATTTATCCTGGTGTTGCAACATTTCCACTGCGGTTTCCGCTGATTTCGCATAACCATAATCAATTGTTGACAGCGGCGGCGCGAGCAGTTTGGCATCGGGGAAGCCGCAGGTTCCCATAACCGCGACATCTTCCGGTATCCGCAGGTTCATCTCTTTCAAAGCTTCATAAACATAAATAGCGTAGAAATCAGAGAAACATAAGATTGCTGTAGGAAAAGGTTTGACGCTGAACAAATCACGAACTGTTAAATTAATATTTTTTTTGTCGAATGACGTTTGTTTGAGCAACCGCTCATTCGGATTTGCCCCGTTTTTTTTCAGGCAGGCTAGAATTTCCTGACGGGAATATTCACGGAAGCCAAATTCATCTGTATTTCCGATAACCGCAATATTTTTGTGTCCAGATTCCTTCAAATAAGCAATCGCAACATCCCAGCCTTCTTTTTGCTGTATTGTAATTCCGGCGAATCCAGTTACTTCAGTATCATGTAATCTGGCTTGGGCTAGCACTACCGGAACTTTGGCGGCACGAAGTTTTGCTAAAATTAATTCATTACCAATAAAATTATTCATGACCGCGACAATGCCGATAACGTTATTCGCTTTGACAAAAGAACTTATTTCAAAATCGGAAAACATTTGTAGTGCTGTATCAGTGGTAATGAATGACTTTAGATTATTTTTTTCCGCGTAACGGCTGATTTCAGGAACCACGTAATGCCAAGGCAGTTCAAATCCTGCGTCTGAGCTGTGAACAACCATTATTGTTGCGGTTGCAGTATGAGTTGCCGGCTCCTGGGCAATAAAAGTGCCCTTGCCATGAATCCGGTTTATAAAACCATCTTGCTCCAACCGGTTTAGAGAAGCGCGTAGAGTTATTCTGCCGACACCAAGATTCTGCGCCAGTTCAACTTCTCTAGGCAATTTATTTCCTGGAATGTATTTGCCGTTGATAATGGCATTTTTAAGATAAGAATAAACTTTATCTTTTTTTAATTCCATCGCTTTCATAAATTCTGAGCGCCTTTCGTTTTGACAATAGGTTCTATGAGGTATTATAGGTGATTCATTGAAAAAAGTCAATACCTTATAGAACCTTGTTTGGGAAAAAGAGCGAAAAAAATATTTTCATTGACCAGAGCCTTTTAAATGGCAGTCGAAAATAATGCTTGCGGGTATTGTTTGGTGGAAAAGTTTTTGTTACGGGTTGAGAATCTGTTTTTTTGGAGTAAAATACAGGGATACAGATAAAACAGGTTGTGAGGCCTGCAATTTATATTCAGGGAAAAATGATGAAAAATGGTGAAATAGTCAGCAATTCAGTGCTTAAAGATGATTATTATAAAGTTGAATTCCATGCGCCGGACATTTGTCGCAAAACCGAGCCGGGGCAGTTTGTTCATGTGAAAATAGCCGATCTGGTGGATAGGATTTTGCGCCGTCCGTTCAGCATCAGCGATGTATCCGCAGACGGACGGTTGACCGTTATTTATAAAGTTGTTGGTGAAGGCACTGAAGTTCTGTCGAAACTCAAGGCAGGAAGTATTTGCGATTTAATGGGACCGCTAGGAACGCCATTCTCCTTGCCGGAAGAAGATGAATTTCCGGTAATTGTTGCTGGCGGTTACGGTTCAGCAGCTACTTATCTGCTGGCGGAACGCTCTCCCAATAAAGGTATTTTGTTGCTTGGTGCGCGTTCAAAACAGGATTTGATTCTGATGGACAAATTTTCTTCCGTCGGCTTTGAGGTTAAATTGTCCACCAATGACGGGGCGGCTGGGCATAAAGGTTTTGTTACTGAGTTGATACCTGCTGTATTAAAAGAACATGCCGACAAAAAGTTGCGTTTTTATGGTTGCGGCCCGACGCCAATGTTACTGGCGCTGGCAAAAATTCTGCAAGCCATTGGATATGGTAATGGCGAAATCAGTCTTGATCACTTAATGTGTTGCGGCGTTGGCGCCTGCTTCGCTTGTGTGGTAAAAATTAAAGCCGACAATGAAGACGGTTGGCGTTACGCTAGAACCTGTAAAGAGGGGCCGGTTTTCAAGGCCGCTCAAGTTTATATTGGAGAATAAAGATGGCAGACTTAACAGTTAATCTTGGAAGAATTACGTTGAAGAATCCGGTGATGACCGCTTCCGGAACGTTTGGTTACGGGTTTGAATATAAAGATTACTACGACTTGAATAAATTGGGGGCGGTTGTTGTCAAAGGTATCGCGATGAAACCGAGTCATGGCAATCCGACACCCCGTGTCGCCGAAGTTACCAGCGGCATGCTAAATGCCATCGGGCTTCAGGGGCCTGGAGTGGAAAAATTTCTCCGCGATGAACAATATATGCCGTTTTTGCGCACGACTGACGCTACTGTAATTGTCAACATCTGGGGCAAAAGTATTGAAGAATATCGTGATGTCGCAGCCCGGCTTGACGCGGAAAGCAACGGTATCGCAGCGTTGGAAATCAATATCTCATGTCCTAATATCAAAGAGGGCGGAGTGGCATTTGGCACGGATTTGAAGCTGGCCCGTCAAGTGGTTGCTGAAATCAGAAAAGTCACCAGTCTGCCGTTAATTACAAAACTCAGTCCGAATGTGAGTAAAATCGGCGACTTTGCCCGTGCCGTTGTTGACGGTGGTTCGGATATGGTTTCGCTGATAAACACCATTACCGGAATGGCGATTGATATTGAAACGAGAAAACCAAAAATCGCCAACCTGACCGGTGGGCTTAGCGGGCCCGCCATTAAGCCGGTCGCTGTGCGGATGGTTTATGAAGTTGCTCAGGCGGTAAAAGTTCCTGTCATTGGCATGGGCGGAATTATGAATGGCGAGGATGCCGTGGAATTTATGTTGGCCGGCGCCAGCGCAATTGCTGTCGGAACGGTTATTTTTACCGATCCATATGCGCCGTTGAAAGTCATTAACGGTATAAATGACTATTTAGACCGGCATGGCTGCAAGTCTGTATCGGAAATCATCGGCGCCATGAAGCGATAATTATTTTCCGGGATAAGGCATGATTTCAACCGGAGGTATTATTTTTTACAACTTTTATTTTAAAAAATATTGAAATATTGAAATAAATTGGTACTTTAATGGTTCTTTGTCTTTGGCTGCCCTCGATCACAGTCAAAAGATTAAGATAATAGGGTAAACTGTTTTTTTGAGTAGAGAATATTAAAACTGAACCAAACTGAGATTTGAAAGATGAAAACTTATCTTGCTAAAACGGGTGAACTCGAGCGCGGCTACATCATGTTCGACGCTTCCGAGGCTCCAGTGGGCAGACTTGCCGTCAAGATCGCTAATGCACTTCGCGGTAAGGATAAGCCAACTTATACACCGCATATCGACACTGGCGCTTTTGTTATTGTAGTAAACGCCGACAAGGCTGTTTTTACTGGTCGCAAAAGCGAAGAAAAACTGTATGTCAGCTTCAGCCGCTATCGCGGTGGACGCAAAGAATTGACAGCTAAAGAAGTTCGCGCTAATAATCCGGAACGTATGATTAAGGATGCCGTTTGGGGTATGTTACCTCATGGCAGACTCGGTCGTGCTCAATACCGTAAACTTAAAGTTTATGCCGGCAGTGAACATCCGCATGAAGCGCAAAAACCGATAAAAGTCACAGTCTAGGAGTTAACTGATTTATATGGTTAAAAAGATTGAAGAAATTTGTGCTACCGGTCGTAGAAAATGTGCAGTTGCCAGAGTCAGAATCAAGCCGGGTACCGGCAAGATTAAAGTCAATGGCAAAGCTATGTCTGAATATTTTCCGGAAGCTATCAGCGGATTTATTTTTCAGCCGCTTACTGTTAGCGGTACCAACGGCAAACTGGACATCAATGCCAATATTGATGGTGGCGGCACGGCTGGTCAAGCTGGCGCTTTGCGTCATGGTTTATCCAGAGCGCTCATCAAAATGGATGAGTCGCTCCGTCCGGTATTGAAGAACTGCGGTATGCTTACCCGTGATTCCAGAGTTAAAGAAAGAAAAAAGCCTGGTCAACCTGGAGCCCGCAAACGCTTCCAGTTCTCCAAGCGTTAATTTTTCCCTTAGAGAAAGGCATAATATGTCTATCCGGGTTGCTGTCGTCGGGGCCTCTGGTTACTCAGGTGAAGAACTTATTCGCTTGTTACAGAGGCATCGTCAATGCGAAGTCGCTGTAATTACCTCACGCCAATATGCCGGGCAACCGGTGGGTGAGGTGTTTCCGCGGTTTTCCGGCAGTAACCTTCATTTCTCCGTGCCTGATGTCAAGGCAATTGCCCGTGATTGTGATGCCGCATTTCTGGCATTGCCGCACGGATTAGCCACAGAATTTGCGCTTCCGCTACTCGAAGCCGGAGTGAAAATCATTGACATCAGCGCCGATTTTAGATTGAAAAGTCCCGAAAAGTATAAACAATACTACAAAGAAGACCATCCTGCGCCGGAACTACTGAAAAAAGCCGTTTACGGTCTGCCGGAGCGTTATCGCAGTTTAATCAAAAATGCCGACCTGATTGCTTGCGCCGGATGTTATCCCACCAGCGCCATTCTACCGACCGCCCCGCTTCTTGCAAGTGGCCTGGTATCTTCTGACGGCATTGCCGTAGTCAGCATGAGCGGAGTTACCGGCGCTGGGCGCAAAGTGGATTTACCGTATATTTTTCCTGAATGTAATGAAAGCCTCAGAGCGTATTCTCCCTGTGGACACCGCCATCTTCCAGAAATTGAACAGGAAATGGCTGTGGCTGCCGGTCTTGATGAAATAGCCATCAATTTTATTCCTCACCTCGTGCCGGTCAATCGCGGAATAAATTCCACGATTATCTTGAACGCAAATCCGGGCTGTTCTCTGGAAAAAATCGAACAGGTTTATCGCGATACCTATGGCAGTGAACGTTTTGTCCGTGTTTTGCCGCCTAAACGTTGTGCTGATACCAAGTATGTAACAATGACTAACTGTTGTGAAATTGGCTACAACCTGGACGTGCATACTGGCAAAGTAATATTGACCTCGGTAATTGATAACCTGACTAAAGGCGCTTCTGGTCAGGCTATTCAATGCCTTAATATCAGATTTGGTTTCGATGAAGCTGAAGGATTGATATAATTCAGCATTTTCCTGCATTGGCATGGAACTTTTTCCCTTGTAATCCAGTCTATTAACGACATATTGATTGAAGTATAACAGTTTTTTTGCCAAACACGGTTTGCCATGCTTTGCTTTTTGTGTTATTATTAAGCAGAAATTAAGTTTAAACGGTAATTTTATCCCTAAAATGCTGAGGTATTGATGGAAAAAGAGAGAAACGTTAGAGAAGAAGCGGATAATTCCAGGTTGATGACAAAACTTGCCATTATCGGAGGCGTCGGCAGTATTTTTTTGGTGATACTTATACTTATACTGGGTACGTGGGCGGGTTCAAATGTATTTTCTTTGTCAATTCTACCCTATACCTTAGCTGCAATTTTTGCAGTTGCGGCAATGATTTATGGGATAATGAACGCCTCGGCTACTGGCGAAGAGGAAGAAAAAAAGCTGCTGGAAAAACGCAAAGAAGGAATGTCTGCATTTAATATTGAAGAGGATGTTCGCTTTACTGCTGGAAGATCATTTGAAAATTACAAGAAATTTGCACCGTACGCTCTCGCACTGATTGCAGCAATAGTATCTGCTGTTATTATCGTTCTTTTTGTCCGTGAATGGACTGTTCGCATGGCGATGCCTGTACCGAAAAATGTTCTTCATGCTGCATTTGTTGCAGCAATTATGATGATTATAAGCGTTTTCGCCGGAGCTTTTTTTATTGGGCAGGCCAGAGCGGCAACTTTTCGCTGGTTGCGTCCGCTCGGAGCATGGCTGATTGCCGGCTTTGTCGTTTCGATGTTATGTATGTTGTCGTTATTATTGAATCATATTGGCTATCCGAAAGCCGATTATTATATTGCTCGCGTCGTATTGGTGGCGTTCGGTATTCTTACCGTTGAATTAATTATTAATTTTGTGGTTGAATTTTACCGGCCACGGACTTTGGAAGAGCCCAGACCGGTTTTTGAAAGCCGTTTGCTGGCGCTGTTTACTGAACCAGGCGGAGTAATGCGGAATATTGCCGACACACTTGACTATCAGTTTGGATTCAAAGTCTCTGGCACATGGATATATGCGTTCATGGAGAAATCATTATTTCCGTTGCTGATTATCTGGCTGGTAGTACTGTGGATGTTCACCGGCATCTCCGAAGTCGGTCCTGGGGAAGTCGGAGTGAGGGAACATTTTGGCAAAATCGTCAGTGAAAAACTTTTGCCGCCGGGAATTTATTATACCTATCCGTACCCGTTCGGTAATATCGCCCGTTATTCATGCTCGAAGATACACAGTGTGAATATTGGTTCGAAAATGGTAGATGAAACTGGAAAATCTTATACTTCTGAAGTGGTTCTTTGGACAAATAAACATTTTGCCCAGGAAGGAGATTTTCTGGTAGCTTCAGAAAAAGAAGATAAAAGCGAAACCCCAGCTACTACAGTATCATTTTTAGGACTGACTATGCCAGTGCAATACCAGATTGAAAAGAGGGGTTTATTTGATTACGCATATAAAAACAATGATTCTGCAAAAATTTTGCAACGCCTGGGAGAAATGGTGGCAACGCAATATTTTGCCAGCGTTTCTATAATGAAGATAATGTCCTATGAGCGTCATAAGGCTGAATCAGACATTATGAACCTTATTCAAGCGGCCGCCAATCAGAGAAAACTGGGCGTGAAAATTGTTGCAGTGAATTTGTTGGATGCACATCCGCCGATAGAAAAGGTTGCGCCAGCATTTCAGAATGTGATTGGATCCATTGAAGAAAAAGAAACCGAAATTCTTAAAGCTAAAGTTTATCGGGAAAATGTTTTGCCGAATATTCAGACGGAGCAAATGCGCATTATCGCAGAAGCTAATTCTTACAGTTACAACGTGGTCACTGTCAGCAAAGCAGAAGGCGAACGTTTTAACAAACAGTTGCAGGCATACGAAGTGATGCCAGCGCTGTATATCCTTAAGAGTACGCTTGATTTGCTGGAAAAAGACTGCAAAGATATTCGTAAATATATCATCAGCGCTTCAGTGCCGCATGAAGTTTACGAACTCAATTTCGAGCAGAAAGCCAGACTCGACTTGATAGATTCTGATCTTGGTTCAATAACACAGAAAAAATAACAAATATAAACAGGAGGCGAAAACGGATATGGCAACGAATAATTCAATCAGGCACTGGCCGACAATGTTGTTGGGAATAATTGTTGCGGCAATTTTCCTGCTCGTAATCTTTTCATATCAAATCAACATGACACAGACTGCGGTTCTTACTACGCTAGGCTCAATAGATGAAAATATTCCGGAGCCGGGTTTTCATTTCCGCTGGCCTTACCCGATACAGATTATTTTCAAATTTGACAGCCGTTCACGCTGTTTTGATGGTAACGTCGGCAAATTGGAGGAAACTCTCACCGCTGATGGTCAAAACATTATCGTCGGAGTCTTTGTGATTTACAAGATTGCTGATGTGAAACAGTTTTTTACCTCTCTGGAAAACGTGCCAAATGCTGAAAATCAGCTAAATATTTGGATGCGCGGCATTAAAGACGCTAATTTCGGGCGTTATAAATTTAATCAATTGATAAATACTGACCCTAAGAAAATGAAATTAAGAGAAGTTGAAGCACAAATACTTCAGGAGCTTGCAACGAAAGCCGCATCTTACGGGATTGCAGTAGAAAGTGTTGGTATCAGTTCACTGAACATTCCTAAGTCAATCAGTGAAAAAGTTTTTGAACGCATGATTCAAGAGCGGAATGTGGTTGCCGCAGGTTTTCGAGCGGAAGGCGCCAAGGAAGCGGAACAGATAAAAATAGAAACGAACAGTAAAAAGTTAGATATTCTCACTAATGCTGAAGCACAAGCTAAGGAAATCAGAGCTAAAGGCGATGCGGAAGCCGCGCAATATTACATCGTCTTCAAAAAGTCTCCGGAACTGGCTGCGTTTCTCAGAAAACTGGATTCTCTCAGAAAAGTGATGAAATCAAAAACTACGCTTATTCTGAGCACCAATACCGCTCCGTTTGATTTGTTGAAACCGAATGCTGACACGCTGGAAAAACCTGCCGCCGGTACCGGAAAATAATCAAGCCAAATTGGAGAGTTTAATATGGACAACAGCCTCAATAAACAAGAACCGGAAAAGTTCGATAATTACGGGCAGTATGATGCCGGACTGAAATCACTGGTCAAAAGCCTTCAGGTTTCGTTTTTCATCCTGGTGCTGGTTATTATCGGCATGCTGGTTTACTTTTTCACTTTTGGCGGGTATTTTACCGTTCAGCCGCAGGAGTCAATCATTGTACTCAAGTTTGGCAAATACCTTGATTCTTTCGATAAAGACTGGCACTGGTTTTTTCCCTATCCGGTGAACAGTTTTGTCCGGATAAAAACCAATTCACAATTACTGACCGTGGACTTCCGGTCATCGCAGGTGCAACTTGATCCGACTCAACCACCGCAAGGCGACAGTCTTGAACCCGGACGCGACCGGTATTTGATGACGGCAGATGCCAATATCATTCATGCTTCATGGAACTTTAATTATCGGATAGATAATCCCAAAAAGTATTATGAAGCGTTTCTATGCCCGGAAGATCCGCAATTAAATGATGAATTTATGAATGCGCCGGACGGAACTCCGATTGGAACTCGCGGTCCTCAGACAGCGCTTAAAAATATGTTGCAGAGCGCAGTTATTACGGTAACCGCTTCGTTGCCGGTAGATAGTATTCTTTATACGAATAAAACCGCTTACCGTGAGCAAGTAGAAAAACTGTTCAAGAAAATGGTGTTGGGCTGCGACGGAGGCATAACCATCGAAAGCGTTACCTTGAATAATGTTGAAGCTCCGCTCAAAACTAAAGCCGCGTTTGAGGAAGTGACCGCCGCCAATCAGACAAAGTCCATCCTGATTGACAAAGCTAACGAATATCGGGTTAAAGAAGAAAACAACGTTGTTGCACAACAAGCTGAAATCATGGCCGCTGCTGAAACTTACCGGAAGCAGGTTGTTTCTGAGGTAAAGGCTGAAAATATTTACTTCGAACAAATTTATAAAGAATATGTTATCAGTCCCAATACCGTCTTGATGGCATTGTACAATTACACTCTTTCCGATGTCCTTGAATCAATTGATGAAAAATTCATTCTGGGTTCTGCCGGCGAAGGCAAGACGCAGGAAATTAGAATCAAAATTAATCCTGAACCGAAACGGGATAACAAGCAAACACCAACTGAGGGGCAATAAATATGGCAGAAGCCGCAAGAACAGTGAACGGCGAAGCGCATGACCATTCCCAGGACGGGCATAATCATTCCGGATGCGGACATGATCATTCCCAATGTGGACATGACCATACTCACAGCCACGATGTAGAAAAACCAAAACATCAGCACCATTCGGGCATGAGTTGCCCGGTTTGTGGGAATATGGGCGATGGCGTTGGACATGACCGCACAATGGGTAAATTGTCTTTCGCCCTGTTGGGTGGGATGTTGACTGCCAACTCATATATTCTTGAATGGTGGGTGCCTGACCAAACATTTACCGCCATGTTAAGCGCAATTGCCGGTGCGTTCATTCTGGCCTGTCCAATTATTTTTACCGCAATAAAAGATTTGGTTAA
>Ga0172380_10008780_pt1 | contig 10920 bp, 10 predicted proteins | sample Leawe162metaG_FD_119747 | JGI IMG/M metagenome (GOLD analysis project Ga0172380, IMG submission 119747) | Leachate microbial communities from a municipal landfill in Southern Ontario, Canada - Leachate well 162 metaG | ecosystem: Engineered > Solid waste > Landfill > Unclassified | place...
GAAGCCGGACAGGTTGCGCACGCCGACCGCCGACATCAGCTTGTAGCGCTTGTCCATTTCGCCGACGCACCAGTTGAGCGCGTTGGCCGCCTTGCTCATGTCGGTGACCACCGGCGCCAGCAGGTGGGGTATGCCTTCATAGACCGACAGCTCGAGCATCTTCGGGTCCACCATGATCAGGCGCACCTGCTGCGGCTCGGACTTGTAGATGAGGGACAGGATCATGGCGTTGATGCCGACCGACTTGCCCGAACCGGTCGTGCCGGCGACCAGGAGGTGCGGCATTTTCGCCAGGTCCACCACCATCGGCTGGCCGGCGATATCCTTGCCCAGCGCTACGGCCAGCGGCGAATGCAGACCGTGGTAGGCCTTGGAGCCGATGATCTCCGACAGGCGCACCGTCTGCCGCTTGCTGTTCGGCAGTTCGAGCGCCATGAAGGGCTTGCCCGGCACCGATTCGACGACGCGGATGCTGACCAGGGACAGCGCGCGTGCCAGGTCCTTGGCCAGCCCGACGATCTGGCTGCCCTTGACGCCGACCGCCGGATCGATTTCGTAACGGGTCACCACCGGTCCCGGATGCGCGGAGAGCACCTTCACCTCGACGCCGAAGTCGGCGAGCTTGCGCTCGATCAGGCGCGAGGTGAACTCCATGGTCTCCGTGCCGGGCAGATCGTCGGGGTTGTGCACGGGTTCGTCGAGCAGGTGCAGCGGCGGCAGCGCCCCGCCCGGCGCGTCGAAAAACAGCGGTGCCTGGCGTTCCTTTTCGATGCGCGCCTCGATCTTCGCCGCCCGGGGTATCTCCACCGGCCCCGTCTCTATTTTCACCGGCGCCGGCGGGTATTCCTCTATCTTCTTGCGCTCGACCTCGATCACCGCCTCGCGCTGGGAGGCCGTGGCGCGACCGATGCGCCTGTCCTGCCAGGTCTGCAGCAGTCCCAGCGCGCCCAGATACAGGGTCTCCAGCCCGCCGCCGCACAACTCGGCCAGGCGCAGCCAGGAGAGGCCGGTGAGCAGGCTCAAGCCGCCGGCGAAGAGGACCAGCATGATCAAGGTGCTACCGCTGTAACCCAGGGTGCGAACGGCGAGGCGGCCGATCTCGTGGCCGAGCATGCCTCCCGGGGCGTAGGGCAGCGCGATCTTGAGGCTGTAGAAGCGCGTCGCTTCGAGGCCGCTGCTGGCGATCAGCAACACCAGAAAGCCCGCCAGCGCGATCAGCAGGGGCCGTCTGTCGCCGGGCAGGATGCCGTCCAGGCGGCGGTAGCCCCAGGCCACGGCGGCGAGCAGGAAGACCACCGACCACCAGGCCGACAGCCCGCACAGATAGAGCAGCAGGTCGGCCAGCCAGGCGCCGAGGCGGCCGCCGGGATTGCCCAACTGCGCTGCTGCTGCTGCGTGCGACCAGCCGGGGTCGGCCCGGTTGAAGCCGTAGAGGATCAGGGCGATATACAGCGCCAGGGCTGCAAGCGCGAGCCAGCGCGCCTCTTGCAGCAAGGACACGATCTTTTCCGGCAGGGCAGGGCTGGTCTGTTTATCCGCCACGTCGGGGACGGGAAATGGGGAACATGCAAGAAATTAACCCGCCATGTGCCACGTCGATCGGAGGAAAAGACGCCGATATAGCCGCCAAATTGGCAAGCCCGCCGTACGCCCCGTTTCATCCCCGCTATTGGCAGGCGCCGTCGATCGCCTCGTAGAGCCAGATCAGGCCGTCCTTCTCCTCGATCAGGCCGCGCAGCTGCAGATCGCGCATGACGCGACTGACCATCTCGCGCGAGGCGCCGACCATCTGCGAAATGTCCTGGCGGGTGATGCGCCGGGCTACCACCTTGCGTCCCTGCCTATCCTCGGCCAGATCGAGCAGCACCCTGGCGACCCGACCATAGACGTCGAGCAGGGACAGGCTCTCGATCTTGCGGTCGGCAGCGCGCAGGCGCTTGACCAGGTTGCGCATGACGTAGAGCGCCACTTCGGCGTTATCCGCCATGCAGCGCTGAAACTCGGTCTGACTGATCACCACCAGGCTGCTCTCGTCGATGGCCTGCACCGTGGCCGAACGCGGATGGTCGTCGATCACCCCCATTTCGCCGAAGACATCGCCGGGACCGAGCATGCTGAGGATGACTTCACGCCCTTCCTGGTCGCCCATCACCACCTTGAGTCCGCCACTGAGTATCAGATAGATGCTGTCGATGCAGTCGCCGGCGCTGACCACCACCCCGTGGCGCGAGACGCAGCGCAGAGCCGAAACCCGTGCCACGGCGGCCAGCTGCTCCTCGCCGAGCGAGGCAAAAATGGGTAGCCCGCGCAGCGCCACCACCGCAACCCTGTTCTCCGCCTTCATGCCACCCTACCTCCCGACCCCTGCGTAGATAGCTTAACGGCAGCATCGCCGCCGTCCTTAAACCGCTGCCTGCGTATAATCGCATTTTTGGCCTCCAGGATAATGCCATGGCTTCTCGTCACGTTCGCCTGCTGATACTCGGCTCGGGACCGGCCGGCTATACGGCGGCGGTCTACGCCGCGCGCGCCAACCTGCATCCGGTTCTGATCACCGGCATGGCCCAGGGTGGCCAGCTGATGACCACCACAGACGTCGACAACTGGCCCGCCGACGCCGACGGGGTCCAGGGTCCGGAGTTGATGGCACGCTTTCAGAAGCACGCCGAGCGCTTCAACACCGAGATCGTTTTCGACCACATCCATACAGCCAAGCTCGGGGAAAAACCCTTCACCCTGATCGGCGATGCCGGCACCTACACCTGCGACGCGCTGATCATCGCCACCGGCGCCTCGGCGCAGTACCTGGGCCTGCCCTCGGAAGAAAAATTCTCCGGCAAGGGGGTCTCCGCCTGCGCCACCTGCGACGGCTTCTTCTACAAGAACCAGGACGTCGCCGTGATCGGCGGTGGCAACACGGCGGTCGAGGAAGCGCTCTACCTCGCCAACATCGCCAAGCACGTCACGGTCGTGCATCGGCGCGACAAGTTGCGCTCGGAGAAGATCCTCCAGGACAAGCTGTTCGAGAAGGAGCGCGCAGGCAAGGTGACGATCAAGTGGGATTGCAGGCTGGACGAAATTCTCGGCGACAAGAGCGGCGTCACCGGCATGCGCATCGCCAACGTCAAGACCGACAAGACTGAGGACGTCGCCCTGCAGGGCGTCTTCATCGCCATCGGCCACAAGCCGAACACCGAGCTGTTCGTCGACCAGCTGCAGATGGAGGGCGGCTACATCGTCACCCAGGGCGGACGTCACGGCAACGCCACCATGACCAGCATACCCGGCGTCTTCGCCGCTGGCGACGTGCAGGACCACATTTACCGCCAGGCCTGCACCAGCGCCGGCTCGGGCTGCCAGGCGGCGCTCGACGCCGAGCGCTTCCTCGACAGCTGAGGCAGATGCGGGGATGCGCAGGCGGCACCCCCCATCGCGTGCTGCCGCGGCGGACACAGCCGACGACCTGGCGCTGTTCCGCAAGGCCGTGGCCGACGCCGTGCCGCTCACCTCGGACCGGGTGCACCACGAGCCGCCGAAGGCAGCCCCGATTCCGCGCCAAAGGCAGCGCGACGAAGCCGCAGCGCTGGCCGAGAGCCTGGCGCCGGCGCCGCTCGAAGTCCTGCTCGAAGGCGGCGACGAACTCTCCTATCTGAAGTCAGGGCTGCCGCGCACCCTGCTCCGCGATCTGCGGCGCGGCCGCTGGGTGTGCGAGGATCAACTGGATTTGCACGGGCTCAATCGCCTTGATGCGCGCGCGGCTCTGGCCGAATTCGTCGCCGCCAGTCTGCTGCGCGGAGCGCGCTGCCTGCGCATCATTCACGGCAAGGGAAAGGGCTCGCCAGGGCGCGAGCCGGTGCTCAAGGAACTGGTGCGTCGCTGGCTGGCCGGTCGCGACGAAGTGCTGGCCTATTGCCAAACCCTCGCCGCCGACGGCGGTGGCGGTGCCGTCGCGGTGCTGCTCAAGGCCAAGCGCTGATCGGAGGGGACAGACCACGTTTCCCCATCAAAACAGATCGCCCGACACCGGCTCCGCCACCCTCCGTGGTCGCCCCGGCTGCCCACGCCCCGCACGGCGTCCCAGAGCGGCGCTGACTTGCTCCCGGAAGCGCTCGCTGCCCAAGGCATAGTTGCCGTTGCTAGCATTGCGTATCTCATCGACCAGCCCCGGCTCCAGTTCGTAGCGGAACAACTCGCGGTAATTTCCCTGCCGCTCGGCCGCATCCCGTCCCAAAGCCAGATACAGCGAATGCTGCACGATCGGCACCCGGCTCGCTTCGCCTCTAGTGTTAGTACGGTAGCTGGACCAAGGATAATCCGCCGGATGTTCCACCATTCCCGCCCGCACCGGGTTGAGTTCGATGTAGCGGCAACAGCCCAGCACATATGTCGCTTCCCCGGCGACACAGGAACGGAAGCGGCCCTCCCACAGCGAACCCGAACGCCGGTAGCGGCGATTCACATACTGCACGTAGCGCTGGCCCAACGCCTTCATCAGGGCACCGGCACTGTCCACACCCTCTGGCGTGAGCAGCAGATGGACGTGATTGGTCATCAGCACATAGGCATGGATTTGGCAGCCGCAGCGGGGCGCGTGATGCGCCAGCCAGTGGAGATAGAAGCAGTAGTCGTCTTCGGCGAAAAAGCAGGCCTGGCGGTTGTTACCACGCTGGATGATGTGCAGGGGAACGCCAGGGAGAGCGATGCGGGCGCGACGCGGCATGACGAGAGTGGCACGGAAAGGATGGTTAGCACGATAGCATAATCGTGGCCCATGCTCCACTCCTCAACGTCATCGGCTGACTCAGACAAGCCAAGGGCCGCAATCGGCGGCCCTTGGCTTAAAAACTTATTGAAACTTCAGAAAATCCGCTAGCCTGGTAGTTCGTCTCGCACAGCCTTCAGCTAGTCCAATTTGATGCCCAGAGACTTGATCAATGCCCCGTACTTGGCGCGGTCGCTCTGAATGCGCTTGGCAAGCACATCTGGCGAGCGATTGGGAGCCGGTTCCACCCCCGCGCCGTTCAGTGCGGCAATAACTTCCGGTGACTTATCCGCTTCGTCAAGGGCCTGAGCGAGCTTTTCCACCACGTCCCTGGGCATGCCGGCCGGCCCCATAAGGCCGATCTGGCCGGGGTAGTCGAAGTTTGGAACAATGGTGGAGAGTGACGGAATCTCCGGCGCCAGCGCCGAGCGCTCAGCAGTGTTTGCGCCGAGGATCTTTACCCGTCCGGATTTTGCGTGTTGGCTGAGGCTGTTGAGCGCGGACACGACTATCTGAACCTGCCCCCCCACCAGCGCAGGAATCGCTTGAGCCATTCCCCTAAAAGGGATATGGACAATGTCGAGGCCGAGCGACTGCTTCAATACCTCGACCGTCAGGTGGTGCACGCTGCCTATGCCCCCGGAGCCATAGTTGTACATCCCCGGTTTCTGTTTGATGAGCGCAACGAATTCCGGTAGATTGTTCGCCGGCACGGATTCGTGAACGGCCAGGAACAGCGACGAGGTGCTGGCCATGCCCACTGGCGTAAACGATTTCTCCGGGTCGTACGGGACATCCGACCGTCCCGCTGGATTGATTGCCCAGTGTCCGGCATCGAGAACGATCAGTGTATACCCGTCCGGGCGCGCAGCGAGAAGTGTCCTAATCGCTGAAATTCCACTGCCACCAGTAATATTCTCGATCGTGATAGGCTGCCCGAGCGTTGAACTCATGTGCTTGGACACTATCCTGGCGGTGACGTCAGGTTGGCCGCCCGGCGTGTAGGGAACGATGATCCGAATCACGCGATTCGGAAAAGTTTGAGATAGCGCGATGCCGGGCGCGATCAACAACATCAATAGGCACAGCGAGCGAACAAACGCGTAGCGGGTCATCAATTTCCTCCTCAAAAAGATCGTCATCTGTAGCAGCGCGCCGCCTGCAATTGCGCCGCTAGCCGCAACGACCAACGACCAACGACTGTCGTTAAATTGATCGCAATTCCCATACAACTTTTAGGCGTGAGTATATCATGCGTCGCGTCCTTGATCTTGTCGCGTCAAGCGGCCGGGGTCGAATTAGGCAGCATTCATCAGGCGCGCACCGGTGCTGGGCCCGGTCAGGCCCGCAGCGTACGCGAGTTCTCGGCGGCAGCCCGGTGATGCGACGGAGCCGACCTCGGCCCTCATGCCATCAAGCCCTCGATCTGCCCGATGCGGACCCGCGTGACGAGTGCTGCCGGAGGGGGTCTATCCCGGTTCGCCTCTATTCGGAGAGAGCAATGCCGGAATTTGCGAGACATCGGTCACCGTCTCGAGGTCTTCAATCAGGTCGCGCGCGCGCTCGACATTCGCGCGATGAAGTCTCTTCGGGGTCCGTTCGGCGCAGCTCAGAAAGTTTGCGCGGATCTCCGCGTGCGGGACCGGGTTGCGCGGGTTTCCCTTGGCATAGTCGATACGCTGCACGTGGCGGCGGCCGTCGCGTGTCAGCACCTCGACTTCACAAGGCTTCACGTCGTTCGGCCATGAATCGAAATCCTCGCGGATTACGGGCACGACCTTGCGCGCGATCGCCAGGATCTCCGGCCTGCAGATCGCGCTGGCCGTAAAGTCATCGAAGAACACCTTCTGCTGAACCATGGCGACCGCCACGGTGTAGGGAATGCTGAACTGCGCATCGACGACGCTTTGCGGCTGCTGCTTGATGCCGAGACCCGCAGCGCCCCCGAATACGACTTCGTAGTCCCGGGGACCGACCGCCACCCGCACCTGCTCCACATCTTCAATGGCAAATCCGCTAGCGGCCATGACTGCCAGTGCGCCGTCGATCGGCGCATGGGTATAGCGGCAGCTCGGGTAAGGTTTCGGACCGACGTTGACGACTTCAAACAGCGTCCCCAAGCCATCGAGCAGGCGCGCCAAATCCGCTTCACATTGCCAGGCGTCGCTGAAAAAATTGTGCGCGCCGGCAAATACGCCCTGCCGAGCGCGAAATCCCTTCGCCGCGAGCAAAGCCGCAAATATGCCGTTGCGCGACGCCGCACCGGCCACGAAACGCTTTGAATAGGTGAGTCCCTCGGTGCTGGCCCCAAGCAGCCCTACGCCGCACAATGCGAGGCCAAGCGCATCCCAAGTCTGGTCCTCGTCGAAGCCGAGGAGTTTGGCCGTCGTCGCCGCCGCCGCGAATGGTCCCAAGTGGGGTGCTTGCGAGTGCGCCGGGTACGGTTGAACAGCCAATCCCATGCGAATGCCAAGATCGATGCCGATGCAGGTAGCGGTTATCAGATCGCGGCCACTGGTCGATCCTCTTCGCTCTGCCACGGCAAGCGCCGATGGAACCGCGCAGACGCTCGTCTTGTAGGCTATTCGGTCGTCGTTGTTGTCGAAGTCCTGAGCATGGCCCATCATGCTGTTGGCCATTGCGGCGTGAATAGCAGGAACTCTGACACCCCAGCCTAGAATGGTGCTCTCGGGCGTTCCGCCTGTCTCCTCCAACAAGGCGATCAGTTCACCTGCGCCGGGCGCCGACGATCCCGCCAGAACCGTCCCGAGCGTGTGCAGAATGTGCTCCTTCGTCGCCGCGATTGCGTCCGACGGAAGATCCTCAAACCGCGTGTTGCGTATATAGCGAGCTATGGTCTGCTCGACGTTGCCGACAGAACTCATGCTAAGCCTTCCTGTATTCAAGTCAGTTGCACCGTTTTGCGCCTTGATGATTGACCCGGCGCAGCACCGGCTGCCTGAGGGTTTGACTATAGCATGGACCCTTGACGCAACGTAATGGGCTCTGTCGCGCCAAGCGGCCGAGCTCGAATCCAGGCAGCATCCATCGGGCGCGCCTTGCGGACCCTATGCGTCAGTTCAATGCCAGCCAACATTTTGCATTGCTAGCGCCGCTGTCGTCCAGCGCAGGCTTCTCTGGATCTGCATTGAAATAGGGTGAAATAGGTAGGGGAAATAGGTAGGGGACAGAGCACGTTTTCTTCTCGCATCATCCATGGCAAGGGAAAGCGCTCGCCGGGACGCGAGCCGGTACTCAAGGAACTGGTGCGCCGCTGGCTGGCCGGTCGCGCCGAGGTGCTGGCCTACTGCCAGACCCTCGCCGCCGACGGCGGCAGCGGCGCCGTCTCTGTGTTGCTCAAGGCCAAGCGCTGATGTGCCGTATAGGCGTAATATTTACCTGTGAAGGTATCTGAATTATTGCGGCTGCTGGAAAAAGAGGGTTAGCTCGTCGTGCGTCAACGCGGTAGCCATCGCCAATTCCACCATCCTACGAAATCTGGTACCGTTACCGTTGCGGGCAAGCCGAGCGTGGCGAGCGTGGATGTTCCTCCCGGTACATTAAACAGTGCGCTCAAACAGCGCTGGGTTAAAGGAGTAATTTCATGCGCTACATGGTCGTTATTGAAAAAGGCTCTTCTAGTTACGGTGCTTTTGTCCCGGATTTGCCTGGCTGCATCGCCGTTGGCGAAACGGAAGCAGAAGCACTTACGCTAATTGAAGAAGCAATCCAGTTTCATCTTGAAGATATGAGAGCTGGAGGACTTGAAATCCCACCGCCCGCGTCAAAAAGCACTTTTATTGAAGTGGCTCTTGCCTGACTGGGGTCTGTCCCCTGATCAGACAGCGGCTTCGTCGGTCTCACCCGTCCTGATTCTCACCACCTGCTCCACCGAAGTGACGAAGATCTTGCCATCGCCGATCTTGCCGGTGCGTGCCGCCTTGATGATGGCCTCGATCGCCTGCTCCACGGTCTGGTCGGCGACCACGACTTCGAGCTTGATCTTGGGCAGAAAGTCGACCACGTACTCGGCGCCGCGGTAGAGTTCGGTATGGCCCTTCTGGCGCCCAAAACCCTTGATCTCGGTGACCGTCAAGCCGGTGACGCCGACTTCGGAGAGCGCTTCGCGCACCTCGTCGAGCTTGAAGGGTTTGATCACTGCCTCGATCTTTTTCATGTCTGTTCCTCTCGGTTTTTTGCTGCCACTCGCTACCACTCGTCCTTATAGCGCGATGTTATCGGATATCGCCAATCCTTGCCAAAACCCCGGCGCGTGATACGGATGCCGACCGGCGCCTGACGGCGCTTGTACTCGCTCTTCGTCAGCATGCCGATGACGCGGCGCACATCGGCTTCCGAATAGCCCTGGGCCACAATCTGGCGCGGACTCTCGTCGCGCTCCATGTAGGCTTCGATGATGGCGTCGAGAACGGCGTACGGCGGCAGCGTGTCCTGATCGGTCTGCCCGGGCTTCAGTTCGGCCGAGGGCGCCCGCGTCAGGATGTTCTGCGGAATCACCGGCGACAGGCCGTTGCGGTAGTGACAGAGGCGATAGACGAGCGTCTTGTAGATGTCCTTGATCACGGCAAAACCGCCAGCCATGTCGCCGTAGAGGGTAGCGTAGCCCACCGCCATCTCGCTCTTGTTGCCGGTGGTCAGGACGATGGCGCCGCTCTTGTTGGAGATGGCCATGAGCAGCATGCCGCGGATGCGCGCCTGCAGGTTCTCCTCCGTCGCATCGGCGGGACGCCCGGCGAACTCGGCCGCCAGCAGGCCCTCAAAGCTCTGCATCGCCGGCGCTATGCTGATCTCGTCGTAGCGCACGCCGAGGTTGTGCACCAGCTCGCGCGAATCATCGAGGCTCATCTGCGCCGTGTAGGGGGAAGGCATCATGACCGCGCGCACGCGTTCGGCGCCGAGCGCATCGACGGCGATGACCAGGGTCAGGGCGGAATCGACACCGCCGGACAGACCGATGATGGCGCCGGGAAAGCCGTTCTTGCCCAGGTAATCTGCGACGCCCAGCTTGAGCGCCGCGTAGGTGGAAGCCTCGATGGATGGCTCCGGCTCGAGGCGCGCCCGCTGCAGGCGGCCATGATCGTAATCTATCAACTCCAGCGCCGATTCAAACTGCGGCAACTGCATCACCAGCCTGCCATCGCCGTCCAGGGCGAAGGAGGCGCCATCGAATACCAGTTCGTCCTGGCCACCGACCATGTTGGCGTAGATCACCGGCATACCGGTGTCGGCGATGCGGCTCTGCAGCACCTGGTAGCGCTGGGCCTGCTTGTTCTGGTGGAAGGGCGAGGCGTTGAGGGCCAGCAGCAGCTCGGCGCCCGCTTCGCGGGCGGCGTCGGCGGCCCCGGCTTCCCAGACGTCGGCGCAGATGTTCACGCCGAGCCGCACGCCCTTGATGCCGATCACGCAGGCGTCGACACCGGCGTCGAAATAGCGCTCCTCGTCGAACACCTCGTAGTTGGGCAGGCGGTGCTTGCGGTAGGTGCTCTCTACGCGCCCGCCGCGCAACAGCGAGGCTGCGTTGTAGCGCTTCCCCTGATGCTCCTCGGGGTGGCCGACGAGCAGGGCGATGCCCGGACAGGCGCTGGCGGTCGCCTGGACCAGTTCGCCCATTTCGCGCGCGCAGGCGCGGTAAAAATCCGGGCGCAGCAGCAGGTCCTCGGGCGGATAGCCGCACAGGGCCAGTTCGGGCGTCAGCAGCAGGTCTGCGCCGCGCGCCTCAGCCTGCCTGGCGGCGGCGAGGATCAGGCGCGCATTGCCGGCAAGGTCGCCGACCGTGCAGTTGATCTGGGCGACCGCTATCCTCAGCACGACGCGATCAGCTGGCGTCGAAGCCGGCGTCGCCCACCGCGCGTTCGAGATCCTCGCGCGTAAGTCTGGCCTCGTCGTAGTCGACCACCGCCTCTGCTTTTTCCAACGACACCAGCACTGCGCTGACGCCCGGCAGCGCCTGCAGCACCCCGGTGACGTTCTTGACGCAGCCCTGGCAGCTCATGCCGCCGACGGTCAACACTGTCTTAGTCATCTCGCCTCACCTCGCCTAACCTGGCTGCCGGCTTCCAGCGCCGCAACCACAGGGAATTGCTCACCACCGACACCGAACTCAGCGCCATCGCCGCGCCGGCGATCACCGGATTCAA
>Ga0172380_10008781_pt1 | contig 10918 bp, 5 predicted proteins | sample Leawe162metaG_FD_119747 | JGI IMG/M metagenome (GOLD analysis project Ga0172380, IMG submission 119747) | Leachate microbial communities from a municipal landfill in Southern Ontario, Canada - Leachate well 162 metaG | ecosystem: Engineered > Solid waste > Landfill > Unclassified | place...
CCGGCCTCGACCACGTCATCGCCACGGGACGCAACGTCAACATCCTGGTGCTCGATACCGAGGTCTATTCCAACACCGGCGGCCAGGCCTCGAAATCCACGCCGCTCGGTGCCGTGGCCAAGTTCGCCGCCAACGGCAAGGCCACGGGCAAGAAGGACCTGGCGCAGATCGCCATGACCTACGGCCACGTCTACGTCGCCCGCGTCGCTTATGGCGCCAAGGACGTGCACACGCTGAAGACCTTCATGGAAGCCGAGTCCTACGATGGACCTTCGCTGATCATCGCTTACAGCCCGTGCCGCGAGCAGGGCATGGAACTCGGCTGCAATCTCAGCCAGCAGCAGTTGGCGGTGGATGCCGGGCACTGGCCGCTATTCCGCTACGATCCACGGCTGGCGGCCCAGGGCAAGAATCCGATGCAGCTCGATTCCAAACGGCCGTCGGTTGCCTTCGGCGAGTTTGCCAAAGCCGAGGGCCGTTTCCGCAGCCTCCTCGGCGGCGCCGACGCACCGGCGAAGATGGCCAAGATTCAGAAGATGATAGACGATCGCTATGCGGTTTATGAAGCGATCGCCGTGGGTGGTAAGGGGGGAGGAGAAGCAGAGGGCTGAGGCGGGGGAGGCTTGCAGGAGTCACCCCCGCGGACAGCGATCTGCGGGGGTGACGATGCAAGCCGTCGCTAGTTCAGCGTGCGTCCCAGGGCGAGGCGGAACTCGCGCACCAGTGCCTCGTGTTGTGGCTGCTCGGCGAGCAAGGCGAACAGCGTCAGCATGGTCTTGCGACCGATCTCGTCGCCGAACTTGCGATCGCGCCGCACGATCTCCAGCAGATGCTCCAGCGCAGCGCGATATTCGTTGCGCGAGGCCAGTGCGTTGGCCAATTGCAGTCGCGTTTCGAGGTCTGCAGGATTCGCCGCCAGTGACCGCGCCAGCGCCCCGGCATCGAGACCCTGAGCGGCCTCTGCCAGGTGCAGGCGCGCCTGCAGCGCTTCGACGCGGGCACGGTCCCTGGCGCCGTCGGCGACCACCGCCAATAGCTCTTTGGCAGCGGCCAAGCCGTCCGCGCCCAGCTCCAGTTCGATCAGGTCGAGGCTGGCGTCGTCATTGCCGGGATCGGTGGACAGCGCCTGCTGCAACAGCGTTCGCGCCCCGCCGGTATCACCGTGCGCCAGTGCCGCGGCCGCTGCCTGGCGCAGCGGTTCAGCGGGAGAAGGCAGCAGGCGGGTGATGAATTCGCGCAACTGCGCTTCCGGCAGGGCGCCAGTAAACTCGTCCACCAGTTCGCCGTTGACGAAGGCCTTGACGTTGGGAATGCCGCGCACCCCGTAGCGTGCCGCAAGTTCCTGGTTGTCGTCGGAGTTGACCTTGGCCAGGATGAAGCCGCCGTCAAGTTCGGCGGCGAGTTTTTCCAGGACGGGGCCGAGCGCCTTGCAGGGGGCGCACCACGGTGCCCAGAAATCCACGAGCACGGGAACGCGGCGCGAGGCCTCGATCACCGCTTGCTGAAAATCGGCGCTGCCGACATCGTAGGCGTGTGCGGACATGGGCTATTCCTTGATGAGAGTTCCACTTGCAGATAGGGGCGGACAGCCGGGAATCAAGGCGGCCCGGGGTATAATTTGCGTTTTTCGCATCCCAGTGTTGAGCTTTTCGACGCTGTCGCCACCATGTCCGAAATCCTGACGCTTGTCGGCAGCGCCGCATTTTCCCCGGCGCGCCTGCGGCGCCTCGTAGCCCAGGCACGCAGTCGCTGTCCGGGGCTGACGCAACTCAACGCTGAGCACTACTACTTCATCGAACTCGGTGCAACGCTCGGCGCAGACGAGGCGCAGCGCTTGAGGCAACTGCTCGGCGCCGAACAGGCGCCGCGGGCCCGTGCCGGCACCCTGCTGCTGGTGACGCCGCGCCTGGGCACGATTTCGCCCTGGTCCTCGAAGGCCACCGAGATCGCACGCCAATGCGGCTTCGCGGCAGTCGTCCGGATCGAGCGCGCTACCGCCTATTACGCCCAGGGCCAGTTCGACAGCAGCGTTCTCGGCGCTGCGCTGCACGACCGCATGACCGAGTCGGTGCTCGCCTCGCCCGCGGCAGCGTCCGCGCTGTTCGCCCACGTGGCGCCGCAGCCGCTGACCATGATCGCGCTCTCGGCGTGCGGCCGCGAGGCCCTGGTCGAGGCCAACAGCGAACTCGGCCTGGCCCTGTCCGAGGACGAGCTCGATTACCTCGCGACCGCCTTCGGCAAGCTCGGCCGCGATCCAACCGACGTCGAGCTGATGATGTTCGCCCAGGCCAATTCCGAGCATTGCCGCCACAAGATCTTCAACGCCGCCTGGACGCTGGACGGCGAGGCGCGCGGCGAGAGCCTGTTCGGCATGATACGCAGCACCCACCAGGCGCATCCTGCGGGGACCATCGTCGCCTACGCCGACAACGCCTCGGTGATCGCCGGTGCCACGGTGCGCCGCTTCCATCCTGACGCCAGCGGCGCCTACGCCTATCATCAGGAAGAGACGCACATCCTCACCAAGGTCGAGACACACAACCATCCCACCGCCATCTCGCCATTTCCCGGTGCCGCCACCGGTTCCGGCGGCGAGATCCGCGACGAGGGTGCCACCGGCCGCGGCGCCAAGCCCAAGGCCGGCCTTTGCGGCTTCTCCGTCTCCAACCTGAACATCCCCGGCTGTGAGCAGCCCTGGGAGGGGGGTTACGGCAAGCCCGAACGCATCGCCTCGGCGCTGGACATCATGATCGAGGGACCGATAGGGGCGGCGGCCTTCAACAACGAATTCGGCCGGCCCAATCTTGCCGGCTACTTCCGCAGCTTCGAGCAGGAAGTGGCGGGAACGATGCGCGGCTATCACAAGCCCATCATGCTTGCCGGGGGCATCGGCAACATCGCCGCGCAGCACTGCTTCAAGCAGAAATTCCCGGCCGGCACGCTGCTCTTGCAGATCGGCGGCCCTGGCATGTTGATCGGCCTGGGCGGCGGCGCCGCCTCCTCGATGAGTACGGGTGCGAACAGCGCCGATCTCGACTTCGCCTCGGTGCAGCGCGGCAACGCCGAAATGCAGCGGCGCGCCCAGGAGGTGATAGACCGCTGCTGGCAGATGAATGATGCAAATCCCATCCTCGCCATTCACGACGTCGGCGCCGGCGGCCTCTCCAACGCCCTGCCGGAACTGGTGCACGACGCCGGTCGCGGCGCGCGCTTCGACTTGCGCGCCGTACCCTCGGAAGAGTCGGGCATGTCGCCGCGGGAGATCTGGTGCAACGAGGCGCAGGAGCGCTACGTGCTGGCACTGGCGCCGCAGCGCGTCGAGGAATTCCTTAGCCTTTGCGCCCGCGAACGCTGCCCCTGCGCCGTGCTCGGCGTGGCCAGCGACGACGGCCAACTGCTGGTGCATGACGCGCACTTCGGCGCAGACGCCGTGGCCATGCCCATGGAGGTGCTGCTCGGACGCGCGCCGCGCATGCAACGCACGGCGCGCCATGCCGTCAGCCAGCTGCCGGCTCTGGACCTCGCCGGCATAACCCTCGCCGATGCGGTGCGGCGAGTGCTGCGCCTGCCCAGCGTCGCCGCCAAGAACTTCCTCATCACCATCGGCGACAGAAGCGTCGGCGGCCTGACCGCGCGCGACCAGATGGTCGGTCCCTGGCAGGTGCCGGTCGCCGATTGCGCCGTGACCGCGATGGGCTTCGATACCCATTTGGGAGAAGCCTACGCGCTGGGCGAGCGCACGCCCCTGGCACTGCTCGACGCGGCAGCAAGCGGGCGCATGGCGGTGGGTGAGGCGTTGACCAACCTCGCTGCGGCAGCCGTGAGCGGGTTGGGCGTGGTCAAGCTCTCAGCCAACTGGATGGCCGCGGCCGGCCACGGCGGCGAGGACGCAGCGCTGTTCGACACGGTCAAGGCGGTCGCCCTCGAGTTCTGTCCGCAGCTTGACCTCTCTATCCCCGTGGGCAAGGACTCCCTGTCCATGCGCACCGCCTGGAACGACGGCGAGCGGAGCAAGCAGGTGGTCTCTCCTCTGTCCTTGATCATCACCGCCTTCGCCCCCTGTTCCGACATCCGGCGCACGCTGACGCCGCAGCTGCGCCGCGACGCCGGCGCGACGCAGTTGCTGCTGCTCGATCTCGGCGCCGGCAGAAACCGCCTCGGTGGTTCGGCCCTGGCCCAGGTCTATGCTCAGAGCGGCAACGTCGGCCCCGACGCCGACTCGCTGCTGCTGAAGCGATTCTTCATTGCCATCCAGCGTTTGAACGGCGAGGGACTGCTGCTCGCCTATCACGACCGCTCCGACGGCGGTCTGCTGGCGACGCTGTGCGAGATGGCCTTCGCCGGACACTGCGGCCTGAGCGTAGACGTCGGCGCTCTCGGCGATGCACTTCCTGCCCTATTCAACGAGGAACTCGGCGCCGTGGTGCAGATACGCGGCGCCGATCGCGCCCGCGTCGATACGCTGCTGCGCGAGGCTGGCTTGCGCGAAGTAGCGCACGTCATAGGCGCGCCCAACGACGCTGACGAGTTGCGCATCAGCGGCGCCGGCGAGACCCTGTTCACCGCTTCGCGCGTCGAATTGCAGCGCGCCTGGAGCGAGACCAGCTACCAGGTCGCGCGCCTGCGCGACGACCCCGATTGCGTGCAGGAAGAGTACGACGCACTGCTCGACGTCGACGATCCCGGCCTCTCGGCGAGCTTGAGCTTCATGCCCGAGGCCCCGTCCGTCGTCGGTGCGGCGCGGCCGAGGATCGCCATCCTGCGCGAGCAGGGGGTCAATGGCCAGGTGGAGATGGCGGCGGCCTTCGAGCGCGCCGGCTTCGCTGCCTTTGACGTGCACATGTCCGACCTGCAAACGCGTCGCGTCCGGCTCGCCGACTTCCACGGCTTCGCCGCAGCCGGCGGCTTCTCCTACGGCGATGTGCTCGGCGCCGGCCAGGGCTGGGCCAAGTCCATCCTCTTCAACTCCCAGCTCTGTGACGATTTCTCGGCCTTCTTCGCGCGCCCGGACAGCTTCGCCCTGGGCGTGTGCAACGGTTGCCAGATGATGAGCCACCTGCGCGGCGTCATCCCGGGTGCCGCCGACTGGCCGTTGTTCCTGCGCAATCGCAGCGAACAATTCGAGGCGCGCCTGGTGATGGTGGAGATAGCCGATTCGCCTTCTCTCTTCCTCGCCGGCATGGGCGGCTCGCGCCTGCCCCTAGTGGTGTCGCACGGCGAGGGACGCGCCGACTTCGCCGCGGCAACCCGGCCGCCGCTGGCGCTGCGCTACGTCGACAACCGGGGCCGTGTGGCGACGCACTATCCGGCCAATCCCAACGGCTCGCCCGAGGGTGTGGCCGGCGTCACCACCGCCGACGGCAGATTCACCATCATGATGCCCCACCCCGAGCGCATCGTTCGCAGTGTGCAGATGTCCTGGCATCCGCCGGAATGGGGCGAAGACTCGCCCTGGCTGCAGATGTTCCGCAACGCGCGGCGGTGGGTGGGCTGAGCGCGAGTATGGCCGCCCTCAGGCCGGTGGCCAGGGGAGGGGTGCCTCGCTCAGGTCCATATAGATGCTCTTCTGCTGCATGTAATTCCTCATGCCGGGGATGCCGCATTCGCGGCTGATGCCGCTCGCCTTGTAACCGCCGAAGGGCATGTTCAGCATGATGGTCCGGTAGGTGTTGATCCAGATGGTGCCCGCCTTGATCTGCGCCGCCACGCGCAGCGCACGCTTGTAGTCGCGCGTCCATATCCCGGCGGCCAACCCGAAAACCGTGTCGTTGGCCTGGCGCACCAGATCCGCTTCATCCTTGAAGCGCAGAACGCAGGCCACCGGCCCGAATATTTCCTCGCGCGCGACGGTGGCGTTGTTATCGGCGACGGCCAGAACCGTCGGCAGCACGAAAGCCCCCTTCGCCAGGATCCCGCTCGTCGGCCGCTCGCCGCCGCACAGCACGGTGGCACCCTCCTGGCGCGCCCGCGCGATGTACGACTCGATGCGATCGCGGTGAAGAAAGCTGCCGACCGGGGCGACAGCCGTATGCGCGTCGTAGGGGTCGCCGACGCGGAGCCGCGAGGCGGCCTCGACCAGGCGTGGGAGGAAGGCGTCGTAGATGTCATCCTGCACGAAAATGCGCGAACCGGCGATGCATGACTGCCCGGCGTTGGGGAAAATGCCATAGAGGGCGCCCTTGACCGCTGTGTCGAGGTCGACATCGCCGAAGATGATGTTTGGGGACTTGCCGCCAAGTTCGAGCATCACCGGAATCGGGCGCTCTGCGGCGATCTTGCCGATGTCGCGCCCGCTGACGGTGCCGCCGGTAAAACTCACCATGTCTATGCCCGGATGCGATACCAGGGCGCGGCCGACCGAAGGTCCATGGCCGGCCAGGACATTTACGACGCCGGGCGGAAAACCGGCCTCGAGGGCGAGCCTGCCAAGCTCAAGGCCGATCTGCGGCGTCACCTCGGATGGTTTGAGAATCACGGCATTACCTGCGGCGAGGGCCGGCGCCAGTTTCACCGGCTCCTGCCCCAGCGGCGAATTCCAGGGCGTGATGGCGGCGACGACGCCGATAGGTTCGTAAGTGGTAAAGGAAAAGTAGTTGCCGCGCGGCAGCATCACCTCGGACTCGACCACCTCGCACACTGCCGCGTAGTAGCGGAAGGTTTCCGCCGCGCCCGCTGCCTGGAGCCGGCTCTCGAAGATCGTCTTGCCGTTGTCCCGCGTCTGAATTTGCGCCAGCTTCTCGGCATCCCTGTCGATCAGGTCTGCCATTCGATGCAGCAGTCTGGCACGCTGATGGGCACGCAGCCCGGACCAGCGGCTGTCGCGCAACGCCGCCTGGGCGCATGACACTGCCGCATCGACGTCGGAGGCATCCGCTTCGGCGATCGTCGCCGCGACCGTGCCGTCTATGGGACAGATGGAGTCAAAGGTCTTGCCCCCGCCGAAACTCCATTGATCGCCGATGAGAAAGGGCCGAACTTCTGTGGCATCCTTCGCTGTGGTCATCTGTTATCTCCTCATTGCAACTGGCCAGCCGGTTGCCAAATCGATTGATGGAAGGGAACCAGGATCATCGTCTGCATCGCTCCTTCCCCAGAATGTTGCGCAGGCAGTCTTTTACCCAACAAACAGTAATCGACCAATATGCAGCGACGAGCATGATTGCCGACCGCCACCGCGCGGCTGTCCTTGATTGTGTCGCGCGGGCGAGGGACGCACCGACTACGCGGCGGCAACACGGCCGTCGCTGACGCTGCGCTATCCGGCCACACGCGGGCGTTGGATCAGTCGATGTAGCGCTGACGTGAAAGACCGCGCACAATGAATCCGCGGTTGTTCGAGATTCGACGAGATCGCAGACAGCTGAAACCGAGCCGCCCAATCGGATATTCTATTCTCCGTGAAGCGATCATCAGGGCCTACTTCTTCCCACACGCGATCTTCCACAAAGATTTCTCCGCCGTGTCAGGTGCGACTGGCCTCCACTTGCCCGGACCCGAGTCGCCATAGATGGTCTTGCCTTTGCCCATATTCTCAGAGTAGGTAACATAAGCGAGAATTCGCTCTTGCTCGTCCTTGCAGTCATATTCCCGGTGCACTCTTTCTGATACGTGTGACTTCCCAAAGCTGTCCGTCACCGCCGTTTGATGGTCGACCAGGCCCCACATTTTTGCCTTGTTGCCCGTCCTGCGAATCGTGGCAGAATCGGCATAGATGGTATTAGCTTCGCTTTGACTGGCCATAAGCTTGGCCCATTCCCCCATCGCAGCGCTGCTCGCAACGGCCAGCAGGAGCATCAAGATATACCGACGCATTATTTTTCTTCTCCATTGGTGGTGCGCCGCTGCAAAGCGGCAGCCGGGAAAGCTTACTCAAGGTGGTCTTGAGGCCTCTAATACACGCCCTTGTCATTTAGGAATACACCGTACTTCCGATCCTCGTCCAAGAGGTGGCTTACCAGCCAGTGCTCCATGAAATTCATGAAGCTCGCCCTGTCGGGCACATCGCCGCCAAGCACCCGATCCCTATATTCGATAACCTCCTGCGTCAACTCGATATGCCTCTTGCTGTGCGCATCAGTGTCCGGAAAACGGTAGATCCCCATCAGCTTTTCCTCGGCGGCAAAGTGATAGCGAGTGTAATCCACAAGGGCCTCTAAAGCGTTGGCAAGAGTCTCGTGGTCGCTGCCCATCTGCAGGTGTTGTGAAATGGTGTTGGCGATCTCTATTAGTCGTTTGTGATGGGCATCAAACTGCGCAATATGGATGGAAAATGTGTCATTCCAAGCAAATAGTCCGTCCGCCTGTTCGTTGTTATACACAATGCGGGCCGCTCGCTGCTGGTAGCTCTCAAGGATTTTCCAGCGTAGTATCGGCACGTTCCGAAAGATATCCCCGTGTATCTGCACGGTCGTCGTCTCTTCAAGCGCGCGCAGGCTAAACAGGTCGTGGATGTTGAGGACCGCACCCTCCTCGCCGAAAAAATCCCGGGGATTCAGGACATCCAGCGCGTTGCTGCCCAAGGCACGCTCGACACGCCCGGAACGGATGATATTGATGACCTGAACGTCTTTTCCGGCTATGATCTCGCCCGCCTTGAAATGCCGTTCCGTCGCGCCGTCAGTGATGCGTCCGAGAATCGCAACCGGAAGGCCTTCGCTGAAGAGACTCGTCGTGTCCAGAAAGCCGCGCATCGCCGACATGCGCAGCAGGCGAACCAGCAGGCCGTTGCGCCGTATGAGCGTCGCGTAGAGGCCAACCGGCACGCGCAAGACCCGCACGAAGGACGACGCTCTGTAGGTGTGCAGCAAAGGACGATTGTCGAGAATCGCATCATCGCCGATCAGCGACCCGGCCGATAGGCTGCCGAACAGATTGTCGCGGGTGCGTATCTTCTCTACATGGCCACTCAACAGCAACAGTACTTCTTGAGGCTTCTCTCCTTCCTTGAGAAAGATGGCGCCGGGATTGATTTCCGAAATAGGGTGGTTGACCAACATGCGCAGATCGGGAAGCGATACGCCGGGAAGGTTGGCCTGCAGATAAGCAAAGGCATGGCGGCGCAAGCCCTCCGACTCCCCCTCCACCAACACGTCGACGGTGCCGAATGCGGCGCTGGAGCCGATTTCCTTTTCCTCTTGAGTCAGCTCGGTAGCGCGATGAGCGAGAAGGATGCGGGTGGATGCATCGGCTCTAAAGTCCCTTGCATCACCGTGGATCAATCCGCCCGCGACGTCGATCTTCTTCAGGTCATACGGCGTCAGGTACGCGACCCGGGTGCGTTCAAAGGCTTCCTGGGTGAGCCCCGGCAGCTCCTGCTGGTCTGTGACCATCCCTTTGAGGACGTTCAGCGACACGATATCTGCGAAATGGGCGTAAGTGCGATAGCCCTCTCCCCACAGGGTGCGGAATACGAAGACGTTGGTCTCTACGGGATGGGGCGAAAAGATCGGCATTACCTCCAACCCCTCGACATCGTTCCAGGTATCGAAATCGAGGTCTCGAACCTCGAAGAAATCGGAGAACTGCTCCTCCTCCATACCCAGCAGCGCGGCCATTTTCTTTTCCGCGGAAGCGCGCACCAACGCTGTCGCAAAATACTGTATGCGTCGACCGGCACGCATCAGCGCGGTAAGCCCGGCGAAATGGTCGTCGTGCGCGTGGGTGTGAAAAATTCCGTCCACCTGGTCGATGCCGATTCCCAATGCCGCCAAGCTTCTGACAAGTTGCGGGCCGGCATCGATCAGGTAGATGCTCCCCTGAAAGGTGATGATGCTCGACATGGCGGGACGGTCGACGGCCCACCCGTCGCCCTCGCCGGAGTGGATGATGGAAAAGTACTCTGACTCAAACCTGCGGAATCCAAGCGGGTAGGCGCATTCGTAGGTAAGCCCAGGAGCGAGGTTAAGATCGACCGTCACCGACTCGCCGGCATGGGAAAACTCAAAGACGTTAGGGCGCAGCCGGCGCAGGCTGACGCCGTCGGCGATTTCCACCGAGCCGGCGCCGACGACGCGGGTGTCGATGAAATCGCTGGTTGGGCGAATGCGTCCGAAAGCGAACTTGAGTTTCAAGCGCATCATCTCGGTGGCCTGGTCCTCCGGCACGCCCGCCTGCATGATTTCCTCGCGCGACACCAAACCGTAATTTCCCCGGTAGATGTAGCGCATCTGCGACTCGACCTGATCAGCCGAGCCGATCAGCATGGGCTTGCGCCCGGTGTTGTTTGGATGGCCGGGCAGAATCAAGCCTTGCCGATAAAGCATCTGCAGCACGGGAAACTCGGCAAGATTAGCGAACTCGCCGTTCTGTAGCGAAATATCCGAAACCAGGATGGCGTTTGGTCCGGTTTCGCAGGTAACCCCATTTATCTCTTGAGGCAGGATGAGCCCGCGCTTGATCAGATGCTTGACGGCATCGGCAGGGCATCCGCACAGCACCCGTAGATTGGCATCAGGAATCTCTACCCACTGAATTCCTCTTGCAACATCAATCTTGTGAATTCGCATTTGTCGTCTTTCAAACGATCAGCCGCTTGCCACGAAATGGACACTTCGCGCCCGGCGGCGTCTGCGTCAAGCATTAGCCGCGCACTGCGCGGATACCAAAAAAAGGCTCGCAGCGCGAGCCTTTTTTCCCCCTTGGCCCGGTCTTACTCGACCTTGGCCTTGCGGCGTAGTTCGCTGATGTGCTGAAAACCGATCTGCTGCTGCAGGCGCTGCATGAGCTGCGGCTTGGCTTCGTCCAGCGAGGGCAGTTTGAGTTCTCGCGTGTCGTCGAGCATGATGACGTGGTAGCCGTAGTCGCTCTTCACCGGTGTCTCGGTGTATTTGCCTTTTTCCAGTTTGACCATGGCGTCGGAGAAAGGCTTGACGTAGTTGGAAGGCGGCGCCCAGCCGTTGTCGCCGCCACGGTCCTTGGA
>Ga0172380_10008783_pt1 | contig 10915 bp, 6 predicted proteins | sample Leawe162metaG_FD_119747 | JGI IMG/M metagenome (GOLD analysis project Ga0172380, IMG submission 119747) | Leachate microbial communities from a municipal landfill in Southern Ontario, Canada - Leachate well 162 metaG | ecosystem: Engineered > Solid waste > Landfill > Unclassified | place...
GCGGACGAGGCACCGCCGCGGTGACCACCTCCGTCCGTGGTGTGGGCGGGGGCGATGTGAAGCTCGCAGCGCTGCTCGGTGCCGTCGCGGGCACCCATGACGTGCTCTCCGTGTTGCCCGTCGCCGTATTCGGTGGGGCCGTGGCGGCGCTAACACTGGCCTTCGTGCGTCGAGGCGGCGGCGCGATTCCCTACGGGCCGTTCCTCACGGCTGCCGCGGTACTTGCCGCTCTGTAGGCACGGGGGGATATGACGCGGGTCCCGATGACTCTACGGTCTGGCCGTTCGTCGACCGACCAACACTGCAAACTGCAGCAGTCCGCGGTGATCCCTAGTCCGCTGTTGAACAACGGAGCGGGCCGGTCCTTCCCAGGACATCGAGGATGCGGACGGCCAGTCAGCCTGTCCTTCTGAAGGCGGCAGTCACCGTCACATGAAGAGTCGGTAGTCGAAGGGGATAGCCGGGAGTGTCGGCACATGCTTCACCACCCGAGCCAGCACCTGGGCGTACTTCACCGTGACAGGGAGGGAACCGTAGAGGGCGTCGTTGTTCCAATCGACCTTACTCAGCGCGAGGACTTCAGCTGCCGCTTGGGTGAGATCGCCAGATCCGGCCCAGCGCGTCATGGTGATCGGGCGGGGTATCCCTTTCCCCGCTTGGAAGTAGTTCGAGCTTCTCGACAGTGTTGCCGATGGAGCGTTCCCGCCGATCCAAAGGAGTCGGGTGAAGTCGTCGAGCGGCAGCAGCGTGCCACGCCGTACGGCGTACCCCCATCTTGGCCCGGATACGTTCGACACTAGTTCGACACCGAACCATGACGAACGGGTGAGGCTGATGCATTCCAGCCCGTCGAGTCCTCCCCATGCGTCTGCACAGCCCGCAACCTCAGCATCCGTGAACGGGAGGAGCTTGTGAATCACCAAGCGGCGAGGTCGATGCCCCGATGACCGATCCGCGTAGACGCTGAGGCTCGCGGAGACCACTCCACGCATTTGCTCCCGTGTGAGCAAAGGGTTTCGAGGATCGACGTCCCCTGACACGTCGAATGCTACGAAGTCCATGCCACCGCCGGCAGCATCGAATATCTGACTCGCACACACGGTGAAAGTCGTGGCTCCGTCTTCACGCGCACGGGTGGCGTACGCAAGTCCGATGAACGCCGAATCGGGATCGAGCAGGCCACTCGTTGTTGCTAGCTTGTAAGGGGTACCCCCACCCTTGGCGTAGAGCGCTTGTCCCAATCGCCACGCGACGCTCGCTCGGCAGTGGTAATCGATGGCATCGTCCGTGATCAATTGCGTTGGAAGTCCCAACTGTGCGGCTTGGGCTTTCACAACATCGTGAAGATCGAAGTCACCTGCGACGAATGCCTGCCCCCAACGTTCGGGCAAGTAGAAGACGACTACGTCGAATAACGAGCGGACTGACTGAAGCTTTCGCAAACTGTCCGTCAAGGCAGCAACTAGCACGCGGTGAGGCTCCGCTGAGATTTCTAGCTGGCTGTCTAGCCCCGGATCCAGGGAAAGCTGCGCCGCGTCATCCGCTGCGACGATCGCGCAGCGAAACGCTCGTTTGAATCCTGGGTACGCGGGTAGATAATCGCGTCGCTCCGACGGCTGCTGGGGCAGATGGATTTCGTTAAGCAGTTGCCTGAGCCGGGAGAGGTCGGACGCCGGGGCGAGCATCGCAACCCGAACGCGTGCCGAGTCCTCTGGCCAGTTCCGAACCGAGAACGGACCGTATGTCAGAAGTCCGCTCAGCGGGCTCACGTGCCGCTGAGCGGTGTCCATTGGGTCGAAGCTGAGCAACGGCTCGTCGAGAACGGCGTACGGTGCGAACGCCACGTCAGTTGCCACCGTGTCCTCCCCTGCCGGTAAGGAGCGGGAGACTGTCGGCCGCGACTCCGTCCAGGACAATCGTGGCGTCTACCCCCTCACTCTCCGTAAGACCAAACGCCCGCACCTCCACTTGGGAACCGCCCGTCAGAACCCCGATCCAGGCAGCGAGCAGTTCTCCCGTCTGTCGGTTGTACCGGCGCGCGTGTCGCTCGCGAACGAATCCTCTGAGTTCTTCGTACAGCGCGTCGATCGCGTCCGGTGGTGGTTCGGGGAAGCCGTCGTCGACGATCGGTGTCCGTCTCGTCCATATCTCTGGGTTGAGTAGTAACCACCATTGCCCTCGCAGTTGCTCGAGATGGACCGCTATCGCTTCAGCCCAAGGCAGGCGAAGCCCTGAGCGCCGCTGATGAATCTCGCCCCGCAGTTCGCCTCCGCAAGCCCTGCGAAGTTCACGGAGAGAAGAGTCGTTCGGGCGCTGCACTCGCAGTAGGTGATCACGATTGCTGCGAAGAACTGGCGCGAGCGGCCGCCCACGTGTCATTCCGATGACTAGGCAATCTGTCACCAAGCCTAGCGCTTGCTGATCGACGCCATCGTCCTCGCTTGGGCTCAACGCGAGCGGAGTGCGTGCCTGAGTGATTTCCACACGAAGGTCAGCCAATGCCGAACGCAAGTGCGAGTCCCGTCCGATCGCTACAGGGGAACCGGCCGAGAGACCAACGAGCGCTTCGTATTCCGGCCTGCGGAGCGCCTCTCGAAGTTGCGCTAGGGGGACCGGCGTAGGGCAATTCAACTTCCGGGCCTCGGTCGGCAATCGCAAGACCTTGACAGCGTTCAGCTTGAGCTGAGGTGCTGTCGCTGTCGGCCCGCTCGGACTAGGCTCAGCCCGACGCACCGACTGTGGGGCTCTAACTGCGAGCCATCGCCGAATCGGTTCTGGATGTTTGACCCCGTGCTCTAGCCTCGTTGCCAGTTCAACGAACGAGCTTGCGGCGACAGTCGTGGCCTCGACTCCAGACGACCGCACATCCGCGAGCAGCGCCTCGACCTCCTTGGACAGCTGATCTTGTGGGCGATGAACCCAATGAAGGCCCGCGGGATAGGGCGTCGGAAGAGCGAGCACGTCGCGGAGCATATTCATGACCGACTCGTCACGCCCGCTGTAGCCGACGACGATGAGTCCGAACCGACCGAGAGCGCTCGTGACCACTCTGCGGAGTTCAGCGTCCTGCTCCTGCAGTTCCGCCGTGATGTTCTTCAGGTGTTCAGAGCGATAGTCGCCGTGGATCTTGACCAGCAATGGCCACCGATCCGCGGAAAGAGCCATGGCCGCTCGAGAGCTGTTATCCAGATCTACGACTTCGAGTTGCCGTCCGTCGAACAAGTCGCCATCGAGAGCGGGATTAATCGCGCGTTCGACTAACGGATCGAAATTGCTCGTGACCATGAGCTTCGTCGTGCCGGCAGCGACGAGGCCTGCTAGGACCTGATGGCCATAGTTCGGCGTAGCCGTGCGAACTTGCTGTTCGATGAACGCCGCGCGGTCGCGGGCATTGGGGAATGCCCTATCGAAGATCTCAGAGTAGAAGCGGGGATCGTCGTACGCGGGCAGTCCACGCTGACCGCTATAGAGCTCCTGCAACCGTCGGCGCACGTGATGGTCGCTGAGGTCGACTGAATCGACAGGGACCCCACGTTCGCTGCAATAGAGTTGCTTGAGGAGCGCATCCACCAACTGGCCGGCGGTTGGAACGAACGACTGCGCACTCGCACCGGCACCCAGGAACCAGGCGAGGTTCGGTGCACGTTGGGAGAAAGCTCGGGCAAACGACGCCACATCGAGTGCGGCGTCAAACCCGTCTGGGGATGCATGGCCTGAGGATCCATCCATGACTTGGAATCCCGTGCGGGGTCGTTCGAGAACGGTGCGGCTTCTTATGCCGACGCGCCCCGCGAACCCCCGACGTTAGAAGCGAACCGCTATCCAATTGTGAACGTGTCTCAGCCGGTTTGCAACACGGATACGGGCGAACTCGCCGCGAGAGAGGCCCGCTTCAAATGGCGACTCCACGAGTTGGACGCCCCGCAGCCTGCCCAGCCACTCGAGGTCGGAGGATGCGACATCCTGCCTGCATCCGGTGGAGTTGGCCCGCAATGCACAAACCCTCGGTAGACATCAGCATCTACCGAGGGTTCGTTCCTGGGGGCGATGGGTAGAGACCGTGCGGCCCTACTTCTTGCCCCCGCGGCGCACCGTCTCGGTGACCGTCGTGGCGGGACGACGACCTGCCTCGCGTGCCGGGACGAACTGCCCCGTCCGAGCATCACGAACTACCTTCCCCGTTTCCTTGCCAGCCATTGCCCCGACCTTTCTTGAAGCGCGTGGCCTCCGCTACCGTTCCATGATATCATTCACCACGTCGGTATGACGACATATGTTACGAGCACGCGAGATGGGCACATGGGAAGCATAGGCGAGCTGGCCGAGATTCGACAGGGCATGGCGCTCAGCGGCCGTGCGGCTGGCGCGCGGCCGGGCGACTGGCGGCTGCGTGCAATCGAAAGCGCCGACATCGCCGATGGCCGGGTCGACCTCGAGGGAGGGCGGGAGATCGAGGTCGAGCGGACCGAGCGGACGGAACGGCACCTGCTGCGGCCCTACGACATCCTGGTAACGGCTCGCTCGCAGACCGTGAAGGCTGCACTCGTGCCGCCCGAGGTTTCCCGCACCGTCGCAGGTTCGACGCTGCTCGTCGTCCGGACACCCGACCCCGCGTCCGGCCTGGCTCACTTCCTGTGGTATTACCTGTCCTCGACGAACGGGCGCCGCCAGGTCGAGTCGCAACTCACGGGAAGCACGCTGCCGTCGTTATCGGCGAGCGCGCTGGGCGAGGTGTCGATCGAGGTCCCTGCGTTCGCTGAGCTCCGGCGACTCGCCGATCTCATCGATGCGACCGAAGAGTCGTACCGTGCCGCCATTGAGGCTGCGCATCTACGTCGCGATCTCGCTCGCGACACCATCGTCGGAATGCACGCCAACGCTCAGCTGGCCGAGAGGACGTAGCCATGCCGCTGACCATCGAGGAACTCGAGTCGAAGCTGTGGCGCGCGGCGGACATCCTGCGCGGACAGATCGACTCGTCCGACTACAAGAACTACATCTTCTCGATGCTCTTCCTGAAGCGGCTCTCGGACCGCTTCGCCGAGGAAGTAGAGCGTGCCGTGGCCAGTGGCGTGGCGCCCGAGGTGGCGGAGCGCGACTACGACGAGCACGAGTTCTATGTGCCGCCCGAGGCGCGCTGGGACGCGATCGTGCGCGAGGCGACGGATCTCGGCGTGGTGTTGAACCGCGCGAGTGCGGAGATTGAGGAAGCGAACGCGCCCCGGCTGGACGGCGTGCTGCGAAACACGAACTGGAACGACGAGTCGAAGCTCGGGAGTCCCACCAGTCGTGACCGCATCATCCGCAGCCTGCTGCGGCACTTCGACCCGCTCGACCTGAGCGACGCGAACCTCACTGGCGACGGCGAAGACGGGGCGATGAACGTCCTGGGCGACGCCTACGAGTACCTGATCCGGGAGTTCGCCGACGACGCCGGCAAGAAGGGCGGCGAGTTCTACACGCCGCGCTCAGTCGTCAAGCTGATCGTGGAGCTGCTCGAACCGCGTGAGGGGATGCGCATCTGTGATCCGACCGCCGGGTCCGCGGGGATGCTCATCTATGCGGCGCAGTACGTGGCCCACCAAGGTGGCAACACGCGCAACCTGGTGCTGCACGGACAGGAGCGCAACCTCGGCACGCTGGCGATCGGGAAACTGAACCTGCTCCTGCATGGTCTGCGCTCGGCACGCTACGAGGGCGGCGACGTGATCACGGAGCCGCGGCTGATGGACGAGCACGCCCGGTTGATGTCCTACGACCGCGTGATCGCGAATCCACCGTTCAGCCTGAAGGAGTGGGGACACGACTTCGCCCCGAACGACCCACACCATCGCTTCGACCGATATGGCGCGATCCCGCCGAAGACCAAGGGCGACCTGGCGTTCCTGCAGCACATGCTGGCTGTGACCAACCCGCAGGGGATGGTGGGCGTGGTGATGCCGCATGGCATCCTCTTCCGCGGCGGCGCGGAGGGAACGATCCGCAAGGGGATCGTGCAGGTGGACCTGTTCGAGGCGGTGATCGGCCTGGCGCCCAACCTGTTCTACGGGGCGAGCATCCCGGTGGCGATCTGCATCCTGAACAAGGACAAGGCCCCTGAGCGGCGCGGCAAGGTGCTGTTCATCGACGCGGCGCAGCCGGGCTTCTTCCGCGCCGGCAAGGCGCAGAACCACCTGGACCCCGAGCACGCCGCGAAGATCGTGGAGGCGTTCCGCGACTTCGAGGAGGTGGAGCGGTTCGCCCACGTCGCGACCATCGAGGAGATCGCGGCCAACGACTTCAACCTGAACATCTCGCGTTACGTCGACACGACGCAGCACGAGGAGGTGCCGAGCGTCGAGGACGCCCTCGCCCGCCTGCGCGAAGCGGAGCAGCGGCGCGATGACGCGGCCGCGCGCATGGATGCGCTGCTCGTGGAGCTCGGTTATGCCCGCTGAGATTCCCTTCAGCGAACTCGTCGACGTCAATCCACGTCGACCGCTGAAGAGCGGTGAACGCTACCCGTACGTGGAGATGGCCGCTGTCCCTGAAGGCGGTGGTCGGCCCACGCACCACGAAGAGCGCGAGTTCACGGGAGGCGGGAGCAGGTTCGCGGTTGGGGACATCCTCTTCGCTCGGATCACTCCGTGCACGGAAAACGGGAAGCTCGCGTACGTCAACGAACTGCCGGTGGGAGAGGTCGGCTTCGGCTCGACCGAGTTGATCGTTCTCGCGGCGAAGCCAGGCAAGGCCGATCCGCGTTTCGTGTACCAGGTGGCGGCCTCCGCTCGGGTTCGCGAGCGGGCGATCTCTCGCATGCTCGGCACATCGGGGCGGCAGCGCGTGCCCACGTGGTACTTCACTGAGGAACTCACGATCCCCGATATCCCCCTGCCGGAGCAGCGCGCCATCGCCGCCGTCCTCGACGCCGTCGACGACACCATCGAGCGCACCGAGGCGGTGATCGGTGCGACCGAGGAGCTGCGTCGCGCGCTCCTCCATGAGCTACTCACGCGCGGCGTCCCCGGCATGCACTCGGACTGGAAGCACGTCCCCGGCCTCGGCACCGTACCGGCGTGCTGGGAGGTGACGACGCTGGGGGAGTGCTCGGAGGTACGAACAGGTCGCGCGCTAAATAAGTCGAAGCTGGGAACAAGGGTCGTGCCGTATCTCAGCGTGGCGAACGTGAAGGACGGGTACCTTGACCTCTCGGTCGTGAAGTCGATGGCCGTTCAGGATGACGAGGCCACACGCTATCGCCTTCAGCTTGGGGATGTCCTGCTGACCGAAGGCGGTGACGCGGACAAGCTGGGGCGGGGGACGATTTGGCGCGGGGAGATCGAGGAGTGTCTCCACCAGAACCACATCTTTGCGGTGCGCCCGGACCGGGATCGGATCGAACCGGAGTTCCTGTCCGCTTATACACGTAGCGGCTCCGCACGCCGCTACTTCCTCGGGGCCGCCAAGCAGACCACGAACCTAGCCTCACTGAACTCCACTCAGCTCCGGCAGCTCCTTGTTCCTCTCCCGTCTCTTGATGAGCAATGCCAGATCGTGTGCGCTGTGTCGTCGCTGGGCGCGAATCTTGCGTGCGAACAGGAGCGCCTGACGGCAACAACCGCCTTCAAGGGCGCACTGGCAAGTGCGCTCCTCTCGGGAGGAAGTCGCAGGCGTACGGAGGCAGAGGGAGTGGCATGAGGATCAACCGAATCGTCGTAGAGAACTTCCGCTCGATCCAGAAGGTTGACTTCAAACCTGGCCCCTTCTGCTCGCTTATCGGAGAGAACAACGCCGGAAAGTCCACCATCCTCCGCGCGCTCAACCTTGTCCTAGGTGAGCAGTTCCCGACCGAGCGGAGCTTCGAAGAGGACGATTTCCACGGGGGAAATACGACCTCCCCCATCGCCATCGAGATCCACTTCGATGAGCCGTGGGACGAGTCGCGCTCGTCGACGGGCAAAGTCGGCGGCTTCCGGATCGAATGCAAGGCCTACAAGAAGAAGACGAAGGATAAGGTCGCGGGCGAACTTCACACGGACTTCTACTGCCTCGACGAACTCGGTCAACCAGCTGGCGACACCCAGGGCACCTTCTATGGCGCAAACCTTCGCGTCACAGGTGCGATGCGAGAACGCGCTCCGCTTCTCTATGTTGACGTGCTCCGCGATTACTCCCGTCATCAGCCATCAACTCGTTGGAGCATGCTCCGGCGAATCGTCGATCAGCTTGCGGCCCTCTTCAAGAATGACAAGACCACCATCAAGGTCATGCTCCCAGACGGGACGACCAAGGGGATGTCGCGCGAGGAGGCGTACCAGCATCACATGAATCAGGCGTTCCACGTCCTGCAGACAGATGGCCTTCGGGATCTTCAGGACAAGCTCGAGCGGAACGCTCTCGAGCAGATGGGACTCGACGCTGGCGCAGGCGAGATCCGACTGCACTTCTCCGGCTATGACCCGGCGATGGCGTTTCGCAACCTGGAGTTGGTCGTCGAACAGTTGGGGATCACCAGCCGAGCGGAAGACGTGGGGGCGGGGCTCCAGAGTGCGATTGTTGTCGCGATTTTCCGGACGTACGAAGAGCTACGCCGCGGTGGAGCGATCTTCGCGATCGAAGAACCGGAAGCCTTCCTCCATCCGCAGAAGGCACGGTACTTCGCGGACGTTCTCGAGCGGATCAGCGAGGCAGGGAATCAGGTTCTCCTCGCCACGCATTCGCCGTACTTCGCAAAGCTGCATGATCCGCAGTCGCTCGGTGTGGTTCGGCGTGACCAGCCGAACGGAACTCGGGTCATTCAGGCAACAACCAGCAGCATCGCTCCGGACCTCAAGTCGATCTTGAAGATTCAAGCTCAGGTCAACGCCGAGCGAAGCGAGATGCTCTTCGCACGACGGGTGCTCCTCGTCGAGGGGCAGACCGAACGGCTCGCCATCCCCTTCGTCCTCGAAGCGATGGGGGTCGACGCGAATAGGGAGGGAATCACTGTGGTCGACTGCGACAGCAAGACGGCGATCCCGTTCTTCGCAGGACTCGCGCGTACCTTCGAGATTCCGTTCGTGGTCCTTGCGGACCTCGATCCTGCACAGGATCAGAAGGCAACAAAGGAGCTGCAGGCAGCGTGTTCACCGGAGGATCTGTTCCTGCTTGATCCCGACTTTGAGGGCGTCTGCGGATACTCCGCGCCCAAACGCGAGAAACTGACGATGGCTCACAAACACTTCTCGCAGTTGCCATCGGATGCGATTCCGCAAACCATTGGTGAGGCCGTCGAGCGCCTGGTGGCGAAGTGACCACTTCAGCCCGGCTCAACGAGCTCGAACAGGCCGAGAACCCGGCTCGCGACCTCCTCGTGCGGCTCGGCTACGAGTTCGTGCCGCGCGAGGTGCTGGCGCCGGAGCGCGAGGACGAGCGGGGTGTCCTGCTCACCGGGCGGCTGACGCGGGCGCTCATGCGCCTCAACGAGTGGATGACTGAGGACCAGGCGCAGCGCGTCATCTTCAACCTCCAGCACATCGACGCCACCGGCCTGGCGCGCAACCGGCGCATCCACGAGTACCTCGTCTACGGCATGCCGCTCACCATCGACCGCGGCGGCCGGCAGGAGACGCCCACCGCCCGCTTCTTCGACTTCGACCACCCAGAGGGCGGCCTCAACGAGTACGTGGTCACCACGCAGTTCCGCGTCCGCCGCGGCGACGAGCGCGGCAGCGACCGCACCACCGAAGACGACGAGCGCGTCGTGAAGCCCGACCTCGTGCTGTTCGTGAACGGCATCCCGCTGGTGGTGATGGAGGCGAAGTCGCCGACGCTCCTCGAGGTCTGGAAGGCGAAAGCGGTACGGCAGTTGCAGCGGTACCAGGAGGCCGGACCGGAGTGGCATGGCACCGGCGCCCCGGAACTGTTCGATACCAACCTGATGTGTGTTGCCCTCTGCGGTGCGGACGCGGCCTACGCCGCGGTCGGCGCGCCGGAGAACGCCTACGCACAATGGAAGTCCGTCGAGCCGTTCACCCTCGATACGTTCGAGCGACGCCTCGGTGTCCCCCCCGAAGGCCAGGCGCAGCTGATCGCCGGTCTGCTCAACCCGCCGGTCTTACTTGACGTCCTGCGTGACTTCGTCGTCTTCGAGCCGGAGCGCGGGCGGCTGGTGAAGAAGCTGCCGCGCTACCAGCAGTACCGCGCGGTCCGTCACGCCATCGCGCGCATCCTCGACGGCCGCACGCCCTCGGAGCGTGGCGGCGTGGTCTGGCACACGCAGGGCTCCGGAAAGTCGCTGACGATGCTCTACCTGGCGACGAAGCTGCGCCGGTCGCCGGCGTTGCGGAACCCCACGATTGTCGTGGTCACCGACCGCACGCAGCTCGACCAGCAGATCTCGGACACGTTCCGACGCGCGTCGCTCCTCGAACCCGAGCGTGCCGGCAACACGCGTGACCTCCGCGCGCTGCTCAGCACGAACAACGGCCGCACGGTGATGACGACGATCCAGAAGTTCGAGGATGCCCTCGGGGGTGACGTCGGCCCTCGGGCCGCACTGAACGACGCCGACAACGTGGTCGTGATGATCGACGAAGCGCACCGCACGCAGTACGGCCGCCTCGCCGCGAAGATGCGCGCGGCGCTACCGAACGCGACCTTCGTCGGCTTCACCGGCACACCGATCGACCAGGGCTTCCGACGCACGACGCTCGGCACCTTCGGCGAACTCATCGACTCGTACACGATCCCGCAGTCGGTCGAGGACGGCGCGACCGTCCCCATCTACTACGAGGCGCGCCTCCCCGACCTCCATGTCGAGGGGGCGGAGACGCTCGACCGCCTCTTCGACACGCTCTTCCGCGACGAGCCCGAGGAGACCCGCGCGGAGATCCGCCGACGCTACGCCAACAAGGAGACCATCGCCGAGGCCGCCAAGCGCATCGAGGCGATCGCC
>Ga0172380_10008784_pt1 | contig 10915 bp, 12 predicted proteins | sample Leawe162metaG_FD_119747 | JGI IMG/M metagenome (GOLD analysis project Ga0172380, IMG submission 119747) | Leachate microbial communities from a municipal landfill in Southern Ontario, Canada - Leachate well 162 metaG | ecosystem: Engineered > Solid waste > Landfill > Unclassified | place...
ACAAGCGCGGTCCCGCCGCTGTAACCGGTGATGAAAGCCGTATCAAGCCACTGTCCGTTTTTTAAGGATGGGAAGGCATGGCGAGTAAAACGACCCGGAAGCCAGAAGACCTGCCTGTGTATCGGAAGTCCGGCAACGATTGGTTTTTATCGTGCGGATTATCCCGCGGAAGGATTGACGAAAGCAGGGCGTAATCCTTGGGCTTGCGGTATTTAGCTTAAGGATTTTTTTACGTTCGCCGCTTTAAAACTCTTTAAAACTCCGGCTCTTGAAGGCCGAAGATAGAAGCGGCTCAGTATCAATCCTAAACAGACTCCGGTTTTTAAACCGGGGTCTGCAGAGATTGATTTTTAGGTGCCGGTTTGATAAAAACGAAAAACACGAAAAAGCAGAGCAGGAGAAGGCTTTTCAGGATCGGGACTACTTCATATATCTATCCTGACGAGATACTTCCTAATGTCGATAAGCTGAAAGATAAAATCGGTGATATCGAGCTGGTTTTATTTGAGTTCGGCAAGGATAGTAATATTCCGTCCCCGGTTGAGGTGAAAAAACTGCGGCGCCTAAGCAGGGAGCACGATTTTACCTATACCGTGCACCTTCCTCTGGATATCGACCTGGGAGGCAGAAAGAGGGAGGTTTGGCGCCGGCGGGCCGGATTTTTCTTTGAGCGTTTCGCCCCTCTTTTTCCTTACGCTTACGTGCTGCACCTGAATCTTCCCGAGGCGGCGGAAAAAAATCTTTCTTTATGGCAGGAGAGGGTGGAGGAATCGTTAAAACGGATAGCGCATGATTACCCGCGGCTTTCCCGGAAGATCGTGATCGAGAATTTAAGTTATCCCTTCGAATATATCGACCGCCTGATCATCGAAAATAATTATTCGATCTGTGTGGATATCGGGCATCTTATCTGCCGCAGGATCGACCCGCTGGAACACCTGGATAAGTATTTTAAATACACGCGCCTGATCCACCTGCACGGGGTCAAGGGGACCCGGGACCATGTGTCTTTGAAACATTTCGACCGGGGCCTGCTAAAGCGCCTGATGGATTTTCTTAAAAAAAGAAAATACCGCGGGGTAATAACCCTGGAGGTGTTTTCCGAAAAAGACTTTAATGAATCCCGGGAGGTTTTATGGGAAAATTGATATTTATCACCGGCGGGGCAAGGAGCGGCAAGAGCACTTTCGCGGTAAACCTGGCGCGAACGATCAAGAAAAAGAAGGTTTTTATCGCAACCTGCCTTCCCGGCGACGGAGAGATGAAAAAAAGGGTGGCTCTGCACCGCAAGGGCCGGCCTTCTTCCTGGAAGACGGTGGAGCCGGGGAAACCTCTTCCGGAGATATTTAAAAAAGAAGCCGCGCGTGAGGCGGTATTGATACTGGATTGCCTGACGCTTTTTGTCGCGTCGCTCCTGATGAAAAAATATACCGCAAGAGGCATTCGGCAGGAGCTTGATAAAGCGTTAAGGGAGATAAAAAAAGGAAAGGCGGAGGTGATTATCGTTTCCAACGAAGTAGGGAGCGGCCTGGTCCCGGAGAATAAACTGGGCAGGGATTTCAGGGATATCGCCGGCAGCTGCAATCAGCGCGCCGCCGCATCCGCCGATGAGGTTTTTTGCCTGGTTGCCGGAATACCCCTGAAAATAAAAGGAGAAAAGACGTGAAAAAGCTGAAAGAGACGGTAAAAAACATCCTTTGTCCCGGAGCCAGGGTTATGGAAGAAGCGCAAAGAAAGCTCGACAACCTCACCAAGCCCCGGGGCAGCCTGGGAAGGCTGGAGGAGTTTGCCTGCAGGGTGGCGGGGATAACCGGGAGTATTTCCCCTTCGGTTAAAAACAAGGTGATTTTTACAATGGCCGGGGATCACGGCGTGGCATGCCAGGGGGTAAGCCTTTACCCGCAGGAAGTCACCGTGCAGATGGTTTATAATTTCTTGAACGGCGGAGCGGGGGTTAACGTCCTTGCCCGGCATATCGGCTCAAGAGTGGTAGTGGTGGATGCCGGTATCGCCGGGGATATTAAAACCGCCAGCCCGATCTTTATCGGCAAGAAAGTCGCGCGCGGGACAAAAGATTTTACCCGCGGCGCGGCAATGAGCCGCGAGGAAGCCGCAAGGTCGCTTGAGGCCGGGATCGAAGCTTTTGAAGAAGAGGATAAAAAAGAACGGATTGACATTATCGGCCTCGGAGAGATGGGGATTGCCAATACTACCGCCGCAAGCGCGATCACCAGTTGTATTACCGGAGCCGCGCCGGATGAAACAGCGGGCAGGGGGACCGGTATTGATGATAAGCATCTTAAGGTCAAGATTGAGACGATAAAAAAGGCTCTAAAGGTCAATAAGCCCGACTGTAAGGATCCTTTGGACGTTTTAAGCAAAGTCGGCGGGTTTGAGATCGGCGCCCTGGCGGGGCTGGTGCTTGCGGCAGGCGCGCGTAAGGTGCCGGTGGTGGTGGATGGTTTTATTACCGCCAGCGCCGCGTTGATCGCTTCGGAGGTCTCTCCTTTGGTAAGGGGTTACCTTTTTGCCAGTCATGATTCCGTGGAGAAGGGGCATGCCGTAGCTTTAAAATGGATGCGGCTTAAGCCGATGTTCGATTTTCAGATGCGCCTGGGGGAAGGGACCGGCGCCTGCCTGGGGATCAGTATGATCGAGGCGGGGGTTAAGGTGTTAAATGAAATGGCGACCTTTGAGAGTGCGGGGGTTTCCCGGGAAGAAAGATGAAAGAAATCAAGAGTTTCTTTACCGCGTTAAAGTTTCTGACAATTATCCCTTTCCCGAAGAGGGAAGAAGGCCCGGAAGAACTCGGCCGTTCAATGGCTTATTTCTCTTTGGCGGGTTTGTTGCTCGGTTTATTGCTTGCGGCGCTTAATACGGCGCTGCAGATTTTTCTGCCTCCTTTAGCCGTCGCGGTCATCGTTGTCTGGGTCTGGGCATTTATTGGCGGTTTTTTGCACCTTGAAGGGTTTACGGATGCCGCCGACGGTTTCAGCGCCGGCCCGGATAAAGATAAGATTTTGATGGTGATGAAGGACCACCACTGCGGGGCAAAGGGTGTGACAGCGCTTGTTTTTTTGGTCATCGCAAAAGTCGTTTTTTTTAACGGGGTTCCTTTGCCGTTTAAATCCGCCGCGCTTATCTTTGTTCCCGCCGCCGCGCGCTGGGTAATGGTTTGCCTGGCATCTTTATCTAATTATGCCCGCGATACGGAAGGCTTCGGCAAGGCCTTTGTGGAAAACGCCGGGGCCAGGGAGCTGTGGGTTGCCAGCGTTATTCTGGCTGCGGCGGGGATAATTCTTTTGCGTTTTAATTTTTTCTTTTTGTTTCTTCCCTTGGCGGCGATTACGGTTTTGTCAGTTTTTTACCTGAAAAAGAAACTGGGAGGGGTGACCGGTGACGTGTTGGGCGCGGCGAGTGAGCTGGCGGAGGTTTTTTGCCTGGGGATGTTCCTCTTGATAAGATGATAAGACTATGATAGACCAGTCCGCGCACGGCGGAAATATCAGACAGGCGGCCAGGGAATTCGGCTTAAGCCAGGCCGGGATCATAGATTTCAGCGCCGGCATTAACCCTTTTGAGCTTCCGGAAGGGGTAAAAAAAGCGGTTTATTCTTCTCTCCGGCAGGCCGGGCGGTATCCCGATACGGAGGACCCGGATTTAAAAAAAGATTTGGCGGAATACCTGGGCGCGGGAGAGGAAAATATCGTTTTCGGGAACGGTTCGGCGGATCTTATCTGGCGGATAGTTTATGCCTTGAAGCCGAAAAAGGCATTGGTAATTTCCCCGGCTTTCAGCGAATACCGCCGGGCTCTCTTAAGCGCCGGAACAAAAGTGCGTTCTTTTTATTTGAAAGAGAAAGAGGGTTTTAGTTTTTGCGCCGGAAAAGTCCTTGAGGCCTCTGCGGGCTGCGGTATGGTTATTTTGTCCAATCCCAATAATCCAACCGGGGCGCTGGTTTCAGGAAAAGAGTTGCGGGAACTGGCGGCGAAGCTGGAAAGCCGTAAAACAATCCTGGTTCTGGATGAGGCTTTTATCGATCTTGCGGAGAAGGAGAGCCTTACCGGTTTCGCCTGCGGGTCAGGCAACCTGATTGTCCTGCGTTCTTTGACAAAATTTTTCGGGCTGGCGGGTTTAAGGTTTGGCTGCGCGGTGAGCTGCGGAAAGCAGGCTTTACGTTTGCGGGAATGCGGGCAGCCCTGGCCGGTTAATGTCGTTGCCCAGGCCGCCGCCCGGGCGGTGATCCGGGAGAAAGGTTTTATCCGGAGAAGCCGCGCGTTGCTTTTGGAAGAGAAAGAATTTCTTTTTCGGAGAATCAACCGGATTAAAGGGCTGCGGCCTTTTCCTCCGCACGCCAATTTTTTACTGGTCAAGATAGAATCTGACTTTTCCGCGGCTTATTTGAGAAGAAGTTTGGCAAAACGCGGACTGCTGATAAGGGACTGCGGGAATTTTCCCGGGTTGGGGGATAAATATTTCAGGGCGGCGGTAAGAGGGCGCCGGGATAACTTAAAACTCCTGGCGGCGCTGGAGAAGTTAAAATGGTAATCCAATTTTGCGGGACAGGTTCCGGGGTAGGTAAAAGCGTGATCACGGCGGCATTCTGCCGGATCTTCCTGCAGGACGGTTTACGTCCCTGTCCGTTCAAGGCGCAGAATATGGCTTTAAATTCCTATGTTACCAAAGAGGGCGGGGAGATCGGCCGGGCGCAGGCGGTCCAGGCGCAGGCGGCGCGCCTGGAGCCTGCGGTGGATATGAACCCGATCCTGATGAAACCGACCTCCGACCGCCGCGCGCAGATTATCCTGAAAGGTAAGGCGCTTAAGAATATGTCGGTTTACCAGTATGTAAAATATAAAAAGATCGCCCGCCAGGCGGTCATTGAGTCTTTCCGCAGGCTTAAAGAAGAATATGAAGTCGTGGTGATCGAGGGTGCCGGGTCGCCCGCGGAGATAAATTTAAGGTCGCATGATATCGTAAACCTGGAGATGGCAAAACGCGCCGGCGCCCCGGTAATCCTGGTGGGGGATATCGATAAAGGCGGGGTTTTCGCTTGGCTTATCGGCACCCTTGCATTACTGGAAGAGGATGAGCGGAAGATGATCAAAGGTTTTATCATCAATAAGTTCCGCGGCGATAAAAGGCTGCTTTTGCCGGGAATCAGGATGCTTGAAAAGAGGACCGGGATAAAGGTCCTGGGGGTGGTTCCTTATTTTAAGGATATCCGGATTCCCGAAGAAGATTCTGTCCCGCTGGAAAAGCGCGCCGGGCTGGAAAGAAAGTTGCCTTGCGGGGCGGGAAAAAAAATTGAGGTCGCGGTAATCAGCCTTCCGCATATCTCAAATTTTACGGATTTCGACGCCCTGGAGAATGAGCCGGATGTGCGGCTGCGTTATGTAGAAGCCGGAGGTGAATTGGGGCGCCCGGACCTGGTAATAATTCCGGGGAGTAAAAACACGGTTTTTGACCTGGAGTATATCAGAAAGAAGGGGATGGAGGATAAAATCCGCCGGTGGTTTAAGGATAATCCCCGGTTTTCGCTGGTTGGCCTCTGCGGAGGTTATCAGATGCTGGGGGAGAGGATTTGCGACCCGCGCGGAGCGGAATCCGCCAAAAAGGAAATTTCCGGGATGGGGTTTCTTCCCCTGGTTACGGAGTTCGGAAAAAGCAAAGTGCTTTCGCGTTCCGAGGGAAAGGAAATCTCCTCCGGCCTTAAGGTGTCGGGTTATGAGATCCATCACGGCCGCAGCAGGGTTTCGGGCAGGTGCCTGCCTTTATTCCGGATCTCCCGCAGGCAGGATAAAAAAACGCGGTGCTTTGAGGGGGCTTTGAGCCTTGACGGCAGGGTCTGGGGGACTTATTTACATGGGGTTTTTGACGCTGACGGTTTCCGGAGGGGTTTCCTGAATCGCCTCCGCGCGCGGAAAGGAATGGCTGCTGTCGCGGCGTCAGGTTTCAATTACGACCGGGAATTCGACAAGCTGGCTTTGCTTGTCAGGAAGAATGTCGATTTGAAATCTTTGTATGGGATTATGAGGAAGGGGTTATGAAAAGCGGTTTTCTTATTATTTTTGCCGCCTGCGTCCTGGATTTATTCCTGGGGGATCCGCAGGTTTCCTGGCACCCGGTGCGGATAATCGGCAGGTTTATCGCCCGGCTTGAAAAAATATTGAATAAGGGCAGGCTTAACCGGAGATGGGGCGGGGTAATCCTGGTTGTCCTTGCGGCGCTCGCCTCGGGCTTTACGGTGGTTATCGTTTTGAAGTTAAGTTTAATGGCCGGAAGCTGGTTATTTTACGCGGTTTCGGTGCTGCTTGTGTATTTTGCCGTTTCCATCCGGGCCCTTTCCGATGAAGCGGAAAAGATCCGCAGGAGTCTTGAAGAAGGGGATCTTGTTAACGCCAGGAATGACCTTGCGATGATCGTGGGCAGGGATACCGGCGGACTTGATGCGCCGGAGGTGACCCGCGCGGCGGTTGAGACGGTCGCCGAGAGCACGATGGATGGTATCGTAGCCCCGTTGTTTTACGCGTTCCTTGGCGGCCCGGTCCTGCTCTGGGTTTATAAAACCGTGAACACTCTGGATTCGATGGTGGGGTATAAAAACGCGCGCTTTAAGGAATTTGGATGGGCCGCCGCCAGGGTTGACGGCTGGATGAACCTTATCCCTTCCAAGATCACTTCGTTATTGATCAGCGCGGCGATGCTTTTTTGCGGCAGGAATTTTTGGGGGGCGGCGAAGCGCGCGTGCGGATATATCTTTAAAGGCCCGGCCGTAAACAGCCAGGGGGTGGAAGATGCGATGGCCGGTGGGCTGGGTGTCCGTTTGGGAGGGAGGAGTTTTTACCAGGGGGAACCCGAAGATAAACCTTTATTGGGGGAAACTTCAAATCCTTTAAACTTAAGCCATATCCGCCAGGCAGCAACGGTTTCTTACATTGCTTCCGCCTTGATGCTGGCGGGCGGACTGGTGATTCTAAGGGGGTATTGTTAGATGGAAGTTGCCGGTTTATGGAGCGGCGGGAAAGATAGTTGTTTTGCCTGTTATCAGGCTATTTCTCTCGGGCACCGGATTTCCGCCCTGGTTAACTTTACGCAGGAGGGTTCATGCCGGTCGTTGTCGCACGGTATTTCAGCGGGGCTTATCAACAGGCAGGCCGTTTCCGCCGGATTTAAAATTATCCAGAAGCCGGTCGTCCCGGGCGGGTATTCTCAAGTATTTAAAGATGTGATCGGGGGATTAAAAGAATCTAAAGGGATCCGGGGTGTAGTTTTCGGGGATATTTACCTGCTGGAACACCGGGATTGGCTGGAAAAGCTTTGCAAGGAAACCGGTATTGAGGCGATTTTTCCCATCTGGGGCAGGGATACCGGAGCGTTGGCCGCGGAGATTATCGGCGCGGGTTTTAAAAGCATTGTGGTTTCCGCCAGGGCGGAGTTTATAGGCTCCGTCCGGCTGGGGGAGGATTTCGATAAAACCTTTGTCGGCAGATTAGGGCCGGGGATTGACCCTTGCGGTGAAAAAGGGGAATTCCATACCTTTGTCTACGACGGACCGTTCTTTAAATACCCGGTAGAGTTTACCGCCGGAAAAAAAGAATTGAAAGACGGACATTGGCTTCTTGAGCTTTTAGCTAAAAATCCGGACGGGGGATTGGATGCTGTTTAAAGGCAGGTATACGGTTTTATTTTTGCTTTTTCTGGCGGTTTGTTTTCCGCCGAAGGCGTTTACTCTGGAATCTGCCCGGACGGCGGATCCCGCCCGGATAGTTTCCCTCGGCCCGGGGATTACCGAAGAGCTTTATCTGCTGGGGCTGGAAGATAAAATTGTGGGGGTTACCACTTATTGCCGCCGCGTACCGGCCGGGGCGCAAAAAGTAGCCGCGGCGGTGGATATGAGTATCGAGAAGGTCGCCGCGCTTAAGCCGGACCTGGTGCTGGCGACTGCGATTATTAATCCCAAAGGAGTTGAAAAACTTAAAAATTTGGGCATTCGGGTGGTGGTTTTCCCCGCCGCCAGGAGTTTCGAACAACTCTGCGCACAATTTATGGAGATGGGCGTAATTCTCGGTAAGGAGAAAGAAGCGGCTTTGATCGTGAGAAAAGCGCGCGGCGAAGTCGATTCCGTAAAGAGGTCTGTCGCGGGGTTTGCCCGCCCCGGGGTGATCGTCCAGGCGGGAGCAAAACCTCTCTGGGTTGCCCCACGGGATTCTTTCATCAATGATTTTGTCGAAATGGCGGGCGGGGTTAATCTCGGCCCGGCGGGAGAAAGCGGAGGTTATAGCCGCGAGAAGGTGCTAAAGCTTAATCCCGAGGTGATTATTATTACCACCATGGGGATCGTGGGGGATGAAGAGAAATCTTTATGGGAAAAATACGCTAATCTCGCGGCGGTAAAGAATAAGCGTATTTATATTGTCGACAGCGACAAATTTTGTTCGCCGACTCCGGAAAGTTTCGTAAGCACCTTAAAAGAGACGGCGGCTTTGCTGCATCCTGAAAATGAATAAAAAATATCTGCGCTGGTTAACCGGAATATCGATTTTGGCGTTCATGCTTCTGGCGGTTTGTCTTGTCGCCCTTTGCCTGGGATCGGCCGGTATCCCGGTCAAGAAGATATTTCCTTTGCTGCTTGGCGGCAGAGGCAGCACCGAATACAGTATTCTTTTCGATATCCGCCTGCCGCGGATCATTTTGGGTCTTGCGGTTGGAGGAGGGCTGGCGCTGGCGGGAGTCATTCTGCAGGGGATGTTCCGTAATCCGCTGGTTGAGCCGTATACCCTGGGCATTTCCGGAGGGGCGGCGTTGGGGGTTTCTTTAAATATCGTCTTTAAATTTTATAAAACCCTGGGAGTGATGACTTTTCCTTTTTTCGGTTTCCTGGGGGCACTGGCGGTTATCGGGATATTATACCTGGTTAATTTAAGGAAAGCGACGGTAAGGCTGCAGGGGCTCCTGCTTAACGGGGTGATGATAAGTTTTATTTCTTCATCATTGATCATGCTGATGATGTCTTTGTCGAGGGCCGAAGATATCCACGGGATAGTTTTCTGGATTATGGGTTCTCTGGATGAACCGAATTGGTTCATCATTAAGATAACCGCTTTGGCGGCGGTTTTGCTTTTCCTGCTCTCTTATCTGTTTTGCCGCGATCTTAACGCTTTTGCCCTGGGGGAGGAGGAGGCGGCGCACCTGGGAATTCCGGTAGAAAGAAGCAAACAGTTTTTGTTTATAATCGCTTCGCTTTTGGCGGGTTTTGGCGTTTCCTCCGCCGGAATGATCGGGTTTGTGGGGCTGGTGGTGCCGCATTTCGTGAGGATGTTCACCGGCCCGGACCACCGGATCTTGATGCCGGCTTCTTTTTTGGCCGGGGGCGCCTTTTTGATCTTTTGCGATACGCTGGCCCGCACGGTTATCTCCCCGGTGGAACTTCCGGTAGGGGTAATCACCGGTATACTGGGTGGAAGTTTTTTTATTTACGCCCTTTCAAGGAAAGGGAACTCATAGGATAGTTATGCTTAAAGTCGTGAATTTAACCTGCGGTTACCAGGATAAAACCGTTCTTTCCGGAGTAAGCTTTGAAGCCGGCGACGGGGAATTCCTGGGGGTTATCGGGCCGAACGGTTCGGGAAAGACTACCCTTTTAAGGGCGATCTCAAGAGTGATCCCCCCGGCGGTGGGCCGGATATTCTGGAAGGGTGAGGATATCCAAAAGATGCCGTTTAAGGACCTGGCAAAGGAGGTTGCGGTGGTTTCCCAAAGCCCGGCTTTGGACGGTATGACGGTGGAGGAGTTTGTGCTCCTGGGCAGGATTCCCTATTACCGGGCTTTTCAGTTTTTCGAAGAGAAGAAGGATTACCGGGCGGCGGAGCGCGCGATGGAGCTGACCGGAATGTCGGATTTCAGGGGCCGGACTTTAAACCGCATGAGCGGAGGGGAGAAGCAGCTTGCTTTGATCGCCCGGGCCCTGGCGCAGGAACCGAAGCTTTTGCTTCTGGATGAGCCTACCGCGCATCTTGATATCGCCCACCAGGTAAGGATCCTGGATCTGGTGCGGAAGTTGAACCGGGATTTAGGCCTGACCGTAATGATCGTCCTGCACGACTTAAACCTTGCCGGAGAGTATTGCCGCAAGCTTCTTTTGATCGAAGGCGGAAAGGTCTATCGCTCCGGTTTGGCCGAAGAAGTATTGAATTATCGCGATATCCGGGACGTTTATAAAACCCCGGTATTAGTTGAGAAAAACCCGGTATCCTTAAAACCTTACATCGTGCTGGTTTCAGAAAATCCGGAGACGGAAAAAGACAGGAATTCGGACAACCTGGAAGGAGAATGAAATGTTTAGAAAGCTTTGTTTTATCATGGCGGATGCCTTTTTTATGATACTGCTTGTATCGGGGGCTTATGCTGAAAATACTCCGGCCAAAACAGCAGGGGCTAAAACGATTATCCTGGAAATAGATTACGGCAAGATCAAACCCTCCCGGAGCGTGGAACTCTGTCTTGACGGGGAGAAGACCGTTCTTGAAGTCCTGGAGACGGCGGCGGTAGTAGAAACCCATCCGGTTGCTGGTTATGTTTTTGTCACCGCCGTCGACGGGGTCAAAGGGGAAAGAGGACAAACCGCCTGGTATTATCAGGTTGACGGCAAACCTTCTTCAAAGCTGGCTTATACCCGGCCCGCTGAAGGAGCTAAACATATAAAGTGGTCTTATCAGAAAGATGTTTGTTCGGGTAAGGTGGATAATAAACTTAAGGAAGGTAAGGGAAAGGAGGCGGCTGAAGTATAAAAGGGAGTTAAAGAAATGAATTGAAGAAGAAGTGTTTTAATCTTTCCAGACAGGTAGAGGAAGTGAAGGTAATCATCCCTTCCGCTGCCCCGCAACGGTAAAGAAAACCAGTATGTAGTAGTTAG
>Ga0172380_10008786_pt1 | contig 10914 bp, 27 predicted proteins | sample Leawe162metaG_FD_119747 | JGI IMG/M metagenome (GOLD analysis project Ga0172380, IMG submission 119747) | Leachate microbial communities from a municipal landfill in Southern Ontario, Canada - Leachate well 162 metaG | ecosystem: Engineered > Solid waste > Landfill > Unclassified | place...
CATGGCCGACGCGCTCGGCTGGGACGCCTTCACCTGCCGCGACCGCAACCTTGCGGTGCCGGACCCGCGGGCGCACATCGACCCGAACCACTTCGACGACACGCGCCACCTGTGGCCCATGACGCGCCCCGGCGTCACCGTCGTCGGCTCCTTCCGCCCCGAGGTGCAGGCCGCCCCCGGCTACCGGGTCAAGGGTGACCCGCCGCGCCAGGGTACGCCGGGCTCCGTCGTCTGCACGCTCGAGGAGCGCCTCGTGCTGCAGGACTTCCCCCGCGACTGGATCGTCTGCGGCGCGCAGGACAAGCGCGACCTGCAGGTCGGCAACTCCGTCCCGGTCGGCATGATGCGCGAGATCATCGCGGTCAACACGGGGGTGTCGGCGTGATGTGCGGGCACTGCCCCAGTGGCCGGCCCTGCACCCCTGAGGCCGCCCAGCGGCGCGCCGAGCGTGGCGCCTGCACCGCCGTGCTGGCCGACGAGGCCAAGGTCTTCGACGACGAGATCCTTGAGTCGATCGCGGCCGACTCCGTCCTCGAGCACAGCACCTGCATGACGTGCCTCACCGGCGTCACCGAACTTGACGGGATCTGGTATCACGATCTCGGCGATGGCCACGGGCTCGCCCAGCACCTCGCCCGCCCGAGCAAGCGATGATCCGCGTCCTCGCCGCCGCGCCGTTCATCCTCGCCGGCCAGCTCATCACCGAGATCGGCTACGCCGTAGCCGGCGCCCCCCACCTCAACCCTCACAGGAGGCTCTCATGACCAACCCCGTACCCGCCGACGTCGTCAAGATCGGCGACACCATCACCGCCCAGTTCCTCGAGGACTGCGCCGAGACCAACGGTCCCGAGGACCTGCTCACCATCACCGGCAAGGTGCGCCCCGCAGTCGACGGCGACCTCTGGCTCGGCGGCTGGATCGTCGCGCACAACAACGGCAACCCTGGCCCCAACCTCGTGTGCGTCATCGAGCGCACGCCAGCCGAGCCCCCCGTCGGGACCGTCCTTCTCGATCAGGACGGCGACTACTGGGCCCACGTCCCCGACGGTTGGGTCTGCATCGAGGCTCGCGCCAGTCGCGGTCAGTGGAAGAACATCGCCGGCCGCTACGACCTCTCGGTGGTGGACGCATGAGCCACCAGACGCACGAGACGCTGCCTAGCGGCTTCTCCTACGCCGACCGCCTGCAGGTCGACTCCTTCATGGCCACCGGCTCCATCGACGGCGCGGCGAAGGTGGCGCTGGTCGCCGGCGCCGGCGAGCTTCCCCGGCTCGCCACCCGCCTGCGCCCGCCCTACCTGTGGGAGGCCGACCTGATCACCGACTACAAGGAGGGCTGGAAGGACGGCAAGGCCCACCAGCGCTCGCGCATCGACATGCTCAGCGTCGACTTCCAGGACTCGGCCTACCTCGCGGGCTACCTCGACGCGGCCGAGAACCGGATGAAGTGGCACCTCGCCCACTGCAAGGACCACGGCGCGCACGACAGCGGGTGCTGGGCATGATCCGCATCGGAGACAAGTGGATCCGCCCCGAGAGCGTGGACGCGATCGAGCGACCCACCGGCATCCTGGACCCCGACAACTGGACGAAGATCTTCGTCCGCGGCGAGTGGATCATGGTCAACTCGCCGGCCGCCGTGGTCGCCGACCGCATCGCGCTGGCCGAGGCCTGCCGCGACGTGCACTGCACGGAGGACCACGATGGCTGAGCCGCTCGACGAGGCGCTCTACGCCCTCAAGATCCGCGAGCGCCTCGCCACTGCGTACGCCGCCGCCATGCACGCCCAGCACGCGGGCGGCCGGGTCGAGATCCACCTTGGCAGCGACATCACCGCCCACCTCAAGAAGCTGATCGAGGAGGCCATGGGGGACGACGCCAACTTCCTGCCGGCCGCCACCATCTGGGGCTTCCCCGTGGTCGACAGCACGGCCGCGCCGGACCACATGAGCGTCCACACGGTCCACACCATCGCTTGACAGCGAGTCCTGTCTGGACTACGCTGAACCCATCAACCCACCGCCCCAGGAGGCCATCATGACCATCAACATCAACACCGTGAAGATCGGCGACAGGGTCGTCATCACCGACCAAGCCGCGCGCCGCAACTACAGCACGGCCAACGACACGCTCGAGCCGGGCAAGGTCTACACGATCGGCGGCGTGCACAAGCAGGGCAACAGCGGCGGCACCGTGAGCATCGTCGGTGAGTTCAACCAGAGCGCCCCCGTCGCCACCTCGTGGGGCTCCGACTGGCACCCCGGCTCGTTCGGCTTCTGCATGTTCAAGAAGGCCCCCGAGCCGGTCACGCTCGAGGGTGCGACGGTGGCTCAGGTCCTCGAGGAGCTCGCTCGCCGCGGCTTCTCGGGCACGCTCTCCCACGAGGTCACCAGCATCGAGACGATCACCCTGTGAGCGCCGAAGCCTGGCCCACCGAAGACCTCGCGACCAAGGCGGTCGAGGCGGCGGCCCGCAAGGTCTGGGCCGACCGCGCCAGGGAGGGTCTCGAGCAGTTCGGGGCCGTCCTGCTGCCGTACGACGAGCTCAGTCCGGTCGACCGCCGCAACCTCGGCGAGGCCGTGCTGCCCATCGTCTGGGCGGCCTTGACCGACCTCCCCGACCCGCGCTACGCTGCGTGGACCGAGGGTTACGTCGCCGGCTCGTCCGACGGATCCTACGAATCCGAGGGCTCGGGCAACATCGAGGGCCTGATCTACCCGCACGAGAACCCTTACCCGTCCGGTCTCTGACCCACCCCAACCTCCCAGGAGTCATCATGCGTACCTACCCCAGCCCGTGGTTCACCGTCTCGCTCATCTTCGGCATCATCCTGTGCGCCATCGCCCCGCCGGCCGGCCTGCTGATCATCGTCTTCGGCTTCTGCGTCCAGCGCAAGAACACCGGGCGCCTGCGTCACGAGCACAACCAGAAGGTCGAGAAGGTTCTCGCCCGCCATCAGGCTGCGCGCGACGCGGCCGGGCGCTGGGCGGCGTCATGACGATCGTCGACATCATCGTGGCGATTGGGTTCACGGGCCTCGTCTCGACCATGGCCGTTCTCGTGGCTGCCCAGCGCCAGCGATCGAAGGAAGATCGCGCGCACTTCGTCGCTCGACAGGCTCACGTCCTGATCGAGGCGATGACCGTCGACCGCGCTCGGCGCCACGGCTACCCGATCGACCCCGTCGGTGGGGAGCGCCGCGAGCCGGCCATCCTCAACCCCGGGGCACAGGAGCCCCCGCCGGACCAGCGCGCCGAGCTCCGGGAGTGGCGCGCGGCTTGGATTGAGCGCAACGAGGAGTTCATCCTCGAGACCGACAGGATCCTCAACGACATCGCGTGGGCCAACCTCGGCAGCGCGGCACAGGACGCCGGTGGCGCCAACGACCGATGGGAGCAAGCATCATGAAGTGTGTCGAGTGCTCGTGCAAGATCATGGCCGACCAAGCGCGGCGCAAGCTTCCGCCGGCCGAGCGCGCTCAGGTCCGCTCCCACCGCGGGCGCGGCCTGTGCTCGCGCTGCTACTCCGTCGCCCGCAAGGCCGGCACGCTCCTCGACGTGGAGCGCACCACGGTCGACCGCGACACCTTCCTCGAGGACGCCCACATGCTGGTCATCGAGCAGGGCTTCGACCGGGCCTCGACGATCGCCGAGCGCCTGAACATGTCGAAGGACGCCGTGACGAAGGCCCTGCTGCGCGGTGCGCGCGCCGGTGACGAGCGTGCCATCGTCGTACGCTCGCGCCTCGCATGGCTGCAGGCTGCGGCATGAAGCGCCTGTGGAAGTGGCTCTTCCCGGCCCCTATCGACCTCATGGCCGCCCAGATGGCCGAGGTTGCCGGCCGGCCGGACCTGCCCAAGGAGGGCGGCTTCGAGTGGAGCCGGATCAACGCCGACACGATCACGAGCGCCAAGATCAGCACGGGCTCGATCGCCGCCGAGCGCCTGCGGGTGCCGGTGACGTACTTCCAGCCCGAACCGCCGCCGCCCGGCGTCCCGAAGATCGGTGACATGTGGTTCCGCACCGGCCGCGACAACGCCGGGCACCGCTTCGACGGCAGCCGCTGGGTGCTGATCGCCAATGGCTAGGCCCCAGACTTGCGCCGTGTGCGGCCAGGAGACCCGCTACGGCAAGCGCGGCGGCGTGCTCGGCTACCACCACCGAGAGGATGTCGACCACGCCCCCATCTTCGGCCAGCGATTCACCGAGGAGATGGCCGCCCGGGTCGAGGCTCAGCGCGACGAGCCTCGCTTCCGTCTGCCGAGCGCCGCGATGAAGCACTGCGTGACCTACCAAGCGCTCACGCCGCTCGAGGAGTACACGACTCGGCGCAACGACATCCTCAAGGACACCGACGCCACGCGCCGCAAGCGTCGGATCGCTGAGCTGGATGGGGTCGACGTCGACTACATCGCGCCGCCCCCCGAGCCCGAGATCGCCTGCCACCCGATCGAGGTCTCGGACCTCAAGCCGCGCTCGGGGATCCTGCAGATGGCCAACCTCATTCTCGGCAAGAACAAGGACAAGGTCCAGGGCTGGGAACTGCGCCGGCTGACCCACTCGCGCGGGCCGTACGTCGGCTCGAGCGGCGAGGTGCTGTCCATCTCCGACAGCATCGTCATGGGCGCGCGGGGACCAGAGGTTGACTCGGGGGTGCGGGTCGCGGTAGCCTCGTGGCGTGACGGCGAGTTCGACTTCGGCTACACGGGAATCCTCAAGGACGGGGTCGTCACGACACAGCCCGCCAACTCTAACGCCCTCAAGGCGTGGATCAAGGACATCCCGTGACCCAATCCCCCTGCGCCCGTCCCGAGAATGACCCTCAGGACTGGTTCATCCGCGCCGACGGCAAGCAGTACACCGACGACGAGTTCCTGACCGAGGACGAGCGCAGCGGGGTTGCACGATCGGTGCTCCCCATCGGCGGCGAGACCGCCGAGGAGCACGAGGACCGCGTGAAGCGAGCGCTGACCGCGGCCAACAACAACCGGAAGCGCGCAGCACTCGCGCGCCGGCGCACGGCCAAGTCCCTGTGTGGCGAGTGCCCGATCAAGGAGTCCTGCTTCGCGCAGGCCCTCGATCAGGGGCAGCAGCACGGGACATGGGGCGGCTTCTTCGAGGAGGAGCTCGCCGAGATCCGCAAGGAACAGGCCCGTCGCCGCCGGCGCCGGGTATCCGCATAACCAGGAGGGGGCGACCCCATGGGACGCAGCAACAAGGCCGCGCGCAACCGCAACGCCAAGGGCCGGCTGAACCGCCGGGAGAAGGGTGCGCCGCGCATGGGCGTGCCGATGATGAAGGTCATCCCGCGCGTCGAGATCGACGATCTCGTGATCCCCGACGGCATGTGCTACCGCAACCCCCGCAAGCCGAAGGCGAAGTTCATCGCCGAGGCGTCCGCGGCCAAGGCCCTCGCGCAGGCCCAAGCCCAGCGCCGGCGCATGGGCTCCTCCCACATGGAGAAGCGCTACTACCCCTGCGAGGTCGCCGAGGGCGGCTGTGGGGCATTCCACCTGACGAGCCGGGAAGAGTACGACCCGGCATGGAAGCGAGGCACGGCATGAGTAACGAGACGATCGCGGTGGACTTCCGCGGCAACGAGATCCGAGTCGGCGACACCGTGCTCTACCCGCGGATGTCCGGCCGGTCCTGCGAGATGACCGAGGCTGAGGTCGTCGACATCATCGCCCACGAGAAGGGTCGGCGCGTGGAGAACCCCGCTTGGGAGGAGTGGCGCGAGCGCCGCAAGGCCGCGACCCCCGACGGCGAGCGTTGGTACAACCAGCCTGACCCTGAGGACGACCCGCGCCCCGAGGCCTACATCGCCGTGCCGGCATGGAAGTTCAAGCTTCGCCGCCTGCGCTCGACCCGCTTCAAGATGTACCCGTGGAGCGACCCCGAGCGCCCGGTCACCGTGCAACTCGGCGAGAACGTCGTGCGGGTGATGGACGCATGATCCCCGACCACGACGAAGCGCCCATCCTCGCGGCGGTGCGTGACGAGGGCCTACTCTTGGCTCGCCTCCGCTCGGCCGAGAACTCCAACATGCACGCGAGGTCCTGCCAGGTCTGTGACGCGCTCGCGAAGATGTCCGATCAGGCCCGAGCGGGCGTGGAGTCGGCCCTAGCGGGTACAATCGGAGAGCGGACGCTCGCCCAGATCCTCACCGATTCTGGGTATCCCACCGGTCGTCGCGCGGTAGCCAACCACCGACGAGAGGCACACACTCCGTGAGCAACGACAACGCCCTGCTGGCCGCACTTCGCAACGCCGGCCAAGCCCCGCCCCCGCGCGACTTCCGTCCGGGGGTGACGTTCGCAGGACGATCCTCGGTCCCCACCGAGATCACCACTGGGCCGATGCCGGCCATGGAGGCCAACGAGTTCGACGACGCCGTGCGCGCCGCCGGCTATCCGCTCACTGACGCCTACACGCTCATCCTCGATCGCATGGAGATGACCGACAACGAGGCCGCGTGGCAGCGCGACCGGGAGAGCATCGGCATCAAGGACTCGGCCTACACCGGGACCACGAAGCTCTGGCGCTACAAGTTCAAGGTCGTGCCCAAGTCGGCGCGCCACGACGAGGACATCGCGGTCCTCATGGCCGAGGCCAAGGCCGTCATCCCCGACCTGCCGCTGCGTGAGTCGAGGGGCGTGACCACGAAGGTCATCAACCTCTCCGACTTCCAGTTGGGCAAGACCGACGAGCGAGGTGGCACCGCGGGGACTCTGGCCGCCTCGGAGGCCGCGCTGGCGTACGTCGTGGCCGGCCTCGTTGAGCACCCGGTCGACGAGATCCTGCTCGTCGACAACGGCGACATCCTCGAGGGGACCGAGTCGGCGCCGAACGCGCTCGGGACCAACGACCTCTCGACCACCGAGCAGGTCCGGGTCTCGCGCCGCGTCTTCTGGCGCTGGATCGAGGCCATCTCGCCGCTGGCGCCGATCGTCAAGGTCATCAGCGTGCCGTCCAACCACTGCCGGGTCCGTCGCGGCAAGGCGGCACTGGGTGACGCGCATGACGACTGGGGCATCGAGATCAACTCCCAGTTGGCCGACATCGCCTCAGTCAACCCTGAGGCCTTCGGCCATGTCGAGTTCCTCATCCCCGAGCCCCATCAGGCGCATGTCCTGCTCGAGCTCGTGGGCGGCCAGTTGATCGGCTTCCACCACGGCGACGAGGTCGGCGCCTCCGCGCTGGTGACGTGGGTCAAGAAGACCGGACGCCGCGGGCTCGCGCAGGCCGACATCGTCGTCGTCGGTCACCACCACCACCTCGTCATCGAGGCCTTCGGTGACCTGCAGTGGCTCATGATCTGCCCGACGATGGACCCCGGCTCGGCGTACCACACGGCGTCCTCGGGCGAGCGCTCGAAGCGCGGCGTGCTGACCTTCTCGGTCGACGCCGGCGGCTGGTACGACATCGACGTGGCCTGGATCGGCTGATCCCGTCTCACCATGTGGGCCCCCGTTGACTCCGGTCGACGGGGGCCCTAGTGTTCTACCCATCACCCCACCGACCTTGGAGGTCCACATGACCGACCACCTGCTCAACAACCTCGTCGACCTGCTCGGCGAGCAGCCCGAGTTTCACGTCCACAGCGTCTCCGATGCCCGCGCGAGCGAGATCATCGCCCACCTCGACGAGGGCTGGAGCTGGCGCGCCGATGGGTCCAGCGAGTACAGCCAGTGGCTGCGCGGCCGCCACCTCGAGCGCGGCATCCGGATCATCATCCACCTCAGGAGCGAGATCGTCCGGACTCGATCTTCCACGGAGCGCGGCGAGCGCGTCATCGCCGCCGCAAACCTCACCGGTGGTGCCTGATGCGTAGCGGAGCCCCGCTCGTCAAGCCGCCGCGGTTCGCCGTCAAGCAGGACCGCAACGTCAGGGTCAAGGACGTCGTGCCCTGTCCCGACTGTAAGGCGCCGATCGGCTCCTTCTGCACCCGGGTCGACGGCACCGCGTCGTCCGGCCACCTGCAACACCCCTCGCGCCGCCGCATGGCCGTGAGGGCCGACAACCTCGCCCGGGGGATCTGATGACCTTCACCATGCGTTCCGACCACTTCCGCACCGAGATCGAGGAGGTGACGATCCGGCTCGAGCGCCGCTTCGAGTACGACGCCACCTTCATGCGCGACCGGTTCGTCTACCTTGCTCGCTCGGGCGACTTCCAGGGGTACTCGGCCCTCGGGCTCGGCTACGGCGCGCTCGAGGAGCAGGAGGGCGCCGTGATGGACGTCGTCCGCGATCGGCTGCCGGCCATGCGTCGTACGGCGATCGACGGCGCGCTGAAGCTGGGCTACGAGAAGGATCTGCGCGAGGCCGGCGAGAACGTCGTGCGCCTGCAGAACGAGATCCGCTACCTGCAGCGCCCGTGGCACGTCAAGGCGCGCGCGGCGATCAGCGACTTCTACTACCAGTTCGCGGCCTGCTTCCGATGAAGTCGCTCGAGGACTACCGCGGGTGGCTAGTGCGGGTCGCCAGCGATCTTCTGTGGACGAACTCGGCGGCGCGCAACACGCTGACGGTCGAGGATCTCGTTCAGGAAGGCTGGGTCGCCATGTGGCGGGCGCAGGAGAAGTTCGACTCCGCGCGGGGCGATCACCACGCCCACCTGACCAACGCCGCGCGCGTCCGGATGATCGACATCGTCTCGGGCCGCAAGCCGACCTTCGGCACCGAGGGCAACCGTGGCCGCGTCAAGGTTCCCGAGACGGCGTTCACGCCCCTCCCGGAGCCCGGGAGCCCCTATGAGCCGGTCGAGGAGTCCTCCGTGGCCCCAGAGGTCGACCAGAGGCTCCTGCGGGCCCTGGAGGCGATGCCGCCGGCGTCGCGCGACTACCTCGAGCGCGTGTTCTGGGGCAACGAGCGCCTGCGACGCGACCGGGCAGCTTGGCTCACGGCCGAGTCCGTCATCCGCGAGCACCTCGCGGCCTGATCTGCGTCCGGGCAATCACTCGCCCATGTGGGCGCCGCTTCGAGCGTGCCGCAGGCCCCGAGACGCAAGGAACCCCCAGCCGATCTGGCTGGGGGTTCTTCGCTGAGAGGCCGAGTGGGTGCTCGAAGCACCGTGCAGTCGCGGACCTGATAGAACTCAGGCTACCACGCGCCGTTTGCCCCCTTCCCCTCGGCCGCAGGCATGGCCATGGCGGTGTCGACGTGATCGCTCACGCTTCCTCCTCAGGGTTGGGGGCATCAGGCCCTACTCGTTGTCCTGGTCCTCGGACTCGTCCTCGACGGACTCGCCGCCCTCGGTCACCTCGCCGCCGTTGTTCTGGCTCTCGGAGCCCTCGACGACGCTCTGGCCGAGCGTGACCTCGTTGGTCGCTGCGGGTCCGTCACCGTTGACGCCGTCCTGCGCGGCGTCCTGCTCGCGCGCCTCCTTGGTGGAGACGGCGCTCGCGGTGCTGCGCCAGTCGGTGCCGTCGTTGGCGAAGTAGTGCTGCTCACCGTCGGTCGTGTTGTGGTTGGTCATGACACCCCCTCTCCTGATCGCATGATCATGTGGTTGCACCAGCATAGCCCAAAGGGCCCCGACCGGGTTGCGGTCGAGGCCCTCGGGGATGGGTCAGTTGGCGGTGCCGTCGCCGTCGGTGTCGCCGTCGGCGGCCGGCGTGGTGCCGTCCTCGTCGACCCCACCCTGGTCGAAGTCCGGCCGGTCAGGGTTGGGGAACGACACGGCGGTCAGCGCGGAGCCGGGGGTGTTGGCGATCGAGGCGTGGAGCGTGTCCTCGTCCTCGGCGCCCTCGAACGGGAAGTGCGCCTTGTCGCCGCGGTTGGCCGGCAGCGTCGGGTCGTTGGCCGGCACGACATCGGTGGCGCCGGTGTTCAGCGTGCCGGGGCCCGAGTAGGACGTCGGCGTGGTGTCGGCGTCGCGCTTGGCGTAGCCCTCGGCGAGCAGCCATGCCTCCATGGTGCCGGTGTAGATGTAGCCGACGCCCTTGCCGAGCACCGGGCTGGTGAGCTTCACGCTCATGATTGCCTCCTGGAAGATGTGGATGAACCTCTAGTGGTTATTATCTCACAGGCGGCCGGGCTGACGCTCCTCACGACGCTTCTTGGTCTTCGGCCGGCTCCGACCGGCCCATGCCTCGCGCTGGGTCTTCCGGTCGTGATGCGTCCCGCAGAGCAGGCGTAGGCGGAACAGCCGGTGATCGTCGTCCCCGCCGATGTGGTCGACGTCGCGGCCGGGCCGGGGGCACCGAGCGCCGCTGGGGAGCCGCCACGTACATCGTCCCTCGTCCCTCTTCCAGACCTGCGCTACGCGCTGCTTCCAGTCGGCCGGCAGCCGCGCCGACCGGTCACTCGTCTCCCACGCCATCGCTGAGTCCGTTCATCTCTTCCCACATCGGCAGGCCGATCTCGAGGATGTCGCGGATGATCTGGGCCTGTGAGGTGCCCGTGGCGCGCTTGCCGCGCACGATCCGCGCGCGGGTCGCCTTGTCGGTGAGCACCTGCAGCGGGGTCTCGTCGTACTTCTTCTCGAGGGCCATGTGTCCATGATACGAGATGCTGCTTGACGGCGTCGGCTACAGCGACTAACGTCTCCCCCATGACTCAACGAATCGACACCTCAGCTCTCATCTCGCAGGCCGAGTGGAGCCTCGACACCTTCGGGCCCGGCTTCCGCGCCGGCGTCTTTCGCCACATCGAGGAGGAGGTCAAGGAGGCCGAGGAGCACCCCGAAGACGTCTACGAGTGGGATGACCTGCTCATCCTCGTCTTCGATGGCGCCATGCGCGCGGGCCACTCCCCCGAGGAGATCATCCGCGGCTACCACGCCAAGATGCTTCGCAACAAGGCCCGCACCTGGCCCGACCGGCCCCGCCTTCCCCCCGGCCGGCCGATCAACCACCGCCCGAGCGTCGACTGATGCGCGGCCTCATCATCTGGGTGATCGCCTACCTCG
>Ga0172380_10008788_pt1 | contig 10913 bp, 9 predicted proteins | sample Leawe162metaG_FD_119747 | JGI IMG/M metagenome (GOLD analysis project Ga0172380, IMG submission 119747) | Leachate microbial communities from a municipal landfill in Southern Ontario, Canada - Leachate well 162 metaG | ecosystem: Engineered > Solid waste > Landfill > Unclassified | place...
ATGGGCAGTGCAGGGTGAGTTTAAAGAACGTGAAGGCCGCAAGGTCTGATACTATAGGTAAAAAGGGAGATGGTTGGAAAGTGATCTCCTATATGGCTCAGCGAGCTACGGTGCTCAAATGTGCCGAAGTAGCCGGCGCCTGCCAGGCGGTGCTGGAGATGACGCAGGCATATGCCAAGGACAGGACACAATTCGATAAGCCGATCGGCTCTTTCATGGCCATACAGCATAAGCTTGTCGATATGCTCACCGACGTCGAGGGTTTACAGTATCTGGTGCACTATGCAGCCTGGATGCTGTCTATCGGCGTAAAGGCCGACATGTACATCTCCCAGGCCAAGGCCAAGGCTAATGATGTATATCAGAGGGTTTGCGTCGACGGCATCAAGATACACGGGGCCATCGGGTTTACCATGGACCACGATATAGGTTGTTATTTCCGCCGCGTGAAATCGTCCGAATTCATGCTGGGAGATACCGACCTGCACCTGGAGAAGATCGCTGCAGGCATCGGCCTTTAATGGACGGGTTGTCAGAAATGATTGATTACGGATCGTGACTGGGGACGCATTTCTTGAACATACCTGATATTGAGATGAAATATGATATGGTGTAAAATCAATCGCTGATGGGTTGGCTGGCACTCTTAAAATAATTAAATCAGATTTAAGGAGGAAAAATGGTAGGTATCAAGTCGTACGGTGCACACATACCCAGGTTTCGTTTGGATCGAAATATCATGCAGATGTCCCTCTTGTTCCTGGGGTTTGCCCCTTTGAGGGGCGAGAAAGCCGTGGCCAACTGGGACGAGGACAGCATAACCATGTCGGTGGCCGCTGCCACGGACTGTTTGCAGGGGGAAGACGCCTCAAAAGTGGACGGGATTTACTTTGCCACTACTTCTCAGACGTATGCCCTGAGACAGAACGCCGGCATTATCGCGGCTGCGCTGGACCTCAATACAGATACCAGGGCGGCGGATTTTACTGATTCCACCAAGTCAGGCACCAGCGCGCTGCTGGCAGCTGCCGATGCGATCGCAGCGGGCTCTCTCAATAGCTGCCTGGTCTGCGCCGCTGACATGCGTGTCAGCAAGGTCGGCGGCAACGGCGATTACACTTATGGCGACGGAGGCGCGGCCTTCTTGATGGGTAAGGATGATGTAATAGCTACTATCGACGGATCTTACTCGACCACGCATGATTTCGTGGACAGACGGCGCCTGGAGGGAGAGCGCCTGGAGCATATGTGGGAGGAACGCTTCATCCGCGATGCCGGCTATATGAAATTTATCCCCGAGGCGTTGGCGGGCCTGACCAAGAAATATAAACTGAACGTGAAGGATTTCTCCAAGGTCATTTACGCTTGCGCCTTCGGCGGCGCGCATGCTGCCCTGGGCAGGACATTCGGGCTTACTCCCGAGCAGATACAGGATCCCATGCTGACAACGGTCGGCGATACCGGCGTAGCCCAGACACTTCTGATGCTGGTAGCCGCGCTGGAAGATGCCAAGGCGGGAGACAAGATTCTGGTGATCAGCTTCGGCCAGGGCTGTGACGCTTTCTACCTGACCGTTACCGACAAGATCTCCAAAGTCAAGGGAAAGAAGGCTGTTAAAAGGAACATGGCCAACAAAGTCGCTCTGGGCAGCTATGAGAAATACCTTGCTTTCCGCAAGCAGATGCCCTGCGAGATAGGCATCAGGGGAGAAGAAGCATTATTCACCTCGTTCTCCGTAGTATCCAGGGACAACAGGGAGCTCTACGGCATGGTCGGATTCAAATGCAAGAAATGCGGCACACCGAGCTATCCGCCACAGAGGATTTGCCCCAATCCGGACTGTGGGGCGGTGGATCAGTATGAGCCGTACCGCTTTACCGACAAGAAGGCCACGCTTTTCACCTATACCAGTGACTTCCTGGCCCCCAGCATCGATCCGCCCGCATCTTACGGTTTCATCGACTTCGATGGTGGTGGACGGGCCGGTGTAGACCTCACCGATTGCGATGCCAATGCCCTGAAAGTCGGCATGCCGGTGGAGTTGACCTTCAGGATTAAATATTCCGATGAGAAGCGCGCTGCTGTAAACTACGGCTGGAAAGCGATGCCCATCGTCGCCTAAGAAAGTAGAAAACAAGGAGGATAATTAGATGGCAGAAGGAATTAAAGATAAAGTAGCCATAATCGGTATGGGCTGCACCAAGTTTGGTGAGCGCTTCGATGCCGGACCGCAGGACCTCATCGTTGAGGCCTTTGTAGAATGCCTGGCTGATGCGGGAATAGAGAAGAATGCCATACAGGCAGCCTGGTGGGGTTGCCACATGCCTGATATCAGCGTTGGCCGTGGCGCTACCGTACTGGGCATGGCCCTCAAGCTCCCCTTTATACCGGTCACCAGGGTGGAGAATTTCTGCGCGACGGGTTCTGAGGCTCTGCGTGGGGCGGTCTATGGAGTTGCCTCCGGTGCCTACGACATCTGCCTGGCGCTGGGCATGGAGAAGCTGAAGGACTGCGGTTACGGCGGGCTTCCCCTGGCTGGCGGGATGGGCTACAAGGCCCCTTTATTCATGTTTAACATGACCGCGCCGGGCGGTTTCGCCATGATGGCGACCAAGTATTTCTCTCAGTACAATATCAGCCCACAGGACGGCAAGATGATGCTGGCCAAGGTCTCGGCCAAGAGCCATGTGAATGGCGCACTCAATCCCAAGGCACACCTGCGCAAAGAAGTTACCGTTGAGCAGATCGTTAATGCTCCCATCATCGCCTGGCCGCTGGGCCTATTCGACTGCTGCGGCGTGAGCGATGGCGCTGCTGCCGCTATAGTCTGCAGGGCGGACATGGCCAAGAAGTTCAGGCAGGACCCGGTACTGGTGAAATCCATGCAGATATCGGTTTCTTCGGGTGAAGAGATGTATTACACCAAGTGGGACGGATCGCACGTGGAGCCGGCTTACCGGGCAGGTGTCATGGCCTATAAAGAGGCCGGCATCAAGAACCCGCGCGACGAGGTCAGCATGGCCGAGGTACACGATTGCTTCTCCATCACAGAGGCCACAGCCATGGAGGATCTGCAGTTCAGTCCCCGGGGTAAAGTTAAGGATGATATAGATGCCGGACGTTTTAATCGTGATGGCGCGCAACCAATCCAGATTGATGGCGGCCTGAAGTGCTTCGGACATCCCATCGGCGCCAGCGGCCTGAGGATGATGTACGAGATGTACAAGCAGCTGCAGGGCAAGGCCGACAAGCGGCAGTTAAAGGATCCGAAGATTGGCCTCACGCACAATATGGGCGGTTTCCCCTCGATGAACGTTGTCAGCGTCTGCATAGTCGGCAAATAAAGGTATATTCGGGAGGTTTTGTTAGATGGCAGTATTTACTGTTACAGATAGTCTGAAACAGCTGATCGGGCAAAAAGAGCCTCCGGTCGTTTTCAAGGTCGAGGAGGGCGCTATCCAGAGATATGCCCAGGCGGTCGGCGATAAAAACCCACAGCATTCAGATGTCGAATGGGCAGCCAACAGCAAATGGGGCCGCGTGATGGCCCCGCCCGGCTTCATGGGGTGGCCTATCTCGACCGGGTTCAATTTATTCAAGCTCTTCGAAAAACTGATGAAGGCCGGTGCCCCCATGGGACTGCTGGACGGTGGCGTTGAGTATGATTTCCTGGCGCCCATCGGCGCGGGCGATATCCTGATTGCGGAGATCATGGTCGCCAGCATTGAGGGTCGCGAGACCAAAATGGGCCCCACCATGGTAACCACGCTTCAATCCACCTATACCAACCAGAGGGGAGCTGTTGTGCTGGTTGTGCGCAATACCTTCCTCAACTTCTAAGACAGCCTGTTATTAATATGTGGAGGAACTATGGCCAAACAGATTTTTTATGAAGATATACAGGTAGGCAGTGAAGTAACGACACTTGAGAAAATAGCTACCACCAGGATGCTGGTACAGTATGCCGGCGCATCGGGCGACTTCAATCCGCTTCATTACGAGGAGGATTTCGCCAAGAACCTGGGCGTGGGCAGGCCCATCGTCCACGGACTGCTCAAGAGGGCATGGCTGGTGAACCTGATGACCGACTGGATCGGCCAGGACGGGACACTCAGGAAGCTGTCGTGTAGATATCGCGGTATGGATTACCCGCGCAAGATGAAGGGCTTCGAAGATCCGGTGGATGGCGACACCTGGTACTGCAAGGGTAAAGTCACTAAAAAGAACGATGCAGACCATACGGTGGAATGTGAGATCTGGGTCGAGAACAGCAAGGGTGAGAAAAATACCACCGGCGCTGCGACCGTGATACTGCCATCCAAGGCAAAATAGTCTCGCGGCTCTAAACAAAACGAAATTGAACATCGCCGGCAGTGCATCGATATTAGATCGTGGCCGGCGATGTTCCGTAATTAATGGGCATATCGCATTGTTCAGGAGAGGGCAAAATGGCTGAATTTGTTTTGACCGAAGCGCTGAAGAAGATGATCGGCAAGGAAGAGCCGCTCCTTATATATAAGGTAGAGGAAGGCTCTATCCATAGGTACGCACAGGCGGTAGGAGACTCAAATCCCATGCACAGCGATGTGGAGTACGCCGCATTCAGCACTTTCGGCCGGCTCAAAGCGCCGCCGGGTTTTGTCGGGTGGCCGGTGACCAGCGGATTTGATATGTTCCAGTTTGTCGAAAAGCTCATCGCTGCGGGCGCCCCCAGGGGCAACCTGGATGGCGGTATGGAATACGAGTTCCTGGCGCCCATAGGAGCAGGCGATATTCTGGCCGCGCGGATTAAAATAGCCGGCATCGTCGGAAAGGAAACCAAGCTGGGCCCGACCATGTCGACCACAGTCGAGATCACATACACCAACCAGCGCGGGGCCGTAGCTCTAATAGCCCGTCACACCTTCCTCAGTTTCTGACGGAAATACGCAATTCTACGTAGTAACATTTCAGGCGTCCGCGTCTTATAATGTTTAGGGTGAATAAATATGATTAATATCGTGCTCGCATATGTCATCGCTGCTATAGAAAGCTACCTGTTGGGCTGTATACCTTCGGCCTACCTGGTAGGCAAATCATTCAAGGGCGTTGATATAAGACAGGTAGGCAGCCACAATATGGGCGCCATGAATACCTTCTATACCATCGGATTCTGGCCCGGCATGCTGGTACTGGCTACAGATATCTGCAAGGCCATGCTGGCCCTCACATTGAGCTATTTCACGACCGTGTGGTTACAGGTGCCGCCCGATGTTGTTGTTCCTGTCGAGATGGTCGCCGGCATCGCCGTCATAGCCGGACACAATTTTCCGGTCTTTCTCAAGTTCAAGGGTGGAAAAGGAGGCGCCACCGCCATAGGCGTGCTGGCCTTCCTGCTGGCCTGGATCAACTGGGTGGATATCGGGGCCGTTAAAATCCCCATTCCCCTGGGCGACCTGATATACCTGGCATCGTTTTTAATTCTCATGGCTATAACGCGCTGGCCGACTATTTCCTACGCGGTATCTTATATCGCTTTCTGGTTAATCGCATGGTTTGTGTATAAGGATACCGGGCTGTTTGTCTACAGCATTTTCTTAAGCCTCGTGCCGATCTTGATGTACATACCCCGTATCAAGGAGATCTGGGGCAAGGCGGGCGGCAACGTAAAGCGTGCTGTTTTCAGGACCAACCTGAAAGACAGATTATAGGCAGCAGGTTATAGAGAAAACGGGTGCCCCTGACGATGGAAATCCGGCAGGTAATGTTCGGCAGAGTCCAGTTGTTGCAACCAGCCGCTTTCCAAGCCAAGATTGTTCATGATATCCACGACTTCGCGGTACTCATCTGCCGTTATTCTCCTCGCCAGTAGAAGCTCATCAGGAGCATGATGGCAGGGGTAGTACTGCGCCATGATGCTCAGGGTTATATCCCGGGACAGGGCCGTTGCCAGCCACTTTAGTGATTCCTCACTTCCCGACAGTCTGTTGGGCAGTATCAGGTGACGGATAATCAATCCCCTTTGAGCGATACCTTTATCGTCTGTTATCAGGTTTCCCACCTGTCGATACATCTCCGCTATAGCCGGCCGGCTGTATTCGACGTATCGGCGGGCGTCGGAGAATTTTCCGGCCCATTTATCGGAAGCATATTTGATGTCAGGGAGATAGATGTCGACAATGCCGTCCAGCATGGAAAGGGTCTTTATGGAATCATAGGCGTTGGTATTGTAGACGATGGGGATATCAAGTCCCAGCGGCACTGCCTGACAGAGTGCCTCCACGATCTGCGGCACATAATGAGTGGGAGAGACGAGATTGATGTTATGGCAATGCAATTCCTCCTGCAGGTAAAGCATCATCTGCGCCAGGCCGCGGCTGTCAACCTGTTCATAGGGGCCGTGTCCCTGGCTGATCTGGCTATTCTGGCAGTATATGCACCTCAGGTTGCAGCTGCTGAAAAATATCGTTCCGGAGCCCCTTGTACCGGAAAGGACCGGTTCCTCTCCGTGATGGGCGCATCGGCTGGCCACCGAGACCAGACTGCCGGATTTGCAGTATCCGCTGTTGCAATCAAGGCGGTTCACACCGCATGAACGTGGACAAATATCGCACGCGCCCAGGCGCTTAATCAGGCTATCGGTCCTCTTTTGCAGCTCGCCGGATGCGTAAAGCGAAGGGTACCTGCGTTTGGAAGCAACACGATCGTTTTTCATGGCAAATCGGATTATTTGATTGTAGCCGAAAAGGAAGTCTTTATCGAATCTGCTGTTGTTGATTCCGTGTAAATAACTGTGTATCATTATCTACGGTTTACATCTTCCAGAGGGAGCAGTTCAACTATAATGAATCATCCGGGGGGAGAGGTTATATGGCTAAGTACATAGTTGCACATGATGTCGGCACCAGCAATACCAAAGCGGTGCTTGTGGATGTGGAAGGGAAGGTACACGGCAGGGTTGTCAGACCCTATGATATAAAGTATCCCAAACCCGGCTGGGCCGAGCAGGATCCGGAGGATTGGTGGAAGGCCATGACCACCTCCACCAAACAGCTGATGACCGAGACCGGCGTATCTCCGGCTGATGTGCTGTGCGTTATTAATTCCTCACAATTAATCGGCATAGTGCCCATGGACGGAGCAGGTACTGCGCTTAGACCAGGCATCATCTGGCTGGACAGCAGGGCTCCCGAGGAGGCCAGGTGGGTTATGAATAAATTCCTCGGCCCCGCCGTTTTCACCGCTATAGCCGGCGCTTCAATCACGGGCAAGGACGGGATACCCAAGCTGCTCTGGATTAAAAAGAACGAGCCGGACGTGTACAGGCGCATGAAATATTTTCTCGATGTGAGCGGCTATCTCAACTATCGCTGCTCAGGCCAGATGTACATGAGCCGAAGCAACGCCTCGGCCTTTGGGCTGGACCTCAAGAAGAAAAACTGGATGGAAATGATTTTTGGCTATGTCGGTTTCGATATCAGGAAACTGGCTCCGCTGTGCGATTCAACGGATAAGATCGGCGGATTGACATCCGAGGCTGCCTCACTTATGGGTTTGCTGGAGGGTACGCCCGTCATGGGTGGAACCGGCGACATACAGTCGGCAGCGGTGGGCTCCGGCGCTATGGGTGAGGGGGGCGGGCATATCAGCATGGGCACCTCGGCCTGGATAGGCGTGGTGACAAAGAAAATACTTTCAGGTAAAAGCGGGGTTGTCAGCACACAATCAGCCGATCCCGGCAAGATTCTCCTGCTTGGCCAGATGGAGCTGGCCGGGGGCTGTCTCCGCTGGCTGGGTGATGAGATGTGCAGGCTGGAGAAAGCCGATGCAACCATGACCAATATATTCGGTTTCATGGACACCAGGGTGGAACAGGTGCCGGCAGGGTCCGATTATCTGATATTTACACCCTGGATGTATGGCGAAAGGGCCCCGGTGGCCGATGCTTTTATACGTTCCGGCTTCTATAACCTGACTCCCGAACATACCCGCGAACATTTGATAAAATCGGTCTATGAGGGTGTGGCCTATAATTTGAGATGGATAATCGAGGTGGTCGAGAAGCAGTTCAAATTCCCTCTCCCATCATTGCGCGTCATTGGGGGAGGCGCACTCGGCCATCCCTGGATGCAGATACTGGCGGATGTGACCGGAAAGAAGATACAACCTGTGCATAATCCGCAGGAAGCCGGGGCGGTCGGAGCCGCGATGACGGCGGCGGTGGGGCTGGGCATCTACAAAGATTTCGAGAGCCTGAAAGATGTGGTTTCCCCCGAGTTCACTTTTGAGCCGCGGGCCGCCAACCGGGATGTATATGATTTTCTCTATGTTCTTTACAAGGAGCTTTATACTGATTTGAAGGGCTTCTACACAAGGATAAATAAAGACCGTTGCGAACAGGTTTAATAAGGGGAGGACGATATGAACAGAGAAGATATGTTGAGCCAGCCTGTAGCACTACCCGACGGGGTGGATTACGACGAATATATTATAGGCACCTACGTTGTCACAGGTCCAGCAGGATTACCCATGGCCAAGGTGGCGCCTTTCCTGGCCGTCGAGCAGAGCACGGGCACCTGGGTGGCTGTGCCGGGCGAGACCCCCGAAGTTCGCAGACAACACGTGGCCAAGGTGATAGGTGTATACGAACTGCCGGATTATGAGTTCGACCTGCCCGCCGGATTGCAGGAAAGGAGCTGGTTTGTCCAGATGGCGTTCCCCTTCGTGAACATCGGCTCGCAGATTCCCATGATGCTGACCGCTGTTGTCGGCAACATCTCCATGGCAGGACAGATCAAGCTGGTCGACGTCAGGTTCCCCAAGAAATATGTGGCCGGCTTCAAAGGGCCCAAGTTCGGTATCGACGGCATACGTAAACTATTGGGCGTCAAGAAGCGTCCCCTGCTCAACAACATGGTCAAACCCTGCACGGGCTATCCGCTGGAGGTGGGCGCCGAGCTATTCAAACTGGCGGCGATGGGTGGATGTGACATTATCAAGGACGATGAACTGATAGCCGATGCCTCGTTCAATTCCATGGTCGGCCGTGTCAAGCGCTATATGCAGATTGAGAAGCAGGTCTTCGAGAAGACGGGCGAGCACACGCTTTACACGGTAAATGTTAGCGACAGCGTTCCCAAGGTCTTCGAGAATGCCCGGAGGGCTGTGGAGCTGGGCGCCAACGCCATCATGCTGAACTACGTGGCCGTCGGTCTGACCGTTCTGCAGGCTCTTGCCGAGGATCCGAAGATCAATGTGCCCATTCTGGCCCACATGGACGTTGCCGGCGCACTTTATATGTCGCCCCTGCATGGTATGAGCTCGCATCTGGTGCTGGGTAAATTGCCGCGCCTGGCCGGTGCGGATATAGTTGTTATTCCAGCCCCGTATGGGAAGGCGCCTGTCATCTCCGACAAATTCGAAATGATGGCCAGGAATCTAACATACCCGCTGTACCAGTTGAAGCCCACCTGGCCGATGGCGTCTGGCGGAATAACGCCCACCATGGTCCCTAAAGTTATGCAGGTGCTGGGCAATGACATCGTTATCGGCTCCGGCGGCGGCATTCACGCCCATCCGCAGGGCCCGGTAGCCGGCGGCAAAGCTTTCCGCCAGGCCATCGATGCTACCCTGAAGGGCATTTCCCTTGAGGAATATGCTAAGACGCACAAGGAGCTGTCAGCTATAGTCAATCTGTGGGGAGACCCGTTTAAAAAGGGTGTATAAAGCCTTTGCTGCGAGGAGAAGAGAAGCCCCGTAATTATGTTTGAACACGGAGGACGATCATGACGGAAGAACAACGTTATGCAATTTCTGAATACCCTGACGTGGATGAGATTTATCGTCGCCTAAATGCTCTGGTAGGCCAGCCTATGAAAAAGGTGCGGTCGGAAAAGATGAAGGACTACCTCGAGTATTTCGAATCTAAATGTAAACGATCGAAAGCTTTAACCGATGAAGCCAAACGGTTCATCCCCGGCGGAGTTCAGCACAACCTGGCCTTTAACCATCCCTTCCCTATCGCCATAGAGAAAGCGGATGGAGCCTACCTCTGGGATGTGGACGGCAACAAGTACATCGACTTTCTGCAGGCGGGCGGTCCCATTGTATTGGGTAACAATTACGCGCCTGTACGCCAGAAAATCATTGAGCTGCTGCAGAACTGTGAGCCCGTGACCGGACTGTTTCACGAATATGAGCTGAAGCTGGCGGAACTGATCAATCGCTTTATGCCCAATGTCGAGATGTTCCGCATGCTGGGCTCAGGTACCGAGAGCGTCATGGCAGCCATCCGGGCGGCCCGCACATTCACTAAAAAGAAGAAGGTCATAAAGGTCGGAGGCGCCTACCATGGCTGGAGTGACCAGATGGTCTACGGCATGCATATTCCCGGCACGGGAAGGTTTGAAGCGAAGGGCATTCCCCCCGGCTGTAGTTCGGGTACCCAGGAGTTCTTCCCCAATGACCTGGGAGCGCTGAAGCGCCTGCTGGCTAGAAATCGACTGTTCGGCGGGACGGCTGCCGTCATAGTGGAACCGGTAGGCCCTGAAAGTGGCACGCGCCCGGTGCCCTTTGACTTTAATAAAAAGGTAAGGGAGCTCTGCACCGAGTTTGGCGCGTTGCTCATTTTCGACGAGGTGGTAACAGGGTTCAGGTTGGGCATGGGTGGTGCCCAGGGTTATTTCAACGTTAAACCCGACCTGACTATCTTCGGTAAATGTGTGGCAGGCGGCTATCCCATGGCCGGCGGCGTGGGAGGAAGAGCTGACATAATCCAATGCTTCGCAGCGGGTATAGGCGGGGCCTCGGCAGAGAGGGCCTACGTGGGTGGAACGCTTTCGGCCAATCCGCTATCGTGCGCTGCGGGCTATTTCAGCCTGCTTGAAATGGAGAGAACCAACGCGCCGGTAATTGCCGGAAGAGCGGGTGACCGG
>Ga0172380_10008789_pt1 | contig 10912 bp, 12 predicted proteins | sample Leawe162metaG_FD_119747 | JGI IMG/M metagenome (GOLD analysis project Ga0172380, IMG submission 119747) | Leachate microbial communities from a municipal landfill in Southern Ontario, Canada - Leachate well 162 metaG | ecosystem: Engineered > Solid waste > Landfill > Unclassified | place...
GCTTCCCCCGCCAGTGCCTGCAAACGCTGGTGCCTGTGCGCCACCCACGGGAATCACCTGTCGTACCGACGTAGGGACAACGCCTGGATTCGCCATGCGCAGTCTGGTGCGTACTTCGCCACCCAACTTACCCAGCATATCCTCCAGCTTCCATGTAGGATTCTTCACAGCAAGTTCCTGTGCAACCATGCCGACAAAGGCCTTGTTCGGAATTAGATCCTTATTATTCTCATAGAACTCATTGATCGCACTCCGCGTGGTAATCTGCTGATCTGCCAGGCGTACCACGATCTGAGGCACGCTCTGCATCATGCTTTCCATGCTCTTGATAACTACACCTGTCAACAGCTTATTAAAGTTATCCGCTGACTTAAGTGCCTCATCAAACTCCGCATCATCCTTCAGAAATGCAAAAGGCTGCAATGCGCCATCAGGTTGTGCTGCAGGCGGGTTGCCTGACGCATCTGGTGATGCCTGTGCAGGAGCTGCTGCTGCAGGCTGTGCAACCAACTTACCTGACACCTCTTCGAGCTGCGCGCGCAGACCTGCAATGATCTCCTCAGGCGTTATCTCTGCTGGCGCAGCAGGTACAGACACCGGAGGCTCAACCCCTGGCTCAGCGGCCGGAGGAGGAGGTTCTCCGTCTGTGAACGGTTCTGCAGGAGGAACCTCCGGTGGCAATTCAGGCTCTACGACCTCCGGCGGTACTTCCGCTGCCGGCTCAGGCGGAGCCTCGACTGGCTCTGCTGGTGTGCTAACATCACTAATAAATTCTTCCATCTCATTAGGCTCTGTCATCTTGTTTCTCCTCCTCTTTCATCTGTCTTACATGTTCCGCATAGAGAGCAGGCATATCTACTACCCACTTCAATGCGCTAATCGCGCCTTGATTCCTTGCCAACGCAACCGCTTGCTGGAGAGGATCAAGTTGATCATTCTCCTCGCTAGCAGCCAACGCCTTCGCGAGCATATCTTCGACCAAATACTTCCAAACTCGCGTTTTGACAAAGGTCTCAGCCTCCCCAACTTCTAAGTTAAGCTTAGTTTCATCTTTTACTTCCTGTCTCATTCCACGCCTCCTCCAATCTGTGCTATCGCTTCAGCAGGAATCATATTCCCCGCCTGAACTTCCTTCTCCACTGTCGCATCTGGCACAACATTTGCCTGTTGTGGTATCTTTTTCACGAAATCTTGCACATCCTTCGCTCCCAGCTGCCTTGCAATATGCACAAAGATCTTTGCTGTGTCGAATTGCTGCTGCAAGAGTGGATTTGACCCTATGATCTGGTAAAGTTGAATCCAGAGGTCACCATCCTCAGTGCCTTGTATACTCCCATCCTTATTATACACATCAAAGTCAATCGCCAGATCCATCGGACTGACCTTCATGCGACTTACATCGCCATATTCCTTCTTCAGGTCTTCCATCCAGCGGCCAGAAATGTTCACAAATAGCTCATTGCTCATCAACTGTTGCGTATGGCTGCCTATCATGTAGCCAAGGTCTTGCATCATCTGCAAGGATACGATGCGTGCAGCCTTCTGGAGCCGTGACAGCGCACCACCCCTGGTCTGCTTGCTCTCAGTTGCACTAACCCTCTCGCTCGAATGCCTCTGAAAGCCCATTATAGCATCTACAGATCCGGTGCATTTCTGCATTAGATCAGTGATAATAGCTGTATCCTGCATATGGCCACGAGTTACGTCTACAACAGACAACTGCTTAACTGCATTCTCTACACCTCTGCCCCACGCAGCCCTACGCATGCGCAACAGTTTGCCTGGTGCAGGATCCTTCAGATCGTTAATATTAATCAAGGACGGGTCTACCACCAGCATATCATTAATCGCCTTGCGCACATTAGTCATGTGACTGGAGAAGAGCCAATCCAAATGCTCTTGCAATCCATAGACAATCTCCATGCGGCTTACCGGAGATGTACTATACCCATCTGAATCAGGCGCACACACGCCAACTGGGAACATATTATGATTCAGGTTCATCGGTGCTGCGCCTAGAATAACCTTATCCGCTGCCATTGCGAATAGCCACTTCTCAGGATACTCACCTGAGCCAAGCTTCCATTCCTTGGGGATCAGATTGATATACATCCAGATAACATCAATCGGCCTGGTTTCGACAGCTCCCTGCATATACGACGTCAGACGATCATTGCGCCCACTATCCGCAGCTTGCTTATTGAACAAGCTACGCCCCGCATTCGCCTGTAGCTCTTTAAGATACTTAACATTAAATAAGCTACCAGTCTTCTCCATCTCCATCAGGCGCATATAGTTGGTTTCTTCAATCCACCCAACGTATTCTCCCTTCTGCGGAGAATCCACTGGCACATTCGGATCAGGTAGATAGAGATAAGGATCAATGTTCTGCAACCTGTTGCCCTCATAAAGCACTGCATCTACATTAACCTTCTTTGGCCCCAGGCCTACGAACTTCTTCAGCACAGCAGATAGAAAGCCATCCTCCTGAATCTGCACCTTCTTTCCATAAGTAACATCCCACTTCGGTGCCACAATGCCAAGGCCATATGCGTAGCCATCTCTATATGACGTATGCAGATTAAGGCCAGCTTTCGATTTCATCATCTGTAGGTCGACAACCTTCTCCATCATCATTGCGCCGATCACGTCCTCAGGACTTACACCTTCATAGCGAAAGATCGGGCTATCCAAGAAGGCAGCAGACATATATGTAAGGAGCGTTTCGAGCGTGGCGAAGCTATATGGAACTACAATAGAAACCGGCTTGCGATCGTCCTTTTCCTTCACAAGTCGTTCCGCCTCATCCGTAGTTACAAATGCTGTAAGATTCCGATCTATCTTCTTCCACACAGGAAAGCGTTCGCTCATCTTATTACTGCTCTCCCTTGCCCTATTATATATCTTCGTCAGCAGATCTTGATGCTCCTTTGAGCCTGGGCGCAAGTTCTGTCCCTCAGGATAAACATATGCGTGATCTGCACTTGCAGAGAAATTCCCAGGACCCATATTCTGATCTATAATGTTCGGCATCTTCCTCTCCCCTTATGGCGATATACGCCAACCTTTCATTGCAGGTTCATCCATGTCTGCGAATTCTGCTTCGATATCTTCTGCTTTATCTTCAAACTCCACATCATCTGGTTGGAAGTAGCGTTCACCTATCTCAAGCATCTCAACCAGATATGCCGTAGCGTCCATTACGTCGTCTCGCTTTGACTTGGGGAAGCTCAACAGCTGGCTCTCCAACGTGGCACTCACTGCCTTGTTATGGTAGATATAACCCAAGCGATATAAAGGTGAAAGCATTGCTATGCGGTCTTCCTTCTTCCCACGAGCCTTAAGCTCCACTAGATTATAGAATTTGCCTCTCTGTATCATGTACGTGGTAATAGGGTATGTGATAAACTCATTCAAAGATGTTACTTCGTAACCTATCGTCCTTGCGCCAAGTCTATCTGCCATATCGAATGCCCTACGATATATCTCATCAGGGTGCATGCGATCTGCGTCGATGTCCCTTATATATATCTTCGTCGCTTCTGTGTTAATCCCTACACCAACGATGGCAGAGAAATCGCTTGCTACGTTAGTTGTCTTCGCAGGATCTATAATCACAATGGTCTCAAGCTTGCGTCGATCTTCGATGAACTTATCATCTGTCTCATTATAATAGCGAAAGAACTCCTGCTTGAAGGTTGCTGTTTCCTTTGCAATCGGTATGCCCCTATACTCCCGATAAAATACATCAAGCAAACCTTGTCTGCGATAACTCTCGTAAAGTTCCTTAACCTCGTCTGTTGTCATGAAATCTGGCCAATTACTCTCCAGTGCATCATTGCATAGGTCAATCTCGACTGACTTCCAACTTGGATCAGCTAGTAGATCAGCAAGCAAAGAGTTCTCATGCAGCAGAGTTCCTATGAAGATAATCTTATGCGGCACACTCCTATCAATACTATTCATCACATCTGCGAAGAACCACTGCTTTAGCTTCTTACGTTGCTCCTCACTCTCGACCTGTTCCGGATCTTCCAAATCATCTACAATGATCAAGTCAGGCCTACGCTTGCCCCACCTTACACCACGTACCTGCTGACCAGCACCACGGGGGAATATAAGCGTCTCGCCATTCGCTACCCACATCTCCTTGCTAAACGTAGGATCGATACCTGAGTCGTCTACCTTATTCGTCTTAACATTGCCAAAGATCTTCTTGACCTCTTGATTGGTCATTAGCTCGAGCTTAAGGTTCTCACTCTCCATCTGTGCTTTGGTAGCTGTGCTGCTTATCGGGACGATGAAGTGTTTCTCCCTGAATAGGGTCTTCTTTCCTGCATATCCCACGTTGAGCAACGTAGACTTTCCCCAACCACGAGGTGCTTTTATAACGACCTTAGAGTATTGATCGTCATCGAGCAGCGCAAAGACAGGCTCCGTCACCGATGCGAATGGGCGACTAAAGGATTCAGGAAAGAGAACCTTCGCAGTCGTCTTCGTACTCAGATAGCACTCAGCCATAAGAGCTTTTATTTCATCTTTGCTAACTACGCCCACTTTACTTGCACCCTCGCATCCATGCTCTCGATAGCATTATTTGCAGATGTCGTTATACGCAGCACTATACCTTCATCGGCCGTAAGGCCTTGTATTGCATCTGTGAGACCTTTACGGTGATAATGAAATCGCTTACCACTCACAAGATTCTTCTCGGTATTAAGATCAACTGCCATATCTAGTAAGACAGTCCCGCCGGCTACAAATGCTCCCGCGCTATAAGTCCAGCCTGCATCGCTATGCTTAAGGAGCTGAAGGTTAAATCCACTATCTGCTGCACCTGCTCGACCGGTTATCTCAACCTGCTGTATAATTACGTCACGCTCGAAGAAGTGATGCACACTTGCAATGCCGTAGTTTACAGTCGCAGAGAAGACCGTGTGGTCTCCAGTTGCTGCTATTGTAAGGGTTACCTGGCCAATCCACATCTTGGTCGATTCTATAAAGGTATTTGCAGCCAAGGCTGTTATATCTGCAACCAGTATCTCAGCGTCGCTTGCTGTGCGTACACCTGCAGCTGTGATGCTAGTACCTGTTATTGTGATCTTCGCAGTACCGGTAGTGCCACCACTTACTGTGCCTGCTTCCTTTGCAACAATAAAGACGTTTGCCATGTATAGATTATTAGCCGATCCAAGGGTCTGAGTAGCACTTGCGTTCGTTAGGACTACATGTGCCGCAGGTGCTTCGTAGAAGCCAAACGCATGGAAGATGCCTGTGCTTGCTGCAGGTGATTTGAAGGTTGCATGTATCACGCCTATATCAAGCAACGCAGCTTCTGTGCCCAGACTGCTAACTGCGCTTGTGTTCGTAGATATATCCGTAGCGTTGCTTGTTGCCTTACTTGTCAGCTCACTCTCGACTGTGCTTAGACTAGTAGTCTTGCTTAGATTAGAACTACCAAGCGTACTAAGACTTTCAGTCTTGCTCTCCAGACTACTATTCTCAGTACCAATGCTCGCAGTCTGGCTTGCGAGGGTAGACACGGTTGTGCTAAGGCTTGTCGTCTTACTGATCGTCGTGGTAAGCGTGCTTAGTGCAGAGCTATCCAACGTACTATTGCTATCCACCTTGCTAGTCGCCTGAGATAGATTACCTGATGCCACAACGCTAAGACTCGCAGCTGCACTATCTGCATATGCGTCACTGCCTGGAAGAGCCGACACATCTACATATACCACATCCTGTATAACCGAGACGCTCTCAACTGATTTCGTGACTTCGACATATATAATCATCGAGTTACCTCTTTCGATAGCGTGACATTTCCAGCAAGCAGGCGTGTGACCGTAGTGCCTGTTGTGATCTCCAGATCATATACAGCCTGATCGAAATTAAGAGCTGCTGTATTCACTGCACTAATCGACACGGTAATAGTACCTGCAGTCCCGCCCATAGTGAGCGTGATCGTAGGGCTAGTACCCGTGCTAGATGCCAGCGTAGTAGTGCTCTCAGCACTCTCCCGAATCTGCATCGCGCCTGTATATGCGGTAAGATTAATAAGAGCGTGATTTACGTCCCTGAGGGTATATACCTCAGTAAAGGTCGCTCCCTGCTCAATTACTATGTCATGCTTTCCTGCGCTCATCATATCACCTTGTTTCAATTATTGAAATAAGCTCTGTTCATGGTGCTACTAAAATCGGCCTATCATTCTTAGGCAAGCAAGCACTATCTGCTCCCCACGCGACTCCTCGATACCAGTACTGCGCACGTACCCAGGACATGCCATCTTCTCGAAGTGTATCATAGAGTAGCTTGTCGAAGTACTCTCTATATGAATGTGGCAGACGCCCCTCTCGCATCAGCTGATATCCAATATCATGCACCAGTGATCCACGCATAGTATTCTTTGTATCAAACGTAGGCCCGCTAGGTCCATCCCATGCGTAGCCTTTGCGTCCAACTATCACGCCATTAGCAAATAGCTCAATAAAGTCAGTCTTGATACTCTTGCCATATATACAAGTCATAAAAGGTTCATCTTCATAAACCTGATACTTATATCCGGCCCGATACTTCATTATCGCATCCCTTTCCACGCCTTGCTGAAATGATTAAGATCCTTTGCAATCCTCTTCGCTCCGCCAATGCTATCCCAGAAGTCGTGCATCTTATTGTATACTATCTCTGCATCCCTTCCTTTAAGCCACACACCATCTTTAATAACGTTAAGATCTTGTCCTAGGCGAATATAGTGTGTAGAGCCTTTCGCGTGTCCTACTCCATCATCATCGTAGCCCTCTCCAAGAGTTAATCCAAAACCTAGAGAATATGTGAATAGAATCAACTTTCCTAAGATCAGCGTAAACTCAACCTGCGTGTTAAGAAGCTCGCTCATCTTAGCACCTTCTTCATAATGTCATCTGAGTAGCGAATCATAAAGTACAAGGCCCCGCCAGCCAGACCTACGTAAAGTACGTACTTAAAAAGCTTGGTGCGTAAGTCATTCACCCAGGTGCGAAACCAGCTAAACGTCTCCAGTTCTGCAATACGCTTCTCAGTATCGCCACAAAAGGTATCAAGCTTACCTTTTATGTCTATTATATTATGACTCAGCCCATTTGTCACAATACCTTCAATTCGCACGGTACGTTGTATGTAGTCGATCTGCCTTTCTCCCATCGCATCCATCTTTTCCTCAAGCCTTCCAAGTGTAGCAATCAATCCCTCGTGTGCTCCGCAGTCCATTGGCTCCCGTCTCCTGTCAAGTGTATTATGATCTATATCTTGCATCCGGCCCGTCCTCTCCTTATTAATGCTTCCACGGAAGTGATTGAACGTATGGGAACGCTCCAATGTCAGGCGGGTCTAAGTGTACTAATCCGACGCTTACCCCCGCCCCTCTTGCCGGTGAACCCGCCTGTAGATGGTAATTACCATTTGCATAATCAACAAACAGTGGGTCAGCAAAGATAGTATTCAAATCAATCCCCGGCGCGCTTCTTCCATCGGTGACAATTTTTGATTGCCATGTCGCAAGTGTGCTTGTGCAATTAGATGAACTCAAACATGCCGTGGTCATTCCACCTGTTGCATAGTAAAGGTTATTATCCATGTCTAAAACAACGCCAGCTTGCCCGAACGTTCCAACCGAAACTGTATTTGCCTCACTATGGGCAGATACACCATACACAATGTTATTTTTTATTATTACCTTACCCACCCCCACCTGTTGAGATATTCCATGCCCTGCGGCTGCATTAGGGGTGTGAATCACAGTATTGTTATAAATTTCGTTTAAGGTAGTATTTGTTCCCAAGTGGTCAATCCCGTTAACCGCTGAAAACTTAACTAAATTATACGAAATGACGTTCCCGCCAGAACTCCCCCATATGCCAATTCCACGATGATTATTTTCAAGCGTGTTGCGATATATTAAATTTTTGGTTGATGTCCCCGCTGCTGATATTCCCGTCCCGATTCCATCAGGATAATCAACGCCATTCCATGAATAATAGACTTTGTTTTCATATATGCGGTTATTGTTTGAATTATTCAGGAGTACACCGCTGTTAAATCTTGATGATATGCCACCGATTGAATTATTCCGTATAGCCCAACCGTGAGCCGCGCTGAGCGATATGCCCTCTGCTGTTAAGGTATCCACCCACGTTGGGTTAAGAACGGTGCAATTTTTAATCGCATTGCCAGTTGAGTTAGCCCCCGTTGCTGATATATATATCGCTCGTGCTGTGAGGAAGGCATAATTATTTTTTATAATTAATCCATCCCAAACAACATTACTTACTGTCCCCGTTATTAAAGCAGACCCGTTTCCATATCCGTTATACCCCTCGATTGTCATTGGGCCTGAAACCGTCACGTTACTAACAGCATTTACCAAAAGTGACGCCGCCGATGATGCGGCAGGGCCGATAGTAACCATCCCATTATGTCCTGATGATGTTGACGGTCTGATCGTACACGCTTTTGTGGGAGCGAGTGTCTGACCATATGTGGCTCCTGATGCTCCACCGGATAACTCTATCGTATCGGCGGCTGTCAATGCAGTAAAAAGATTTGCAAAAGTCTTATTACTATTGGCAGCGCAAGCAGTGGCGTGTGAGGTCGTTCCGTAACAAATTTTAGTTGCTCCGTTTGTAGGGTCTACTTGAGCATACCACGTCGCCGCCCCCGCGTTCCACGCAAACAGAATCAGCAGAATTGAAAAGAGAATTTTCCTCATATTATAAATCCCCCGCGTCTACCGTCCCTGTTACCGTATGGCAGAACCATTCTGTTCCTTGAGCAACACATTTAAACATCCCGCCTTTCGTATTCTGACCCGTTGCGAAACCAATGTCATCTTTTCCGCAAGTAGCGCCTAGGCAAATTGTATTCACCGTCGCAGCACTTAGCCGCCATGTTTTGTCATCCTCTGTTGTCGTCACAAGAGCCGTGAAGCAAAGTCCAGAAGCCACAGCAGGTAAAGCATTGGTTACGTTAGCATCGGCCTGTGACGTATTGTGGATGACAGGGCAAACACCAGGAATCAGCGTGATCGTGGTCGAACCTGCATGAGCGTCAATAGAAAGAACCTGATTAGCAATATTTCCATCAGCACCTTTATAAAGAGCGTGTGAAGCAGTCGAATTGTCGGTCGCAAGGTCCGCAGAAGCAGCCGCACCCGTTATATTGGCAACCGGAATGGCTGAATCTTTAATCAGCACACCGTCAATCGTAACACCCGCGCCACCTGTCTTTTCGGCAATCGTATCCGTCGAAACAGACGTATTTGCCGTTACGGTTGTGAACGTTCCAGCAGCAGGGGTCGTCGCTCCTACTGTCGTTCCGTTGATCGTACCACCAGTGATAGCCATAGCACCTTGGTTTACAGGAGGGGAAGGCGGAAATGCAAAGGCCTGTGCTGCAACTAGCAACAATGCAAAGATAAGGATAAGTTTCTTCATCTTACTTATCCTCCGTCCAGCACTCGAAGTAGAGAGTGACCTGATCTCCTGCTGTGCCTATATCATTTAATGTTAGATAAAGCTTGCTGTGAATGGCGGGGTATTGGTTGAAATCTTCAGACAGTGAAATGCCTGTGGTGTTTGCTGTATTGCTATAGGCGGCGTGGACGAAGATAGGAATGCCTTGAGCGTCTGAGAGAGTTACATCTATCGTCGTGTCAGGCGCGACCGCATCAGCTCCAGGCACAACAGTCATAATCATCATCGTGGCGCCGCGTGCGAGATTTGCCAGACCAGCAGGCATCAACGCAACCAAGTCGGTTGCTGCAAGCGAAGAGCCATCTGAGGTGCATAGCACCTTCCACGTCAAGTAATGCCCATCTCGATCTACCTTACTCGGCGTTAATGTCCAGGCTGCGAAGCAACTCGCACTTGCCATAAGTAGCAAGATTGCCGCTAAGATAAACACTCTAATTGCTTTCATATAAGCTCCTTATATCGCTGCTACTGGCAAATGCCTAGCGCGCTTCTAACAAAGCCTATGACCGGGTGGCCAATTCGCTTCTAACGAAGCCTGCAGCTTGTTTCAATTATTGAAATAAGTTAACATCATCACCCAGTTGCCAATGCAGTCGTCTGCACAAGCATGCCTGCGTTCTTCACTCTCTGTTTTATATCGTCCAGATCTTCTCTGGATAGTTGTCCGTGCAAGGCTGCAACCTTCTGTACTGCACCATAGCCGCCTCGATCCAGCACATCCTGTGCAGTGCGTAGGCGGATCGCTTCCACTTGGCTATCCAATAGCTCATCCAGCGCCTGTGCAGCTTTAGGCAGCATCGCCTGTATGCGTGCTCCTATATCAACCGCACCCATATCTCTCGCACCACGCATTAGGTCAAGCTGTCGCTGCACCACTTGGCTATTTGCTGTGTAGGAGACAGTGACCTCAGATATGCCCAACTCTCTGGCAATATCAACGTGCTTCATGCCGAGCAGGAGCATCCGCGTGATCTCATGATGCACGTCCCACATCTCCTGTATCTGATATTTCCGATGTCCCGTTGGCAATCTGCCCATAGTAATATCTCCCATTCCTTGCGCGGAGCATATCATATATTTGCACACTTGTCAAGATAATAATGATGCACAAATACATAGCCTTGTTTCATTTATTGAAACAAGCCAGCACGCAAACCTCAGGTGCGCTCTGCGCCAGGCGAGCACGCGAGCTTATATCGCCCAGCCCATCGCATAGCATTGTTATTAACATTACCTATAACAAAATACACATTGTTGTGGTAGTGAATTTCCTATACAAAATCTACTGGTGCCTTATTCGTCTCGTTACCTCAACGATCCCCATAGGGGCGGTGCTGCGCACGTTTATTATCTATTCTTAATGTGGCTTCGCATCATTTAATTGTCCCCGCCCGCGGCGATGA
>Ga0172380_10008790_pt1 | contig 10911 bp, 6 predicted proteins | sample Leawe162metaG_FD_119747 | JGI IMG/M metagenome (GOLD analysis project Ga0172380, IMG submission 119747) | Leachate microbial communities from a municipal landfill in Southern Ontario, Canada - Leachate well 162 metaG | ecosystem: Engineered > Solid waste > Landfill > Unclassified | place...
ACCAGAATAAGCGCTCCCAAAAACAGAAAAGGGCCGACGGACACCTTCCCGTCGGCCTTTTTTACCAATCGGTCATCCACTTTCATTCCGGCCAAAATCATCCACTTTTAACCGGCCGCGACAATAGCCAGTTATTCCGCGGCACGAGCTATAAAGTCAGTGGCTGGACATTGCTGGGACAGACCCAGGGCTGGCGCCGAGCGCGACAGGATTTCTACCAGAAGCACGAGCGTCCGAAACAGCTCTGGGTTAGAGAGCTTAGGAATGGGGCCTGCCAGTTATTGCGTCGCGCGGTCTTGCCAGCGGCCTATGGGCAGATCGAATCAGCGCGGCTGGCTTGCTGCACGCAGAGCGTGGAGGAACTCCGCGCGATGGAACAGCATTTTGGGCAGATAAGTGATTTTCGCGGCCGGGAAGGCTACTATTCATTATCGGGGCTGATGGCCATAATCGCCTGTGCGACGCAATGCTTGGCCCACGAGACTTGGCAGCCTTTGCCTCGACCCTAAGTCCAAAGCAATTGGAATCGTTGAAGTTTAAGAAGTGGGGCCGACCACGGCGGCGTCAATCACCGAAAGAGACGACCTTTTTTCGGGTGTTGAGTATGACCGATCCCGGAGCGCTGGAACGGGCGTTGAAACTCGTCAATGCCTATGCGGTTAAGAGCGGACGGTGGTTGGGCAGTGAACGGGCGCCGGAAGGGACGAACAAAATTACGACGGCACGGACCTTGATCGGGCGGATAGACTTGGAGAAGCAAACAGCGCTCCTTGACGCCTTGCATACGAATGCCGAGACCGCACGGCAAATCGTGCAGGAAAAAGGCGGCGATTATGTATTGACGGTCAAAGGGAATGCGAAGACGCTCCGGCGCACCTTGACGAAGTTGCAGGTCCAAGACCTGCGGCCTTTTTCCCCCTCCGCCCACGGCGGCGGATCGCGTGGATGTTGTGGAACAGAATAAAGGCCGTGTGGAAGCGCGCCATTTATGGCGCTTTAATGTGACGCCGGAACAAGTGGGTTTCCCGGCGGTCGCTCAGGCGGCCCACGTGTTGCGGGCATCGGACCGCCCGGACAAGAAAAGCGACAAGCTGGAAGATGAATTTCTGATCACCAGCCATTCTTGCCTGGCCTGGAGCGCGCAGGCGTTGCAAAAAGCCGGCCGGGATTACTGGGGAATCGAAAGCGGATTGCATCATCGCTTGGATGTCAGCGCACTGGAAGATAAAAGTCGAGTGCGGCATCCGACGGCGGCGTGGAATCTGGCGCTCTTCCGTCGGGCGGCCAATAGCTTTGCGGTATATTGGATTCAGCGCGTGCCGGGAACACGCCAGGCGACGCTCAGAGATTTTTACGATAACATGGGAGCAAAAGGGGCTCGCAAAGCCTTTTCTGTCGTAATTATCAAGAATCCCAGTTGGTTAAGAAAAATGTGAAGTTGTCCTAGGTAATCATTTGACCTTTTGTCGAAAGGCGAAATACGTTAGGAGTCCTACCTGACAAGAGAACCGCGTGCGGCAGAGAAGACATAATCCCCCGCATACACAAGATAGACAGCGGTGTTGCCATCCATGCCCACCGACTGCACACCTTCTGCATCTGCAATCGGTCGCCCACCTTCGCACACCGCTTCGGGTACAGCAACTGGCAAAGATACTTGTGCCTGACAATTGCCCGGCACGGTCAAATGCAGGGTAAACTGCTCATCGGTTAACTTCCAGGCGCAACGTATGGTGCCGTACATGGTGGTATGCTCGGCGCGAACCCAGGTGAGATCGCCGAGGATATGTGGGTGAATCATGAACTGCTTGAAACCCGGATGCGCCGGGTTTGGAGCAATGCCAGCCAGCGTTTTGAACATCCAGGCGCTGATATCTCCGAACATGATATGGTTGAGTGAAGCATTGCCCTGCCAGTCCTCCCACAGAGTGGTAGCTCCGTGCGCGAGCCAGTAGCCCCAGCTCGGAAAGCCGGTTTGCGTGACAATGGTGTAGGCAAGATCAGCACGCCCACACTCCGTCAAGGCATTCAACACGTATTTAGATCCCAGAATGCCGAAGTCCGGGTGGCCGTCCCTTTCCTCAACCGCCCGTACTAATCGGGCGAGCACCTGCTCGCGCGCGTCGTCCGCTACGAAGCCTTGGAAGAGCGCACAGCCCTGCGCAGTCTGGCCCCCGTTGTCATAGCATCCGGTCGCGGGATCATAGCAGGCTTCATTTATTGCCAAACGAATTTGGTCGGCTAGTGCGGCATAGGAATCGGCATCCTCCTGCTTGCCTAGCAAACGGGCCACTGCCGCTAGAATGCGGCAATCCGTATAATAATATCCGCTCGATGTGAGCTTGGTGGATGGCATGCGCTCTTTGGCGACTGCGCACCAATCTCCCAGGCCGAACGTGACCAGATGATCGGTTGACATACTCGTCATGAAATCGACATACCGCTTCATCCCATCATAATGATCGCTGAGAATGCGGGTATCTCCGCAGTATTGATATATATACCAGGGAATCAGCAGGTAGGCACTGTCCCATGCCGGGCCGCTGCCCCAGTTGTATCCCCAGCCCGCGGTGGGAATGATGCCCGGCAACTGGCCGCTTGGCCGCTGTTCATCGGCAAAATCGGTGATCCATTGCGAATAAGCTGCCGCGGGTGTGAAGTTGAAAAGGCCGGTTTCCGCCACCAGTTGCGCATCTCCCGTCCACCCGTTTTTTTCCCGTTGCGGGCAATCGGTGGGGATGCCGACGAAGTTGCCGCGATATGACCAGCGCGTACACTCCTGAATGCGGTTGAGCAATACGTTCGAGCAGGCAAAGCTGCCGGCATCCTCAAAAGCGGTGTGCACCACCCGCCCGCGCAGGTTATCCAGCGTGGGCGTGCCGGGGAATCCGGTCATTTGCACATAGCGGAAGCCGTGATAGGTGAAGCGCGGTTCCCACACCTCCGTGCCAACACCCTTCAAGATAAATCGGTCAGTCTGAAAGTCACCGGTTTTACAGAACATATTAATATTAGCCGGATCGATATCCCCGTTTGCCGATACTTTTTCCGCATAGCGCAGCGTCACTTCCGTGCCGGCTGGGCCACTCACGGTCAGTTGCGCCCATCCCGCGATGTTTTGGCCCAGGTCATACACAAAGACGCCGGGGGTCACCTCGGTGATGGCCATAGGGGCCAGTGTCTGCATCACCTTGCAAGGTGGTTGCTGCTGCGAGGAGATGATGCCGCCCGGACTGGACACAATCTTGACAGACATCCAATCCCGGTCGTCGTATCCCGGCTCCAACCAGCCATCCCGTTCCCTGCGCGCATCATACGTCTCGCCGTTGCGCAACGCGTCAAAAACAATCGGCCCCTCACTGACCTTCCAACTGGTATCGCTGACGATAGTCTCCGTGGTGCCGTCAGTAAACAGAATCTGCGCTTGCAGTAACAATTTCGGGTAATCGCGCCAAGCCGCTTTCTCTAAATCCCAGACAACATTCGTCTGGCAATTATACCAGCCGTTGCCGAGTATCACTCCCAATACGTTGGGACCGGAAGTTAACAGGTGCGTGATATCATAGCTGACATATTGCGCCCGCCGATCATAGCGTGTCACCACCGGGTCCAATACGTGATTACCGACGCGCTGTCCATTCAGGTGGCATTCCATAAAGCCTAACCCGGAGATGAATAGCGTAGCACGGGCAATCGGCTTTCCCAACGCGATTACTTTGCGAAAAATGGGTGAGGGAAGCATGGCATCACCGGGGTTAAGCATACAAATATCCGGGCGGGATATCCACTGTGCCTGCCAATCTTCACCGGATAACAAGCCCATTTCCCACCAGGCTGAGGCGCTGTATTCCGTAACCTGATCATGCCCATCCCAGATGCGCACCTGCCAAAAACATCGTTGACCGGAGTGCAGAGGCGCACCGGCGTATGGAATGAAGACGGATTGATCGGACGATACTTTTCCACTGTCCCACAGATCCGCTGTACCGGCAGCTAAATCCTTGGGATCGCTGGCGACCAGAATTTGATAGGCCGTTTGGCGTATCCCGCGTCCTTTGCCTTCGACTCGCCAACTAAAACGTGGCTCCTGAGTTTCCACACCCAATGGGTTTTCCGCATATTCACAACGCAGTGTCATGACCTTGAGTAAGGAATTCATCATAGACCTTTCTGAGAAACCGTTTGAAAATATCTATTCCCCAGGTTGGCGCTCTCTTCTAGAGCGCCAACCGCTCGCTTGCGCTTCAATACCTTTGCGTCTGTTTGTCCTCGCCCGAACCCCGGCCCCATTCACGGTCACGGCGGCATTTTTCCCCTGAAAACGAGCGGCTGCCGCCCCTTCACGCACTTGTTGGCATCGTAGCAGCGTGCCCCCCTTTTTACGTTGTCTTCACCGACTGACTGTCGAGAGCGGCGGCGCTGGGTGTCGGCTCTTTCCCGGCACGCTTGCGTACCGGGGCACGCAACGAGGCATGAATCTGCTGGAGCGTCCCATCGCGATTCCATTGACTGTAGTACTCATAGACCGTTTGCCACGGGATGCCATATTCATGCGGGAGCGCGCGCCACCGGCAGCCTTCACACGCCACATAAAAAATCGCGTTGCACACCTCGCGTAGTGCTCTTCACCAATGCAAGCTAGCCGTGGCCGACAGACTGCTGCCGACCGTCATGTCTTCGCGAATCCCGGCTGACGCAGAGCCTCATCGATGAACGCCAGCATGTTGTCGAGCGGCACGTCTCCTTCCACGGCATGGGCGGGTGCAAGGATGTAACCGCCGTCGCGCCCTAGCGCGAGCAGTTTCCGCGTTTCAGCCCGCACCTCGTCCGGCGTGCCGAACGGCAATGTCTTCTGCGTGGACAATCCGCCATGAAAGGCCAGGCGCCCGCGATAGCGCGGAATGAGTTCGGCCACCGCCATGACTTCCGGCTGGAACGGGTTGAAACAATTCAGGCCAATCCCGATCAAGTCGTCGAAAAGCTCGTCCACATCGCCACAGGAGTGGATGGAAATATACTTGCCGGCCTGCTGGACGGCATCGTACATCCGCCGCAGTTCGGGATAGATGAATTCGCGCCACAACGCCGGTCCCATCTGGAGTCCGTGTTGCTGCCCCCAGTCATCTCCGAAGTGGACGGCGTCGATGTCGAAGGTGACAGCCTTTCTCACCTGGGCGATGTTGTAATCGGCGATCGCGCGCAGCAGGTCACGCACGAACTCGGGATGCTCGATGAAATCGAGCATCAGGTTCTCCATGCCGCGCAGGGTCCACGCGCGTTCGTACAGAGAAAAGCCGATGCTGAAGACCCTGAACCGGTCGCCCCGCGCGGCGATCTGCTCCGGCATACCGGCGAAGAAGCGCTCGGCCAAGGGATCGGGAAAGGCGTACCCCTTCAAGGTCGGTTCGACCAGGGGCGCATACTCAATGATTCCGATGTCCTTGTCGATCCGTCGATCCCAGACCACGCCGAACACGTCCCGGACCCGGTCGTCGCCGAGTTCGTCGAAGAGACCGGCAACGCTGCCAATACTCAGTAAATGATTCTGCAGAACGGGTTCCAAGTCGTCGGTGCTGAAATGTCGAACCAGCTTGTCCTGGGCTTCCTGCGTGAACCAGAAAGACCATGGGACATAGGGCGGTCGCTTGCCGTCAAGGACGGTCCGTATAACGTCCCGTTTGGTCATTGCGCCGCCCCCTCGACCACCCGCGCCGTGCACCGTGGCTCGGTGCGATCCCGCACAATGGCCGCACTCCAGATCGCCGCCACTACGCAGTTCGCCAGCGTCACTGACCACGCATGCTTCGTATTCATCGGTTGCTCCTTGATGGTTCGTCATGAAGATATTCGTCGACATTGCCGAGGAAATAGAACCCGGTGCCGTATCGGTCCAAGGTGTCACGGAACTCCGTGAGCTGCCGGCCCAGCAGCCGGCCGTCGTAGCACTCATACACGTCCGCCGGGGCCGGCAGGCGCACAACCTTCTCGCCGGCCGTCCGCGCGTGAAGCATCAGGAAGCTCTGACCGGGCAGCAGGACATCGTCGCCGTCGGAATAGACGTGCAGGCTGGCCGCGCGCGCGATGTTGCGGAGGACGTATTGGTTCAACATCGGCGCCGCGCAGAAGACCGAGGTCCAGCCATCCATTTGCTTGACACAGAAACCCGGCGCCTGCAAGGCGTCGAGTTCGCCCAGCACCGTCGCTTCGGGATCGTCGACATAAATGAGCGGTCCGAGAATGCGTTCGCGTTCGTCGTTGCCCAGCGGGCCGGTCCCGATAAAGCCCGGTTGGGCGGCGCCGTGGTCGTACTGATGGCCGCCACCAGGCGGGCAGTAGCGGACGTAGGGATGCCGCAGGTTGGTAAACGTGATGCGCGGCAGGGCTTCGACATCGGCCGATTTCAGCCTGAATCCGGTCAGCCGTTCCACGCGCTGTAGCGACAGTCCCGCGGGTGACTGAATCCCCGGCGCATAGGTCCAGATAACGGTCGCGCCGCCGCGTTTGACCTTGCGTTCGATTTCCTCCAGTTCACGGTCTTCAAGGTAGAACGTGTTAAGGAAGTAATACAGCTTATGGTCGGGCAGACGCGGATGTGCCAGGTCGTTGTGCAGGAAGGTATTCCAAGCCACGCCGCTCCGATTCCAGTAGTATTGCCGCTGGTAATACAACATGGAATAGAAGAGCCGGTTGGCGCATTGTTGATGGAACACACTCTCCTCGTCGACGATGATCGCGACGCCCTCGGCAATCCCACGCGGAAACCGGAGGCTCTTCTGCGCGATGTCACCGAGCCTGGCCATGCACGCATTGATCTCCGGATGGTCATACATGCCCCGCGCCTGGGCATTCCACACTAGCCCGCCGTAGCCCCTGATCACCGCGTGAGCGACGTCCCGCTTCAGCACATGGACGGACTCGCGCAGGTCTGCCGCAATGGCGCCCAGCGTGTAGCCCTCGCGATAGCCCGGCGGCAGGACCGAGGTGCGGGTATCCTGGTCCTGGAAGATCAGCGTGTTGTGCAGAATGTAGGAGCCAACCGGCATCATGGAATTGGCGTCGCCGCCCGGCACCTTGTTTTCGTATGAGGCCGGGCTCGAGAGCATGTCTACCGCGGGATGGTTCAGCGCGCGTCGAATCGAGTTGATGCTGGCCTGGTGGTAAATGAAACCGTGGAACCCGTTATCCATGAACCCGCCCAAGGGACTGCAGGTAAGGCAGTGGCCGTCCGTGGCGCGTTTGACCGTTTCGGAGATTCGGATGACGATTTGCTCGACCCGCTCCGCGATGGCCAGGTAGTAATCGGCCACTTTCGCCTTGCGAGGGTTGCGGAAGGTGAACCAGTCGGACTGCAATCGCTCGAGCCGCGTTGGCACCGACGCTGTGGCCAGGGTGACATTCGGATCGCTCCAGGCTTCTCGCAGCGCCGCGTCCGTGCCATAGCGGTTTTGCAGCCAGGCCCTGAAATACCGGTGCATGGCGGGGGAAAAGTCGCCGCAAAACCACCGGCCATCGTTCGTGCAGGCGCCGATCGGATTGTTCTCCCCGGTGCCGAAGCCGAACCCATGCCCGATAATTCGCCCACCGTAGCGGCGGTGCAATGCCCGGAACCGGATCTCGAGCCAGCCCTCTACGGCATCCAACCACGCGTCCGATCCCCACGACGCGCCGCGGAACCCCCGGTAGCCTTCATAGCGATTCACGTCCACGTCGAACTGATCGACTTCGTCGGGATGCTGGTCGAGCCACCAGCCCGGCGACGGGAGGTGGGACTGCAGCATCACCAGCGCGTCCGACTTCTGCTGGAGCAAGGCATCGATCTCATCTACCGCCTGGGTCAGGTCCGGCACGCCACTCTTCCAATAGGCCGGCCAGAAGACTGGGTCATGAATCGCAAAAACGGTCGCCTGGGACGCCGCGGGGCTGTCACGCACGATTTTGCAGTACGCGTCGCGGGTCATGGGCATGCTGAGGAATACCGGTCTCCCATCGATCGTCGCTGCCGGCGCTCCCTGGATATCCGCCACGGTCGCATGAGGGTAGCGTTTCGTGGTCAGCATGGCATCCACTCGGTCCGTCTTCTTGTCCCCCTGTCGGTTTCCGGGGGACCCCTTGCCTTCACTGCGCTCGCAATTCATTACGTTCTCCCTTTGTATCTCACCGCGCCTGTGGAGGGCTCTCCCCCCGCAATAACTCGACGCAAGCCTTCCTTCCCGGTTACTTCACGACCGGCGCGTATAAGAACGGCCGGCGGAACATGCCGCCGAAATGGTGCTCACAATTCGCACGCAACGCGAGGGTGTTCTGGCCGGCTTTCAGCTTGCCGGTCAAGTCGACGTCCCACTCGAAGGTGTAATTATTTCCCCACCAGAGGATGTTTTGCTTGCGGTAGGCCACTTCCCGGCCATTCACATAGAGCCAGCACTCGTTGAACAAGCCGGGGAACATCAGGTGCACGTTGCCGTCGGCCTGCGCGGCGGTCAGGGCAACATCCGTGCGGTACCACAAATCGCCGGTAAAGCTCTGGCGGTCCGGGTCGCGGATCCCCTGGGCCTGGGCATACAGGTCGGTGCGCAACATTTCCCACTGATCGGGATAGTCCTTCAGATTCGCGCACGTATACCGGTTCGTCGTGATTTCGTAATACGACAGGTCCACCGGCTGGGTGGCGTAATTATTTTTCACGCCCACACGCATTTTGTCGCGGCGAAAAGCCCATGCCAGCGGGAGTTTGGCGATCAACCGGCCTTTGGCGCCATCCAGATAGCCGGCCAGCGTGGCATACTGCTGCACCTCGCCCGGCCACCAGGGGGCGCCAACCTCGCTTACCATGCCTTTATAGGTCGTGAAGATCCCGCTCATTTTCGTCATGTCCTCGCGCACGGCCAGCGCTTTCGTGCCGATCCGCGCCGCGGCCGCGTAGTTGCATTCCGTGGCCGCCTGCCGGAGCATGCTTAGATAGCCGTCCATAATCTCGAAGCTTAAGCGGGTAAAGCGCATGCGGTCCAGAATCAGTTGCTCATTGCGGGTGCGGTCGGGCTTGTCCATCAACGGCTTTACCAGCGTTTCCGCCTCTGCCAAACTCTTGCGGCAGGTCTCGATGACGTCCGGCGTGTAGATGGCCGGCGCGGCGAAATACTCGTGCTCGGTGACGATGGTGTCGTCCCAGGCGCGATAGATCGTGCTCCAGTAGGTTTCCATAGGCTTCGCGGCCGGGCCGTAGAATTTGGGATAGAACTCCTTCAGCAGCGCATCGACGTCCTCGTCGGGGTTCCACATCAGGCGCCCGCGGAAGAACAGGTTGAGAAATGTCGTGCCGATGGCGTTGCGGCTTTCGGTGCTGATGCCGAGGATGTCAGCGTCGCGGTAGTGCTTCACGTCCTGGCGGAAGGCCTGATGCGACGGATTGGGGAAGTCGCGCCAGATCAACATACCCTGATCGTAGTCGTAAATGACCAGACGTCCCTGCATGATTTTCGCCCAGGCGTGCAACATGTCACGGTATTCCTGGCGCGGCGGCGAGTTCGGGTCATCCATGCCGTGATTCGGGTCGATGTCGATGGGCGCCAGCATGCAATAGAGTGAACGTTCGGCCGTCATCTCGCGCACCGGTGGAATGGTCATGTTGGCATACGCGAGAAAGCCCAGCTTGGCCGGACTGTCCGGATATTTCGCCTGGAGAATCCGCGCCACATTGTTATACAGTTCCAACATCGGGTCGGTGACCGACCAGCGCATCATGTATTTATCCCACTGAAGCTTCATCAAATTCATGTCGCCGGGGTAATCCGAGACATAGATGCTGTCCTCCATGCTGATGGATCGGTTCTGGCCTTTCGCAAAGGCATCATCGAGCTTTTTGGCGATGTGGACAGCAGTCTCCGGCGCAGTGATGGGGAAATTGAGCGCGCTTTTGGCGCCGGGCGCATCTTTCGTATACGCGCCCAGAGCGTGGCCAATCGGTGGGAAGCCGCGGAGACTGTGCCCCACATGACCGATCATCATGTTCCGGCGCTGGAAGTCGCGTTGCCCGGTGCTGTCGCCCACCCAGGAGATCCAATAGTTGCGAATCTCGAACGGCGAACCATAGGTGTAGTCGAGCGCGCCCACCGCGAGGGATTTATATTCGGGGATGCACTCACCGAAATCGGTGGGCGTATACCACCGGCATCCCCAGCGCCAGAGCAATTCGGCCACGGCGAAATACTGCGCGTCATCGTTGTTTCCGGCGATATACACCCGGTGGCCGTCGCGCAGCAGACCGATGGCGTCGGCGCACAGTTGCGGATGCGGTTTCGCCGCGGCGTTGATGCGCTGCGCCCAGTCCGGCTTCGCCGTCAACGCTTCCTGGCCCACAACCAGCACCGGCGTCTTTCCCTTGAGTGCCGCGTCGATCGTCTCGCGGGTATTGATGACCGGCGGCGTCGCGCCGGTCATCAGGCCGATGTATTTCGCGAGGTCCGCCGCGGCCAGCTGCTCGTTGGGGCCCGCCGCTGGCGAAACGACGATGACTGTCGCGGTTTTCCCGGCCGTGACAATCGCCAGGTCGTTGCGCCCGGACGCGCCGGCGACCTGGGCATGCGCACAGCGCGCCAGAAGCATACCACCTACTGCGAGGACAAGGAAGGTCGAAGAACGTTTCATGAGATACCACCTTTCGTTTCATCGGTATTGATAGTGCCGGGCGCCTGGCCGATATAGAAGTCATCAGCATTGTGCGACATGCGGGGATGTGCCGTCAATTGTTAAAATTGGATAGCGCGCGCGCGCATTAATTATTGAGCCACTGCACGCACTAATAAGTGAGCCACTCTTGTTAACGATAGCCCGTATGAAGGGGGCTATCAACTCTTTTCTGCTCCCTCTCCTGCCCCCCATGGGGGGCAGCGTAGCGCCTAACTTTCTCTAAACGAC
>Ga0172380_10008791_pt1 | contig 10911 bp, 6 predicted proteins | sample Leawe162metaG_FD_119747 | JGI IMG/M metagenome (GOLD analysis project Ga0172380, IMG submission 119747) | Leachate microbial communities from a municipal landfill in Southern Ontario, Canada - Leachate well 162 metaG | ecosystem: Engineered > Solid waste > Landfill > Unclassified | place...
CAGGCCTTCCTTCCCCTCGAAATACCTAACCACCGGCCCTTCTTTCTGATCCTGTTTCAAAGATTTCAGCTCCGGCAAGATCCTGTCTAAATATTCCTGTTTCCGCTGGATCTCCATCGCCTGTTCGCGAAACAGCAAACTAAGCTTTTCCGGCGATTCGGCGAAGAAAAATTGTTTTTTGCCTTCGGTGCAAGAACTCATTAAACCCTTTGTCATCAAAGTTTCAATGATGACATAAGTAGTGGCGCGATTGACTTTTGATTTACCGGCAATGTTCTGAACGGTCGATTTGCCAAGCTCAAGCGAAGCCAAATAAACCCGCCCTTCTTTCTCGCTCAAACCTAAATTTTTTAATTCCCTGTAATCCATTTTATTTATAATTTTTTGAATATTTTAAACGCTTTTTTAATAATTGTAACTTAAGTATAGCAAAAATATAAAAAAATGTCAACGACTGTTGACATTTTTCCTAAAACTTTTTAACTTTCATATTTTTTCCATCTCCCCCCAATTATCGCCGACCTTCGCGTCCGCCACTAAAGGCACTTTTAGTTTCACGATATTCTCCATGATTTCCGCAATCTCGCGGGCGTATTTCTTTTCAGTGCCTTTCTTGATCTCAAACACAAGCTCATCATGAACCTGAAGAAGCATTTTTATATCACTTAGGCCTTTGATTTTTTTATGGATCTCAATCATAGCCATTTTAAGAATATCGGCTGCGGTTCCTTGAACGGGAGTATTGACGGCCATACGCTCGGCGGCTTTTTTTATCATCGGCGTAGTGGAATTTATATCCGGCAGATATCTTCTGCGCTCAAACATCGTTTCAACATAACCGTTTTTCTTTGCATTTTCAATCGTTTTATCGATAAACTTTTTAAGACCTGAAAATGCCAAAAAATAATCGTCAATAAAATTTTTCGCTTCTAAAAAATTAATATCAACCGCCTTTGATAAGCCGTGGACTCCTTGGCCGTAAAGCACGCCAAAATTTACCGCCTTGGCCGCCCGGCGCATTTCGGGTGTTACTACTTCCGGTTTCACTTTATTGATAAACGCGGCGGTTTGGGTATGGATATCTGCTCCAATGCTAAACGCTTTGATCATTTCTTTATCAAGAGACAAATGAGCAGCCACTCGAAGCTCGATTTGCGAGTAATCGATCGCCAATAACTTGGAACTCTTTGGCGCGACAAAAGCTTTTCGGATTTCCTTGCCAAGCTCGGTTTTAATCGGTATATTCTGCAAATTCGGGTCAGTCGAAGAAAGCCGGCCGGTGGCGGTTACGGTTTGGTTGAAACTGGAATGGATCCGCCCTGTTCTCTTGCAAACCAATTCCGGTAAAGCGTCTATATATGTGCTGGTCAATTTGGCAAGCTCGCGATGCTCCTGGATTAAGCCGATAATCTCGTGCTCATCTTTTAATTTTTCCAGCTCATCAAAAGCGGTCGAAATGCCGGTCTTATTCTTTTTGATTCCTTTCGTGGAAATTTGCATCTTATCAAACAAAACTTCTTTCAGCTGTTTGGTAGAACGGACGTTGAAATCCGTTCCTGCCATCTCATGTATCCTTTTTTCAAGCCTTTTAATTTTTGAATTAAGCTTGTTGCTCATTATTCCCAAAAAATTCTCATTGATGGCTATGCCGTTTTCTTCCATATCGGCAAGAACCTCGACAAGCGGCATTTCAATTTTTTTAAACAAGTCCTCTACACCCTCTTCGCGCAATTTCTTTTTCAAAAGCGAATACAAACGATGAGTAAAATCGGCGTCTTCCGCGGAGTATAGATATAATTTTTCCAACGCAACTTCGCCAAAAGAAATCTTGTCTTTGCCTGTTCCTAAAAGATCGTCTTTTGAAATTTTTTCAAAACCCAATTCATTAAAGGTAAGCGCGTCCAAACCGTGCTGGCGGCTGCCCGGATTAAAAAGATAAGACGCAATCATCGTATCAAAATAAACCCCGGCGGTTTTGACGCCGACATTTTTCATAACTCGAAAATCAAATTTCATGTTATGCGCGATTTTTTTTACGTTTTCATCTTCAAAAACCGTTTTTAGCTTATTTACCCAAGACTGCCTATACTGCACGCCAACCGCGGTTTTTACATTATAATTAAAAAGATTAAACCCGGCTCCGGCCATTTGAGCTTCTTTCTTTTTCGGGTCTTTTTTATTTTCGTCAAAATTAAGATAATAAGCGGTCCCTTTTTTCCAGGAAAAACTGACGCCGAGAAGACGGCAAGCAAGCGGATTAACAGAGGTAGTTTCTGTATCAAAAGTAAACTCTTTCTGCTCTTTCAAGTCATTAAAAAACTTATTAAAATCCTTGTCATCATTAATTAAATAATATTTAAATTCTTTTTTATTCCTTTCAAACTTATCAAGAAAATCATTGTTAGCCGTTAATTGGCGGCTGTTAGCTGACAATTCCTTAATCCTTGGCACCAAAGAATTAAATTCAAGCTCGCTGAATAATTTAATAATGGCTTCCATGTCAAAATTCCCGAACCGAGTGTCTTCCAAATTAAAATCAATCGGCACATCGCACTTAATGGCGGCTAACTCACGTGACAAAAATGCGCTCTCTTTGTTATCTTTAAGCAAGTTTAAAATCCTGGGTTTTATTTTCTCTGTTACAGGTTGTGTGTTATGTGTTATGTATTGATATATATTATCCAAAGTTTTAAACTCATCCAATAAAATCAGCGCGGTTTTTTCTCCCACGCCGGGAACTCCTGGAATATTATCGCTCGCGTCCCCGCGAAGCGCTTTGTAATCGATTACCTGTTCCGGATTAATCCCATATTTACTTTTTGTAAGTTCTTTATTGTATAATGCACCATCGGCAATCCCGCGTCCAAGCTTATAAACCTTGGTGTTTTCATTAATCAACTGCAGTAAATCCATATCCCCTGTAACAACAATATTTTCTATTTGCGTTAATTGTTTTTTGCTATCTGTTAACTCTACAATACTTCCAATCAAATCGTCCGCCTCAAAACCGCTCATCTCAAATATCGGAATATTGAAAGTTTTGGCCAGCTCTTTTACTCTTGGAATTTGCCCGTAAAGCTCATCCGGCGCCTTGACGCGTTTCGCTTTGTATTCCTTGAATTTTTCATGCCTGAATGTCGGCCCTTTTTTATCAAGGGTCAAAACCACATATTCCGGCTTGAAATCTTTGATGGTTTTAATCAGAACGCTCGCAAAACCAAAAACCGCGTTTACAACTTCGCCATTTTTGGTTTTCATAGTAGTCGGCAAAGCGTGAAAGCTTCGATGAATCAAGGCATTGCCGTCTATTATTAATAATTTTTCTTTATTTTTACTCATACCATCATTACACCATATATACGAAGATAAAACAATAACAAAAACATAAAGCATCGGACAGGAATGCGGGGTATTGACAGTATGTTGCTGTGATGCCAAAATACGGACAAAATGTTCATTGGTTTCTCAAAAACTTAAAATAAAAAAACGAGGAGAATCGTAATGGAAAAATCAAAAGACCGGAAAAAGAAAGGCGGGAGTCCGAAAAAAATAACCCTGCAAATTTTTGCCGATGTTTATTGCAAAATTGCGGAAGGCATTCATAAAACAAGAGCTGAAACCGTCAAAATTGATTCCGGCGCCCACTTTATGGGCATAAAAAAAATCAAAAAATCCTCCATCACGATAAAAAATGACCTTATGCACGATTTGGGAATCGGCTTTCAGGAATATCCCTAATCTTGGCGGCCCTGGAAAAAAAGATCGGGGTCGATATCGATATCGATGGGCTGACAGGCAAATGCGCAAAAACCAGAATGTCAGTCGGACAGTTCATCGACTGTTTTAACAGCCGGATAAAATAAAAGAAATCAACCATCACAAGATCCGCGCCAATCGGCAGCGGGTCTTTTTTTAATCTTCGGCATATGTTATCATTACATCAAAAGGGCCGAAAACAAGCTCTCATTTTATATTTGAATCTATAATTTATGGGACGGATCAAAAAAAGAAAATACACCAAAAAAACAAATAAAAAAAGTTTAGCGGATTATTTCAGATTGCCTAGCCTGCCGCGGCTGGATTTGGACCCTGGCACTAAAAGGGGCATTTTTGTCGTTTTTATCTTGGCTATCGGCGCTGTCAGCCTGCTTGGTCTTTTTGACTTGGCCGGAGCCATGGGAGAATATTTAAAACTTGGCTTGGCATTCTTGTTCGGCTGGGGCCGATGGATCATCCCGTTCATTTTCCTGGCTATCGGCTATTTCCTTTATGATGAAGAAAAATTTTATATCAGGCTTTCCAATTACTTAGGCCTTTTGATTTTCGTCCTATCATTCCACGCATTCCTTTTTTTGATTGTTTCGCATGACCAGTGGCCGGCCGCAATCGAGCAAGGCGTGGGCGGGGGATACGTCGGATTGCTCCTTGCTGAAAATTTCGTAAAATTAATGGGGTTAATCGCTTCTTTCATCGCGACTATCTGCCTATTGATTATTTCCTTCCTGCTGATGTTTGATGCCAGCCTTCTTTCAATTTTTGGCAGGACGGGCATTCTTGCGAAATTATTTTATCCGATCAAATTCGCTATTTACAAAATATTTGAAAAAAACAGACAGATTGAAGACGACTTTGAGGAAGATATAATGGAAGAAGAAAACTTAATGGAAATAGACGAGGAAGCGGAAAATATAATGGGAATTGAAGAAATGGAAGAGCCGGCCTTCTTTAAAAACGATATAGCGGAGACAAAAGACGAAAATATCAAAAAAGAAGAAAAACTATCATTGGAAAAGAAAATCGATGAATATTCTCCTATCATGGTAAGCAAAAAAGACAAAGCGAGTGAAGATAACTGGTGGGAGCCGACCGGAATCGAGATTGACTTGCCTCTTGACCTTCTAAACGGCAAAAAAACCAAACCGAACAGCGGAGATATAGAGAATAATATCAAGATAATCAAAAGCACTTTGCAAAACTTTGGCATAAACGTCGAGATGGACGAGGTCAGCGTCGGACCGACCGTTACTCAATATACTTTCAAACCGGCCGAGGGTGTTAAGCTTTCAAAAATTACGACTTTAGGAAATGATTTAGCCCTAGCTTTAGCCGCTCATCCAATCCGAATCGAGGCCCCGATTCCTGGAAAATCACTTGTCGGTATCGAAGTTCCGAATAAGACAAAAGCCATGGTCGGCTTGAGAGAAGTTTTAAGCTGTCCGGCTTTCAACGAAAGATCAAGCAACCTCATGGCCTCCCTTGGCAACGACGTTGCCGGAAAATCCTGGATATATGATATCGCGAAAATGCCTCACTTGCTCGTTGCCGGCGCCACCAACTCCGGTAAATCAGTCTGTTTAAATACTATAATTCTTAGTTTATTTTATCAAAACAACCCTGATGACGTAAGGCTTATTATGGTTGATCCTAAACGCGTCGAACTTACCATGTATAATGATATCCCTTACCTCTTGACTCCGGTTATTACCGATGTTACAAAAACAATCAACGCCCTAAAATGGTGTTTAAATGAAATGGATCGCCGCCTTAATCTTCTTGCCAAATACAAAAAGAAAAATATCCAGACTTATAATGCGGCGGCCGAAGCCGCCGGCTCAAGAGGTCCCGGCAAAATTCCATTCATCATTTTCATAATTGACGAGCTGGCCGATTTGATGGTTGTTAATGCCAAAGAAATCGAGCAGAGCGTTATCCGGCTAACCCAAATGGCTCGCGCGGTCGGCATCCATTTGATTCTTGCCACGCAAAGGCCGAGCGTCGATGTTATCACCGGCTTAATCAAGGCCAATATGCCGTCGCGCATCGCTTTTGCCGTAGCTTCCGGAACAGATTCAAGGACAATCCTTGATTCTTTGGGCGCTGAAAAATTGCTCGGCCAGGGCGACATGCTTTTCTCTACGGCCGAAAGCTCCAAGCCGACCAGAATCCAAGGCGCGTTTGTAAGCGAGGTTGAAATAAAAAAAATTGTTAACTACATTAAAAAGAAAGGACAGGTCGAATATATCGGAAACATAACCGAAAGACAAAAAGTCCAAGGCAACGCCGGCGTCGGTCTTGACGGCACATCGGGAGATGAAGACGACTTACTTGAAGAAGCCAAAGAAGTTGTAATCAACCAAGGTAAAGCTTCAACTACGCTGCTGCAAAGAAGGCTCCGCATCGGCTATGCCAGAGCCGCCAGCATAATCGACGCTTTAGAGGAATACGGCGTCATAGGTCCGGCAAACGGTTCCAAACCGAGAGAAATACTGATAAGCAAAGAACAATACGCCAATCTCTCCGATCAAGGCATAAGCGGAGCCAGCCTGCACGACCGCGAATCATCCAAAGCCCCGGAAAGCTTCTTGGATAACGATGAAGATGCGACTCCTCCCGTGTTCAAAAGCTTGAACAAAGGAAACGAGAATGTCGAAGAAGCAGAAAAAGAAGAAGAGATAGAAAATATTGTTAATGATACTGACGACGAAAATGACGAGGAGGATGGAGATGAGGTCGGGATAGAAGATGAGGAAATGAAAATTGACAAAACAGAACAAATAGAAGAAGATAAAAATAACTCGGACAAAAAAGAAAGCCCGGGCGATGACGACGAAGAAGACGGCCTGTTTTATTCAAGATAAACTTATTTTAAATTTCTAATTTCTAAACAATTTCTAATTTCACAATTTTTAATGGTTCTAAACTAGTTTTTTAAATTTGAGCCTTAGTCCATTAAAAATTGTTTGAAAATTTAAAATTGATAATTTAAAAATCAACTAATATGATAATAACGCACATCGGACATTCTTGTTTTAAAATCCAAGACAAAGCCGGGACAGACGGCATAACGCTGGTAACCGATCCATATGATCAAAAAATCGGATTAAAAGTTCCAAACTTCGAGGCTGACATCGTTACCATCAGCCATGACCACTACGACCACAATAACGTAAAAGCGCTTAGAGGGAATCCTCATGTAATCAACATGGCCGGAGAATATGATATAAAGGGAGTTTCTATCGCGGGAATCGAATCATACCATGATAATGAAAAAGGAGGAAAAAGAGGCGTTAACATCATATACCGCTTTGAGGTCGAGGGCATCTCAATCTCTCACTTGGGGGACTTGGGCCACGTGTTGGAGAACAAACAATTGGAGGTTTTAGCCGGAACAGATATTTTACTGATTCCTGTCGGCGGCAAATATACGCTGGACGCCAAAAAAGCAGTCGAGGTCATATCCCAAGTCGAACCAAGGATTATCATACCGATGCACTACAAGACAAAAGGAGTTACGCTGGATATCGATGAAGTTGAAAAATTCATTAAAGAAATGGGCATCAAACCAAGGGAAGAAGAAAGATTAAAAATCAGTAAAAAAGATTTACCGGCTGAAGACATGGAGTTGGTTGTATTAAGCGTTTAAATCAATATTAAAACCGCTCGCTATTAAAAAATCATCAATAATTTTGATGGTTTTTTTATTTTATGCCCTTTACTTTACAAATTATATCTGATAAAATAAAGAAAATATCACTCATTAAGGGAGTGGTTTTTAATGTTTAATAAAATGGAAAAGGGAGGAAAAACAACTAAAAAATCAAAGGAAACCGGGAAAAATTCAAATAAATTCGTATTGCCCGTTAAAGTCAAAAAATCAGCAAAGACGAAATCAAGAGTGGTTAAAAAAAAGGCTGAACCTATCGAAAAAATTAATGACGAGCCAACCCGAGCAGCAATCAGGGAAATAAGCCCGAGAGAAAAAGAGATAGTCGGCCGGATTCTTTCAAAAAAAGAAGAAAATTACAAAATGAAAATAATGTATGCCGGAGTAAGTTTTTTTATGATTGTAATAATTTTTTTCTGGGCCTATAATACCAGAAACATGATTAAACAATCGAGGACGACTGATGATAGCCAGGCTGCCACCGAAAAATGGGAGGACATTGCGCAGGAATTCAGTTCTAAGATGGATGAGATAAAAAACGATATTAAAGATATAAATTCTTTCGGCACCACCAGCTCAAGCACTATAAATGAAGAATCGCTTCCTATCGCCTCAAGTTCAGAAATTCTAAAAATCAACGATTCAGAGATAACCGGCAGTTCAACGGCTTCAACATCAACCCAAATAACTGTCAGCCAAGATGAAATCGATGAATTAAAAGAAAAAATCAAAGAATTAGAAAATAAAATAGAGGAATAAATTTAATATCAAAATATGAAAGAAACAAATAAAAAATCCGAACAAAATCCCGAAGAGTTAAAAGAAGAAACAAAAGACGAAGAAGGGAACGGAAAACCAAGCCATCATATAGTTTTGAGCCGGGAAAAAACAGAATACGGTTTGATAGAACCTCTTCCGATCAGTGATGAAATGAGCAAATCTTATCTGGATTACGCGATGAGCGTTATCGTTTCTCGCGCCCTTCCCGATGCACGCGACGGCTTAAAACCGGTGCATAGGAGGATTCTTTACGCCATGTGGAATGTTGGACTGAAATCAAGCGCGAAATTCAGAAAATCCGCTACCGTAGTCGGTGAAGTTTTAGGCAAATACCATCCTCATGGCGATACTTCCGTTTACGATGCCATGGTCAGATTGGCCCAAGATTTTTCCATGCGCTATCCGCATGTCCGCGGACAAGGAAACTTCGGCTCCATGGACGGCGACAATCCGGCCGCCATGCGTTATACCGAAGCGAAAATGTCAGCCATTTCCGAAGAATTATTGGCCGATATTGATAAGAATACGGTTGATTTCATTCCAAATTATGACGGCTCACATAAAGAACCGAAAGTCCTGCCGGCAAAACTTCCAAACCTCCTTTTAAACGGTACCATGGGAATCGCCGTCGGAATGTCAACCAATATACCTCCTCATAATCTGCGCGAACTTATCGGCGCCACCAATCTTTTGATCGATAACCCGGACGCGACTACCGATGATTTGATGGAATTCGTCCAAGGACCAGACTTTCCAACCGGAGGAATAATTTACAACAAAGCTGACATCAAGCAAGCTTACGCAACCGGCCGTGGCGGAATTGTTGTAAGAGGGCGAGCAAATATTGAGGAAAGGAAAAACGGTTCTTTCAGTATAATAATTTCCGAAATCCCTTTCCAAGTAAACAAAGCAAGCTTGGTAGAAAAAATCGCCATGCTTGTCAAAGACAAGAAACTGGATGGAATAAAAGATTTGCGCGACGAATCGGATAAGGATGGCGTCAGGGTCGTGGTTGACCTCAAGAAAGATGCGTACCCGAAAAAAATATTGAACAGCCTATACAAAATGACCCAGCTCCAAGAAACTTTCCATGTCAACATTTTGGCGCTAGTTAACGGCCTCCAACCGAGAGTCTTGACGCTGAAAATGGCCCTTGAAGAATACATCACTCACAGGAAGGAAATAATCGTCAGAAGGACCCAATTCGAATTAGACAGGGCCTTGGCCAGAGCCCATATCCTGGAAGGTTTGATGATCGCTTTGAAAAATATCGACGCGGTCATAAAAGTCATCAAAGAAAGCAAAGACAAAGATGTTGCCAAGGTTAATTTGATGAAAAAATTCAAATTGACAGACATACAAGCCACGGCCATTCTTGAAATGAGGCTGCAAAATCTGGCTAACCTGGAAAGATTGAAAATAGAAAATGAATTAAAAGAAAAGAAAGCTTTGATCAAGGAATTACAATCAATCTTGGCTTCAAAATCAAAAATCAAGCAAATCATCAAAAGCGAATTGAAAGAATTGGATAAAAAATACGGAGATGATAGAAAAACCCAGGTAATCGCAAAGGGCGTCAAAGATTTTTCAATTGAAGACCTTGTCCCCAATGAAGAAGCGGTCGTCTTGATGACTCGCGACGGTTATATAAAAAGAGTTACGACCGATACATTCAAAGTCCAAAGCAGAGGAGGCAAAGGCGTGATCGGATTAACCACAAAAGAAGAAGATATGGTGGAATTCATGTTTACGACCATGACCCACACGGATATACTTTTCTTTACAACCAGAGGAAGGATGTTCCAGCTTAAATCATACGAAATTCCCCAAACAACCAGAACAGCCAAAGGCCAAGCCATAGTGAATTTCTTACAACTTGGCGCGGGAGAAAAAGTAACCTCAATCCTGCCGATTGATAAGATAGCGAAAAGCAAATATTTGTTCTTCGCAACCGAAAAAGGCTTAGTCAAAAAAGTTGAATTATCAGCTTTCGACAACGTAAGAAGATCCGGACTTATCGGCATCAAGATAAAGCCTGAAGACAAGCTGATTTGGGCGAAGCCGACCAGCGGAAAAGACGAAGTCCAGCTGATTACCGCGGGAGGGCAAGCTATCCGCTTCGCCGAGGAAGACGTCAGGGAAATGGGCAGGAGCGCCGCCGGCGTATTCGGAATAAGACTGAAGAAAAACGACAACGTAATCGGAATGGGCATCATTAAAAATGACAAAGAAAAAATCAAAAAATACCAAGTCGTCACTATTATGGAGCAAGGATTTGGAAAACGCACCCCTTTGGAACTTTTTAAAAAACAAGGACGCGGCGGCTCGGGAATAAAAACAGCTAAAGTAACAAGCAAGACCGGAAAACTGGTAAACGCCTATGTAGTAAATTCCGAATCAATGAAAGATAAAGACTTGATCATTATTTCAGAAAAAGGGCAAGTGATAAGATTGCCGTTTAAAGCCGTCAATCAGCTGGGAAGAGACACTCAAGGTGTGAGATTGATGCGCTTCAAAGATAAAAACGACAAAGTCGCCAGCGTAACCTGGGTTTAAAAAAATAATATAATTAATTAATTCGTTTAATTACTAACTTAAAATAATCATATATTTAATTTGGTAATTTTCCGCCTGAGGCGGATCCGCCTGAGGCGGAAACAATATATTTATGAAAAAAATCATTTTTC
>Ga0172380_10008792_pt1 | contig 10911 bp, 12 predicted proteins | sample Leawe162metaG_FD_119747 | JGI IMG/M metagenome (GOLD analysis project Ga0172380, IMG submission 119747) | Leachate microbial communities from a municipal landfill in Southern Ontario, Canada - Leachate well 162 metaG | ecosystem: Engineered > Solid waste > Landfill > Unclassified | place...
GCCATAGTTTCAGGGGAAACCCTGGATCATCGGCTGGGAAACCAGCACGGCCAGGTAGCTCAGTTGGTACGAGCGTCCGACTGAAACTCGGAAGGTCGCCGGTTCGACCCCGGCCCTGGCCACTTCACAGAACCTCTTGCGACATAAGGGCTTTCGCCCTGACATCGATAATCGCGCGGAGCGTATTCTGAGGGTTGGTACAGCCATTGATACAGCCAGAGTCGATTCCGAGTAGGCGTGATGCGACCTAAGCCACGCCCTCGCGCCGAGGGAAGGCATCCTCCAATGCCGTGAGATCGTCCGAGGTATTTGATCGTCCCACGTATCCAAGACTCGAGGATCTTGGCGAGTTTGTGCCGGTCAGATTCCTACTCGGGCGCCCGCATGAACGCCTTGAGATCAAGGAATCGACTGGCCGCGAGCCGGTCAGCATCGTGCAGGCTTAACCTGTGGGTTAACTCGGTCCGGGAAACTCAGTGCAAACAGCGGCTGCGAAGGCTAGCCGCTGGGACGAATTGCACCCATGTAACGCGTCACCAGCCTACGGCTCTCCGTCCAACAATGCGGAAAGCCCGCCTTCGGCGGGCCTTCGTCGGAGATTTGGTTACTGGCTAGTAGTCCTCAGTGCTCATAGTCATCCTCGTTCCAGTTGGACTCTGATGTTATCACCTGACCGCTGGGGGCTCAACTGATTCCTCCTGTTGGCCAGCGTCGAACTCGCGCACTTCTTCCAGCAATGGCCACTCTACCCAGTGACTCAACCGCAACGTGCCCGAGGTCAGCATCTCCTTACTCAGCCGAGAAGCGGTCTCAGTGTCGCCGAGCAGGATCATGCGCGCAAGCTGGAACTGCTGACGCAGATGTGCCACCTGCCAAGCCTCCACATCGCCGACACACTCGTCGAAGCGACCTAACCTCTTGAGCCCAATCCAGTTATTTACTCGGCAGACCTCCGCGGCTGCCTTGTTCAGGAATCGCGCCAACGGCACCCGCTTCATATACGTGCATACAACTGCGTAACGCCGCTCGAGGAGCATCTCGTAAACCCAATTGGCGACCTCATCTTCAAGTTCGTGCTGAGAATCCTTCTCAAGGATGAATAGGATCCTGGAAGTTATTGCGAGCGAAATAACGACAAGCTGATCGGCGGCAGCCCGTAGGTATTCATCTGATACCTGGAGGCGATCCCCGGCACGAATGGAAGTTCCGGTGCACTTCTCGACGTACAGACGTGAAGCTACCGACCCGTTGTGCATGATCACGTTGCGACGCTGGAACAACTCACTAACGCCCGACCCCTGGGCGTACTCCGATACATCTATCGCAAAGACATTCTTGAACGTGCTGAGCCAGTCATCGACATTGCCCCGCATGATGTCCACGACCGCGGCATCGATCAATTCTTCCCTCAAGGTCTGCAGGTCCGTGCTCTGGAGCACTTGGCGAAGTGGGACTGTTCGCGTTCCGTCACCAATCTTCTCCGGTCGATCCTTGTAGAGCCGAGTAAGAACGCTAGCGATGAATGCTTCGAAGTCCGCGATGATGGCCGTGAAGATGGACAGCCGTAGCGTCTCCGCATTGGCATTCTTGCTCTTTACGGCGCGCAGTACTTCCTGCAGAAATGTCATCACTGCAACTTCCACGTATTCGCGGCTGAGCGATCCACTGTAGGAATCGATGACGGCCTGGTAGTTGACTTGGAACGCGTCGATCTCCCGGCTCACTTTGGGGGCGTCCGCACTTGCGTCGCCTTCATCTTCCGGGTCAAAGAGAGCCGCTAGGCTTTTGGCGACTTCTTGGAACACTGCATCGAACTCAGCAGCCGGCAGGTGCGGGTATCTCCTACAAAGAATGGTGCGAGCTGCACGCCGAGGGTCGTCGAATTCCTCTTGACGATCTACGAGGTAATCAAGCATCAGGAGCTTCTGCCTCTGCAGTTCGACGAAATGCTGGTAGACCGCCGTCACTTCACGTCGCAACTCGGACACGGGGTGTTGGGCCGCTACATCAGTCACGGCAGCAAAGTCTAGGCCCGAGTGTCGCTCGGGAAGAGCCATTGTTCTTCCCGAGCGCGGGCCGCTCTAACCTCCCGAGCGGGTTCTTGGTCGTGGCCTCCAGCACCGCCCGTCGCGTCGGTTCCGGAGTGCGCGGCGTGTGCACGAACGTATAAGCACCTCAAGATCCGATGAAGGACACGAAAGACAGGCGCAATGATTATCCCCAACAGTACAGACGCAATTGCTTCATCCGCTTCATTCTGAAACTCGAAAGGTCGCCGGTTCGACCCCTGGCCCTGGCTACTATTGTTTTCTGGACAAAGCCACGCCTCCTGGCACCTTGCGCCCACGGCAGCGCCCCCCCCGCATGTGCGTCCGTGGGCCTAGACCCGCCCCTCTTCGAAGCCCCAGCCGTGTCTGAGCACACCGCTAAGCTTCAAAAACACTGAAGGGGGACCGGTGCCGAAGCAGATTCACGTGGTTGGAGCCGTCATCACAAGGGACGGACTCGTGATGTGCGCTCAACGCGGACCCGACGCCATCCTGCCCGGGCTTTGGGAGTTTCCCGGCGGCAAAATCGAGCCAGGTGAATCAAAGCAGGCCGCATTGCAGCGCGAGATCACCGAGGAACTCGGATGCATGATCGAGGTTGGCCCAGAGGTGACAACGACTACGCATGAGTACGAGTTCGGGGACGTCACCCTCACCACATTTCACTGCCGTCTCGTGGCTGGCACCCCGACTCTGACCGAGCACGTGTCCATCAAATGGCTGACACCAGCTGAGCTGGATACCATCCCCTGGGCCCCAGCCGACATCCCAGCCGTAGCCATGATCCGTGCAGATCTCGCCTGATGGACGTCGACCTTATTTGGTCCAACCGCTTCGGTCGCGACATCCAATACGGCTATGTCGGAAGCCCCGTCGAAGGGCCAGGACACTACAACCCTCGGCTGGTCTTGAACCAGGATGGACGAACTGTCGAACACGTCCTCGTCGAGGAGCTCGAGCGAGGCGGCGACTTCACTTTCTCCGTCGCCTTCATTTCCGCCGGAGCTATCGCTCAATTGAAGCAGCACCTCCGCGACCACAAGGGCAGCGGGCGCATAGTCACCTCTGACTTCCTCGGTTTCAATGACCCGCGGGCCTTCGCTGAGCTGCTGAACCTCAAGAAGCTGCTAGGAATTGATGTGCGGCGCCACACGGCCGGAGGCTTCCACGCGAAGGGCTATATCTTTGAGCGGCCCCGAAGTGTGACCGCAATGATCGGCAGTTCGAACCTCACGAATCGCGCGCTATCTGAGAATCACGAATGGAATCTCAAGGTTTCAGCAGCAACGGGGAGCGACCTGGCCAATCAACTGACAAGCCTCCTTGACGAGCAGATTGCCGCGTCTGAGCCCCTCACGCAAGAGTGGATTGACGAATACGCAGCGACATATGTTGCACCTCCCCGCCGCGACTCAAAGAAGCCAGCGATTCAGAGGGATCTGCCGGCCGCCTCGTTCATCGAGCCAAACATCATGCAGCAGGACGCCCTCCTGGCACTCGATCTCGCCAGGGCGCAAGGAGCCGAGAGGGCGATCATCATCTCAGCGACAGGAACAGGCAAGACCATGCTGTCCGCACTCGACGTGCGGTCTGTCAATCCGAAGCGAATGCTATTTGTCGTGCACCGCGAGCAGATTCTCGATCGCACCATTCAGGAGTATCGACGAGTTCTGGGTGGGCCCGCGACCGACTACGGCTTGCTCACTGGGTCCAGCAAGCAAGCAGACCGACGCTTCGTCTTCGCGACTATCCAGACACTGTCGCAGGAATCCACAATCTCGTCGTTTGCTGACGACGCCTTCGACTACATCATCATCGATGAGGCACACAGGGCTGGTGCGAGCACTTACCAGCGCGTCATCGAGCGTTTCAAGCCGCAGTTCCTGCTGGGCATGACCGCAACCCCAGAGCGAACCGATGGTTTCAACGTCTTCGAACTATTCGATTACAACGTGCCCTACGAGATTCGTCTCAGCAAGGCACTGGAAGCCGAGATGTTGTGTCCCTTCCACTACTTTGGCATCTCCGACATCGCATATGACGACGGGCAAACCACGACCGATGAGACCCCCCTTCAACTGCTAATCTCACCGGAACGAGTGGGCCACCTGATCCAGGCTCTTGAGCTCTACGGGCAGGCCGGCGTCGCTCCTCGAGGACTGATCTTCTGCAGCCGCCTGGAAGAAGCTCGCAGGCTCTCCGAGGAACTAAACAAGCGCTCCCTTCACGGTCAGCCGCTGCGGTCGGTTGCGCTCACCGGGGAAGATTCGATTGAGGTTCGCGAACACCAGGTCGCCCAACTTGAGTCAGGTGAGCTCGACTACATCCTCACTGTCGACGTGTTCAACGAAGGTGTCGATATTCCAACCCTCAATCAAGTCATCATGCTTCGGCAAACCCAGTCCGCCATCGTCTTCGTTCAACAACTGGGTCGCGGATTGCGCCTAGCCGATGGGAAGGACTACTTGGCCGTCATCGACTTCATCGGCAACTACACAAACAACTTCCTCATCCCGATCGCGCTGTTTGGCGATGACTCCCTGAACCGAGAGTCGCTTCGAGAACGCCTGAACGAGGCAGTTGAGGGTGGCGCACTCCCGGGTCTGTCCAGCGTCAGCTTCGATGAGATCTCGCGTGAGCGCATCCTCAACTCCATCAACCAGACGCAGCTCGACAGCATGTCAAACCTTAAGAATGCTCTAGTAGCAATGAGGAATCGAGTGGGGGAAGTCCCCGAGCTGTGGGACTTTTATCGTTTCCACTCGGTGGATCCCGTTTTGCTCGGGACGAAGAGGCAGCACTTTCCGGCCTTGGTCCAGTCGCTCCTGCGTACGGATTCCGGTCTCACCCTGAGCGAGTCCCGATCCTTGCATCTTCTTTCCCACGAAGTCCTCGCAGCCAAGCGATTGCACGAGTTCATCCTTCTCGAGCTTCTCTTGTCGAAGGGAGCAGCAACGGAGTCCGAGATTAGTGGAGCTTTCGAGTTGGCTGAGCTCCCCATGAATTTCTCACAAATCACTAGCGCGATCGACACACTTACTCTAACGGGTTATGCGCAGGCTGATGTCAATCGCTACCAGGTCGGAATAGCAGATCGCATCGGTGACGCCATCCGTCTGACCGACGATTTCAGCGCGGCCCACGCCAAGTCGGCCTTCCTGCGCAACGCGGTGGAAGACCTCTTGAGGACCGGCAAGCAGCTCACTCAGGACCGGTATCAATCGGAGCTGCCGTTCACACCGGGCATGCAGTATTCCCGTCGCGATGCAGCCCGCATCGTCGGGTGGCCCCGTTCTTTCGCCTCGACTATTTACGGCTACAAGACTGACGAGGCCTCCGGTGTTTGCGCGATCTTCGTAACGCTCCACAAGTCTAGCGAAGTCGATGCGAGCACGGCGTACGAGGATCAGCTGCTTGACCCATCGACCATGAGGTGGTTCTCACGAAGCAGGCGGAGCCTTGAGAGCAAGGAAGTCAGCCTGATCGTCGAGGGGCTGGTCGAAGTGCATGTCTTCGTTAAGAAGGATGACGCCGAGGGCAGCGACCACTACTACCTCGGCCGCGCCTCGGCACACGAAGCCGAGGAAACAACCATGCCAGGTAGCGATGGGGATCCCCTGTCGGTGGTCACGATGCTTTTGAAGTTCCGCCAGCCGATCAAGCAAGGGTTGTTTGACTACTTTCACTCGTTACGGCTGGACTGACTCGGCGAAGTTTGGTTATGCACAGTGAGTGTGATTGGCGTGAATGTGGTTCATTGCCCATTGCTCGCAGACCTGTAACTGGAGAGAAGTTTTGAAGCTCCGTGGGTCGCAACTTCGAGCCCCGACTGGCCCACTTCAAGCGGCTAGTTCAGACCGACAGTTTCCTTCGCCCCCGGAACACCGAAGATCACCACGATGGCGGCATGTGCCAGCCAGAACCAGGAGCTGTGCGGGAGTCCACAAACAGAGTTGGACTGCCCAGCGAATTGCATTTCGAACGTCGAAATCACACCGCAGTAACTGACCCGGATGGCCAGCTTTCGCTAATGAGTGACGTCCTCGGAGCGCTCGATGATCACGACGGGAATCACGCGATGCTCGGCTGCACGCTCCTGATAGCGAGGCAGGCCCGTCACGACTTCGGCCATCAGCTGGAAGAGGCGGTCGCGCTCCTCGCCCGGTTCAACAGTTCTGGCGATGGCTTCGTACTTGTCGCCCCGGTACTCCACGGTGATATGGGGTTCCGCATTCAGGTTCTCGTACCACTGCGGGTTCTTCGGGAGCCCGCCCATCGAACCGACCACGATCAAGCGGTCACCGTCGGGCTGCACCGCGATGGGCGTGGTGCGCGGCTCGCCCGAGACGCGACCCGTCGTAGTGAGCACTACGACGGACATGCCGCCGTCCTCGTAGATCCCCTCCTCGCGGTAACGCCTGACAACCTCGCGATTGTGGTCGCGCATATCGACACGTGCGGGCTGTTCAGCCATGAGATTCCTTTTCGAGCGAGCGGACCAATGGTGGAGTCGAACATGATCGCACGCACTGCTTTGCGCACTTCAGGTCAGCCGCAGAAGCCGAACCCGCACACCTGCGTGGAGATCACTGCATCTGCCAAAGTCACCAAACCGATCACGACGACTGCTGCATGCGCGAGCCAGGACCACGAACCTGTGAGCGGGAGTCCCCTGTCGGAATTGGACTGCCCAGCGAATTGCCGTTCAAACATCAGCATCAGACCAATGAGCGCCGCGGCTGCAACGAAGGCGATGAGTCCCCAAGACGGCAGATGTAATCCCATCAACGGTGTTGAACCCCATGAGTTGATCGGTGGGTAGGAGGAGATGATGTCGAAGAACGAGATGACGATGCCCAGGATCGCGCTGAACAGCATCACGCCGTAGTGACTGACCCGGATTCCCCAGCGCACATTGAGCAGAGCACCCAGTGCAATGCCGGTGAAGCAGAACCTGATCATCATGCAGAAGGAGCAGGGTTCCTGATCCTGACTGAACTCGAAGAACATCGCGCTGCCAATGACGCCGGCAGCAACAAGCGCGCCGAGGGCATTGAGCCTCTGCATCAGGTTCATCACATGCCCAATCCAGGATCGCCCCATTGCAGGTGAAGGAAGATCGCGGTAATGCCGAGCAGTCCGATGAACGTCAGCACGAGCACCAGCCTTCGGCTACGGCCACTCCAGGCGGCCAGGATCGCGAGGAATGCGATCAGGAACATCCAGATCATGCCGACTCCCACTTCATGGCAGAACGATCACATTGGCGATTTGGTAATCGCTGGGCCAGTCGACGCCTTGAGCGATGAGACCGAAGGTGTGGCTCTTGCCATCGCAAGTGAAGGGCAGGGCAAGGGCGCCTTCAGCGTTGTAGCTGTCACCCAACTCCGTTCCATCACGGGTCCACGTCACGCCTGTCACAGTGCCCTTGATCTTCCAAGCGACGTCAATCCAGGTTTCACTGCCGTCATCGCTCTTGCACTTCGCGGATTCGGGAATGCTGAGCGAGGTGATGGCCGTGCTGTTGCCGTGCTCATTGGTTGATTGCGGAATGCCCGGAACCGACTGACCAGTGGTCGGCGTGCTCGAGATGTTCGTCGGCACCGGCGGAGCCGCGCATGCACCGAGCAACAGCAGAGCGAAGGTCGCGCCCAGCGCCCCAAACGCCGCATTCCTGTTCCGTCTGCGGTCGATGCCATTCACGGGCGCAATATTGGCAGGGCATGCAGTGATATCGGCGCAGGTGGGGATTGTGTTGCGACGGTGTTGCGACTCTCCAAGGGTGTAATCGGGTCCAAGTCGGGCATAGCCTCAATGTGAAAAGAGGTGAGCCTGATGTCTATCAATCCAGAGCACGGAAGCGAAGCTGCTTCAGAAGGTGCTTCACAGGAGCAGAACCCATTGGCGCACTTGGGCACGCCTGCCGAAATGCAGTCGGTCAACCCCATACCTCCTGAAGAGGAGGCTCTTCGCGCGCAGGAAACGCCGACCGCCCCCTATGAACCGCCACGTCCACGTCGACGTGGCTTCGTTGGATTGCTTGACTCGATCGCGTACCGCGCGCAATTGGCCGTACTGAGTGTCTTTGGCGCGGCAGAACTCAGCAGAGAGGTCGATCCGATCGAGCAGCTCAAGCGTCGCTACGGAAGGGTCGAGCGCGAGTACTGATCGCGCATCAGGCCTTCAGGGTCAGACCACTCCATAGAGACGATCGCCCGCATCGCCGAGCCCCGGCACGATGTAGCCGTGCTCGTTCAAGTGGTCGTCCAGTGCGGCAGTGACGATGGTGACCTCGACATCGCGATCGGCAAAGGTCTCTTCCACATGCTTCAGACCCTCGGGCGCAGCGAGCAGGCAGATGGCCGTGACATCACGGGCACCGCGCGCAAGCAGCAGATCGATCGCAGCAACCAAGGTGCCGCCGGTGGCCAGCATCGGATCCAGGACGAATACCTGCCGGTTGTGCAGATCCGGTGGGAGTCGATCGGCGTAGGTCGTGGCCTCAAGAGTGACCTCATCGCGCACCATGCCCAAGAAGCCGACTTCAGCCGTGGGCATCAGTTTCATCATGCCGCTGAGCATCCCCAGACCCGCTCGCAGAATCGGCACGACCACCGGACGAGGATCGGCCAGTTCAACACCCTGCATCGGCGCGACGGGCGTGACGATCTGCACCTGATGCACCAGAAGGGACCGTGAGGCCTCGTAGGTCAACAGAGTCACGAGCTCTTCGGCCAGCAGCCTGAACGTGACCGAGGAGGTCTCCTGATCTCGCAGCTTGGTGAGCTTGTGGGCGACGAGTGGGTGATCGATGACCATGGTCCGCATGGGATTGAGAGTAGTGCTCAATTCCTTGTGCATGCGGCCGAGTAGAGGGCCGAATCGATCACGGCGTCATCGGGCATCTGTGCGGGCTTCTTCGGATTCCAGGTGCCACACACGGTCATGCGATCGGCAATCGCCCATGCACCGTCTGTTCGCTGAGTCACCTCATAGTCGCCGAGATCGTGACCTTGGCCATCACCGACCACGATCTGCGCTACTGCCCAATCACCCGCACATGCAACGCTCGAAATTGATTGCAGGGCCAAACCGGTGGATTCGACGGCAGCGGTGGAGGCATAGAAATTCTCAATCGCAATGGTGATGCCTGCCTGGTCGCACCCATCACTTGCAGCGGTCGGGGTGCTCACTGCAATCGCCGCAGGTTCCTCAGCGGGCGAGCAGGCGTTCAGCAGGAGCGAACTTGCAACGACAAAGCCGACCAACCAGATCGCAGTCTTTCTCGTGCTCATTCGTGGCCTCCATCGCAGTTGCGCTTTCAGCATGCCCGAGAAATGAGTCAGGGCCGGTCAATGACCGGCCCTGACTCACGATGCGCTTACTACTGGGAGGGCGCCTGCCCCATCATCCCGCCCGAGGATTGCCCGGGCTGGCCTGGGAATTGCGGCATGGTCCCCTGCTGACCTTGTGGGTAGCTCTGCGAACCGCCTTGCTGACCCTGCTGATGCCACCCGAAACCTTGACCGTGACCCATCCCTGGTCCGTACTGCCCACTTTGGCCCCCCAAATTCTCTTGGAGCTGTGCCATGCGTGCAGGACGGATTCCGCCATCACGATCGGAGTGAGACCCAATGGCAAATCCGATGAATCCGGCCGCGGCGATCAGGAACACGACAAGGGCTCCTGCTCCGGCGGCCAGGATCACGCGCGTGGGCGAATGCTGTGTTGGCCTCGCTGTGACAACAGCGGCGGGCGCGATCACTGCAGCTGGGGCTGGTGCCGCAGTCGGAGCCGCTTCGACTGAGGGCAGTTCCGTTGTTGAATCCGTGGGATTTTCTTCGTTGTCGGGCATGACCGCTCCTTCTCTGGCTCGCATCATGCGAGTAGTTGTCGACAACAGTGCCAAGGTTGTGTCAGAAAGCAATGGGGTGAATGTTTGGGTTCGGTGAATGTCCAAGAGCACGCTGCCTAGGCTGCGCTGCATGTCGGCACATTCTGCATCTCACGGTTCGTCCAAGCATCGGTGGCTTTTCGGGGCAAATGCGTCGCTAGCGTGGCTTGGACTTTCGGTTTCGCTCCTATTGACGATCCTGAACACCTATCCGGTGACCAACACGATTCCGACCATCTACGGATTCAACGAGGCCGGCAGCGCCGGGCTCGTTGGTCGCGTCCTGGATTTCTTCAGCTACTTCACCATCTTGAGCAACATCGTTGTCGCCGTGGTGGCGACGATGTTGTGGCGCAACCCCAATCGCCAGTCGGGGATCTTCAGAGTCCTGCGTCTGGATTCGCTCATCATGATCTCGGTGACCGGCCTGGTCTTCGTGATCCTCTTGGCTCCCAAAGCCGACATCCAGGGCTGGGCGCATGTGTCGAACACCTTGAATCACTACATCACTCCGGTGCTGACCGTGCTCGTGTTCATCCTCATCGGTCCTCGAGGGCTCATCCGCGTGCGCACGATCTTCCTGGCACTGATCCTTCCCTTGGCCTGGGTGGCGTATTCACTAGCTCGCGGGGCAGTCATTGATGCGTACCCCTATGGCTTCCTGGATGCCGCCAGATACGGCTACGGAACTGTCATGATCAATCTCATCGGCATCGTGGGCATCGGCGTGCTGCTGGGCTTTGTGTTCTTCGGAATCGACAGGCTGATCAGCAAGCGTGCACACCACTCGTAGTGTCCTGCGAGAACTAGCCTGACCCTGTGAGCAGTCAAAGCGACGCATTAGCCGCTCGAGCGATGACTGGCTTCACCAACCTGCGCCACTACGAGTCTCGACATGTGCGCGGCGATCTTGTCGGTGGCATCACCGTGCTCGCCTACCTCGTGCCACAGGTGATGGCCTACTCGGCA
>Ga0172380_10008793_pt1 | contig 10910 bp, 21 predicted proteins | sample Leawe162metaG_FD_119747 | JGI IMG/M metagenome (GOLD analysis project Ga0172380, IMG submission 119747) | Leachate microbial communities from a municipal landfill in Southern Ontario, Canada - Leachate well 162 metaG | ecosystem: Engineered > Solid waste > Landfill > Unclassified | place...
GGTTCCCAGTGCGCCGGTTTCGTAGGGGCTGTTGACAATGCTCATTCGGGCGGTGGAATCAAATTTACCGCCACTCAAAACGACGAAATCGATAGTTTCGCAGGTCCCGGCCTTGGACCACTCAAACAGCAGGTCAACCACGCTCCGATAAGAGTTGATGCCCTTCAGCTGTTTGAGATAGTTGGTGTTCACCTTGACGGTGACCGAATCGATCAGAGTCACATTCCGACCGGCGGTCACCCATGCCTGGGAACTGTCAACCGTCAAAAACATGACGGCAGGCAGAATGATGAAGCAAGCCGTCAGCAACACAATAGCGATCTTCTTACCCATGTTGAGATTTCTCCTTTGTGTTATGGGTTTCAATCTGGTTTGGTTTGACATTGGTTTTGGTTAGATAGTTAGATTTGATCCGGACGCGGGCGGGCTTGTACTCAGGCTCTTCATTAGTGCCTTATCGTAGACCATCGCTCCCACCTCGGCCGCGATCTTTTGTCGTGCTTTATTATCAACATTTTTGATCATGCTGTTCAGGCGCTCTTCAAGGAACGCCTTAAGGAATGTCTCAGACCAGGACAGGAAGGTATCACCCACGGCCTTGATCTGATTAATTTTGTCAAGGATGGTTTCGGTGTCATAATCACGCTCGAATTCAATCTTGATGTCGTCCATGTTGACGGTGCGGGTTTTATCTTTCATCCGCGCCATGAAATAGATGATGTTTTTCTCATAGATTTCCCCTTGGTCGGCAAGGTGCGCCAGGTTTGACTTGGTTTCCTTGAATCTATAGGACTTAGTTACGCCCGATTCTCCACGGTCGTCCATATATGCAATTCCGCCTATTTTATACATCAGATCCATCATGGCATTCATCCCGTCCAAGTGCTGGGGAATGGTATTGGCCGGTGCGATAATTCGGGATGTTCCTTTGCTTTCTCCCTGCTCGGTAATGGCGGAATTGAGCTTCATTTTTTTGGCCTCGGTACGTTCAATCTCAGAGGGGTCAATGTTGGCATCGCCATAGCCCGACTTGGTTGCCTCAACCACGGATTCGGTCGGCAAGACAAGCTGGCCGTTCTGCAGGATCATGTTTAACAACATGTTTGAGAGGATGGTTGTCCATGCCCGGTTGACCTGGACAAGGTCATAAAACCCGGAATCGACAATATTCAGCCCGGAAAGGTTAACCAGGGGTGAAAACTCGACGACCGGAACCTCCCCGATATCGTTCGGGACGTTGTGGATCAGCCTGTATGAGTTTTTTCGGACCTCCCAAACAGCAATTTCATTTCGGCTCCAGTATCGATAGGTCTTGACCTCTTCCGGGTTGTCGGTTATCTGTGGCTGGACGGTATTGGTTTCCTCAAAAACGATCCAGTCAAATCCGTCTCTTGATTTTCTCCAGTTGATGACGGATGTTGGGAGGTAGGTGACCACATACGGCCGCCGGTCTCCGTCAATGCCGGAAATATCAACTAGGGTGTACATCTTGCCGACACACCGAGACAGGATAATCATTTCCTTGACATACTTGTCCAGCATTGTTCCATTAATGTCGATATCCATCAAGGGCAAGGCGTTGGAATCGGCATAGGCGGGGAGGTTCCATGTAATGTCCTGCTCGAAAACCATCTTTGGCAGAAATTCAATGATTGACCTGGGGAAATTGATATAGGGGGTGACGTTGCATCGGTAATCATATTCCTTGTCGTCTTCCCTGAAAAACTTGGTCAATACCTTCTTGATATCAAGGTCAAATCCGGCCTTATAGAAATCAAACAGGTCGGACCACTCGGAATTATATTTATCATAATCCGCATGGTGCCGGGCTATGTTGGTATTGGTAATCCGCGGAGCCAATAAGTTATCGTTGTCGGATATAATATAAGCCACCCTTAAGCCGCCTTTCTGATTGCCTGTTTGCCGAAAATCTTATCACACAAATATCGAATCCCATCCGCGTGATGCCCGAATCCAAGCCGCTCGTCGTTGGCCTTGTCGCCCGTTACGTTCAGAAAATCTTTGATAATATGTTTGCACCGGGGATCAACTGACAGTAGCGGGTCGCCGTTCGATGGAGCCAGAATCCCGTTGACAAGGTTGGCCGTGTTTCGGATACTGGGGTTTGACGTGTTGATTCGGTTGTATACCTGTTTCTGGGCTTTCTGGAGCTTAGCGACGATGATATCCATGTCCGTTACCTTGCTGTTTCGCGTGTCTCTGGCCCGGGCCGAGGCGTCCCCAAAAACATAGAATACCTTAGCCTTGTCGTATCGACTGACAATCTGATCCGCCGCTTGACGGGTGTCGGAATTGGCAAGGTGAACCTCGTCAAATACCCTGATCTTGCCGGTTTCCATTTGAGCTATATTCACGCAAAGCGGGTTGACGTTGAAATCCCAGGCCAGCAGGACGGGAAGCTCGGGATTGAAGGTGTAAGAATGAATGTGTGGGGGTTCGTTTCGAAACTCGTAAAACATCAAATGCTCATTTATGTTGACAAATTCGCCGTCAATGTAGGCTTGCAGGAGTTTATCAGAATAGATGGTCTTTAGCCGGTCAATATAGGTCTTGTCGATGGTTCCGTATTCCACGGCTTCACGGGTGGACGATCGGTATATCTGGACGCCTGCTGTATCACAAAAGTCTTCCCACCAATTTTCTTGTTTTCCGGGTTCTGGTGTGCCGGTCAGAATGGTCTGCATAGTACGAGAGCCGATATCAGATAACCGGGCGGCTGATCGGTCAAGTGCCTCCCTCTTCTGGACGCCGGGCTCGTCAATCCATACTCCGCCCACCTCAAACCCGATAATGGTTTCTGGCTGGAACCCTGATCGGAGATATATCAATCCGATCGGAGTGGTGACGACCATGTCCGACAGATTGATGTCCGGTTTGATTCCATAAGTTGGGATGAGTTCTTTGATTTTGGGGATAATGACTGTTTTCAACAGGGAATGAGTCGGGGCAACGACAAGAAAATTGACCGGCCGTCCGGCATGGCTGAAATTCATAAACATACTTTTGATCATCTTCTGACATCCGATATGAGTCTTTCCGGAACGATATCCACCTATAAAACACGGATACGGGCTGGAATCATCGGCATAAAACGGGACCTGGGAGGGGAGAAATTTTGGTGATACATTGATCATTTTAGGCATCTCCGCCGCCCTCCATATCCTCCCCTTCCAGAAGTTCCGTTAGGTTGGCCCCATTGCCCCCCATTTGCTGATCAATCTCTGATTGTTTTAATTTTGGCATGACGCAAGGATTGATGTTGACTTGGATTCCACCTCGGCCGACATCGTCGAAATTTAGCTCTTTCTTTCCGTATTGTTTAGGGTAACGGCGTTCAAGCATCCATGCCAGGGCTTGCCATGATTTGCTGTCAGCGTCAAAAGCGATTTTCTGAATCCTGGCGGTGGCGCGGGTAATAAACTCCGCTTTAGCTTTCCTATATTTCAGCCAGAAATCCCGATACACGCCATGAGTGGAATTTTTCCCCCGCTTCTTCCATTCAATCAGGACTTGCTGGCTTATCCCTACAGCCTGAGCCACCACGCATTCGTAATTGCCAAGCGAAATCAGCTTGCATATCTGTTCAACCACCTCGTCGGTCATGAGCAGTGGCCGGTTTTTGACATTGCCCGGCTTAGGTTTCGGCTGTTCCTTCTGCTTGGATTGCCTGGATCCCTTTGAGCCATTGGATTGCTTGGATGATTTTAACTTCTTTTCCCCTTTTGGGGGCTTGATTCGGTCTTGTCCCATACCTAATAATGGAAAATCTCAAACCACAAATTGACGCGAATGGACATTGACCGACACGGATAGCACAAAATAGACACAGATTGATCATAAATTACAATCCAAAAAGCTTGACTTACCAAAAATTTATCGTTATGATTTAGGACATGGGAAAAGATGATTATCGCAAATTGGGATGGTCGGTATTTGAGCGGCGATTTCATGCCGTCAGGGTGGCGTGTGACGCGGATGACTTGCAGGATGTCGCCCAAATCATTGAATTATCTTGGGTTCGGGCGGGCGGTTGCAAAGATGCGGTAAGGTGGGATAGTTGGCCTAAGAGCGGTCCGGATGTGATCCGGGAGTTTTTGCGCTGTCTTGGTCGTGAGCTCTACTTGTTCGCAAAATCCAAAGGATTTTACAAACAGTCGGGAGCCGGATTTGACAGGATAGAGATCAGGCTTGACGAATCAAGGCTTGATTAGGTCGTTTGGTCGTCGTCCTCTTGATCTATTTTGAAATATTGTTTGCTATTGACAAATAAATTAAAATCATCCTCATAAATGTACCATTGCCCGGTCGGCTTGAACTTGAACGCCGGGATGACCTTTTCATGGGCAAGCGACAAGGCGTTTTTGTAGCTGATGTCGAGCTTGCCGGCCACTTCTTTCAGGCTGAGTCGTTTCTTTTGATTCATGTCACTTCCTTTCGGGTGGGTTGATTAATTAAGACGCCATGCTTTCGCGTTGGTATGGCACTCCGTTTTTCTTTATTTCAAGCGTGTCATCAAGCCTTATCATCCGGTCAATAATGACTTGGCAGTATTTAGGGTCGATTTCCATGCCGTAACATTTGCGTTTTAGTTGGTGTGCGGCTACATATTGTGAACCACTGCCCGTGAATGGTTCGTAAACAATTTGTCCTTTTAGCGTGTGATTTTGTATTGGTATTTCAAAAATCTTAACTGGTTTTTGAGTAGGGTGAATTTTATCATTTTCCCTTGCAAACTCCCAAATTGTATTTTGATTTCGTTCGCCGTAAAAGTTAGGTCTATGCCCCTTTACCCAGCCATAAAAACACAACTCATGTCTCCAGTGATAATCACCGCGCCCAAAAATAAATGTGGGTTTAACCCATATTATTTGTCTGTGAATAATTATATCGGCGGCGGCGGCGGCGAAATAACCCTGAGTTAACATCGGATGCCAGAAATAGAAAGCGCAATTATCAGTTAAGTGTTGCAAGCTTGCTTTTATAGACTTTTCTAAAAATTCTTGAAACTCCCCCGCTTTAAAGTCGTCATTTTCTATATCGTTATATCCCTTGCTTTGGCCTTTTGATTGTGAAAGTTTTACAAAATTGATACCATATGGCGGGTCTGTATTGCACAAAACCGCCTTTTCCCCATTCATAAGCCTTGCCACCTGATCGGGGTCGGTACTATCCCCGCACAACAATCGATGCGGGCCAATTTCAAACAGGTCACCCAGCTTTATATCTGTCTCAATTGATTCATGGTCGGGCATCTCAAAGCCGTCATCGTTGCCCTTGTCGTCATCTCCATAATATCCGGCACCGAAATCGTCCATGTTGATTTCCGGAAAATTGAAGCAATCCCGCATCTCTTCAAACCCGATGCCGGATTCCTCCAGAAACTCATACAGCCCGTCCTCTGTCATGTTGCCATACTGAGACGTGAGAGCAAGGATCATCTTTTTCGCCTCTTTTCGATTGGCACACCGGATAAAATTGCAAGGCAACGCGGGAACGTTGATTCCCTCTTCTTTCATTTTGACGATTTCCCGGTGCCGCTGATGACCGTTTAGGATATAGACATTCCCCTCGTTCTCCCACACCGAAAACGGCTCGGCAAAACCATTATCAAGGATTTGCTTGCGGAGCTTTTTGTAATTCGCCTCAGACAGATCTTTCAGGTTGCCCTGGAATGGCTGTAGTTTTTCAATATCAAGCATCTCGGTCTTGTAGTAGCTTACGGTTAGCTTCATTCCGTCATACTCCTTTTTAATGTTTCTGGTTTTTATCGCGTAGAGCGGCCAAAGGATAGAGGGGTTAATTATTGTCATAACGCCAGTTGCGTATCTCTTCTGTATCGGCTTCTTGGCCAGTTGTTTTGTCAATTACTTTAAAATTTGGCAACATATCATTTAAGTTCCTTTCGCTTTTCTTAAATAACCCTTATATTATAATACATACATACACACAGAGAAAGAATAAGAGTATATATTATAATATGTGCTTATACCGGGTCAACCAAAACCAAGCAATTAGCCGGGACGATCGCAACGGGTTCATTATTCTTTTCGATGATGATTATTTTAGATTGAAATTGGTACGTTATTTGATCGCCTATAACGTCAAACCTTGTCGGACTTGACCCCTGCATATAAATTACAAAATTCATTAGGGCTGCTTCTTTCTGTTCGATTGGCGTATATTGGGCACAGCCCGGACATGGTATTGTTTCACCATCCCAGTCCGCAATTTTGTCGCAAACATTCTTGTGGATGCAATCGGTATATTCTCCGTCTTGGTGGTGCATGGTTAAGCCTCCCCTGTGTTGTGTTGTCTTTTCACCTTGCTATTCTTCCAATCCTTTGCAAGGTCAGGAAAGCAGCCTGCAGACATATAGGAACAATCAACTTCGAACCATTCAAAGCTTCTTTCCAATGGTTCGTTTTCATACCAAAACCCATTACTGCTTTTATCAATCGCAAACCACTCAGCCCAATCGGGCGCATGTAAGAACGGATCAGACAGACGGACAATCTCGGCTTCGAGTGTTTCAATTTTAGCCTTCAATCGGAATATTTCGTCATTCATTTCCGCTATTCGTTCTGTTGGAATCATTACCATTTTATTCCTCCTTTATCTGTTTTTTTAACAGCGTTTTACCGTAACAAATTATTCTTTCCATGTCGGTGAAATTGGCTTCACAGGTGCAAATGATGGCAAGGGCGGCATAGTCGCCGGGATAGGTAGAGACAAGGGCGGCGACATAGTCGCCGGAACAAAGTGCTGCATGTCTGGCGGAAAAGGCGACATAGTCGCCGGAACAACGCGCTGCATATTTGGCGGAAAGGGCGGCATGGCCGCCGGAATAGGTGGAGATAAGGTCGGCAGCGGCATGGACAGCATTGATATTTTCTTTTGTCGGATTTTTGAGCACTTTTTTTGCCGCCTGTATGGCTTTTCGCGGACGATTGTCGATTGGACATCTTGCTTCAAACACAGGTAATGCTTGTTCTGCAGAATAAATTGCTAACTTGGCTGCATTCTTCGGCGTAAGTAAGTGCGCTATCAGCCACGTTGCGTAAGTATATTTTGAAATTTTAACTAATTGGTCAACACACCTTATCGGGTCGGCCTCTTTCTTGGTCAGCCATAGATCGATTCCAGGCTGACAAGCACCAAGATTATGTAGGTACTGTTCCGTAATAACCATTTCATTCCTTCTTCTGATAAAATTCCGGGTTGTACTTTTCTCCGTGCCGCTCTCTCAGTTTTGCGACGTTATGCTGATAAATTTCCTCCAGCGTGATCCCGTGCGGAGCGCATAGGGTGTATAGTAGCTCCATCGTCATGATGGTGACTATCCGCAATGCTCGTCTTGCATTTTGTCCTGCCATAAATTCGCCCAGCGCAAACATGATATGATCCAGAATGTTGTACTGGCTAGAAATTATGAATGCCGCAACTGCAACAAAATCCGATCGATCAAGATTTTTGATCGGCGAATAATAATTGTCCGGATTCGGGTTCCCAGTTAATCCCGGATCAGCCCCGGTCGATAATGATTTTTTTGACATACTCAACAACACTGCCAGATACCACAGACAATCCCCCGCCTCTTCCAGGTACTTTTCCCGGATCGCTTGACCGTGATAGGTCTTTTTGTAGAGATTGGCCAGCTCCCCAACCTCTCCGGCCAGCCCTAACGCCAGATAATGGAAGTCCTTGTTTTGATCCTCTGAACCCTTGAAGGTTTTTACCGCCTCGTTTTGGAACTCGAAATAGTTCATCATTGATCCTTTCTGTTATCCGGCATTGCGGCCGATATAAAAATCAAGCAATCTGTCATCCTGCAGGTACTCCGAAACCACCTTGAAAAACTCTTCCACGCTTCGCACCTCGGCAAAATCATAACCATCATCCAGTGTGCGGCTAACAAATAGCTTTTGGTTTTCGGTCAACCTGTTTTTCCCAGCCTTGACTTCAATCCAAAGCCCATGACGGCCGGCTTCGTTCGGTACCGGCAGAAATAAATCAGGCACACCCGGCATGACACCCATTGCTTTCAGTTTCATGGCTGTTTGGATGTTTCGCTTTTCGCCATTGGGGATGTGGAAAAGCCGCCCAAGCTTGGGGTTGACATTCTTGGCGTATGCCACCGCCCGGAAGATTTGTTTTTGGATTTCGGATTCGGCTATTTTCATTCCCAGCCTCGCTTGCGCTTTTCATGCGCTCCGACGGACAACAACAATAACGCAATAATACCAATTACTCTCCACGTCATTTCCCAGTCGGCCGGGTTTGGGCTCCAGCAGGCAAAGGAAATAAGAACATATACAAAAACAACGATACTGCAATAAATCATGGTTATTCCTCCAGTTTGTTTATTTTCTTGTTTTCCATTTTTTGACTACACCAGGTTAGATAATTGCCTATGGCAAAAACAACATTGGGATCATCCCCGGCCTGTACGCGAATCCAGACCGGGGACAATCTGATCTGAACGTGTGCCAATTTGTTGGTATGGCACAAACCAACGTTGTCGAGACATTACCACCATGATAATAGGTAAATTGCAAAGATAAAAGCAAGAACAAAATCGGTTAAGTCTGGTTTTTTTGGAGCTAGTCTTGACATCTTAACCCTGTTATCTTTCATCGGTGAAGTGTTCGATATCAAATGAAAACTGCGCTTTACACAGGGATATAACTTTCCCCTCTGGCGAACTACCATCTAAAATGCTAAACAGTGGACACCAATCGCCGCAAAATGTATCCTCTCGATATGGGCAATATTGCTTAACAATCCTGCCTTCTGTTCTTTCAAAGGATAAGACTCCATCTTTCGACATTATTGCTTTCATCTCAAACTCCTTTGTTATCAATTGTTTACAAAAATAGCAGTTATTGTGCCAATTATTGCCAAACTCTCGTCGCCGGTTCAATTAGTTTTCCGTCTTGTCTGTTTTGCATAATTCATTCATCCAATCTGCTATTTCTTTTGCCTTGTCAGGCTCAAAAACAAGTGTGTCGCTGAATTGGTGGCTGGTTCGCATGAATTTCCAACAGTATTTCACCTTTCCCCAGAATGACCACGGGTTCGGCTGTTCATAATATCCTAAAAATATTAATCCTGAGTCATCCTTTTCAATCCGTAATGCCTCACAGCCACAGCCACAATCAAAGAACTTGACTTTGGATTTGTGGTTCATTGTCTTCCTTCTTCTGCGTTGTGTTTCATTGGACATTCCTCGCTGGTTTCGCCGGGCAACGGCAGCCAGCATTCACATATACCATGTTCACTACAGGTCGATAGTGGGGATCTTCTGTTTATGTCATCAAAGAAAAACGCCATGCAAACCCATTCCTTAAAACAGCTTTCCTGATCTTGGGGTTTATCCCAGTGATAATAGTGTAATGGGATATGAAACCTGCAATTACAACAGCATTCGTCCGTAACCCCAAGAATCTTTAATGGCCGCTTAAGGTAACATCGTTCTTTTTTTCTCATCTCATTCTCCTTTCATTTTGGCATGATGATATACAATCATTTTATTCTAATTTTAAACTTCTTCTAAATTCTTCAGCATGAGAAATAGCGTCAATATTTTGATCCTGAATAAATTCAATGTGCTTATTAATAATTCTGAGCAACTCTTCTTTTGATGTTGCATTTACTATTTCATCAACCGCACAAATATCTTGACCATAAAAATCCCTCCATTTAATCATTATTTTTTTTATTTTTTCCAGTTTCATTCTTGTTTTCCTTCCTTTGACTGCAAATCAATTTTGATTTCGGTTTCCTCAACGCATAACAAGGACAAGATGGCATTCGGGAATTTAGCCAAATAACTCTTGGCAATATTGATAATTGCTTTTTCCTGTAAATGTACATTAATTTTAACCCATTCAGACCCATTAACACATTCAACTTTCTGATATAACTTATATATTTTACTCATCTCATTCTCCTTCCTTTGCGTGATACGCGTGTACCATTAAAACTATCGTTAGAAGATAAAAGTGCGTTACAATGTTGTCGAGGTTTGGATCTTTTACGAAAAGAGCATAACAAGTGCAGACACAAGATATTATCCATCCAACAAACAATATGTATGTACACATTTTGAGCATAGTTACTCTCCTTCCTTTGCAAGGCGGCATTGATCGGCAGAAGCATAAACTGTAATCTGCGGATCAAGTCCTTCGTAACGATCAGACGTGATTAATATAGACATTTAATCCTCCTTAGTTTGGTAGGTTTAGCTGGTTGTTGACGAAATTCTCAGCTATTTCTAATTTAGAGTGTTTGTCAAACACTTGATACCACTTGGATTCACCTCTTATATCTGTCATTTCTAAACAATTCACCCCCTGTCTTTTTACAAACCCTAAAAACAATCCTTTTCTGTGTGGGTTCTGCTCACTTGCATAGTGATTAATCACTATATCTAAGAATTTAATTTTAGATTTAAACTCTTTCATCCCGTCAATGCCTAATTCGTCTTGTTCCATCTTATTCCTGCTTTCTCCCAATCTATCCGACAGCACATACCGTAATGGATGCATGTGCTCTGTTTATCGTCTGTTTCACGCATTTTCATCCCTCCTTCATCTGTTTTTGTAACAGCGTTTTACCGTAGTGGATAATTTTATTAGCAATGGCTGGATCGGCACTAATGGCATAGCCGGCGGCTCGGGCGGCTCGGGCGGCATATTCGGCGGCAAGGGCGGCATCGGCTAGGACGGCTTGGAAAGCTCGGGCGACTCGGGCGGCAAGGGCGGCATATTCGGCGGAACAACGCGCTGCATATTTGGCGGAAAGGGCGGCATGGCCGCCGGAATAGGTGGAGATAAGGTCGGCAGCGGCATGGACAGCATTGATATTTTCTTTTGTCGGATTTTTGAGCA
>Ga0172380_10008794_pt1 | contig 10910 bp, 5 predicted proteins | sample Leawe162metaG_FD_119747 | JGI IMG/M metagenome (GOLD analysis project Ga0172380, IMG submission 119747) | Leachate microbial communities from a municipal landfill in Southern Ontario, Canada - Leachate well 162 metaG | ecosystem: Engineered > Solid waste > Landfill > Unclassified | place...
CGGGGTCATGGTCAACTGATCCCAGGCCTGGTGGTCGAGGCGCGGCACCAGCAACTCTCCGCTGCTGCCGAATTCCAGGGCATGGGCGATCACATCCGCCAGGTGGAGAATGGCTGTTTCGCGCGGATACTGCCCGGCCCGGGAACAGCGATGGTGGCACTCCACCGGTTCGGCCACGCGGGCCGGAATCTTCCAGGCGCGCAACAGGCGGCCGCCGACCTCGCCATGGTCAAAACCGAGGCGTTCCCGTTCCACATCGTGCAGCAACCTGCCTTCCGAGCGGCAGACCTCGATCATCTCCCGGCTCGGGCCAGGGGCGTTGATGAACATGACCAGCCGGCCGATATCGTGCAGGATTCCGGACACGAAAAAACGTTCCAGGTTTGCTTCCCGCTGGCTGGTGGCCAGGATGCGGGCGGTCAGGCCGCAAGCGATGCTGTGCTTCCAGAAAAGCTCCATGGTAATCAGATCTTCCGGGATGCCCTTGAAAAGACCGATGACGGATACCGCCAAAGCCAGGTCGCGGACCTGCTGGACACCGATGATGGTGACCGCTTGGGTGATGGTGTCGATCCGGGAAAAATAGCCGAAGAGCGGGCTGTTGGCCAGTTTGAGGATGCGCGCGGTCAGCCCTTGGTCCTCGGAGATGAGTTTGGCAATGTCGGAAATGGAACTGCGGGGGTGATTGATGGCTTCGTCCAGCCGTTCATAGAAAAGCGGCAGCGACGGCACGGCCGAGACGCCGTTGAGCAGGGCATCGATAGTCAGCGGGGCGGTTGAATCAGGAGGCATGGTCCAGCCTCCTCTGTACACAGAGACGCATGAGTTCCCTGATGGCGGGATGTTCCGGATCATTGTGGACGAACAGGCCGGCAATGGCACTCTCCGCCTCGGCCAGCCGCTCGGGATCGATATCGTCGCCGGAAAAGGGCTGATCAGCCACACCGGGATCGTCCCCGGCGATGTCCGCCTCGATCACCCCCCAGGTACGGAAGATTTTGAGATGTTTCTCCGTCAGCTCGTTGCCGGCAGGCAGGAGCAGCCTGCCGCTGCGGTCGCAGACATTGCTCCTGAGCATCATGCCCGGCGCCAGATTGTCTATGGTGACGATAGCCACGCAAACCTCCGGGGAACTGTTCCGCTATGTTTCCCCACCATCTTCGCCGCACACACTTGGCAGCCCGAGGGCTGCAACAGACCTGACAGATAAATAAGATGTGAACCTGTTCTCGGCTAATCAACATAGCACCCGGAACAAGGTCCGGTCAAAGCAATTTTCGGAATTATCGAGTAGCGAAAGGGGGTTACCGGACTCAATATTAACCGGCTCACATCAAGAGCAAGATCGCCGACACTACAACCGGCACATTTCACAAACGGTCTCCAGACGATTCAGGATAACTCTACCAGGTTTGCCCGTCCCCACAATGCACACTTTCCAGATAGATGAATGGCGAGTTGATGCCAATATTTTCTTCCGTTATAAGCATTAAAGATTTTGATTCATATTTTCTGAATTATCTGCTAAGTTTCACTATAACTGAAACAAACAAAGGTACTCATATATGACCCAACACTACATCGTCATGGCTGATGTCATTCGCAGCAGATCTTACAGCGGCAGCGACCTTATGAACGAGTTCATGAGGATAGTTGAGGATTGCAACGCCGTTTACGCGGGAGCCATACTGTCTCCTTATACCATTACATTAGGTGATGAGTTTCAAGGGGTGGCCGATTCACTGAAGAGTGCTGTTGAGTCAATCCTTTTTCTGGAAGACCGCCTCCTGACGGTTCACCCTGCTTTTATGCTCCGTTACGTTATAGTCTTTGGTGAAATCGACACGCCAATCAACCCGCGGATCGCCCATGGAATGACGGGTTCCGGCCTTGTCGCTGCAAGAGAACTATTGACCAAAAAGAGGAAGAGAAGACGGCGGTTTCAATTAAAACTGTTCGATCTGCCCTACAACGATGATCTGAACATGCTCTTTCGGCTATTGGAATTGCTGTCAGGGCATTGGAAAGAAAAAGATTACGCACTGGTCCGGGAGCTTGTGTGGAATGATAATGATGCGGACGTCGCGTCTCGCTTTGGAAAGACAAAATCGCAAATATGGAAGCGGCGAAAAACGCTACAGATTGAGGAATACATAACAGTAAAGGAGCTTCTCTGTCGGACAGTATCGCATGGAGAAGATAAAATATGAGCCCCGTCCTTGTTTACCCGCTTATTTTCGTTGTCGGCGAGATCCTGGCAATTTTAGTATTCCTGATCCTTCGTAGATTGGTGGCTGGCACTGCAGTCTTCAAAAGGCCTGATATTGAGACCTTTAAAGGCATATTGGAGAGACTTGTTCTTTTTACCGGTCTGACAGGAGGGTACTCGACGGTGCTGGTAATGTTCGGTGCCCTGAAACTTGGGACTCGGTTGCATGATGAACATGACAAAAATGTGTCCAACAATTATTTTCTCATAGGAAACCTGCTATCAGCCTTTATTGCCATAGTTGATGCCATTGTCTGCGGATGGTTTCTCAAGATGTAAGAATCTTTTTTTGAAGCAGCCTACCCTAGGTCGCTCTCCGTCTCGGGCCAGAGCACATCCTTGAGCCCTGATTTGCGATCTATTCTCCTTGACACCGCTTCGACAAACACCGCGTCGTCCCCCCAGATCTCAACCTCCTGCTTTGCCCGCGTAATACCGGTGTAGATCAACTCACGGGTCAAGGCCCCGGAATCGCGATCCGGCAGAAGCATCAGGACTTGGCCGAACTCGGACCCCTGGCTTTTGTGCACCGTCATGGCAAAGACCGTTTCGTGCGTTGGCAGGCGCACCGGAGACACGTTCCTGATCCCCCCCTCGGGCGCGGAAAACCAGACGCGGGGCTCGTTGTTGTTTTCCCGGTCCGGCAGAACAATCCCGATGTCACCATTAAAGAGCTTCAGCTGGTAATCGTTTACCGTGACCATCACCGGCCTTCCCGCGTACCAGCGGTTATGGCGCTCGATCAGCCCCTTTTCGGCCAGGATTTCCTCAACAAGGGCGTTCAACCCGGCCACGCCGTACGCTCCCTGTCGCAGCGCGCAGAGAATCCTGAACCGGTCGAAGCGTTCCAGGGCCTCTGACGGCGAACTTGCAGCGAGATAGGCGCTGTAGCCATTGACGATCCTTTCCGCCAGGGCCTTTTTAAGCCGATCCGACTGAGGGATGTCATGCCATGCGCACCCGCCGCTGCCCCGTCTGAGCAGCACCAGGGCGCTTGCACCCTCGCCGGCATTTATTGCCCCGGCAACAGCCCCGATGCCGCTGTCGGCACCAAAACGGTAATTCTTTTTCAGGATCACCAAGGAGTCGGCCAGGGGGCAGGCAAGACCAGGGAACGGCTCCGGCGGGACCTTCTCGCCGGCAACCCTTTGGACAAAGGCCGCAAAGCCGGCGGAAAATGGCTCTGTGCGCCCGCCGCCGCAGATGTCACCGAGCGCAGCCCCAGCTTCGACCGAGGCAAGCTGGTCCCGGTCCCCGAGGAGGACCAGCCTGGCATCCTCCCTGAGTGCCACGGCCAGCTTGGCCATCAGGGGAAGCGCCACCATGGACGCCTCATCGACAATGACCACGTCGTGGGGCAACAGGTGCTCGCCGGAATGCCGGAAGCGCACCGAGCCGGCGCGAACACCGAGAAGACGGTGGATGGTCGTGACTTCCTCGGGAATGAGCGCTTTGATGTCCGGGCCGCAATCCAGTTTTTCCTTCATCAGCCGGATCGATTCCTTCAGCCGCGCAGCCGCCTTTCCGGTCGGCGCTGCCAGGGCAATACGCAGGGCCTTCCCCCTGGCCTGTTCCAGCAGCAGGGCAATGATCTTGACCACTGTCGAGGTCTTGCCGGTTCCGGGCCCCCCGGAAATCACGCAGAACCGTTTCCGCACCGCCGCCATTGCGGCGATCTTTTGCCAGTCGCCCCCCTCCCCGGTGTTGCCGGGAAAGAGCCGTTCCACCCCCGCGCCGAGGAGGGATTCATCAAGATCGCTGCCGCACGTTCCGGCCTTTCCCAGGATGACCCGGGCCAGGTCGCGCTCGTATCGCCAATAGCGGTAGAGGTAGAGACGGTCGTCGCCATCGAGGATCAAGGGCCGGAACTGGCCTGGTGCGCCGACCACCTGTGTCGCCTCCAGCTGTTCCCGCAACTCGCTCGGACCCGGTAGCTGCTGCCTGATCCCATCCACCAGGATCTCGGCGTTGCCAATGTCGCCCAGGTTCAGACAGATGTTGCCGGTGCCCACGGCATTGCTTGCCAAGGCAACGGCAAGCCCCAGCCAAGGCGGGCCTCCTTTGGCCTCCCGCTGGATAAAAGCGGCAAAGTGCCGGTCAAGGGCGCTCGGTTCAAAAGAAATCATCACGGTTCTATCCTCCGGCCCGGATCAGGCATTGCGTCAACTCATCGATCATTGCCGCCGGCGGGGTATCCCGGAAGATGCCGAATTCTTCGCCCCGCTTCCGGCTCACCCCGCGGAGAAACATGTAGAGCACCCCCCCGAAGTGGGTGCCGTAATCATAGCCCCGGACCCGCAGGGAAAGGTACCTGTTGAGGGCCACGGTGTAGAGCAGGTACTGGAGTGGGTAAAGCTTGTTAACCATCGCCGTTGCAAGCGCCTCCCTGCCGTAATCCTCGATCCGGTAGCCCAGGTGGTTCGACTTCCAGTCCACCAGATAGAATCTGCCGTGGTGCTCGAAGACCATATCCATGAAACCCCTGACCATCCCCTCGGCTGGCCTGAACCGCAGCGCCCGGCCAATGGCCCCAAGGTCCACTACTGCATGATGGCCGCTCCACCTGTCCAGGCAATCCCGCAGAATAGTGGACGTAATGAACCGGAGCGGAAAGAAAAATTCCAGCTCGGTGAGCCAGCTCCCGGATCTGAGATCCGACAGGGCAAATGAACCTTCCGGCGTGGCCATCGGGGTGGTCAGGACATCGTCGATCATGGTGCGAAGACATGGCAGCCATTCTTCGTCAAAGCCGTGCTTCTTTAGAGATTCAACTACCAGGGTATTGTTCTTGTCGGATGCTGGCGCGGCAAAGTCAAACTTCTCAAAGATCTCGTGGAGGAATATCCCGGCATGGGCGCCGGCAGGGAAGTTAAAAAAGCTCCTCCCCTGGGGCTCCTGGTCGGCCTGGGCCGGCGCCTCGCTGCCGCCGGATCCGTCACGGTCCGGCAGTTCGCCGGGGGTCGCATCGTGGGCCGCAAAGGAGGTAAAACTCGAAACCCGCCAGTTGCGGTCGATGCTGCCGGTGAATTGCCGGCACACAGGCAGTGTCCCGTCATGGCGGAGCGGCGCATAGGGGGGCGTACCCTCCGGGTCGGGCATAGGGGAGACAACAATGGTGCCCTGCCCATCTGCTGCGAGCACTTCCAGCTGTTCCGCCACGGCTGTTGCCGTCAAATTCCTTACCTCCCGCGCCAGGCTGCCAACCGGATCATCGGAAGCGCGCGTCTCCTCCGAGGCGTGGAACAGGTAGGCCAGGGGCGAGGTTTCGGGCCGGTTCCGGCCGGTGCGGTCGACAATCTTCCCGGCAACCAGATAACACCTGAACTTTGCCCTGGTAAGGGCCACGTAGAGCAGCCGCAGGTTTTCGGCCAGGGCTTCCTTTTGGGCAATGACTTTGTGCCCCACCTTGTCAACGGAACCGAAATCCTTTACCAGCTGGAAGTCGTCATGGAAGGTGAGCACCTCGTCATCGGTCACGGTCCCGCCCCAGAGGAAGGGACAAAACACGATCGGATATTCGAGCCCCTTGCTGATATGGATCGTCAGGATCTTTACCGCCTTTTCATCGGTTTCCAGGCGGATCTGGTACTCATCGGCCCGGTCTTCGCCGCTGACCCGCTCGCCGAGCCAGGTTGCCAGCCCTTCGGTCCCCAACCTCCTTTCGTGACACGCTGCGTGAAGGATCTCGAAGCAGTGCAGCAGGTTGGTGAGGCAACGTTCGCCGTCGGACCGCCGGAGCAGCCGCCCCCGCACCCCTTCCCTGGAAAGCAGTGCCTGCACCATGACCATGAACCCCTGCTCCTGCCAGGTGCGGTGATAGTCGCGGAATTTTCCCAGCCATTCTTCCCAGAGCTGCTCGTTTTCCTGCAGGATAGCAATGTCGTCCCCGCTAAGGCCCAGGATGCCGGACACAAGGGCGGCCCGGATTTTCGGCTCGCTCCCCGGATCGGCCAGGGCCCCAAGGAGCGTGCAGACCTCGCGGGCCTCGTCGGTGGTAAAAATGCTTCTGTCGCTCCGCATCACGCTCGGAATGCCGAGGTTGCGCAGGGCATCCTGGATGTAGCCGGCCTGCCGGTGGCTGCGGACTATTACTGCGATGTCCTCGGGCAGCACGGGACGGCCATCGATCAGCGCCCTGCCCTGTTGGCCATCGTGGAGAATGCGGGCGATTTCGGCGGCAACCGAAACCGGAACGACCTTGTTGGCGCGGCCGACATTACTGTCCTTGCCTTCTGCGTCGGCCGGCACGTACCACACCTGCAGCGGGGCGTCGTCCCCGTCGGCCAGGGTCAATGGTGCGCCGGCCTCCTCCCTGCCGGGTTTCACGAGGTGGCTGGCGATGCTGTCGAACACGAACGGCTTCCGGTCGTCCCTGAACAGCGTATTGAAGGCGGTAAGGAGGCGTGGCGTGGAGCGCCAGTTGCCGGTGAGGGTGAACCTTTGGCCATCCTCCACGTCCGCCGCGGCCTCCAGGTAGGCAAAGATGTCAGCCCCACGAAAACTGTAGATGGCCTGTTTCGGGTCGCCGATCAGGAAGAGCGGCCCAACCGGAGCGGCGAAGATCTTGCGGAAGATGTCGTACTGGACCGGATCGGTATCCTGAAACTCGTCGATGAGCCCTGCCCGGTACTTCTGCCCCAGGCTCGCGGCCAACGCGCCGCCCCGTGGCCCGTAAAGCGCGTCATGGAGGTTGCCCAGAAGGTCGTCGAAGAAACGGATGTTGCGCTCCCGTTTCCGTGCCGGCAAGCGTTCTCCGGCAAAGGCGAGGAGTTCCGACCGCAGGGCCAGGAAGCGCTGCTCGACATGGTGCCGCAACTCATCGCACTGGTCGAAAAAGGGGTGCATAAGTGGTGCGCCGGTGGGCTTCTTACAGGCCAGGATGCCGGAACAACACAACTTGTCGAAGCCGGTAAAAATGTCATAGGGGTTGTCGCCGGCAACAAAGGCATCCATGGCCTCGAACAGCAGCGGCAGGATATCGTGGTGGTGGGCATCCCTGGCCCTGGACAGCCCCTTGTCGGTCCGGAGCAGGTTCATGATCTCGGCCTTTTGCGCCTGCCACATGCGTTGCACCTCGGCAAAGGCCTGCCGGCAATCGTTCTCAAGGGCCGGAAGCCGGCTCAGGTCAATATCGGGGAGGATGCGCACCTTGGGGTTGCCGAGCATCCCCTTGAGAAAGGCGACGAAATATTCGGGGGTCAGCCTGTGGCGCAGGGCATACCCCAGCAGCGGGGCCGAGGCGGCAAAGAAATGGCGCCGCCAGAAATCGTCCACCACCTCCTGGAGCAGGTCGGCCTGGTCGGCCACCAGTTCGGTGTCATACAGGGAACCGCTCTCAAAGGCGTTATCCTGCAATGCCCTCAGGCAGAAGCCGTGGATGGTGAAGATCGATGCCAGGTCGAACGATTTCAGCGCCAGGTCGAGCCGGTCCCGCGCCACTGCGCTTCCTGGTCCCTTGCCGTTCGCATTGGCATGGAGGCCCTGGAGAAAGGCGTCCTTGGTCCCGGCGCCGTCAAAGACATCCAGGGTCTCGCGGATGCGGTTGCGGATACGGTCGCGCAATTCCTCGGTGGCCGCCTCGGTATACGTCACCACCAGGATCTGCTCGGGCTGGAGCCCCTGCTCGATGAGCAGGCGCAGGTAGAGGCAGGCGATGGCGTATGTTTTTCCGGTGCCGGCGCTCGCCTCGACCAGGTTCCTGCCAACAAGGCCTATGTGCAGATGGTCCAGTTCGTTCATGCCGCTTCCTTTGACCTGTGATCAATCATGGGGCAGAGCAGCTCTTGGGCCAGCGGCCCGAATTCCCCGGAAAGCGGATCATCTTCCCGGCCGAAACAGAGCCGGAAACAAGGGTCTTCTTCCTCGCCCGTGTACCTGTGGGCGCTTTCCCATTTTTTGCGGGCCTTTTCCAAATTCCCGCCGGTCAGGGCATATTCCAGGGAGGTTGCCGGAAAAAACCTGAGGGGCATCATCAGCCCCTGCCAGTAACGGGCAAGGATGGAGCCAAGAAGGTCAACGGCGTTATCTACCGGGCTAAAGGTTATGGTTGCATCCTTCATAAGCAAGCGGCTCTCCCTGGGGTGGCCTTTCGGGGCAAAGGCGTTGAGCAGCAGGTGTTCGATCCAGACCCGGATCTCGTCTTTCGCTTTCAGCTTTGCGCAGCGATAGGTGATCTTGCGCTCCGGCCACAGACCATCCAATGTGCCAGAGATCCCGAAGCCGCCCAAGTCGGCGTCAAAGTGCCAGGGTGCCAGCGGTTGGTAGCCAGCGGTCTCCGCCACTACCCTGGCAACGAGGAGCTCTGTTTCCTTGACCGCGGCCTCAAAAATCAGCTCCCCCTGCCGGGCTGGCGGCAAGATCCCCCGGCCGCGCGCAACGGCCAGAAATGTTTCCGCATCTTCGCCGCGCAAGCGTCTTTCCAGCAGGTCCTGGTTCAGATTGTAGGCATCAAGGCCACCAACTGCAAAGGGTTCGCGCCCCTCAAGGGGGGTCGAAACCTCCTCAAGCCTGATCTGGAGCCGGTTTTCCAGCAGAAACCGGGCCGGGTTGGCAAAAAAGCGGAGCAGCTGAGCAAGGGCGATCTCCCTCATCTCCCTGGGTGGCTCTTTCAAGGGGGCAGCCAGGAACCTTGTCAACTGACCGGTATCCCCGGCGGCCTCGATCAGGGCCGCGCAGTTCTCCCTTGAATAGCTGAACAACCGCGATGTGCCATCGAAATAGCCTCTGCTGAACGCCTGGAGTCGGTGCCTGGTTACCAGCATCTCTCCTGTTTCCATCCCCTCGGCATGGTAACCGCGGCCGATGGCGTCAAGGAATTCGCTGACCAGTACCGAGGGCGGAATCGTGCTGTTGTCCCTGATGCTTTGACCAATATAGCTGATATACAGGTATTGACGGGCCGACAGGATGCATTCGAGAAACAGGTAGCGGTCTTCGTCGCGCAGCGACCGGTCGCCGGGCCGCGGATTGCCGGCCATCAAGTCGAAGCCGGGCGGCCGGCTCTGCCTGGGAAACACGTTGTCGTTCATCCCCACCAGGGCTACCACCCGGAACGGGATGCTGCGCATGGGAAGCATGGCGCAGAACGTCACCCCCCCGGTCAGAAAACCGTGACCTTTTTCCTCCTCGTCGAGATGGGACAAAAACCACGATCTGACCAGCGGAAGTTCGATCTCCTCGGTAAAGCCGGCCTTTCCGCCCAATTCCTCGATGGCGTCCATCACGCCGGCAACGGTCGCCAGTTCAAAGGCCGAGTCGTCATCAGCGGCAATAAAATCAGCCAGCAGACCCCGCAGGGCCTCGCGCCATTCGCCCAGCGTCCGTTTGACGGCAAGGCCCTTGACCAGCCCGACAATCCTCTGCACAAAATCTACGAACCTGCCAAGTGTCTGCGTATCCTCACCCTCCATCTCGTCGAACGGGAGCATGCCGGCGAACAGCCGTTCCCCGTCCTCGGGCATGGCATAGCCGAGCAGGAGCCGGTCAAGGCCGGCAAACCAGGTATTTTCCCGGTATGCCGGGAGCCCGAAACCGGCCCGGTGCTCCTCGTCGATCCCCCAGCGGATGCGCGTCTCCACGAGCCAGCCGCGGATGGTTTCGAGTTCCCGCGTATCCAGGCCGAACCGCCGGCGCACCGGCAACGACTCCAGGATATCGAATACGCTCGCGATGGTGAGGCGGCTGCCGGGAAGCCCCAACAGCTTCAGGACCACCCCGGCGACCTGCCCTTCGCTGGCAAGGGTACGGTCGGCGATCGAGTAGGGAATCTTCCGCTCCGGGTCCCGGCCCCCCTCGAACACCATGGAGATATAGGGCGCGTATGTCTCGATATCCGGAGTCATCACCACGATATCCCTGGGGGTAAGTCCTTTTTCCCGGGCCAGCAGGTCAAGCAGGTTGTCGTGAAGGACTTCCAGCTCCCGCATGGGGCTGTGGCAGGAATGGATCTGCACCGACCGGTCGGAGGCGCTGATCGGCCTCTTACCCTCCCCCCCGTTCCCGCCGCGCAGGTTGAGGATGTCTGACTGGATAGCGGTCAGCAGCAGATCTTCGCCAGGGTCGGCATACAGGTCGTGGTCGTCAGCCGTGGCATTGACGCTGTCAATGACCATATTGGAAAAATCCCGGGCCAGCTTGCCAAGGGAAGCCAGCAGCGGATTGCCCTCCACCAGGTAATCCCGCTCCTCCGGGCTCCGGCGCGCTATTTCCCTGGTGGAGACGATGTCGCCCCAGTACTCGCGGCAGGGACTGAGGAGAAACAGGTTTACCGATGCGTCCCTGGCCACTGCCGCAAGGATGTCCAGGTGGTAGCTGGGTAGATAGGAAATGCCGAAGACCGTAATCCGTTCAGGCAGGTCCTTTTCCCCTGGCTGACGCCCCGCCAGCAGATGGGTGAACTCCTGTTTGAGCCGGGCGCGATGCTGCCCGGTGCCGCTGGAGGCCAGGTCCCGCCAGAGGATTTCCTGCCATTCGCCACCCATCCCCTCTTCCCATTCCAGCAGCATTTCGGGCCGATACAGCGTGTACTGGTCAAAGGTATCGGCGATCTTCCCAGCCAGCTGAAACCGCTTGAGACCGTCCGTGTCACCCTCCAGGTAATGCCGCAGGGGGACAAACTCCTGCCGCTCCAGGTAATGCGGCA
>Ga0172380_10008795_pt1 | contig 10907 bp, 8 predicted proteins | sample Leawe162metaG_FD_119747 | JGI IMG/M metagenome (GOLD analysis project Ga0172380, IMG submission 119747) | Leachate microbial communities from a municipal landfill in Southern Ontario, Canada - Leachate well 162 metaG | ecosystem: Engineered > Solid waste > Landfill > Unclassified | place...
CGCGTACCCGATGAACATCTTCGACAACGACATGCCGTGTGACGGCGTGCTCGCGGTCGTGATGACCACCGAGGATCGCGCGAAGAACACGCCGCACCCCGGTGGCTACGTCAACGGCATGTCGGCGATCCCGACGCACCGCCGCCTGACGGGTGCCGCCGAGACCCTCGAGAACCTCGAGGAGATCAACGCGTGGCAGGCGAAGAACCTGTACGACTCGGCCGCGCTCAAGCCGTCGGACGTCACGGTGAAGCACGTCTACGACGGCTTCTCGCCGATGGTGTGGACGTGGATCGAGGCGTTCGGCTGGGCCGAGAAGGGCACCGCGCACCAGTGGGCGCAGCCGGAGACCATCGGTCGCGATGGCCCGCACCCGCTGAACATGTCGGGCGGCAACCTCGGCTCCGGCCGCGTGCACGGCTTCGGCCACGTGCTGGAGACCGCGATGCAGCTCATGGGCACCGCCGGCGTCCGCCAGGTCAAGAACAACGAGGTCGCGCTCTGCGAGACCGGCCCGTTCGGTTCGGCCTCCAGCTTCACGGCGACGCGCGACTAGTTCGCTCGGTCCGTCTCGACTCCAGCAGCCCCGGCCGAAGCCGGGGCTGCTGTGTTTCTATGCCCCGGCTTCGGCCGGGGCTGCTGTGTTTCCGGCGCTGTGTCGCGCGCGATGTCGTGCTACCGATGCGGCAGTCACGGCATCGTCATACATCGGCGACGCCCGGGCAGTAGCATGCGAGGTTCAACGCGCGCCGGGAGGAGATGCAATGCACATCGAACGATTCAAGCAGGGATGGCCGGCGTGGGTCGAGCTGATGACCTCGGACGACGCCGCGGCGATGGAGTTCTACCGCGAGCTGTTCGGCTGGCGCGACGTGGCGACGGAGATCCCCGGGGGCGTGTACCACACCGCCCACCTGGATGACGACGCGATCGCGGGCCTGGGCGTGCAGAACCCGGACGAGGTGGCGCGTGGCATCCCGCCGCACTGGAGCGTGTACCTGGCGGTCGATGACGTGGAGGCGACGGCCTCGCTGGTCGCGGGTGCGGGCGGGCAGGTGATGCTGCCGCCGATGGATGTGATGGGTCTGGGGCGGATGGCGATCATCGCCGACCCCACGGGCGGCATCGTCGGGCTCTGGCAGGGGCAGATGATGCCGGGCTTCGCGCGGCACAGTGAGCCGGGCAGCGTCACGTGGTGCGAACTGATGACGGACGACGCACCGCGCGCGGCCGCGTTCTTCGTGTCGACGCTGGGCGTGCAGAGCTCGGAGACGGACATGGGCGGGGGCCACGCCTACATCATGTTCGGCCCCGACGGCGAGCACATGGCGGGCATCATGACGAAGACGCCGGAGATGGGGCCGATGCCGAACGTGTGGGGCGTGTACTTCGAGGTTGCGGACACGGACGCGACGGTCGCGCGGGCGCAGGGCCTGGGTGCGACCGTGCTCCAGCCGCCGACCGACATCACGCCAGGCCGCTTCGCGATGATCGCCGATCCGCAGGGCGCGATCTTCGGGATCATCGCCTCGAATCCGATGTAGCGGTCGACTGATGCGATACGCACGAAGGGCGGCCCGATGGGCCGCCCTTCGTGTGCGGTGCGGAGACGGGGGCGGGCGGCTGAGCCGCCTCGCCCCGCTCCGTCAGGCTCAGTGATCGCCGGAGCGCCGTGGGGCCGACATCCACCTCGCCTGCCTGTGGTCAGCGCGTCTTCACCGCGGCGGAGCCGAGCACGCCCTCCGGGGTGATGAGCCGGATCTCCGGGGATTCGCGGAGCAGGTTGTCCCAGACGACCGTCTGCTGCGCGGGGTTCACCACGATGAAGTTCACCTTTGCGCCTCGGTAGACGTTGCATTCGCGCGGGGCGAGCTTTGCCTCCCAGATGAAGCGCCCACGGAAGTCGGGATCCTGGATGGTGTCCGCAGCCTTGCAGAGCTTTCCGTGCACATAGACCCAGACGAGCGTGGTCGGACCGCTGGCCGGGCCCCAGTAGAGCACCGGCTTGTCGGAGTTCGTGCCGTCGTCCGGGACGTCCTCCATCGGCGGGGACACGACGTCGGTCTGGGTGACGGTGGTGGTCGAGCCGCCGCCGTTGGCCGAGTTCTGCGTCTGCACGGTCACGCTGGAGGTGTTGCCACCGGTGTTGGCGCTCGCGCTGCCCTGGTTGGAGACCTGTGCGTTCTGCGTCACCGAGGTGAGCTGCGAGGTGTACGAGGCGTCTCCGTTCACGCTCACGATCACCGACGCGAGCTGGCTGATGTCGCTCCAGGTGACGTTGCCGACAGCGGTCGCGCTGCCGCTCGCCGTGGAGGCCTGTGCACTCACGATGCCGGCGAGCTGCGTGGTGGTCATGCCGGCCTGTTGCGCGATCGAGGAGAGCACGCTCACGACGGCGCTGTTGTTGCCCGTGTTCGCCACGGCGTTGCCGATGTTCGTCACGGTCGCGTTCTGCGTGATCGAGACGAGCGGCATCGTGAACTGGCTGGGGTCGACGTTCGGCATGACGATGTTCACGATCGCGATCACCATCTGCACGATGTCGGTGGTCGAGAGGTTGCCGATCGCGGTGGCTGCGCCGCTGCTTGCGGTGGCGGAGTTGGCGGCTCCGGAGCCGGTGGAGGCGCTTGTGGTGCTGGGTGCAGCCGCAGCGCCGCTTGTGCCGTCGGTAGTGGAGGTCGTGCCGGCGGTCGCAGTATCACCACCGGTGCCCTGCTGCGTGGAGTTCGAGGTGGTGACGGCACCCTCGGGCGGCGTTGTCGTGCCTCCGCCGGTGCCGGTGTCAGCGGCGTTGCCGCTCATGGCGGAGCCGCTGTCGGAGGTGGAGCCGGTGCCGCCCGTGGCGCCGGCATCGCCCCCCGTGGTCGTCGCGGTGCTGCCGCTGCCGGAGCCGCCGCCGGTGGAGGTGCCATCGCCGCCGGTGGAGGTCGTGCCTCCGCTGCCGCTGGTCGTGGATCCGCTGGTTGCACCGGTGTCGCCGGATGATGCGCCGTCAGTGCCGTCGCTGCCCCCGTCAGCCTCGCCGGTCGGCGCGGGCGCGGCGGTCGAGGTGCCACCGTCTGCAGGCGGCTCCTCCGCGAAGGCGCGCGGTGCGGGGTACGGCGCGAGCATGACGGTCACGAGCGCCAGCGAGCACAGCGCCGAGGCAGCCAGGCGGACGATGCGGTGTACGGAGCGGTGCGGCATGGCGAGCCTCCGGTCGTTTGCGCCGGGTGAGCATGCTCACGCGGCGCGCTGGTCATGGGTGGTGGGGAGCGGGGGCGGCGAGTTGCCTCGCCGCCCCCGGGCTGGTCTCCCGCTGTGGCTACCAGTTGAAGCGAACGCGCGTGGCCTGCGAGAGCTCGGTCAGGCCGACGTTGCCCACCGCGATCGCCGACCCGCCGTGCACCGTGGCACCGGCCTGCGTGGAGCTGGAGGCGCTGGCGATGTTGCCGGACGCCGCGTTGCCGCTGTGGGCGGTGGTGCCAATGCCGCCCATGGCGCCCGCAGCCCCACCCGTCGACATCGCGCCGCTGGTCGAGGAGTTGCCACCACCGGTCGAGCCGGCGCTGCCGCCGCCCGAGAGGATCGAGCCACTACCGACGAGCGCGCTGCCGCTGGTCGAACCGGCGTTGCCGCTGTTCGAGTCAGGCGAGCAGTCAGAGGCGTTGTCGTTGCCGGCGATGCCGCAACCCGCGCCGGAGCCGCCGCTGTTCGCGTTGGCGCCGCCCGTGTTGCCCGTCGCCGCGCCCGTGCTGGCCGTCGAGGCGCCAGCGGTGGCATTCGCCCCGCCGCCCGTCTGCGTGACCGCGCCGGTCGTCGCCGAGCCGCCGTTGCCACCCAGGGCGCCGGCACTGGCGTCCGTGTTGATGTTGCCGCCCATGGCCCCGGAGGTCTGCGAGAGGTTCACAGCCCCACCGGTGGCGCTGACGTTGGCCGTCGTGCCGCCGCTATTCGCGGTGGCGGTGCCGGAGTTGTTCACCGCGGCGTTGGACGACATGTTCAGCGTGGACATGCGCGACAGGTTGCTGGTGAACGTCGAGTAGCTGGCGTCCACGTTGGAGGTACCAGTGTCCGCGCTCGCGGTGCCCGCGAACGCGAACATCGAGACGGCGATCGCCGCCGAGACGACGACGCCCGGGGTCTTGCCCAGTCCGATCTTCATTGCAGTTCTCCCATTCAGTTCGTTGGTGCGTGCGGTAGCCGCGAGGTTCACGGCGCTGTGATTGCTCTGACCAGCCGGCATCGCCCTCCCTTCGCACGGCCTCACCGTATGGCGAGGTCCTGGACTCTCAAGCACGAAACGCGTCCGCATTCGGCGCGATCTCGCGCGGTGGCTTCGCGATGCCATGCGCGCCGCTTTCGGCGTGCTGGCGCCCGCGAGGCGTGCGCGCGACACGTCGATCACCGCGCCTGCGATGCATTCGCAGCGGTCTGCTGTGCATCGATTGCGCGTGTGCCACGCGTGATGTCGGTCGGGTCGCGATCGGGTGTGACAAGCAGGAGCTGCGACGGTGGCGGCGGCAGCAACAGGATGTCCGCGCTCGCGCTCGTGGTAGGCGGGTTCGATGCATCGGGCGCGTCGAGCAGCGCGGGAGCGGTGACCGAGGTGACGAGCGCGGCGCCCGTGACGCCAACGCGCAGCCAGTAGTTGCCGCCTCGCTGCCCGCGCACGCGGCCGCCCTCGGGGGCGACGAGGCGTGCGCTGACAACGACGAGCGTGAGCAACGCGATCGTGAGCATCGCCCAGCCTCGGAGCATCCCGGACGGGCCGCCCCACCCTGCCAGCGACCATCCGAGCGCAACCGCGGTGATGGCGACGACAGTCAGGTGCCAGCGGAACATCGCGAGCGACTCTCGGGCGCCGCGCTGTCCCTTCGGCGTGATCACGTAGGCGAGCGGTCTGCCAGCCAGGGCACGCAGCATGGCGCGGAGGTAGATGAGCGCGGCACCGGCTCCGAGTAGCATGCCGCGGAGCCCCACGCCTCGATCGGAGCGGGTCAGGTAGAAGCGCTGCATCCAGTACCACAGCACCATCGACCCGAAGAACGGCGGCACCCAGCGCCCGACCCACTCGCCCAGCGGCGCGTTCACGGCGTTCATGCCCGTGAACAGGTGCAGCGCGGTCAGCACGACGCCGAGGACGAACACCATCGCGACGGAGGGGTAGTACGACTGGATGAGGAGCAAGCCGAGCACCTGCTGCGGTCGCATGCGCCAGAGCAGTCGAGGCGAGTGCCGGCGGAGGATCTCGAACAGGCCGTAGGACCAGCGCATCTGCTGCGCCAGATACGCGCCCCAGCTGGTCGGACCCTCGCCGTGCGAGATGATGGCGTCGGCATAGACGCCCTTCCAGTGGTTGCCGGTGGTGGCGTTGCGTTGGCTGAGCATCACCATGCCGGTGATGTGATCCTCCACGACGTGGCTGACGTAGCCGCCGATCTGGCGCATGGTCGCGGTGCGACAGAGGTGATTGCTGCCGATGAAGATCGGCATGCCCAGGCGGTTGCCACCACGTTGCGTGATCGCGGAGAAGCCGAAGTTCTGCTCGTCTGCGCCGCGAGCGATCCAGTTGCGTGCGGCGTTGCGCGTGTACACCTGTGGCGCGACGACGTAGGCAACGTCCGGGTCGGTGAAGTAGCCGAGCGTGCGCTCCAGGAAGCCGGGCGTCGGGACGTGGTCGCTGTCCATCTGTCCGACCACGTCGTACGCGTCCTCGTACTGGTCGCGCCAGGCGTTGAGGTTGCCCGCCTTCGTCTTCGCTGCGAACGGGCCGGAGGGCTGGTTGTAGGCCTGGATGCCGGCGCGGGTGAAGTGGCGAACGCCGTACGCGGCCGCAAGCACGCGCACACGCGGGTCGTCCTCTTCGTCCAGGATCCAGAGGTCCAGCGGCCCTTCGTGGCGGATCCGGCTCATCCCGGCGAGTGTGGCCTCGACGGCCTCGGGAGGCTCCTTTGAGGGGACGATGGTGGTGAGCACGGCGACGCGCAGCTCGCGCGGCGGCGGCATGGGCACCGCCTGCGCCATCACGGCGGCGAAGACCCAGAACACGAGCAGTTGCAGCGTGCGCAAGACCTCGAGCACGGTGAGCGCGAGGAATGGCAGCACGTTCGCGATGAACGTGAATGCCACAACGCCGCCGGTGTAGTTCGTGGGGATCCGCTCCGCTTGCAGCCACCACCACGCATAGCGGGCGGTGAGCGCAAGCACGATGGCGAGCAGCATGGCGAAGACGATCGTCTCGCCGGTGCTCATGGTGCGGCGGAACTGCACGCGCGGCGCCACGGTGGTGCGTGTGCGCGACGGTGCGTGTGCGAGCGAAGTGGTGCGGGTGGTGCGATGTGCGCTGACGGCAAGCGCCGTACGCCACCATCGCCGCTGCGGGCGCAATGCTTGGATGCGGGCCATGGGGCTGCTGCTCCTCGGTGCGTGTGCACGCACCTCGCAGCAGCCCCTCTGCGACCACGTGCAGTCCTGGGTGATCGCGATTCACCCTAGGTGCGAGCAGCACGCTGACAACGCCAAGTCGCACGCAGAACTCGCCGGTATTTGTCCATGCAAGATGGTGGTGAGGCCGCACCACGGAGTCGGGCGCACAGCGCACAACTTGAGCGACTGTCACGCGCTTGATGCGAAATGGCATGCATCGATGCACATGACGATGCGGCCGCTCGCGCGGCCGCATCATTCAGGGGCTAGGGAGTCAGGGGGTAGGGAGAAGGAGGGCGGTGCTACGCGAACGTGCGACGCGCCATTGTCTGCGGCACGCGCGTCGGGATCTCGTCGCGCAACATGCGCGGCGACGTGGGGAAGCGCACGACCAGCGACTCCGCGATGGCGTCGTAGTCAGCGAGGATGGCGGTCTGGAGCGTCTGCTCGTCGATCTGCAGCGCCATGGCGGCGGCCGAGAGCAGTTCCGCGTTCACGCGGCATGGCTCGCTGCGTTCCATGCGTGCGATCTGCTCACGCGTCGTCTCGTACCCGACGCGGCAGAGTTCATCGGCGAGGAACTGCTGCGACCACTTCGGACGTCGCGATACTCGGGCCTGCTGGATGAGGTACCCGACGGCGCTGCTCATGGTGGGGATCTTCCTCTCAAGTCAGTGACGTACTGGCTCGCACGGCGCTGTGGAACGTGAGGACTGTAGGGGCGCGTCATGCAGGCGCCCGCATCAGCGCGGAGCCTTGCACTTGCGATTCCGTGACGAGGCGCCGTGATGCGCGTACGACGTCCGATGCGTGTGTGCATGGGCGCCCAAGTCCAGTCGCCCAGCGTACCGATCGACCTCGCGACGTGTGCGCGAAGGCCGAGGTGACGGAGTATCATGCCCCGCAGCCACGACCCGAGAGAGGCGTGAACATGACCATCGATGCTGGTCGGCAGGGCGACGTGCCCGCCGAACCGTCAGAACCCCGCCCTACCACTGTCACACACGAGGAGGGGCATTTCCCTCGCTTCCGGTGGGTGATCATCAGCCAGATGACGCTGCAGCAGCAGCTGGGCCCGTTTATCTTCTCCAGCCTCGGCGTGCTGCTGCCCTCGATGCGGCAGGAGCTGCACTTCGGGGTGGTGGAGTCGGGGTGGCTGGGGTCGGCGCGGACGCTGGGGAACTTCTTCGTGTTCGCGGCCAGCATCGTGCTGGTGCGATTTGCGCCGATCCGGATGTTCAACCTGTTCGCGCTGCTGCTGGCGGCTGCGTTGCTCCTGGTCGGCTTCGCGCCGACCTACTGGGTGGCGCTGGGCGGGCTCGCGCTGTACTCGGTGGGGGTGTCGTTCGGGCAGGTGCCGGGCAACATGATCCGACAGCAGTGGATCCCGCCTCGCGAGATGGCAACGGTGGCGGGCATCGGCCTGTCGCTGCAGACGGTGTTCCAGATGGCGGGGCTGGCGATCGTGCCGCTCATCCTGGATGCCGTCGGCGGGTGGCGCGCGGTGTTCATCGGCAACGGCGTGATGCTGACCGCGATCGCCGTCGTCTGGTTCTTCACGGCCCGCGAGCGCATCACCGAGAGCTACGAGCGCGCGAGGCGGCAGGATCGCGGCCTGTCGGCGATGAAGACCGTCGTGCGGCGGCGGGAGTTCTACCTGCTGGGCCTCTCCGTGCTGGGTGGCGCGACGGCGTTCACGACCAACCTGCTGTTCCTGCCGACGTACTTCCACGAGGAGCGCGGCTTCTCGCTGGTGGAGGCGGGGAGCATCACCGCCGTGATCCCGTTCGGCGGGCTGCTGGTGAACGCGACGGCGGGGTACATTTCCGATCGCATCGGACGGCGCAAGCCGATGATCTGGCCGTCGGGCGTGGCGCTGCCGGTGCTGTGGTTTCTGATGCTCACGCCGCTCCCGCGCGAGGCGCTGGTGGTGGTGGCGTTCGTACTGGGCTGCTTCGTGTTCCTGCCGTTCCCGGCGCTGCAGGCGATCCCGCTGGAGATTCCCGGGCTGACGCCGGCGGAGCGCGCGATCGGGCAGGCGTTCCAGTTCACGATCTCAACGGTCGGCATCTACCTCGGCCCGATCGTTGCGGCGATCATCGCCGCGAACACCGGGTCGATGCGCACGGGGCTGCTGCCGCTGCTGTTCCTGCCAACGCTGTTCATCTGGACGACGCTGTTCCTGCCGGAGACCGGCCGCAAGGCACACGAGTAGCCATCGAGCGGCGCGCCGACAGCGAGGGCCGTTCCCCGTGGGGCTACGCTCAATCGAGGAGACCGGAGATGGCGACGCCCCGCAAGCACAGCACCGACGGTGACCAGGGCTTCAGCGCCGAGGAGCGTGCGGCGATGCAGGAGCGCGCTCGCGAACTGCGTGCATCCTCGCGGCGCGGCTCGAAGGCAGACGGCGAGCAGGACGTGCTGGCGAAGATCGAGGAGATGTCGGAGTCGGATCGAGCGATCGCCGCGAGGCTGCACGCGCTGATCCGGGAGCATGCGCCGCAGCTCCAGCCTCGGACGTGGTACGGGATGCCGGCGTACGCGCTGGGCAAGGACGTGCTCTGCTTCTTCCAGCCCTCATCGCAGTTCAAGGCACGCTACGGAACGCTGGGCTTCAGCGACAAGGCGATGCTGGACGACGGCGCCATCTGGCCGACCTCGTTTGCTGTGCAGGAGCTGACTCCGGACGTGGAGGTGCGCATCGTCGACCTCGTGCGGCGCGCAGCGAGCGAGCGCAGCTAGCGCGCGGCGATGAGCACGCCCAGCGCGCACGCGCCGAACACGAAGATATTCAGCATCGAGAGCCGGTCGCGCAGCAGCATCTCGTCGATGTTGCGCTCCGGTTGGCGGTCGGCGATGAAGCGGAAGCGCAGCAGTCCGTAGACCACGAACGGCAGCGTGATCAGCATCGAGTGGTCCGGCGGCAGGTTGTCGGCCGTCGTCACGTACATCGCGTACGAGATCACCGTGGAGTTCATCGCCAGCCCGGTCATCTGCTCCAGGAACTCGCCACTGTACTGGCCGATCACCGCGCGCCCGGCGACGCCCTGCTCGCGGACCAGCTGCCACTCCTGCTTCCGTCGCAGCGTGGCGAGGAAGAGCGCGCCGAACGTCGTGACGACATAGAGCCAAACCGTGATCGGCACGTGGATGACGAACGCGCCGGCGACCGCGCGGAGCGTGAACCCCATCGCGACCGCCATGGCATCGATGATCGCGAGGTGCTTGAGCGCGAACGAGTAGCTGGCGGTGAGCGCGACGTAGGCGAGCAGCACAAGCCCGAAGCGCACATCGAGTGCGAGCCCGGCGAGCACGCTGCCACCCAGGAGGGTGCCGCCGGCAACGGCGGCGAGGCGCACGGGCAGTCGCCCCGAGGCGATCGGTCGGTAACGCTTGCGGGGATGCGCACGGTCGCGCTCGACATCGACGACGTCATTGAGCAGGTAGCCGCCGGAGGCGGCGAGGCTGAACAGCGCAAAGCCGCCCGCAGAGGCGGCGATGAGCGGCAGCCAGGTCGCGGGCTCGTTGACGTGCCAGGCCTTGCCGCTGGAGAAGATGAAGGCGGCGAACAGCAGCAGGTTCTTCTGCCACTGGGCGGGCCGCATCGCCTCGAAGAGTGCGAGGAGCAGGCCTGGGAGACCGGACGAGGCGTGACGAGGCGCGGACGCGGGTTCCGTGGCCGGGAGCGCCGAGGTCATGCAGGCCGCCTTCCGAAGAGCGCCGCCTCATGATAGGGCCGCGCCGGTGCGGCGCGAAATGAGGGGACTCCCGGCCTCGTGAGCATGTGCGCGGTCAGGCGTACGATGCGGCCTCATAGCGAAGGACGCGGGGATGGCAGAGACGACCGAGACGTCCGGCGAGCGGAGCGAGGCAACGCCATCGGCGCCACTCCGACCGGAGCAGATGGGGACGTTCCACGCGTTCCGCTACCGCAACTACCGGCTGCTCTGGCTCGGCGACCTGGCGACCGCCGCAGGGATGTGGATCCAGCAGACGGTGATGGGGTGGGTGGTCTACGACCTCACCGGATCCGGCAGCGTGCTGGGTGCGATCAACCTGATGCGCAGCGTGCCGATCCTGCTGTTCTCCCCGGCAGCAGGGGCGGCGACGGATCGGATGCGCCAGAACCGCATTATCGCCGTGAGCCAGTTCTGCATGTTCGTGCTGACGTTCTTGATCGCCCTCGATATCCGGTTCGGGTACATCCAGGTGTGGCACCTGTTCGTGTTCGTGTTCCTGATGGCGACGGCGCAGACGTTCAACCTGCCGGCACGGCAGACGTTCGTGTTCCTGCTGGTACCGCGCGCGGTGATCCCAAATGCGGTGGCACTGACGTGGTTTGCGTTCAGCCTGGCGCGGTCGATCGGGCCGGCGGTGGGCGGAGCGCTGATCGTCGCGTTCGGACCGGCGAACAACTTCTTCCTGCAGGGCGTCGCGTTCCTGTGCGTGATGGCAACGGTGCTGACGATCCGCGTCGACGACCGCCCGAAGGCGGCGAA
>Ga0172380_10008796_pt1 | contig 10907 bp, 9 predicted proteins | sample Leawe162metaG_FD_119747 | JGI IMG/M metagenome (GOLD analysis project Ga0172380, IMG submission 119747) | Leachate microbial communities from a municipal landfill in Southern Ontario, Canada - Leachate well 162 metaG | ecosystem: Engineered > Solid waste > Landfill > Unclassified | place...
CGCGGCCAAAGCCACAGCCGACGTCAGCACGAACGTGTCGCCGATCATGAACGACCAGGCGCCCGTCCTCAGATTGGCAACCTCGCCGAAGCGCCGTCCTTCGACGACAACCGCGAGGAAGGCAAGGAGGACAGGTGAGGCCAGTAGCACCATGAGCGGCGCGAGGATCGGACAACCCCCTCGCACACTCATGATCAGGCCGCTGTACATGAGCAGACCCCACAGCGTGAGACTGAGATACATGATGTGCTGTTTAGCCATCGTGATACTCCAATACTGAACAGGAACGGATACGACCGGATGGTCGAACCAGAAATATATTATATCAAAATAATTCACTATTGTCAATATATGGTATCTGTTACAATAGAGTTACTATGGCTCAAAAAAAGAAACCCAGTAATACTCCAAAAGCCGTCCTCAATCGCAGGGCGCGCTTTGATTACGAACTCGGTGACGAGCTAGTGGCTGGGATTGCCCTGACCGGGCCAGAAGTCCGTGCGGCACGTGATGGACATATTCAACTCAAAGGCTCATTTGTAACGATTAAAAACGACGAGCTCTGGCTCAATAACGCCAGTTTTAGCATGAGGCTCAACGAAAGAGGCAGAGTAGGCGCTCGAACGATCGACACCTCTCCGCGCAAACTCCTCGCGAGCCGCAAACAAATCGACACGCTGGCGGCCGAGCGGCAATCTGGCATGACAATCGTGCCGATCAAACTCCTCACGACTGGCAGATTCATCAAAGTCGTTATTGCGCTCGGAAAAGGTAAGAAACGCTACGACAAGCGCGAAACAATTAAGCGCCGCGATCAAGACCGCGACGCTAAACGAACATTACTAAAATACTAATTTCTTGGATGATCCTGCGCGCCGCGAGAGGCGCGCAGGATCCCTGACCATCAGCCGATGTTGAGCGGCACGTTCGTCCTGAGCGGGTGAGCCGGGGGACGGTACGGTGCGCCCCGCACCATCTTGCCATTCTTGCGAATGGTGATGTCGCCGTTGAGCGGGTCGGTGATCGTCGCCGCGACGCCGGTGCCACCCATTGCGCCGAACACACAGAACTCCGTGCCGGCCGGCACCTCAAACCTTTTGCCATCCCCCAGCAGAATGACATCCACAGGGAAACGCTCGTTAAGGTTGTTGTTGCGCATGTTGTACGAACTCTTGCTGGGCGTGGGCGGGGCCTTGCGGCCAGCGACCATGTTGACCCACTTTGATACTTGCAGTTCATTAGCCATGAAGCACGCTCTCCTGAGCAGATGACAGGGACGACTATTATTATTAACTATACTCGCTATTTAGTCAATACTTTATACTAGACATATGAAACTCTACTCATGGAACGTCAACGGTATCCGATCGGTGCTCAAAAAAGGCACATTTCAAGAATTTATCAAAACCGAGCAGCCAGATATTCTGTGTTTGCAGGAAACCAAGGCTAAAGAAGGCCAGGCCGAGATTGATCTGCCCGATTACCACGAGTACTGGAATAGTGCCGACAAAGCAGGGTATAGCGGCACGGCCATCTTTAGCAAGATCAAGCCACTCTCAGTGATCAACGGCTTCGCCGATGACATTGCCACAAAATACAAGCTGGCTGGCGATAGCTACGGCGATCCAAGCAAAGAAGGCCGGGTAATCTCAGCCGAATTCGATGATTTTTGGGTCGTCACGGTCTATACGCCCAATTCCAAGCGCGAGCTTAGTCGGTTGGACCTGCGCCACACACAATGGGACCCGGCCTTCTTAGAGCACGTCAAAGAGTTAGAGAAGAGCAAACCCGTCCTGTTTTGCGGTGATCTGAACGTTGCTCATAACGAGATTGACCTGGCTAACCCCAAAGCCAACAAAGGTACTCATGGCTTCACCGATGAAGAACGCGCTGGCTTCGATGCTTTTGAAAAGGCTGGATTTGTCGATACGTTCCGCGCTCAGTATCCAGATAAAGAAGCGGCTTACACCTGGTGGACTCACTGGGCAAACGCCCGAGCTCGCAACGTCGGCTGGCGCATCGACTACTGGCTCGCAAGCAAGGGAATTGCAGATAAAATTGTTGATGCGAAGATTCATCCGGAAATTATGGGGTCTGATCATTGCCCGGTCAGTATTAAGCTAAATATATGAATCGTAAGTAGCTATGGAATCATACCCCTACTGGCAGACACAAGAAGCAGGCAAGCCTCTGTTTCCTGACATTGAGTGGAGCAAGCCCGAACGACGTGACCAGGCAGGCCACCTGGCGATTATTGGCGGTAATAAACTTGGCTTTGCGGGTGTGGCGGAAGCCTACAGCCAGACGCTCGAGGCGGGTGTGGGCTCGGTAAAAGTTCTGCTACCTGATATCCTCAAAAGAACCATTCCGCCTACAATGACTGATGTTATCTTTGGCGCCACCAATCCCTCCGGAAGCCTGGCGAAAGACGCCCTAGCCGAAATGCACGCCATCGGTGCCTGGGCCAGTGGCGTCTTGCTGATTGGCGATGCGGGCCGAAATAGTGAGACGGCCATTGTCTACGAAGATTTTATCCGTGAATACCAGGGCATGCTGACGATTTCGCGTGACGCGGTGGATCTGGTGAAAAATAGCTCGCAGCTACTCGTCGAGCGACCCAACACGCTGCTCGTGGTCTCATTTGCCCAGCTTCAAAAGCTCTTTCAGGCGGTTTACTACCCCAAAATTCTCACCTTTGGCATGCAGCTCGCGCAACTGGTAGAAGCGGCTCATAAGTTTACGATCACGTACCCGTGCTCCATTGCAGTCCTTCATAAAGACCACCTCATCATCGCTCACCAGGGAGACGTTATCACCCAGCCGTGGGATAATGCCATGGCAATCTGGCGAGGAAGCGTAGCTGCCCGTGCGGCAAGCTACTGGCTTTGGAACCCGAGCCAGGTATCAAGAGCCGTGGCGACCAGCCTCGTCTCTCGTGATGCATAAACTGCCTTAATTTGTCTCTGGTACCGCGGACCGGACTTGAACCGGTACGTCCCGAAGGACACAAGATTTTGAGTCTGGCGTGTCTACCAATTCCACCACCGCGGCACAAGAGAAAAATTAATTCGAAACATAAACGGTACGAACCTGCAAAAGGGTCGCTATGTATTGTATACTAAATAATAGTAGGAATCTATAGATATGCAGCCCAATACACCTCAGTCTGGCCCATCTCCCGCCCCTGGTTCGCCAGCGGGTGATTCCGCGCCTACCCAAAACCCTGCGCATCAAGAAGCAGCTGCTAATATTATTCGCAAGCAGATCGATAGTAGCTTCCAAGCTCAGACACCAGAAGCCCATGAAACCAATCCGTACCAGCGCACCCATCAGCCAAGTACGACACCGACACCCGAGCAGTGGCAACAATACCACAGCGCCTGGCAAGATTATTACCAAAAGTATTACGAACGCTACTACGTGGGCCACATCCATCAAGCTCGGCAGGCGATTGCCGCCCAAAATGCCGCACCCGCCCAACAGGTCTTTGGCAGTGCCGATACAACTGAGCCGGGGAGCGTGGATAAAGACGAAGCATTGTTTGAGCTGCGTCATCAGCTCATCGACACCGTGCAGAAAAAAGCTACCCAGGTCCGAAAAAGCCGCCATTTTATCCCGATCGCCGCTGCCTTCGCGGTCATGTTGCTCTTTACGTTCTTGCAGTATAACCAGCTACTCATCGCCAACGTGCAGGCCTATGTGAGTCCGGGCAATATCAATCCGGAAAATATCATCGTGGATCCCAATACGTCAACTGCGGTTGATCCAGCGCTGACAAATATTGTCATTCCCAAGATCAACGTCGATGCACCGGTTGATTACAACGCACAGCCGGACTATGACTCGCAGATGGCAGCCATGAAACACGGTCTGGCGTATTTTGGCATTGCCGGGGCTAGCAGTAAACCTGGCCAGGTCGGCAATACACCAGTAGCGGGGCACTCCAGCAATGATGTGCTGGAATCCGGCAGTTATAAATTCATCTTTGCCCAGCTCGATAAAGTGCAACCAGGTGATGCCGTGTATGCCAATTACCAGGGCACTCGCTATACGTATGTGGTCACCAAAAAAGAAGTGGTGCTGCCTACTGAAGTGAGTAGACTGGTGTACGCCACCGACAAACCCGTTCTGACACTTATTACCTGTACGCCGCTTGGAACTGCTCAAAAACGCCTACTGGTCACTGCCGAACAGGTCAACCCAAGCCCCGCCTCAGCGAGTAAGCCTACCGAAACCAATACCAACTCGGATTCGTCCAAGGTTTCTGAGATGGCTGGCACCGCCCCGACTATTTTCGAACGTCTCTTCGGCGCCCGCTAAGGTAGAACCATCCGAATACGCTGTAGCTGATAATGTCCGTCGGCGCGTTTGCCGATAGAGTACAGCCAGCGGCCATTTTGCGTCAGCGCTACGTCAAAGCCTGTCGCAACCGAATTAAGCGCGTGTTGATTGGCACCATCAAACTCTCTGGAAGTCAGGGTATCGGAGCGATCGGACCAGACATAATAATCGTCCAGCCACTTGACCGGCTTCGGCTCAGTCGTACCAGCCAGCGTCGCAATAGGCGAGAGTTCGTGCCGCTCCAGGTCGTACCCAGCATATGACGCGGCATTTTGAGCAATAATGAACCGGCCCGATGGGCTCATCTGCAGCCACGCGACGTCACTCGTGAAGGTAAAGCTACCAGTCGTCTTGAGTTGCTTGCGCTCCTTCTGAGACTCTGGAAATGTGCCACTCATAATCCGCACCGTGGCACCATCTGATATAACCGCGTAGTCTTTGTTAAAGTAGCGAGCCGCACGAATTTGAACAGGTACCTGCGAACTTGACTTACTTCGATATAAGTCGACCGGCTCCCCACCGTCCTTGACCACTCCCACGGCACGTTCACCTGACGATTTATCCGCCACGTGCACATAGGCAACCACGTCGCCGTACGGCTTAAACTCAGACACCTGACTGACAAGTGGTGCGGAGACGGTCCTATCATTCAGGTTGACCCGCCGCACATCATCACCAATCTTGGCATACAAAATACTAGGGTTATTGTCGGCAAAGTAGGCGCTGGTGATATCCGTATCGAACGTCTTGGTAATATTCATCACGACACTATTACTCTGACGATCGACTTCCAGCCATTCGGTGCTCGTACCGTAGATATGTTTGAGAAGCAGGTGCCGTCCGTCTTGGTCCCACTGATCGATCGACCATTGGTGAGTCATACCCAGCGTCGTCGCCTCACTATAGTCCTCAGCAGCAATTGAGAGCGTCGATTCGCTGACTTTGTCGCTGGCGAGATTGTAGAATGTCATAACGGGCTTCGTCGCATCTTGGAGAGCGGCGATGTAGCGTTTATTAGGCGAGGCAAGCGTTTGAGCAAGAGTCGGCACTGTCACCACACTTTCGACCTGACGTTTCTTTGGAATAAGCCGTGTATAGTTGAGCCAGGTCAGGGTGCCGGCGTCGATGTTGAGCGACTTGCGCCAGGTTTCATAGCCCTCTTTCCACATCACAAACTCATGTGAACCTGCCATCAGCGTCTCTTTAGTCGGCGTGGCCTGGTCATGCCTCGCGCCGTCTATTTCTACGACCGCGTTACTAGGCGAGGTCACAAATTGCACCAGACCGCTGAGCTCCAGCTTGTGGTCCTTCGAATCAAACCGATACCCCAGCGTATAAAACAAAGAGATCGCCACAAGTGTCACGATAGTCACTGTCATCAAGCCGTACGTCAAAATACGGGCCGCCAGTTCTTTTTTCTTGGAAGAGGGGTGGTACATTTATTCTATTATAGCATTTGGTCGCTTTGATTCTCGCAAAGCCTCTTGCAAATTAGCGTTAAGAACACTACTATAAATATAATCATCCAAATAGGAATAGGGGATATGGCTAGCAAACAAACAATCATTATCAATGGCAGGCATTATGACACGCAAACAGGCATGCCGGTTGACGCACCTACAGCTGCGGAACCTGTCGAGCAGACAAAACGTCCAGCCAGCACTCAGTCATCACGTATCCATACTAAAATGCAGCGTTCTCAAACACTCAATCGAAAGATTGTTCATAAGCAAGCTCCCGCTAAACCAGTGGCTCGACCGTTGGCGACGTCTCCAAAGCACATGGATATCAGCCGCAGTCCGGCCATCAGCCGATTTGCTCCGCACCCCGTCGTGAAACCCTTGCCTCCTGCCAGCCACGATATCAAGGCTCAGCCGCATCCACTGGCCCAAAAAGCTCACCAGGCAGTCGCCGCCAAGCGCCAGCTGACTCCGGCATCCAAACCCTCCCAAGTCATAAAGAACGAGGCTATCGCGAAGGCGCTAAGTACTCCAGCTGCAGCTCATAAAAAACAATCAGTCAAACGCCGCTTCCCGCGCGCGTTTAGTGTCGCGACTGCCAGCCTGGCCGTCTTCTTGCTCGCCGGTTATATTTCATACCTCAATATGCCAACCATCTCTATCCGCGTTGCAGCTGTCCAATCGGGCATTAATGCCACCTATCCAGACTATCACCCGAGCGGCTACCGCCTTTCTGGGCCGATCGCTTACAATGATGGCGAGGTACAGATGCGCTTTGCTGCCAACGCTGGCCCCCAGAACTTTACGATCAAAGAACAGCGCAGCAATCTCAACTCTAGTGCAGTCCTGGAAAACTACGTCCAGCCCAAAGCCGGCAACGAATACGACACCCACACCCAAAGTGGTCTGACTATCTACACATATGACAATCACGCTGCATGGGTCAATGGTGGTATTCTCTATACCATCGAAGGCAATGCACCTCTCTCCAAAGACCAAGTTCTGCGCATTGCAACCAGTCTTTAGTAATACGCCCATCTCTGTTAAGATATAGCTATGACACGAACTCGTTTTGCTCCTAGCCCTACTGGCTTTATGCACGTCGGCGGCGTCCGCACGGCTCTGTTTGCGTGGTTAATCGCCCAGCAAGAAAATGGCACCTTTATCCTCCGCATTGAGGATACCGATAAGGCTCGTGAAGTTGAAGGTAGTATCACCCAGATCGAAAATAGTCTGCGCTGGCTCGGCATCGAATGGCAAGAGGGAATAGACAGAGGCGGAGATTATGGCCCGTACCTCCAGTCTGAACGCCTCGCTGTATATAAAGAGTGGGCAGAAAAACTTATCGAGAGTGGTCGCGCTTATGCCGACCCTTACACGAAAGATGAGCTCGAGGCATTCCGCGAGCAGGCTAAGGCCACCAAGCAGCCGTTCTTATACCGCAATCACCGCCCAGAGAATCCACCTATCTGGGATGGTTCGCAGCCACTGCGTTTTAAATCAGATCCAAAATCATATACCTGGACCGATGCTGTCATGGGCGAGCTTTCGACTGGACCTGAAGCGATTGATGACTTTATATTGATTAAGTCTGATGGCTACCCAACCTACAACTTCGCCCATATTATCGACGACATGCTCATGAAGATTACCCACGTCCTCCGCAGCCAGGAGTTCATTAGCAGCACGCCTAAGTTCCTCAGTCTCTACGAGGCACTGGAGATCACGCCACCTATCCTGGCAACCCTCCCATACGTCATGGCGATCGACGGCAAGAGAAAACTCGGCAAACGTGACGGCGCTAAAGATATCTTGGAGTATGCCAAAGACGGCTATCTGCCCGAAGCCATGATGAATTTCCTTGCTACCCTTGGCTGGAACGATGGTAGTGAACAAGAGGTGTTTACCAAAAGCGAGCTGATTGAGAAGTTCCAGCTCTCGCGAGTTCAAAAATCGCCAGCCCGTTTCGACGAACAGCGCCTGCTCTGGCTCAACGGTCAGCACATTCGACTTCTGAGTGTTGACGATCTTTCAGAACGAGTCGAAAATTTTTGGCCAGCAAGTGCCTCTGTCGCCTCAGATGATTATAAAAAAGTCGTGCTCGCGCTTGTTCAAGATCGCCTCAAAACCCTGGCCGATCTGCCGACTATCACCAGTTATTTCTTCGAGGAGCCGACGCCGGATTGGACGATGGTCGATGATAACAAGCAGCTCAAAAAGTTCCAAAGGGCAGAGCTAGTCCAGCTCCTAGAAGCAGCCAGGACTGCACTCGAAACGCTCGACGATTTTTCAACCGAGTCCATCGCTAGTACCCTCAATCAACTGCTCGAGACCACCGGCCAGAAGCCAGGCATCCTCTTTAGTATTATCCGCCTGGCGGTATCATGGGCACCGTTTAGCCCGGCTCTCCCCGACACACTGGCGGTGATCGGCAAAGAAGCAACGCTACGTCGCCTAGCCAGCGCTATCGCCGCCGCCTAGGCTCCGCTCTTACAAAGCATAAGCTCATTTGCTATAATCAGGAGCAATGGAACTACATCGAAATCCCCTTCAAAAACTTAGTCACTTCGTTACAACACACCGTCGTCTCACGATTCTTATCGTCGGCGTTATACTCATCGCAGCCGCTGCCGGTATTACGTATGCGATTCTTAGTCAGCCGCTTCCAAAAGTCGAGAAAGTGGCTTCAACCAAGCCAAAACCGAAACCTGCCGTCAAATATTATTCACCCCTCACTGGCATAGAAGTGGCCGACGAAGCTGCCACCAAACAACCGGTGACGGCTATTATGATCGAGAATAGTCCCGACGCTCGGCCGCAATCCGGGCTTAAAGACGCCGGCGTCGTATTTGAAGCTATTGCCGAGGGTGGGATTACACGCTTTTTGACTCTGCATCAAGAAGACAAACCGCAATTGATTGGCCCCGTTCGCAGCCTGCGCATGTATTATGTCGATTGGCTGGCGCCGTTTAATGCCAGCGTCGCTCACGTCGGGGGAAGTGCAGCCGCGCTTGCCGAAGTGCGTAATGGCAACTACCGCGACATCGACCAGTTCTTCAACGCCGGCTCCTACTGGCGCGCCACCGATCGCTACGCCCCTCACAATGTCTATACCAGTTTCGAAAAGCTCGACGCCCTCAACGCCGCCAAAGGTTATACCAGCTCCAGTTTCACCGGCTTTCCGCGCACCGACGGCAAGGCTGCGGCCACACCCAATGCCACCTCTATTATGATCAATATCAGCAGTGACCTCTACAATCCCTCCTATACCTATGATGCCGCCAACAACCGCTACAATCGCAACCTCGCCGGTGTCCCGCACCTTGACCGCGAAGGTGGCCAAATTACCCCCAGTGTCGTAATTGCACTCAAAGTGAACGAAGTCACTGTCATGGAAGACGGCTACCGTCAGAGTATCACCACGACAGGCACCGGTGAAGCTGTCATCTTCCAAAATGGCACCGCCACCACGGCGACGTGGAGTAAGCCCGATCGCGCTTCCCAGCTCACATTCACCGACGCTGCCGGCAAGCCAATTCCGCTGAATCGTGGGCAGACATGGATTTCTGCCGTGCCAAACGGCCACGGAAGCGTGGCATGGCAGTAACTAAGCCGCCTCAGCAGGTCAAAGAATATTGGCCACGCTACCGCCGCCAGTCGCTCTTTTTTGTGATCGCCATGCAGGTCATCACAACACTTATTATCATTATCTCTCTTATGCTGGCAGACCTGATCGAGCCCACCAACGCGACTTTTTGGGTCATACTCATATCAATCACAGCGGGCACTATTGGGGTTAATATTTTGGTATTTTCAGTGGTCAGTGAACCTCTGCAAATGCTCAGCCGAGCCCTGACACATGCCGCGGGTGAGCCAACTACCACGACACCGCCCAACCCGAACGCCAAACGCTACGAACGAAATGGCTTCAAACCGCTGCTCCAGACGATCTACGAGCTCGGCAGCAAAGAGGGGGAGGCCCAGATTACAGATAGCGCCCTTGATCATACATTACCTTCTTTTGAGACCGTACTCGACACCACGCCGACAGCTATTATCTTCCTCAAAGAAGGCAGGGTTATCTATGCCAATAAAGCCGCGCCAGTGCGCGAAACTGCCGAGGGCGATCGACAGCTCGACATTATCATTGATGTCGATCAAAGCCTAGAAGATTGGATAAAACAGTGTGAAGAGCACGCAGTCAACGCCAGCAAGATCTGGCGCCGAGTATCGAATAAGCTCGTCGGCGAAGAAGAGCGCAAAATGTACGACATGGCCGCCTCGTACCAAAAGGGCAGCGATGTCGATGTCATCCTCACCCTCATCGAGCGGACCGAAGAATACATCCCCGAGGACAACGATCTCGACTTTATCTCGTTTGCCGCCCATGAGCTACGTGGTCCAATTACCGTTATCCGTGGCTACCTCGATACACTCGGTGACGAGCTCGCTGGCCGCTTTGCCGATGATGAACAAGAGCTCTTCAATCGCCTGGTAGTCTCCGCCAACCGCCTCAGTAGCTATGTCAATAATATCCTCAACGCCGCTAAATATGATCGCCGCCACCTCACCGTCCACCTGCACGAAGAATCCGTCGCCAACATGTACGACACGATCAAAGACGACATGCAGCTGCGAGCCATCGCTCAAAACCGTCTGCTTTCGATCAACATTCCCGACGATCTGCCGACTGTCGCCGCCGACAAATCCGCTATTGGGGAAGTCATGGGCAACCTGCTGGATAATGCCATTAAATACAGCAACGAAGGCGGGGTCGTCAGCCTCAGCGCCCAGATCGTTCAAAATTCAGTCGAGGTTTCGGTCACTGATCAGGGTATTGGCATGCCGGGCAACGTGGTGAGCAATCTCTTTCATAAGTTTTACCGTTCGCACCGGTCACGCGAAACGGTGGCTGGCACCGGCATCGGCCTCTACATCTGTAAAGCAATTGTCGAGTCTCACGGCGGAACCATTAGTGTGCGCAGCGTCGAAGGCGAGGGCTCGACCTTCAGTTTCACCCTGCCGATCTACGCCACGGTTGCCGAAAAGCTCAAAGCAAGCGATAATAGCCCTGAAGGCCTCATCCAGCACCACGATGGCTGGATC
>Ga0172380_10008797_pt1 | contig 10906 bp, 10 predicted proteins | sample Leawe162metaG_FD_119747 | JGI IMG/M metagenome (GOLD analysis project Ga0172380, IMG submission 119747) | Leachate microbial communities from a municipal landfill in Southern Ontario, Canada - Leachate well 162 metaG | ecosystem: Engineered > Solid waste > Landfill > Unclassified | place...
GACGGCCCCAAGCGGCTGTGGTACATGGGGCCGATGTTCCGTCACGAACGCCCGCAGAAGGGCCGCTATCGCCAGTTCCATCAGGTGGGCGTGGAGGCCATGGGCTTTGCCGGTCCCGACATCGATGCCGAACAGATCGCGATGTGCGCGCGTCTGTGGGACGACCTCGGGCTCGATGGCATCCGGCTCGAAATCAATTCGCTCGGTCAGAGCGACGAGCGCGCGCGCCACCGTGCCGACCTGCTCGCCTATCTCGAAGCTCACCACGACCAGCTCGATGCCGATGCCCAGCGCCGCCTGCACAGCAATCCGCTGCGCATCCTGGATACCAAGAATCCCGCCTTGCAGGCGCTGGTCGAGGCGGCACCGAAGCTGATCGACTATCTCGGCGAGGAATCGCTGAAGCACTTCGAGGGCGTGCAGCAACTGCTCAAGGATGCGGTGATTCCCTATCGCATCAACCCGCGCCTGGTGCGCGGCCTAGACTACTACAACCTCACGGTGTTCGAGTGGGTCACCGATCAGCTCGGCGCACAAGGCACGGTCTGCGCCGGCGGCCGCTACGACGGACTGGTCGCGCAACTCGGCGGCAAGCCTGCGCCGGCCTGCGGCTTCGCCATGGGCATCGAGCGCCTGCTGGCGCTGTGGCAGGATCAGGGCCATCGCCACGAAACCCCGGCGCCCGATGCCTACCTCGTGCATCAGGGCGAGGCCGCCGGTCGCTTTGCCTTTCGCGTCGCGGAAGCCTTGCGCAGTGCCGGTTTCGCGATCCATCTGCACTGTGGTGGCGGCAGCTTCAAGTCGCAAATGAAAAAGGCCGACAGTTCCGGCGCGCAGCTTGCGCTGATAGTTGGCGATGACGAGACGGCGGCCAATGCCGTCAGCGTGAAACCGCTGCGCTCAGGGCTCGACCAGCCCGCAGCGCAGGTTCGCGTGAGTTTCGACGATCTGGCCGATCATCTCGGCGATATTCTTTTCCCCCTGGAAGACGACAATGGCAACCTATGACCTGGAAGAACAGGAACAGCTCGACGAGCTGAAAACCTGGTGGACGATGTACGGCAATCTGGTGACCGGAATACTGGTTGTCGTGGCTCTGGCCGTGGCGGGATGGCAGGGCTGGAACTGGTGGCAGCGGCAGCAGGCGGTCAAGGCCTCGGCGGTGTATTCCAGCCTGCAGACCGCGGCGATGCAACGGGACGCCAAGCGTGCACGCGAACTCGCCGGCGAATTGATCGACAAGTATTCCCTTACGGCCTATGCCGGCATGGGGGCGCTGCTGGCGGCGCGGGTACAGGTGGATGCGGGCGACGGGAAGAATGCCCGTGTGCAACTGGCCTGGGCGGCGGAGAATGCCAAGGACCCCGGGCTGCGCGAACTGGCCCGGCTGCGACTGGCGGCGGTGATGCTCGATGAGAAAGCCTACGACGAAGCCACGAAGCAGCTCGCCGCCGAACCGGCGCCTGCATTTGCGCCGCGCTTCGCCGAATTGCGCGGCGATGTGTTCGCTGCGCAAGGCAAGATAGCCGAGGCGCGCAATGCCTATGACAATGCGCTGGAGAAATTCGATGCCTTGGCCAAGGATGACGAGGCGCGCCAGCGCGGCGGCTACAAGGAAGTGATCCAGGCCAAGCGCGACGCGCTCGGGGCGGCCAAGTGAGCGTGCCCATGGTGCCAGTGGCGTCCGTGAAGTTGCTGGCAGTGCTTGCGGCGCTGGCCCTGGGCGCCTGCTCGACGGTGGAGAAGCTGAACCCTTTCGGTTCCAGCGGACCCAAGGTCAAGCCTGCCGAACTCGCTCCGATCCAATCGACGGCAGAACTGAGGAACGCATGGCAGGCGAGCGTCGGCAGTGCCGGTGAGTTCGCGTTTTCGCCCGCTGTGGTGGGCGATAGCGTCTATGCGGCAGCGCGCGACGGTGCCATCGCTCGCTTCGACGGCGGCCGCCAGGTCTGGCGCATCGCCGCCGGCCAGACGATTTCCGGGGGCGTCGGCAGCGACGGCAAGCTGGTCGTGGTCGGTACCCCGAAGGGCGAAGTGCTGGCCTTCGATGCCGCCAATGGCCGCGAATTGTGGAAGGCACGCGTCAGCTCGGAAGTGTTGGCGGCGCCGGCCGTGACCGAGGGGCTGGCCATCGTTCGTTCAGGCGATTCGCGCATCTTCGGTTTCGACGCGGTGGACGGCAAGCGGCGCTGGGTTTATCAACGCAGCACGCCGACGCTGTCGCTGCGTTCCAATGTTGGCGTGGTGACCGCCGGCAAAGTCACGTTGGCTGGGTTCCCTGGTGGCAAACTGGTGGCGATCGCCAACAACAACGGTGCCGCCGTCTGGGAAGTGACGGTCGCCTTGCCCAAGGGCGCAACCGAACTTGAGCGCGTCGCCGATGTCACCAGTTCCCCCGTGGTGAGCGGCAGTACCGTCTGCGCCGCAGCCTTCCAGGGGCGCGCCGCCTGCTTTGACAGTAACACTGGCAATACCCTCTGGTCGCGCGAGATGTCCTCCAGCGCTGGCCTCGACATCGACAATCGATATGTCTACGTCACCGACGACAAAGGGGCGGTGCATGCGCTCGACCGCAACAGCGGTGCCAGCGTCTGGAAGCAGGACAAGCTGACCCTGCGCAGCCTGTCGCGGCCGCTGGCGCTTGGCAGTTATGTCGCCGTCGCCGACTATCAGGGTGTGGTGCACTTGTTGCGGCGCGAAGACGGCGCCTTTGCCGCGCGCGCCACGACCGACGGCAGCGCGGTGCGTGCCGAGCCGGTGCGTTTCGGCGCCGGCTTGCTGGTGCAGACGGCGAATGGTGGCTTGTATGCGCTCGAAGCGCGTTAGTCTTTTGTATCTCCGTCACACAGATAACGCCGCGGGTGTCGGCTTAGCATGAAACCAACCCTGGTGATCGTCGGTCGGCCGAATGTCGGCAAATCGACGCTGTTCAATCGCCTCACGCGTTCGCGCGATGCGCTGGTGGCCGATCAACCGGGGCTGACCCGGGATCGTCACTACGGGCACGGCCGTCTCGGCAACAAGCCCTATCTCGTGGTCGATACCGGCGGTTTCGAGCCGCAGGCCAAGGAAGGCATCGTGCTCGAAATGGCACGTCAGGCCGAGGCGGCGATTGCCGAAGCCGACGTGTTGATTTTCCTGGTCGACGTGCGCACCGGTCTCGCGCCGCAGGACAAGGTGATCGCCGAACTGCTGCGCCGCAGCGGGCGCCCCGTGCTGCTTGCTGCGAACAAGGGCGAAGGCATGGACCGCGCGGTGGTGGCCGCAGAGTTCTATGAACTCGGCTGCGGCGATCCCTGCGTGATTTCCTCGGCTCACGGCGAGGGCGTACGCGAATTGGTCGAGCTTGCGCTGGCGCCATTTCCCGAGCACAGCGAAGCGGACGATGCCGCGACGGGTCCCCGAGTCGCCATCGCCGGCCGTCCCAATGTCGGCAAGAGCACCTTCGTCAACACCCTGCTGGGTGAAGAGCGTGTGATCGCCTTCGACATGCCGGGCACTACGCGCGATGCCATCGAGGTGCCGTTCGAACGCAACGGCCGCGCCTATACCCTGATCGATACGGCGGGTCTGCGCCGCAAGGGACGCGTCTTCGAGACCATAGAAAAATTCTCGGTGATCAAGACCCTGCAGGCCGTCGAGGAGGCCAACGTGGTGGTGCTGATGGTTGATGCCACCCAGGAAATATCCGACCAGGACGCGCACATCGCGGGTTTCATTATTGATGCCGGACGGGCGCTGGTGGTCGCCGTAAACAAGTGGGATGCGGTGGATAACTACCGTCGCGAGATCATCAAGCTGGACATTGCGCGCAAGCTGAATTTCCTCGGCTTTGCCCGCGTTCATTATGTTTCCGCCCTGAAAGGGCAGGGCATCGCCGGGATATTGTCTTCGGTGGATAAGGCATATGCCGCGGCAATGGCCAAGATGTCGACCCCGAAACTCACCCGCGCGCTGATCGGCGCCGTGGAAAAGCAGACGCCGCCGCGTCATGGCGCCTTCCGTCCCAAGTTGCGCTACGCCCACCAGGGCGGCAGCAATCCGCCGATCATCGTGATACACGGCAATGCGCTGGAACACATTCCGGCTTCGTATACGCGCTTTCTGGAACGTTACTTTCTCGAAGCCTTCAAGCTGCAGGGCACGCCGCTGCGCATTCAGTACAAGACAACCAAGAACCCCTACGTCGATTGACGCCTGCGTGCGAGGCGGCGTCCCAGGTATGCAAAGCACCTGTCTGCGATGGGAAATCCCGAATATGCAGAGCCAAAGTTGGCGCTGGTGGCACGGCGACGCAAAATCGATTACAGTATTCGACTCACAAAACCAATAGACCGCAAGCGAAGTTTCAGTGAGGGCTGGCGCCAGTATTACCGGTGTCAAGCACAGCGGCCGCAACTATAAGGATCACCCATCATGAGTAATAAAGGGCAAATGCTACAAGACCCGTTTCTGAACACTTTGCGTCGTGAACATGTTCCGGTTTCCATCTACCTCGTCAATGGCATCAAACTGCAGGGGCAGATCGAGTCCTTCGACCAATATGTTGTTCTGCTCAAGAATACGGTGACCCAGATGGTATACAAACACGCCATTTCGACGGTTGTGCCTGCGCGTCCAGTCAGTTTTGCGCAGGACCCCGAAGCCGATTGACCGCAATCTGCCGCTGCCGGCGAGCGCCATGAGGCCATCGCCCTGATGTTCGAGCGTCCCGCCAGCGGCGAGAATGCGGTTCTAGTGCAACTTGATTTCGGCGAAGGCGACTTCGCCGAACGTCTCTCAGAGTTCAAATTGCTGGTCGCAAGCGCCCACGCGCGCCCGCTTGCGGTAATTTCCGGCAAACGCGCAAGGCCCGACCCCGCGCTGTTTGCCGGCAAGGGCAAGGTCGCCGAGGTCGGCGAGGCGGTGCGCCTGCATGCAGCCGATGTCGTGGTGTTCAACCATGAGTTGTCGCCCGGCCAGCAACGCAACCTCGAACGCGCCCTGGAATGCCGCGTGGTCGATCGTTGCAGCCTGATTCTGGATATCTTCGCGCTACGCGCCAAGAGTCACGAAGGCAAGCTCCAGGTCGAACTGGCCCAGCTCCAGCACCTTGCCACCCGACTGGTACGCGGCTGGACCCATCTTGAGCGTCAGAAGGGCGGCATCGGCCTGCGCGGTCCCGGCGAAAAGCAACTTGAAACCGATCGTCGCCTGCTTGGCAAACGTGTCGCCTTGCTCAAGGACCGCTTGAAACAAATGGGACGCCAGCGCGAAGTGCGCAGACGTGCGCGCACTCGCGGCGAAGTATTGGCGATCTCCCTGGTTGGCTATACCAATGCCGGCAAAAGTACCCTGTTCAACGCCTTGACCAAGGCCGGGGCCTATGCCGCCGACCAACTCTTCGCCACGCTGGATACTACTTCGCGCCGACTGTTTATCGAGGGTGCGGGGCCGATCGTGCTCTCCGATACTGTCGGCTTCATCCGCGATCTGCCGCATGCCCTGGTGGCAGCTTTTCAGGCCACGCTTGAGGAGACTGCACAAGCCGACTTGCTGTTGCATGTGGTGGATGCCGCCAGTCCCGACCGCGACCAGCAGATCGAAGCCGTAGGCGCGGTGTTGAAGGAGATCGGAGCGCTCGACGTGCCGCAGATCCTGGTGTGGAACAAGCTTGACTTGACCGCGGCAAGCCCCGCGATCGAGCGTGATGACTGTGGTAACATTTCGTCCGTTCGACTCAGTGCCCGCACGGGGGCCGGGATGTCCTTGCTGCGAGAGGCACTTGCTGAAACTGCGAGTCGGCACAAGGAATTTCCCGCCGCCGCAGCCTGATGGTTCTCTGACGTACACCTCCTTCTTTGACTACCCAATCCAAAACAACGTGATCGCCGGAATCCTCATGTCTCTCAACGACCACGGCTGGGGCAACCAGCCCGGTGGCGGCAAGCGCGGCGGCGGCAATCAAGGCCCTCCCGATCTCGAAGAACTCTGGCGCGATTTCAATCGCCGCTTGTCCGGCCTGTTTGGCAATAAGGGTGGTGGTGGCGACAGTGGCGGTGGTGATGCCGGGAACCGGATGCCGTCGATCAGCCCGAGGCAGTTCGGGGGTGGTATCGGCATTATCCTGATGCTGGTGGCCGTGGTCTGGCTGGGCAGCAGCTTCTATATCGTGGATGCTTCCCAGCGTGGCGTGGTACTCCAGTTCGGCCGCTTCAAGGAAACTACCGAGCCCGGTCTGCGCTGGCGCTTGCCGTGGCCGATTCAGACCCACGAAATCGTCAATGTCACCGGTGTGCGCACGGTCGAAGTCGGCTATCGCGGCTCGGACAAGAACAAGGTTCTGAAAGAGGCGCTGATGCTGACCGACGACGAGAATATCGTCAATGTCCAGTTTGCCGTGCAGTACCTGCTTTCCGATCCGCAGGCCTATTTGTTCAACAACCGCCATCCTGATGATACTGTCATGCAGGCGGCGGAAACCGCGATTCGCGAAGTGGTTGGCAAGAACAAGATGGACTTCGTGCTCTATGAGGGACGCGACCAGATCGCGGCGAATACGCAGAAGCTGATCCAGGATATTCTCGATCGCTACAAGACCGGCATTCTGATCCGATCGGTGAATATGCAGGGCACACAGCCGCCGGAGCAAGTGCAGGCCGCCTTTGACGATGCAGTCAAGGCTGGTCAGGACCGGGAGCGGCAGAAGAACGAGGGCCAGGCCTACGCCAACGACGTGATTCCGCGTGCGCGCGGCGCGGCCTCGCGCTTGATGGAGGAGGCCACCGGCTACCGTCAGCGCATCATCGTTACCGCCGAGGGCGATGCTTCGCGCTTCAAGCAGATCCTCACCGAATACAGCAAGGCGCCGGAAGTGACTCGCAGCCGCATGTATCTCGAAACCGTGCAGCAGGTCTACGCCAATACCAGCAAGGTAATGATCGACGCCAAAGGGCCGGGCAACCTGCTCTACCTGCCGCTCGACAAGCTGATGCAGGCCACGGCAGCCGTTACGGCTGCTCCGGCGACAGCAGAAGCGGCGGCGGTTCCGCGTGGTCTGGTATCCGGCAGCGCCGCCGCCACGCTGGATGCGCCGCCACAGACCGAACGCTCGGCGCCGGGTGACGCGCGGGCGCGCGGGAATCTTGGCTCGCGTGAACGGGGAGAACGTTGATGCAGCGCCATTTGTCGTTTGTCGCTTCATTCCTGTTCGGCCTTGTCGCGTTGTTTGCGATGACGATTTTCACGGTCGATCAGCGTCAGTTTGCGATCATTTTTCAGCTAGGCGAAATCAAGGAAGTCGTTTCCGAGCCCGGACTCGCGTTCAAGTGGCCGCTGATTCAGAACGTGCGGATTTTCGACAAACGCATTCTCACCATGGATTCGCCCGAGCCGGAGCGCTTCCTGACCGCCGAGAAAAAGCCGGTGCTGGTGGATTCGTTTGTCAAATGGCGCATCCACGACGTCAAGCAGTACTACATCTCGGTCGGCGGCGATGAGATGCTGGCCCGGACGCGGCTGTCGCAAACCGTCAATTCAGGCCTGCGCGAAGAGTTCGGCCGGCGCACGGTGCATGACGTGGTCTCCGGCGCTCGCGACGACATCATGGTTTCGGTGAAGAAGAAGGCCGATGCCGACATGCGTACGATCGGCGTGGAAATTGTCGACGTTCGCCTGAAGCGGGTCGACCTGCCCCCGGAAGTATCCGAATCGGTTTATCGCCGGATGGAAACCGAGCGCAAGCGGGTAGCCAATGAGTTGCGTTCCGAGGGGGCTGCGGAAGCCGAGAAGATCAAGGCCAACGCCGATCGCCAGCGTGAGGTGATCCTGGCCGAGGCCTATCGCGATGCACAGAAAATCAAGGGCGAGGGCGATGCCAAGGGAGCCGCGATCTACAATCGCGCCTTCGGCGAGAACCCCGAGTTCTATGCCTTCTATCGCAGTCTCGAAGCCTATCGTGGCAGCTTCAAGAACAAGAGCGACCTGATGGTCATGGAACCCAATTCCGAGTTCTTCAAGTATCTGAAGAGCAGTGGCAAGGGCAAGTGATCCGGGGCGGTATGGGTTGAAATGCTGAATACCTTGCTGCTGGCCTTCGCCCTGATGCTGGTGATCGAAGGTCTCATGCCCTTTCTCGTGCCGCGGGTCTGGCGCGATACCTTTCGCCGTGTGACTGAACTGAGCGACGGGCAGATTCGCTTCATTGGTTTGTCATCGATGCTGGTCGGCGTCGTCCTGCTCACCGTATTTCGCTGACTCTCATGGCAAATCGGCGCTGGCTCCTGCCTGAAGCGATAGAAGACGTGCTGCCGCACGATGCGGTTCGCATCGAGTCCCTGCGGCGCAGCCTGCTAGATGAATTTGCCCGGCACGGCTATGAGTTCGTCATCCCGCCGCTGCTTGAGTACGTCGAGTCCTTGCTGACCGGCAGCTCTCACGACCTCGATTTGCGTACCTTCAAGCTGGTGGATCAGATTTCCGGTCGCAGCATGGGTGTGCGTGCCGACATCACGCCGCAGGTCGCCCGCATCGATGCTCATCTGCTGAATCGCAGGGGCGTCACGCGGCTGTGCTATTGCGGCAGCGCGCTGCACACCCTGCCGGCGGGCTTCAATGCCACCCGCGAGCCATTGCAGATCGGGGCCGAACTATATGGCCACGGCGGCCTGGAGGCGGACATCGAGGTGATTCGTCTGCTGGCGACCTCGCTTGGGATCTGCAATATCACCGCATCGCGCTTCGATCTCGGCCACGTTGCAGTGTTCCGCGCGTTGACCCGGAGTGCGGCTCTGGCACCGCAAGCAGAAGAGGAACTGTTTGGCGCGCTGCAAGGCAAGGATGTGCCAACGGTGCGCGAACTTGTCGCCGGCCTGGCCGATCCTGTTCGCTCCGCGCTACTGGCCTTGCCCGAACTGTATGGCGACCGGCGCGTGCTGGAGCGAGCGTCGCAGATCCTGCCGGCTTTGCCGGAAATTACCGCAGCCCTGTCTGATTTGCGACGACTGGCGGATGCCCTGGCCGACCTGCCCTTGAGCTTCGATCTTGCAGACTTGCGTGGTTACCATTATCACAGCGGTGCTGCCTTTGCTGCCTACTGTGTCGGCAGTGCCAGCGCCGTGGCGCTGGGCGGCCGCTATGACGATTTTGGCCGCACCTACGGCCGTGCTCGACCGGCTACTGGTTTCTCCATGGACTTGCGTGAATTGGTGCGGCTGTCGCCGGATGGTGAAGCACACGGCGCAATTCTCGCTCCATGGCCCGAGGATGACGCCTTGCACGCCGAGGCCTTGCGCCTGCGAGCGCAGGGCGAGCGCGTGGTGCTGGCCCTGCCGGGTCATGAAGGGTCCTGGCGCGAAGCCGGTTGCGACCGGATTCTGGTGCGTTGCGGCGAAGACTGGATTATTGAATCCCTGAAGGAAGATTGAAATGGCAAAGAACGTCGTAGTCGTCGGTACCCAATGGGGCGACGAGGGCAAGGGCAAGATCGTCGATTGGTTGACTGACCACTCGCAAGGTGTGGTGCGCTTTCAGGGCGGTCACAACGCGGGTCATACGCTGGTCATCGGCGGCAAGAAGACGGTGTTGCATCTGGTGCCCTCCGGTATCCTGCGCGCCGGAGTCACCTGCTACATCGGCAACGGTGTCGTGCTGTCGCCCGAGGCGCTGATCAAGGAGCTCGACGAACTTACGGCGGCCGGCATCGATGCCGAGGCACGGTTGAAAATATCCGAAGCCTGTCCATTGATCCTGCCCTACCACCAGGCCATGGACGTTGCACGTGAGGTTGCACGCGGCAGCAACAAGATCGGCACCACCGGGCGTGGCATCGGTCCCGCCTACGAGGACAAGGTGGCGCGGCGCGGCCTTCGCCTGCAGGATCTGACCAAGCCGAAGCGCTTCGCGGAGCGGCTGGGGGAAATTCTCGAATACCACAACTTCGTGCTGAAGAATTTCCATGGTGCCGAGCCCGTGGATTTCCAACAGGTCTACGACGGCGCCATGGCCATCGCGCCACGCATGACTCGAATGATCGCCGACGTCCCGCGCGCGCTCTACGACGCGCACAAGGCCGGGGCCAATCTGTTGTTCGAGGGTGCCCAAGGCACCCTGTTAGACATCGATCACGGCACCTATCCCTTCGTTACCTCATCCAACTGTGTGGCAGGTGCCGCAGCTGCCGGGGCCGGGGTCGGGCCGGGCATGCTGCACTACATTCTCGGCATCACCAAGGCCTATACCACGCGGGTGGGCGGCGGCCCCTTCCCGACCGAGCTGTACGATGCATTGGACAAGCAGGACCCGGTGGGCAAGCACATGGCCACCAAGGGCCACGAATTCGGCGCCACCACGGGGCGCGCGCGCCGCTGTGGCTGGTTCGATGCCGCCGCCCTGAAGCGGGCGATCCAGATCAACGGCATTTCGGGGCTATGCATCACCAAACTGGACGTGCTCGATGGCGTTGAGGAACTCAAGATATGCACCGGTTATCGCATCAATGGCAGCATTTCCGACATTCTTCCGGTGGGTGCGGACGACCTTGCCTGTTGTGAGCCCATCTACGAGTCGCTGCCCGGCTGGAAGGGCAGCACTGTCGGCGTCAAGACGCTGGATGGGCTGCCGGCCGAGGCGCGGGCCTACATCCGGCGCATGGAACAACTTTGCGATGTGCCGGTGGACATGATTTCGACCGGCCCGGATCGGGAAGAGACCATCGTTCTGAGGCATCCCTTCGAATAATAGGGACAGAAAAAGAAAGGGCCACTGGAGAAAATCCGGCGGCCCTTGCTTTTTTCGTCATCGCATTACATGCTTGGTGCCCAGGAAGGGACTCGAACCCCCACGCCTCGCAGCGCTAGTACCTGAAACTAGTGCGTCTACCAATTCCGCCACCTGGGCAGGCGCGAAACGAGGCGCGAATTCTAAAGGA
>Ga0172380_10008798_pt1 | contig 10904 bp, 18 predicted proteins | sample Leawe162metaG_FD_119747 | JGI IMG/M metagenome (GOLD analysis project Ga0172380, IMG submission 119747) | Leachate microbial communities from a municipal landfill in Southern Ontario, Canada - Leachate well 162 metaG | ecosystem: Engineered > Solid waste > Landfill > Unclassified | place...
TAGAGATTCTTCGCAGAGTAATAGAGATTTTGCACATCGACGAGGATAGCAACACGCTGTTCTGGATTTCGTATAATCATAGAAATGAGGTTACAAGGAAAGTATATCTAATATACTATCTTTACAAATTTATTATTCTTGCAACAAGGCTCAAATGGGTTTATAACTTCTCCGATGAATCTCACACACTCCAAGTTCCTGGAGTGATTTTTGATGCAGCTGTGTGCCGTATCCTTTGTGCTGAGAAAATCCATATCCTGGAAATTGTTTTTCATATTCACGCATAAGATTATCTCGTGTCACTTTTGCGATAATAGAGGCTGCCATAATCTGCTTAATTTTCGAATCCCCTCGTACGATATATTCTGGCTTTGGAAGGTTTGGAATTTCAAAACTATAATTATCTCTTCAATCAATAAATAAAGTAATTCCTTCATCTTTCATTATTCATTCGTCATTATTCATTTCGTGTAGGGCTAGTTGCATAGCCATCCGATTCGCTTCTCGAATACCAACTCTATCAATAATTGTATGTGGAATTATCCCAACAGCATAGAAGAGTTTTTTCTTTCCTGCCAGTTCAAGAATATGTCGATATGTACGCTCTCTTTCTTGTGGGGACATTTTTTTTGAGTCTTGCAAAGTACTCCGTACTGGGCATCTTCACCGCCAAAAAACGCAAGCAGCTACAACTGGTCATGCCCATGCTCACCGTCCAACTTCATCGACTCAGATACATACTTGTTTCATACAAACAGTATGCAAAAAGAATTTCCTTTTGCAATAAGAGTTGATTTTTTACGAAGTTTTCACACAATGTATCTATGTATCAAGAAAAAACCTTTTTCGAGAATTTTCATACCTATGTAGACCGCTATATGGAGTATGAGAATCGTGACATCGAAAATTTGTTTTTTGAGATACAGGAGGGCACGGCATATCTCACGGAAAGTGGTAAAAGTCTTATCATCCAAGCTTACGAACTCTGAAAAGTAGCTCATATATGACAAATGAGAAAGACAGGAAAGCCATTCTTTACACATCCGCTCACAATCGTATGTATGATGCTCCCCTACAAACCTGATGCGGAGCTGATAGCAGCTACACTCCTCCATGATACTCTCGAAGACACAGCGACAAGTATGGACGATATCGAAAAAATATCTCCTAGTGTAGCTATACTGGTAGAATGAGCCACAAAAATAGGATGTGGAGGAAGCGAAGAAGAAGATATCTTTTTCACACCAGAACAAATCAAATTTGAAACGATTCGTAAAATTCTCGCTGCATCACAAAAGGATACACGTATCCTCTTTCTGAAGGTGTTTGATCGTCTTCACAATATGATCACCATCTCTGGGAAAAAACCTGGGGGTCAAAAACGTATTGCGGAGGAAACAAAAAATGTCTATGTTCCTCTGGCAAAAAGATGCTGATTACGCTCAGTATACCATTCTCTCCAGGCTCTCTGTATGGAATTACTCGAACCAGAGAGATGGTCCACGGTAGAAACTTTTGTTCGTACAAGAGCCGAAATCATGCGTTCAGAATCTCAGGAATTGCAAGAGTATCTCGGAAAACAGGTTTGGTCAAAAAAAATAGTAGCCTCCCATATTGAGTTTCTTTCGCCTTTTTCGGTCAATAGTGCAGAATATTTTCACAACAATGGTTGGTATGCGACACATCTGGTCGTCGAAGAACCATGAGATTGCTATGCTATCCTGCATGACATAGGGTATCTCTGAGACCCAAACTGTATACGGTCTGGAAAAATAATTGATTTTATCAATAATCCCCGCTTTTCCGGATATTCTGGATTACATTTTGAGATTATATTCAAAGGATCAAAAAGAATGAAGATCAGAATAGTTCCCCAAAAAACACAAGACTCTATCATCGCAGGGAGAACTTTTTCAGAACTCGACGCCATCTATTCTTCAGTACTATTTAGAGATTTTGATCTCATTAATGAAGCAACTGCATCTAGTTCTGAAGCCTTTATGGAAAGCGTAACGGCACATATATTTGCAAGAAAAATACCTCTTCACAGTGAGACTCAACCGGTCTTTTATATGCCTCTCGGCCTCACTATGCTCGATGCTATTATCTATCTGGAACCAGAGAAATTCCCTTATGTCGAACATATATACCGTAATGAAGAAAAAGTCCCCTCTCATGCCCTGCTCAGTCGAGAGGATATCATTACCTATACATTTTGAAAAACGATCACACTAACGAAAAAATCCAAAAAAGATGTCCAATCTGGTATCTCTCAGTGGCGACTGGATCAACTATTCAATAAATTATAAGCTATGAAATACATCCTCGTAGCCGCTATGACCAAAAATCGAGTCATCGGAAAAAATAATCAGCTCCCATGGGATATCACCGAAGAAATGGCAGATTTTCGTGCCTTTACACAGGGAAAAACAATTGTGATGGGACGAAAGACTTATGAAGGACTCTGAAGGATTCTACCAAAACGGCGTAATATCATGCTGACGAGAAATCCAGCATCTGTAAAGATAGGAGACTTCACAACTGTTCAGAATAATGGAAAATGGTTTGTCGATGGGGGCGAAAAATGAACAATAGAAATCTATACATCGAAAGAAGAACTCGAATTGAATACACCAACAGAACAAGAAATTCTCATTCTGTGAGGCTCTGAGATTTATTCTCTCTTTCTCGATGATCTGAGGTCTGAGATACGCCTCTCTGAAATTCACACAGAGTATGAAGGGGATACATATTTTCCAGAATTTCGAGGTCTCTATCAGGAGATTTCTCGTGAGAACAAGTGAGACTATGATCTCGTTTGGTATACACGAAAAAAATAAATCTATGAACCCCTTCGCTCCTCGTATGGACTGGAAAAGTCCCATCACTGTACTTTCTCTCCTCTCCGTGATAGGAGGTCTCCTCTATATGTTCTACCCTCCGATTATACAGTATGGTATGTCTGATTACCCTGTTACCATCGGAAACCGAGCATGACAATTTTTACTCTATAGTTTTCTCCACTGAGGTGTACTCCATATATTGAGTAATGTTATTTTTTTTCTCTTTATCGGGAGAATTGTGGAAATCGTCCACTGACGTTTTTACACCTGGAGGCTCTGGATATGGACGACTATCCTCGTAGGAACCGTTTTGATGTTTTTATCGCCAGTTCCGACCATCGGATGAAGTGGTTTCGCTATGGCTCTCCTCTCTATCTATACGCTTGATTTTTATAAAAGAGGCAATCCAGAATACAAGTGATGACTCCTCCTGATTGCTCTCAATATCGGTATCGGGCTCTATGGAAATATCAGTCTCCTCGGACATCTCTCTTGAGCCATCGCTGGACTCATCTATTGAGTAGTCGTGAAAAAATAATTTTAGATCTACCCGTATGTCCATCGTCGATACACTATTGCAGCTCCCTTTTCCTGTTCTGAATCATTGGGGATATTGGATTATTCTGCTCGCCGCTATGCTCGAAGCATCGCCACTTTTTGGTCTTTTAATTCCCGGGCAAGTTATCGTGATTATAGGTGGTGTACTCGTAAAAATGGGGGTTCTGGATATCGGAGATACTATCTTTATCGCAGCGATAGGGGCAATACTCTGAGATTTAATAGGGTATACTCTTGGGAAAAAATACGGCTATTCCTTTATTACAAAATACGGAAGGTATTTTTTCTTCAAAAAAGAGTATTTTGAAAAAACAAAAAAACTCGTCATACATCACACAGGAAAAACACTCATTATTGGCAGATTTAACTCGATAGCCAGAGTTTTCGCCCCTTTTGTAGCAGGAACATCTAATATATCATTTATAAAATTTCTTACCTACAATATTATCGGAGGGATTAGCTGGGCCACAATATTCGTAGTACTGTGATATGTATTTGGAGGAAGCTATGAAATCGCATCAAAATATATGGGAAGGTTTATCATTATCGCGATTCTTCTCAGTATAGTGTTTATTTATCTCTACAGGTTTATCAATAAGAGAAAACATATTTTTACACAATATCACCTCTATACCCTTATCCTCAATATCACGTCTCTCTATATACTCTCTAAAATGATCGAGGATGTACTCGACGGTGAACTCATAACAAAAATAGACGCTTGGATACACTCACATACTATCTACCTCTGGAATCCTGGATGGGAAAAAATAATGGTCTTTATAACCAATATTGCCAGTGTATGGAGCCTCTTTATACTCTCTGCAATACTCTTTCTCACTCTGTTGTATAAAAAAAAGTGGTATTACTCTCTACTCTTTCTCTTGAGTATGATAGGCGGACTCTTATTCGAATTTTTGATAAAACTCATCATCCATAGACCACGGCCAGAAGATGCACTCGTGACAGTATCTGGATACAGTTTTCCTAGCGGCCATGCCACTATGTCCCTCCTCTTTTTCTCGGTGCTACTGTATGCCTTTAAAGATGATATCAAAAATAAAATTCTCAGAAATGTATTTATCACTTCCAATATTATAGCATTTCTCCTGATTGGCTTCAGTAGAATCTACCTCAATGTACACTGGCTCAGTGATGTTCTCGCCGGTTTTTCTCTGGGTTTATTCTGGCTCACGCTTTTGATCCTCATATTTCAGGCCACGATATCACTCTCAAAAAGAACAGCAAAAAAACTGGCTCATGGCGTCCAATATATTCAGCAATTTATTGTACGGACAAGAAAAAAGGAAAGATAATACTCGTCCGTTTGTTTCCTTATAAAAAAGTCTATGAAAAAAATCAATTTCCACCCTTCTCTTCTACAAATACTCTATTTCATACTTTTTGCGATTTTATTTGCCTTGATAATTTTTCATACAAGGCTTGTAACAGCTCCCATAAGCATCAATGAAGATCTTGTTATATCGGAGGAGATTCTTGAATCATCTCTTGTGTTAATCTTATTTTTTCTCAGCATCGGAATAGTATTATTATTCCAGCGGAGTATCCGGACGCAGGCGGAACTCATTCAAAAAATCAATTACGATAAAAAAACTGCTGAGGAAAAGATGAATGATTCCTTTCGTTATATCGGTGAGATAAATATACAAATTCAAGAAATTAAATCTATTTTTAACAAAATAAATAAATATCCCGAAACAAAAAATGATTTCAAGAAAACTCTCCGTTTTTTTAGTGAACGTATTTTGGGAATGGTTAATGCAGAATGGGTCTTGTTTCGTATCATCGATGGAGATACGCAAAAAACCATCAGCGAACATTTTGAGGCAAGACCAAGTATCTCCTGTAATTGTCCTCAAGTAAGTAACAAAATGATTGCCGAGAAACAACCAATTATCCCCTTTACAACAGTTATTTCAAATCCAGAAAATCTCAATATCATAACAAGTTGCATCTTGCCTACCAGTACAATCACCTCCGATCAAAGGGTTTTTATACAAGCAATTGCAAACGAAATTACAATGCTTTTTGTTATATTAAATTCTTCGTATTACAAAAATGGGAATAAGGTTTTTATAGAAAATGAGAATAGTGAAGAAAGTCCTAAAAAGCTACAATAATCCAGCACCCCGCATCATCTCAACGACATCGCCAACAGCATGTTCCACAGTAATATCATTGTAATCATAGACAGCATCAAACCACTCTTTAAAAATCTCATAATAAGCATCTTCTGCAAGTCGTGCTTCTGGCAATTCATTATTGTCAGAGCGTTTTCTGAGGCGAATAAGAAGCGTCTCGGTATCGACATCGAGATAGATACCCAAAAATGGCACATTGTTTTGAAAACACCATTTTCGAAGAGCCACCATCTGCATAATTTCTCACTGGAATATACCAGTCTGAGTCGGTGCAGGAACGCCATAAAAGGAACTATTCGATTTGCGAAAATAGGACTCAATAATTTCATTATGTTTAAATTTTTCTTGAAATTCTGACTCACTCACAAAATAGTATCCCTGTTCACCGGGATAACGAGGCTTCCGGGTGGTATAGTTAGAAGTCCTCTCGAGTCATAATCGTTCATTAAGAGCATTGAGAAGTGTACTCTTCCCACTTCCACCTCGACCATTTATGTGCAGTATATAATCAATCATGCGGAGATTATAGGGATTTTATATTTTTGTCATCTTTTATAATTCTGCCAAATTCCAATTCATGTACTTGAAATTGAGGCAGAAATTTTCTCTGTCCTGTAGGCCTAAATCAAACATTCATGTAAAAATCTATTGCTGACCTATTTCATTCAATTACTAAAAGTCTTAGCTCTCGATATCTATTCATTTGTTCTATATGGGAAATAAGTTTTTTTCAGACTCATCTTCATTGCATGTTCGGAGTCACATATAATTGATTAATTTCACATGATTTTTTTGGTCGATCTTTTGTTCGACAAAATCAACATACTCAAGATCAATAGTCAGCTACCAGAACAGGACTTTCATGTCATACGAAAGATGAATAAAATTGTTCCAGATCTCTTGCCGCTGAATCTACTGGAAGAAGATGAGACGCAACAAGATGACGGTATGCATTTTGGACAGTGGCTATATAGACCTTTGCCACATCAGAAACATCGGATAACTCCATTTGACGTATTATCATAATATATGATATTATGGTACAATATTATAATATGTCAAATATATCAGTATTTTTACCCCCTCTTTCTCTCGTTTTCCTTGAGTTTCTTCTTTCGGAGACGAACCTTTGTAGGCGTGATCTCGACATATTCATCTTGTCCGACATAGTCGAGTGCATCCTCGAGACTCATCACACGAGGTGGAGTCAGACGCATCGCTTCATCAGTACCAGATGCCCGCATATTCGTGAGTTGTTTGTTTTTTGTGACATTTACCACGAGATCAGATCCTTTGAGATGCTCTCCGACGATCATACCTTCATATACTTCAGTCTGTGGCTCAATAAAGATAGGGCCACGTTCTTGGAGATTGAAGAGTGAAAACGTCATGGCAGCTTCATCACACGCAGAGATCATAGATCCTACATCACGCTTATTCATATCGCCAGCGTATGGAGAATATTTATCAAATGCACTTGCGAGGATCCCTTCACCACGAGTCATCGTCGTGAATTCACGTCGGAAACCAAGCAGTCCACGTGTTGGGATAAAAAATTCAAGTGTTGTAAGACCTCTCTCGGACTTCATATCCTGCATAATACCTCTTCGCTTTCCCATCTGTTCGATAACAGAACCAGCTGATTCATCTGGGACACTGATAATACATTTTTCAAATGGCTCTAATTTAACACCATCTTCCTCATGGAAAATAACTTCTGGAGCACCAACCTGAAGCTCAAATTTTTCTCGACGCATTGTCTCGATGAGGACTGCGAGATGAAGCTCTCCCCGACCAGCGACGACAAATGATCCATCATCGGTAAAATCTACTTTTAATCCCACATTCATCTCAAGTTCTTTTTCCAGACGATCTCGGATATGACGAGAGGTGACATAGTCCCCTTCTCGACCAGCAAATGGAGAATCATTGACGAAAAATTGCATCTTCAACGTCGGAGGATCGATATGGATTGGTGGGAGGGCTTCCGTATTTTCATCAAAAGTAATTGTTTCTCCAACATAGATATCAGGAATACCTGCAATGGAGACGATATCTCCCGCGATACCTTCTGTTACTTCTGCTTTATTGAGCCCAAGAGATGTCGTGATTTTGCTGATTTTACCTTTTCGTTTTACACCATCATTACCGATGATAAAAACATTCGCACCAGTTTTGACCACTCCATCAGCCACACGTCCGATACCTTGCCGGCCCATAAAAGAGTCATATGCGAGATTAGCGATTTGCATACGAAATGGCTTTTCTGCATCATTTTCTCGTGGTTGTACTCTTTCGAGTATCATATCAAAGAGCGGTTGCAGATTATCCGATGCATCGGCAATTTCACGCTTTGCAACACCATCACGAGCGATAGTATAAATATGAGCAAAATCACACTGTTCATCCGTTGCTCCGAGCTGTACAAAGAGATCAAAAACAGCATCCAAGACATAGTCAGGGCGGGCTGTTGGCTTATCGATTTTATTGATAACAACGATAGGTCGTATACCGAGTTCCAGGGATTTACGTAGCACAAATCGAGTCTGTGGCATGGGGCCTTCATAGGCATCGACGAGGAGAAGTACTGAGTCAGCCATTCGAAGAACGCGCTCTACTTCTGAACCAAAGTCAGCATGTCCAGGAGTATCGACGATATTTACCTTTGTATCACCGATTTGGATAGCCGTATTTTTTGCATATATCGTGATGCCTCTTTCTTTTTCTTGATCATTGCTATCCATCACACAAACCTCAACAGCTTGGTTATCACGGAAAGCACCTCCTTGCTTCAGGAGGGCATCGACGAGTGTGGTTTTACCGTGATCAACGTGGGCGATGATGGCAATAGTCAGATATTTCATAAAAAATTAAGGGGTCAGAAGTATTATTTTTGTGGAGTTTGTGCTGTATCTTTTTTGTAGGCCTCGGTACAGCCACCATAGAGAGCGATTTCATCCAGTGGACGAGCACCAGCGAGACGTCAGAGGGTGTAGACAGGTATTTTTTGGACACTTTTCCCATCACTTCCTACGGACAATGTGGTGAGTTTTGTGAGTTTTTCAAATGGCGTCAAATCAGAAACAATCATAGCCTCTGTTTCTGCACTAAAATCATTGATGATTTTCAGAGATGCAGCATCTTCGGCCGGTATAGAATCACGGATGACCTTGATAGAGGCTCGTACGATATCGATCTCAGGATTGAGGAGATTAATCTGCGCCACTTCTGGAAGAGCCTTGAGAGCTTCTTCATTAAATTGCCATGTTGGGTAGCTGAGGATACCTCTATCTGTGCACTCTTGCACCTGATTATTTCATTTTGAACATTCAAAATAAGGCATATCCCCCGCAGAACGACCAAACAACTTTTTTTGTTCTGCACAGTGAGGACACCATGAAGCGCCAAACATAACTACTTTCTTTTCTGCGAGACACGCAGTGAGATTTTTGTATTCACCTGTACCAGTACAAGATGAGAGGAGAAGGCCTACAAAGAGGAAAAAAATAATCTTTTTCATAAAAATGGAAAATAGAAAAATAAAACTAACCCGAACATGAGTCACACGAACCTCCCGAACACGTACCACAGCCTGATCATGATTCCCCAGTGCCAAAGAGAGAAATCATCAAATTATTCAATTCGTTTTGTTCTGGTACCACCCCTTCAAAAATCATATCTCGGAAATCAATGCTCGACTCTTCTATACAGAGTGCTGGTGCAGTCGTAATGTGAAGTTCTTCTCGATAGGCTGGAGTATCATATCGCTCCAGTGTAGAGTCAGAGAGGAGTCATAACTCCTCAAGGGCTATCTGCACACGAGAGAAAAGTGTTTCAGCATCAGGACCTTCTCAGACAATTCGAATTAACATAAAAATTATTCAGCTTTTGTTGCTTCAGCAGATGCTTCGCCTTCTTCTCATTCTTTAACCTTTTCGGTCAAGACTTCCACATCAGCAGGAGCGACCACGACTTCTTCGACATACTCTTGGAATGCAGAAGCGATAACGATTGCTTCAGTCTCGTCGTGATGAAGAATTTCGATTTTTGTACGATCAAGAGTCAGATCAGAAATATGGATCATATCACCTGCATTTTCAAGAGCAGAAATATCCACCTCTATCTCTGTCGGAATATCTGCTGGTAAACAACGGACTTCGATATCCTGGAGGACATGTTCTATGATAGCACCATCACGAGCCGCTTGGCTCGTTCCAACGAGTTTCACTGGTACAGTGACATTGAGCTTATCAGAAGCAACGACAGCATAGAAATCAACGTGAACAAAATCACCACTTACAGGATGCACCTGTACATCATGAATAATAACTTGGTGTTTTTTACCATCGAGGGTCAGATCAATAATATGGGAAAATCCAGAAACACGGAATACCCGGAGAAGATCAGAAGTATCGAGAAGAAGAGGTGTACTCGGTATTTTTTTACCGTAGATAACACCAGGTACAGAACCACCGCGGTTTGCAGTACCACGGACGATGCGGAGATCAGCTTTTGGATCGCGTGCAGAGGCGACAAGGGTCAAATGAGACATACAAAAAGGAAATTAGAAGAGTTTGCGGGAATTATAGCAATACTTCGAATAAGTCAATTTTTATCAGCAAGATTATCGAGAATACAGGATTTTCCTAGTATGTACAGGGGTTTTGAAAGTAAAAAAGAAATTTATCCTGTGAATTTTTTGCGGAGTTTGCAATAAAAATTTGCTCATATCAAAACTTTTCATACAATCCTTTCCACATGGTGAGTTACCCAAGTGGCTGAAGGGGCGGGATTGCTAATCCTGTAGGGTGATGAAAGTCGCCGCGAGGGTTCGAATCCCTCACTCGCCGCCATGAATGACATCAAGAATCTCCTCCGAAGCGAGGAGATTTTTTATGACATTTTTTTTGATGAGTGAGGGATGAGAATCTGAGCGGAAGAAATGCATGAATCGCATTTCGAAAGCGAAGAGAGGCGGGTCGCGGCCGGAGGAGCGACCGAATCCAAGACGAACCGCCATGTTACAATTGCAAACAAAAAGACCCACAAAATTGTGGGTCTTTTTATAAAAATTCATTAATCGCACAAATCAGGAAAAAGAGTGCAGAGAAGGGATTCTTTATCGCCTCCTCCTATTCTGTTCGCACAACTTACGATAGATGTATCGAGGACACTTGGATCTGTACGAGCATTCGCATTAAAGTAATCAATAAACGTTGCGAGAGAAAGATAGATATCTCCTCGTGTTGCTGCTGCAGACATGTTGATTGTATCAGAGTTTGTTATGCCGAGTCTCTGAATCAGAGTACGCATTCATGGGATAGCACCGTCACCCACCCGA